>Ga0055436_10000009_pt1 | contig 25360 bp, 33 predicted proteins | sample Browns_ThreeSqB__2_FD_57730 | JGI IMG/M metagenome (GOLD analysis project Ga0055436, IMG submission 57730) | Wetland microbial communities from the San Francisco Bay, California, USA, that impact long-term carbon sequestration - Browns_ThreeSqB_D2 | ecosystem: Environmental > Aquatic > Marine >...
CTGCGCGGTTGGGGGAGAAGCCGCTGCATAGCCAGCGCGGAGGCGACAGCGAAGGCGCCGAGCGCGAGGGGCGCGAGCCGCGAGGCGGGAGCGGCCTGGGGCGAAGCCGAGGCGAGGTTTGCACACCGACCTCGATGCGACGTAGGGATGTCGGCAGAACCCGAGTCCCGACAAGTGGCGCCCTGCTGGGCGAGGTCGGCCCGGCGCCGGGAGCGGGCAGCGTCCGGATGTGCGTCGGGATCTGCGTCCGGATGAGCGACCCCATGCGCGAAGTAGAGGCGATGGCCGGGCAGGGGAAACGGGGCGAGGCGAGAGAAGCGGTGCCCGCCCTCCATGCGGGCGGGGTAGGGGTTGAGGCGCTGCGAGAAAGTAGTCATCCCTCTCGAATAGCTCCACCGCGCCCGGAAGTCCATCGAACGTTGGACGACTCCGTAATCGCCGCGCATCGCCGCTAATCCCCGCGCAACCGGCGGCTCGCTTTCCCGCCCCCGTCGAGCTAACGTCGTCGCCGACCGAAAACAAAACGCCCCGGCGGCGGTTGGAACGCCCCGGGGCCGGCACCGAAGTAGTAGCTTCGATGCAAGGAGAACGCTACTCGCCGAAGTCCTTCGGCGAGGCATCGCGGCGGACCTTCGGCGCCCTACCGAGAGGAGGGGCACCGTGCCCACGACAACCACGATCACCCAGGCCCAGCGCGTAGGCATCTACGAGCTGGTCCGCAACCACCTCGCCGGGATCGGCGACATCGCCATCGCCCTGGAGGAGCGAAAGGACTACGCAGGCGCCCAGCGGCTCGCCCGGCAGTTCGCCGAGGACATGCGCTTGCTGGTCGACATCGGCTGGCACCCGCAGAACAGACGCGAGTCCTTCGCGCTGACGATGCCGGCTCCCGAGCTGGCCAAGGCGCTCGGGCGCCTGCACGACGAAGCCGAGCGCCTGCTGGCCGAGTCGCCCAGCGAGCGCCAATCGCGAGAGGAAGACGAGGAGACCGACCGGCGCCTGCTGGGCGGCCTCGATGCCTGCGAGGCGGTCCTGCTCGCCCTGGAGGAGCGAGAGGGTGAGCAAGCGTGAGCGCGACCAAAGCAAAGCGCTTGCGCCCCGGCCAGCTCGACCCCCTCGTCCTCGCCTACCTGCGCAAGCACAAAGACGACGGCCCGCTGACCGCGACCGCGGTCGGCAAGGGCCTCGGCCGCTCGGCCGGCGCCGTCGCCAACTGCCTCGTCCGCCTGGCGCAGGAGGGCAAGGTACGACAGGCAAAGCGCAAGCCGCGTGCCTACGCGCTGAAGGCGGCGAAGTGAGCGACGGGATCAGCGGGGCGGGGAGCGGCAGGGCGCCGTTCCCCGCCCCGGTCCCGCGACGGGCACCCCGGGCCGCGAGCGCAGGCAAGCGATGAGCCCGCGCGCACCGGCCACGGCGCCGCCCACCCCGGAGATGAAGCTGCGCCTCGGGGCGAACCTGGCCCGCTGCCGTGAGGCAGCGGGCATCTCTCAGGAAGAGCTCAGCTTTCGCGCCTCGATCCACCGCACCGAGGTCAGCCTGCTCGAGCGCGGCGAGCGCATACCGCGCGTCGACACCGCCCTGCGGCTCGCCGGCAGCCTCGGCGTGCCGCTGAACGATCTCGTCGCCGGGCTGGAGTGGCGGCCGGGCTATGAGGTCGTCGTGCGCGGCGCCTGGGAGGTGGACGGGCGAGACGGTCGGCCCGCAGAGGAGCCCGAGGGCGCAGCCGCGCTCGCCACCCCGGGCGATCCCCGATGAGCGCCGGCTCGCGCTCCCCGACCCCGTTCCCCTTCGCGGCCCACGCCCGCTTCGCCGACAACCTCTACCGCGCCCGCGAGCGAGCCGGCCTCGACCAGGGAGAGGCGGCAGGGCGCGCCGCCGTCACCCGCTCGCGGCTCGACAGGATCGAGGGCGGCGAACACGTCCCCACCCTCGACGTGCTGATCCGGATCGCGGGCGCCTACTCGACCTCGGTGGGTGATCTGGTCGAGGGCGTCAGCTGGCGACCCGGCTGGGTCGAGGACTCGGGTCCGGCCGAGTACCTGGTCGCTGAAGAAGGCCCCGCGGGTTAGGTCGAGGCAGGCGATGGTGAGTAGAGCAAAAGGCGAAGTCAAGCTGGGCCGAGCCAAGCTGCGTCGTGCCGGCGCGAGCCGATTGGCGGCGGTGGCATGACCGCGCTCGGCCTGACGATCCTCGCCCTGGCCGGCATCTGGTTGCTCGGCGGCATCGCGCTGCGCCTTGCTGGAGCGGCTCTGTTTCTTACCGGGGCGCTCGGCCTCGCCCTCCTCGGCGATCCCGATGCGATCCTCCTCCTCGCGCTCGGCGCCGTGCTGTGGCTCGCCGGCCACTGGCATTACGGCCTGCGACACCAGACTTTCAAAAGCTCTCTGGCCCGCCATGTCTTCTGCCGTTGGGCGCCGAGCTGGCTCGACCCGACCCGGGGCTGGGCGCTGGCGGTCTCCGAGGCGCCAGAGGACCGCGGGGCAGGAGATAGGGAGTGGGACGGTTGAGCGGCGCCGGGGAGCGGCGACACAGCGAGCAGGGCGAGAGGATCGGGGTGCGGGCACTGCGCGGTCGGCGGGCTGTTCGTGGCCTGTCTGGCGATGGCGTGTAGGGGCGAGGGTTGCCAGGAGAGGCGACGTGGGCGCGACAGGGCGCAACCGGCGCGGACCCTGGCCGTCCCACCGCAGGGAGGCCGACCGCGGCCGTGTCGGCGCCGCGCTGCCGGCGCCGGTCACCGAGCCGGGAGGCTGGGTAGCGGCAGCTGCACCAGGTCGCCGCCGCGCGGAGCGGCTGGGGAGGTGCGAGGGGGTCGCGACTATCGAGGGCTCTGACCTTGCCAGTCGCCCAGATCCCGACTGGCAAGCCGCCCCCGCCGCAATCCCGCATCACGTAGCGGGATCGGGGCTCTGCTCGCGCGCCCGACTCTCTATACCCGATAGGTGTTCGTCGACGGACACTGAGAATCACGATTCGGGCCGTCGCTACCTCATTCCGTTCCCGCCTCACGGCTCGCGCCCCTCGCTCTCCGGCGCCTTCGCTATCGCCTCCGCGCTGGCTCCACAACGCTTCCTCGCAAACCGCCGGCCGCGCGGGCCATCGCCGCTACGCCGCCGCAGTCCGCTCCCGCCTCACGGCTCGTGTCCTTCGCCCTCGACACCTGCGCGAACGCCTCTGCGCTGGCTGTAGAGCGCTCTCGCGCCATGCCCGCACCGGCCGAGCGCGCGGGCTGTCGCCGCGCGCAAAGATCAGGAACGCCGCGTGCTGATTGAGGGCAACGCCAGATCAACTCGTCACGGCAGGGCTAGATGGTTGATTCCACGGCAAGGGCCGTGATCGAGGGATTCAAGGCAGAGAGGCCGAAGTCGGCGGTGCTGAAGCAACCGTCGACCGAAAGGCCACGATGCACGCCGACCTCGACACTCTCTGCACCGTCGTTTATTGCACGGCGGACGATCTCCTGCCCGCCAAGCCCGCAAACGCCCGCCGCCGAGTCAGCGACGCCGAGGTCGCCACGCTCTGCGTCGCCCAGGCGATCATGGGCATCCCCTCCGACCGCCGTTTCCTCGCCGTCGCCCGCAAGCGGCTGGGCCACCTCTTCCCGGAGCTGCCAAAGCAGCCGGGGTTTCACAAGCGCCGGGCACGCCTGGCCGAGACGATCGAGTGGCTCATCGGCGTCTTTTCCTCTGCGTCCCCCGGCTCCCATGACGAGCTGCTGCTCATCGACTCCACCCCCGTGGAGTGCGCCCGCTCGGTCGAGACGACGCGTCGCTCGGCTCTCGCCGACGCCGCTGACTACGGCTACTGCGCATCGCATTCGCGCTTCTTCTGGGGCTTTCGCCTGCACTGCCTGTTCGCTCCTGACGGCACGCCCAGGGCCTTTGCCTTGGCCTCCCCCAAGCGCGACGAGCGCGAGGTCGGGATCGAGCTGCTGGAAAGGGCAAACAGGGCCGGCGGGGAGATCGTCATCGGCGACAAGGGCTACGCGGGCAAGGACTTCGCCGAGGCGGTCAGCACCCTCGAGGCCACGATCGTCCGGCCCGCTCGAAAGAACGAGCCCGACAACGGCATCCACCTCGCCCCGATCCGCCAGCGGATCGAGTCGATCTTTTGGACCTGCAAGGACATCCTCACCCTGGAGCGCCACGGCGCCCGCACCCTTCACAACCTGCGCGCTCGCATCGCCCAGCGCTTCCTGGCGCTTGCGGCATGCGTCGCGCTCAACCACAGGCTCGGGCGTCCGAGCCGCGCCCTGGTCGACTACGTCGCCTGAGGGCGTGGAATCAACCATCTAGGAGGGGTTGGCGAAACGATTGGCGAAAGTCTTGATCTGCATCGGTAGCTGAGTCTACGGTCGCCGAAATCAAACGGCCGGGGCGCTGCTAGAACAGCCCCCGGCCCGGCACCGAAAGGCGAAACCTTCCGATGCAGCACAAGGCTACCCAGAGGGCCGTTCTCGCTCTCATACTCGACGCGCACCCGAAGTCCCTGACGAGATCTCCTACCTCACCCGTCAGTTGGGCGCTCAGGACGCAGAGAGCGCCGTAGCGGCTCTCGTCGCCGCCGATCTACTCGACCGCGACGGAGACGCGATCAGCGCCAGCGCCGCCGCCGCCCGCTTCGACGCCCTCGAACTGTGAGCGTCGTCGCCGACCAGTTCGGCCTCAACCAACAACATCGAGCGCGTCAACAAGGAGATCGCGCGGCGCTCCGACGTCGTCGGGATCTTTCCCAACGACCGCTCCGTGATCCGCCTGATCGGGGCCCTGCTGATCGAGCAAAATGACGAGTGGCTGTTGATGAGGGGCTACCTCTCTCAGGAGTCGATCAGCCTGGTCCTCGAGGACCAGGCTGAGGCGAGCGGGAAGGAGGTGGCCGCCCTGGAGGGCTGAGAGAAGTGCCGGCGAGTCCCGTTACACCACAACTCGCGACTTGACTCGAGCGGACGGAAAAGCTGCTCTGAGAGGCGCGGTTGACCCGGCCGAAACACCGGCTACGGCGCAGCCCCGGCGGCAGGGGAACTGGCCGAAGGGCCGAAGTTGCAACAGTTATCTATCGCCGCTTCATGGGTAGCCGATATAGGCTGCAAGCGCGCCCTCTGGGATTCGAACCCAGACATTTCCGTTCGAAGGACGGGGGCTCTTTCCATTGAGCTAAGGGCGCGAGTGAAGGGCGAGGAACGGAGCGCTCCAACGCTCCGTCCTCGCCTGTCGGGTGGCGGGTCGGGGACTCTGTGAAGGGACACCCGACCCGCTTCTCACCTCCTCATGGCATCACCTGCTTTCGAGGCGTATGTTGGCGCGGCGTTTTGCCTGCACCAAAACGACGAAGGAGCCCGCTCGGGCTCCTTCGCGAAGACACTTCCCCCGGCGAACGCCGAGCCGCAAGAACATTCGGGCAGAGAATCACCCTCCCGAAGATGCACGGGTAGCGTCAAGCGGGGGTTGTCTGCGATGAGGTTGTTCACGCCTTCACGCAGTCGGTTCCGGGGGAGGGCCGGGATCGGCTAACGCTGTTAGGGAGATCTCACACCCGTACCAATAGCGGGTAGCTCGGATGTCTTCGTCTCACTAACGACGAAGGGCCGCCCCGCAGATAGGCGACCCTTCGCAAAAGCCTTCCCGACGATGAGAAGGTGGCGTGAACAAGCAGCAAGTTGACGCTGACCTCGGACAGCAAAACGTGTCCACGCGATTCTCGGCTCTATAGAGCCAAAAAGGGCATCTGCACCCCGTCCAAAAAAGGCCCGAGAGTCCTGCAACCCCGTGTACCCCCCTGCGTCGGTGTCCGACGGAGACCGGACGCGCCTTTCAAAAGATAGGGTCGGGAATCATGGCCGACCCCGATCTGACCGAAAGCGCCTGGCAGCGGGCACTCTCTGCCGCACGGCGCGTCTATCCATCTACCGAGTTCGAGGTGGCTGCTGCGCTTATGACGATCATCGCTGGAGCTATTGCCGCCGTTGCATCGGCCGATAAGGGCACGACGATTCAAATCGCCATCCCGGTTCTCGGCGGGGCGGTTGCCCTGCTGATGACCTTTGCGGTCGTCCTGGCTTTCCAACTTGTCGCTGCACCCATTCGCCAGCGCAACGAGCTGCGCGCGGCATGGAGCCGACCTGAGCCAGAGCCAGCCCAGCCGGTCAACGTTGGGGTTGCACTGAGTGATCTTCGCCGAAGAGGAAAGGACCTTATAAACGGCTTCAGCTTTCGCGGCGGCTACAACGCAGAGGACGAAGAAGCAGTAGAGAGTTGGACCCGCGAAACGGTCCAGTTCCTTTCTGAGCGCTGCGACCCAGCATCAGCGAAGCAATTCATTGACGCTTCGCGAGGCGAGGAGCATTTCGTTCCTTCCGTGGAGGCTCGTGTTCGCGCCCTCGACCTGATCATCGTCGGGCTGGGGTAAACTCGCCCCCAAAGCGAGGTATCCATGAATCAGCTATCCCCGCAAACCCGCTTGGCTGCTGGCCTAGCGAGTTTCGCCAATCTCTCCTAGGGGGTCCGTCGTGCCGGCTCGGGCGACGACCCCAGCTGGATCAGCGTTCCACCGAGCCCTTTCCCTTCCAGGCCCACGCTCGCTTCGCCGACAACCTCTACCGCGCCCGCGAGGCCGCGGGACTCGATCAGAAAGAGGCCCCGAGACGAGCCGCATTGTCCCGCGCCAGGCTGGCGTTCCCGCGTCAGGCCAAAAGCTCCGGTTCCTGAAAAAGGTTCCACCGGTTCCTATAACCTGCCCGGCCTCATGGCCTACGGAGATGCAAAACGCAGGATCTTCTTTTACCGCGTGCTGGATCAGGAATCGCAGGAACCCCTGGACCGGAAAGCGATCTGCGCGGCAATCTCTGCCCTGAAAGGGGGAGATTGCTATTACGAGGACAGCGACATGATCACGCGCGCTGAGGTCTTCGACCCCAAGCTGCCTGCATGTATCCGGTTCTACAAAGTCCGCCGCGACGAGCTTCCTGGCCTTGACGATGGACACGGCGACCACGGCGACCTCGATCTAGACGAAGACGAGGGGCTTGCCGAGGCAATCCACCTGATGATGTTTCGCAACGGGGTCGTCGCGGCCGAGTCATTTGGGCACGGGCCACGCGCAACGCGCTTTCCGCTCTATCTACAGGGCAAGCTGGACATGCCCTGCACGATGGTCCCAATCATCCGCCGCGATGTGGTGGAGGAGGCTCTGAAATTCGGGGACATTCGGCTCTTGCGGGTCAAACTCGACCCCTCTGCGGAGTCGTATGGAGACGCATCGCCTCAGGTCTTGCACGGTCTCATGGGAACGGCGCAAGAGCTTCACACGGGCGTCTATGCCGAGTTGGCCTTGCGCTCGGAGGGGGGCGATCAGAAATTCACAAGTCGCGTAAAGAAAGTGATTTCCGAGATCTTCGGGGGAAATGGTGACGTTGATGCCTTCGAAAAGGTTGAAATTGAGGGCAAGCCCGATCCCGACACTCCGGTTGCTGAACTCGACCTCTTGTCGGAGCGGCTCTACCGAACCGTCGAGATCCCCTACCGCACCCAGAGGACTCGGGAGCTAGACGCCGATGCAGCCTTCGCGGCCATCCGAGATGCCTACAACCGGGTCAAGAACCAACTCGGGAAAGACGCAGAAGGCTAACGGCGTGCTTCGGCGGGTCGTCGCCGTACCCGCCTTGGTGCTGATTGTCTACGGCGTCCTTGAATGCCTCCACGGGGATCCTCTCCTAGCGGCTGTGCCAGCCGGCACCCGACAGACCTTCTTTGCCTCCCTAGCCGCGACGACCGGGGCGTTGCTGGGATTCGCGATTACAGGTTTGACGATCCTGCTCACCCTTGGCGGCGGCGAGCGGATGGCGTGGTTGCTGAAACAAGAGGCTTTCAGAACGGAATCCCGTGCGCTCTTCACCACGGCTATCGCTGCCCTCGGATTTGCGACGGCCGTATTCCTCCTACTCATCGTGGTGGCAACGGACAAGGGCAGCTTTTGGCATCCGTGGGGGTACCTCGCGGTCGCCGCGATGGCCTTGGTGACGGAGCGTCTCTTCCGGCTCGTTAGGTTTTTCCACGATCTCATGGGAGTAGCCCTCAAGGACGGCGAGGGAGAGTCTCTCGCCATGAAGCGGCCGTTCACGGAACCGCTTGACGACTAGGCTTAATTGCGGTGACCAGAGTCCAGAAGGGCTATCGCTACCCCGGCACGATCAACCACGCGAAGGGAACTCTTAGCTGGCGCTTGGGCGGCCCATGAGAGTCGCGCGGAAATACGGCTACAGCTCCGCGTGAAGGCGTCTGATGGCCTTTGCCGTGGCGGGGTTGGAATACCGTCCAGTTAGCGGTACCAAGCTTTCGACGTTCAAACTCCCGACCTTCGCCAGAGGGTCGGGAGTTTTGGCTTTGTGGCCGGGAACGTAGACGGTCTCATTCCAGCCCTTGGCAAGGTGCCGAAGCTGCTCGAAGGGTTCGGCGTCCTGGTCGCCGACGACTTCCTCGCTGTCTATCTCCAGCCGCTCAAAGAGGCCCTGGTTGAGCAGACGGCGTTCCTGCGGCCCGGCCTGAACGTAGGCGGTCTGCACGTCGTCGGTCAGGGCGAGGGCCAGTCCCAGGGTCTTGAGGACTGCATCATGCTCGATGCTCAGGCTCTCGATTCGCTTCTCGGCGGCGACCCGCTCGCGCCTGATCCGGGCCTGCTCCTCAGCGAATAGCTCCTCGCTGATCTGGTCGGCGTAGTGGGCCTGGAGCAGCTTGCGTTCCTGCTGGTCAAGGCGGGTCAACCGCCGCTCAGCCTGTCCGATGTTCTCGGCGGCCAGCTCCGTGATCGACTCGACGTGGGCGACTACCGCCGTACGCAGGCCCTCGCGTTGCTTATCCGTGAGTTCCTTGGCGGCGTAGTGCTGCTCGACTGCCGCTTCGACGGCCTGGACGCGGTGGGCGCGTTGTTTGCACTTGCCGTGCTGGCGACCGCCGCAGACGAAGTATTCATATAGGCCGCCTTTGCCTTTGGTGCGGCTGTAGATCAACCTCCGGCCGCACTCGCCGCAGTAGATGCTGCCACGTAGGTAGTGAAAATGCCGCCAGGGGCGTTCGCCGCTGATCCGCTTGGCGCTCAGCAGCTCCTGAACTTGCTCGAAGGTGGCTTCGTCCACCAGCGGCTCGTGGCGTCCCTCGTAGACCTTGCCGCCGTAGGGAACCTGGCCCAGGTAGTAGATGTTGCGAAGCAACGCTTGGAAGTCCTTGGGCAGCAGCGCCCGGCTGGGGTACTTGCGGGTCGGGCGGGAGCGCAGGCCGCGCTCTTCCATGAGGGCGGCCAGCTCGGAGAGCGAGTAGTCGCCGGAGGCGTAGAGCGTGAAGGCTTCGCGGATCAGCGGGGCGCGCTCCGGGTCGAGTACGACCGTACGGACTTCGCGGCCATCCACCATCAGGCGGTCGTGCAGGTAGCCGATGGGAGCGCGGTACGGGGTGCCGCCCTTCTTGGCCTTCTGCGTCGATCCCTTTACGACCTCGGCCGCCAGGTTGCGGCTGTAGAACTCGGCGATGGAGGACATGATGCCGTGCAGCAGCAGGCCCGAGGGGGTCTCGTCAATGTTCTCGGTGACGGAGACGAGCTGCGCCCCGGCTTTCCTGATCGCCATGACGATCTCTACGTCATCGGCGCGGTTTCTCGCCAGGCGGTCAACCTTGTGGACGATCACATAGTCGATGTCGCCCGCTCGCAAGCGGTCGAGCATGGCGCGGAGCGCCGGGCGGTTGGCGGTCTTAGCCGACTCGCCCCGGTCCATGTACTCGTCGGCGACCTCAGCGCCGAGCTTGTCGGCCTCGCGGGCGCAGGCGTCGCGCTGGGCGGGGATGGAGAAGCCCTCGGCGTCGAAGTCCTTGTCTGCTTGGCTTTCCGAGGAGACACGCAGATAGACCAGCGCCCGCTTGGTAGCGATAGCAGTCTCTTTGAAATCTGTAGGCATTGTCACCTCTCTTTCTCTTTAGTGTGGTTTCTTAACTTGACACATATAAGTATACAAGGCGGGTCGGACGGCTCTTTTCACCGTCACGCCGATGAAGCACCTTCCGTTGGTGTGTTACTTACAACCTCCAGCGCGTCCCCGAACTCCGCGACCTCGAACAGCTCGCGGTGCTCCCTTCCCAACTCCCGCACGCACTCCTCGATGGCCGCCACGCGCCTAGCGTCCGGCGTGAGCCAGAGCACCTTCGGGAAGACGCCGTGCTCGGCCTGCTCGTGCCCGCCATCGTAGTAGGCAATGTAGGCCCGGAGCTGGCGATTCAGCGCCCGGCTGCCCTCCGTTCCCATGTCTACCTCGATGAAGTAGACGAACTCGTACTCCCCGGCTCCGAGGCGCAGGAAGCTGTCCGGCTTGAGGATCGAAGCGCCAACCCCGCCGTAGCGACGCCAACAAGCGGGTTCAGCGCTTCGCTCCAGCAGCTCGATCCGACCCAGCCGGTCGGCCTCCACGAGCCGGGTATGCAGCTCGGAGACCTCAAGCGCGTGGGAGAGAAACAGCGTTCCCGGAACACGGGAGCGTCGCCGGCGACGGTCAGGAATCCAGCCGCGCTCCAGGGCAAGGCGTTGTCCGGCCAACCCCAGGCGGTAGACGAAGCCAGCGGAGCCAGCGCGCACGCCGCCGACCCGGCGCTCCAATCGCTCCAGCACGTCCAGGCGCGTGAGGCGAAGCAGCGTGCGGCGAGAGGCGCGTGGGTCACTGCCAGCGAAGTGCATCCGGGCCAGTTGAGCGCCGCTCACGAAACGCAGTTCGCAGACGGAGCGGGTCACGGCCAAGTCGCGCTTGGTGAGGCGAGAGTCCAGGTCGCGGGCCACCGCTTTCGTCACGTAGCGCCCGCTCATTTGGCACTCCTTTTAAGGCGTGTAGTCAGTGGCAGATTTACTCGGCGCAGCCGATCCGGGCTGGGAATCCGGGTGGGTCGGCGCGACGCGAGCGGACGGGCGAGCGGCGCGTTCATGAGCGCCCCCTTGGCTTCCTGCCAACCGGCGCGGACGGACGACGGGTCACCCGTGAACGCAGAGCCGCCTCGACCTCGCTCTGCATAAGCGCGTAGCGCTGGCGTGAGGAGGCCCGTACCTCGCGGGAACTGCCGAGCGGAGTAACCGGCGGCGGGGCTTGAAGCGTCACCGGCCGACTGACGCCGCCATCGTCCAGGGCAATGAGGGCTGCCACCGAGTAAGGATCAAGGGCTTGCAGGTCAGCGGCCGTCAGGGCTGGCTCGAACAGCTTCTCCATGACCTTGGCGTCACTGGCGCTCAGGGCAAAGACCGCCTTGCTGCGAGCGTTCGCCAGCACGACCTCGCGCAAGTCTTTGGGGAGCTGGTCGAGGTTCTGATGCGCCACGGTGAGAGCCAGGCCGTACTTACGGCCCTGGGCGAACATCTCATCCCAGGGAACGGGCGAAGCGGCAAAGTCCTGTACCTCGTCGACGTAGAGGCCGAAGGGGTGGCGCTCAGCGGGAGCCAGTTCGGCCCGCTGGGCAGCGGCCTGCCAAACGCTGGTCAGAATGAGGGAGCCGAGGAGCTGGGCGGTTTCGGCCCCGATCAGGCCCTTGGGCAGGTTGACCAGCAGCACCTTCTTCTCCGCGATGATCTGGCTCATGGTGAGCTTGGGTTTGGCCTGTCCGACGATGGCCCGGATCGAGGGGCGAGCCGTGAACTGGCGCACCTTGTTGAGAAGCGGCGCAATGACGCTGGACTTTTCCGCTTTGGACAGGCCCTCGTACCACTGCCAGTCCGGGCCGAGGCCGAGGGGATCGTCCAGGTCGGCGAGCACCTTTTCGCGGAAGCGCTCATCCATGAACAGGCGTGGCAGGTCGATGAGCGTCGAGCCTCCCCGTCTTGCCAGGGTCAAAAGGCCCATGTGGGTCAGCTGGGCAGTGCGCGGTCCCCAGAACGCCTCCCAGAGCCGGTGGAACAGCTCGCCGAGCTGGTCGGCGATGAGCGAGGGTTCGGCAGGGCTGGCGAAGGGGTTGAAGCCGACGGCGTAGGTCCGATCCAGCGGGTCGATGAGCACCACGTCTTTGACGCGCTCTTTGGGGATCAGGTCCATCAGGTCGGTGATGAGGTCGCGGTTGGTCTCGACCACCACCAACCCGCGTCCCTGCTTCAGGTCGCCCACGACCAGGTTCTTGAGCAGGCTGGTCTTGCCGGTGCCGGTCGGGCCGAGGACGTAGAGGCCGCGCGTAGAGGCGGCGGCGCTGATCGCCACCTCACGGTGCATACCCGCGAAGTCACTGACGCCGAGGGTGCGCCCCTCACTGGCCAGCGCGGTGCTTGGCACCAGCCGCTTGGCCGCGCCCAGCGTGAGACCTGGCAAGTCGGGCGAGTCCACCGGCCAGCCGATGACGGCGGCCAGTTCGGGGGCGCTCAGGTAACGCCCGCGTGAGCCCAGCAGGCGGGCCAGTTGGCCGAGCCAGTAGGGGTCGGCGTTCAGCCGTCCATAGGGTGTCGCCAGGCTCCTGAGCACCGAGGCGACGCGCTGGGTGAGTTTCGCCCGTTGGGCCGAGCTCCCGGCCCTCACGGAGAGTTCGCCGAACGCCGACAGGCCGGGCAGGCTCAGCTTGGCCCTCAGTATCCGTTCACGGCCGTCTTGGGCGTCGTAGCGGCCAACCGGCAGCGGTGGACGCGGCGCGGGGCGCAAACGCCAGGTGAGGCGTATGGCCTCACCTTTCGTGAGCGGGAACAGGCTGGAAAGCAGAGACGCTGAGATCGCCGCCAGCTCGTCAGTCCTGAGCGCCGCTACCCGTGGGGCGGGCTGCCAGAGCCAGCGGCCCCGGCGGCGGCTTGGAGTGTCGGTTTTCTCCACGCGCAGGCTGGGGATGGCGGCGCGCAGCGCTGCCGTCACGGTGTCGGCGTCGGTCGGGGTCACCGCCAGCCGATGTTGGATACCGCTGTCTGTCGCCAACAGCTCAAGGGCCAGGCGGGCGCGGGACGGGACGCCTGAGAAAGTGTTTAGCGCCGCCAGCACGTCGGCCTGTTCCAGGTCGCGGGGAAAGCGCAGGTCAAACCAGTCGAGGGCGGCTGGTCTCACGATTCGTCCTCGTCTTCTGCCTGCTCGTCCAGACGGCGTTTGGCCATCAGCCAGAGCGCCAGGGCCAGCTTGGTCTCGTCTACCTGTTCGAGAGACTTAGAGCGGATGCGTATCCGCTTGGTTGGTGATGTGTTTTGCCTTCTTGGCATGGTGGTACCTCCCTTCTCTTTGTTGCCTTGAAGGTCACGCCTTTGGGGATGAGCACTCCACCATGCCCAGGTGCAAACGTAACCCTCTAGTGTGCGCCTTTTGGAGGGATTGAGTCAAGTGTCAAATTGACTTCAGCCTCACCACCTACGCGTGTGGAAAAAGACCAGGCGCAGAGCGACAGCCACCACGCCGACGACCAGTACAAGCGGCAGTAGCGCGTGAGACAGCTCAATGAGGAGCGGCGCAAGCGCGGCCAGCAACACCAGGGCGATGACGGCGGTGACGAGCAGGCCGCCGGGTTGCTTGCCGGGCGTGGCCACCTACTTGTCCTCCTCCAGCGCCTGCTTGATCTCACGGCGCAGGGCCGCACCCGCCTGCCGCTGCTCGCTTCTCATCCAAGCGACGTCGAGATTGCGGCGGATGCGGTGCAGCTCGACGGCCGCTTCCATTTCCCGCTCGGGGTCAGGTGACGGTGCCTCTCCTCGGGGCGAATCGAGTTGGCGCAGCCAGTAGATCAGGATGGCTGCTACCACCAGGAAGACGAAGGCCCAGATCATTGCCACCACCCCTTCTTGCGCCCTAGGCGGTGGATGAGGTGCAGCTTGTCGGCGACGATCCCGGCGGCCTCGGGTCTGCCAATGGAGCTTGACCAAGCGGCCGCGGCTTGGTCGATGTCGGCGGCAAGTGCCCCGTCGGGCGCTGTCTTAGGGGACGCCGTTTTCCGGCGGGAACGGTGCAGTGTCCAGCGGGCCGTGAGCGCGCCGCTGGCGGCTCCGGCCAGGATGGCAAGGGTCAAGGTGGTGGCGATCGACAGCATGGCCATCACCCCGCGAACCTTCTGGCGATCCGCGCCCCGTCGATTTTTGACTGCAAGCTCACCAGCCGGGACACCAGCTCGGCCTTGGCCTGCGAGCCAGCGGCCTTCTCCAAGCCGTAGTCCAGCGTGTCCAGCTCCTCGTTGAGAGCCGTTTTGACGACATCGGCCAGGGCCTCGGCGTCGATGCGCTCGACCTCAGCGAGGTAGCGGGCGTAGAGGTGGTGTTCGTAGACCACAAGCTCTGTGCGTTCTTGGGCGCGGGCGGCCTTGGCGACTTGCCGGGAATGCCCCGGTCTATCCACGGGCAGCCGGGCCGGTAGATCGCTCATGGCGTGGCTCCTTTCTGGGTCAGGTGATCGAGGATGGATGGCCGCGCTTGGGCTTCTGGCAAAGCCGGTTGCGGTGGTGACGGGCGAGTTGGCAGCGGGCAGATTGGGCGCTGGTAGGCGCGGTTCATGTCAGCCCAGACCAGCTCGCCAAGGCCGGGCCGCTTCTTTTCCGTGAGGATGGCCCGACGCAAGGGCTCATCTGGCCCGTAGTCCACGCGCTGGGCGTAGAGCGGGCAGTCGGGTGGTGGGGGGCAGATTTGGGGTGGGGTCATAGCTCTCTCGGTTCGAGTTTCGTCCCCGGCGTTCGCAAAGCCGGAGTGGATTTGGAGAGCATGGGCACACTCGGAGTTATTGAGCAACCTGCAACGATTTCCGGCCTGATGCCCCGCCCATTGGAGCCGCCCGTACTTGATCCAAGGCAGCCGAAAGCCGTGCTGGGCTGGACGATGCGTCAGCTACGGCGGGTGGCGAAAGTGAGCGGTGCCCGAATCGCCAAGGAGTTCGGATGCAGCCCTAGCCATATCTCACGGGTGGAGCATGGAACGTCGAAGCCCAGCCGCGAGTTGGTGCAGTTTTATGAGGAGGCGTTCGAGGCTGACGGGATGCTGCTGTCGCTCTTTGAGGTTGTGGAGCACGCTGCCGAGCAGGGTCGTCGGCGCTCGGGCGGGCATAGACCCAGGTTGGTGCACGCCGAGCCGGGGGACGCCTCGACCTTTGTCGGGGACACCATTCCCCACGGCACGCGGCTGGCTCCTGGCGAGTGGTTCGAGAAGGAGTGGCAGGTACGCAACAGCGGCAAGGTGCCGTGGATCGGACGGCAACTCGAAAGACAAGGCCCGCTGACCGGCCCTGGCCTGATTACGTCAGAGCGCTACGTCCCGATTCCAGACACCAAGCCCGGCAAGGTGGCCGCCATCCGAGCAAAGCTGAGAGCACCAAGTTACGACTGCTCGTCCATCGCCTACTTCAAGATGGTGAGAGAACTAGAAGGCGGAGTTATGGCGCTGTGCTTTCCCGGCGATTACCAGCTGGGGCTGGATGTGTTGGTGAGGGTTGAGTGTGAGTGACTGGCGCTCTCTGCATGGAGGGCAGTTTCCCAGCGAGTGTAGGAATCACTTTTTTGGGAGGCCATAGCAAGCAAAGAGCAATAAAGGCCGCGAACCCTGTCCCCAATATAAAGCGCCGCATCCAACGCGCCCACTGTTCAACGGCCACCTCATAGCACTGCCATAATGTCTCGGCACTGTAACTCCAGCGCAGAGCCACCACCTTGTACCAAATATGCCGTCCACATCTCTCGACTCGCCTACTCCAGCGTAGGGTCACCGCCTTCTTCCAAATACGCCGCTTCGGCCCATTGGGTTGGGGGTGTCTTAACCACACCATTTCACCCTTGCGCTTTGCCAACCAATTTACTACTCCGTCGTATCCATAGCCAAGAGGGAACTGCCATGCGAAGAGCATCGCGCTGCTTATGGCCAATGCCCATGCAGCATCAGTCGCTCGCCAGCCAAGCGAGCTAGGCGCATGGCTAAAAGTTACTCCCATCAGAAAGATGATCTCCACAGCGAGATAAGCCCAAAGAATGATTCGCGACCGACGTAGTGCGTGAGCGTAGTAGTGGCGCTGTTGTTGCGCGAGGAAAGCAATGAGAACAGAGGGTGCGGCTACCAAAATTCCTTGTATAGGGCTCTCAGGCGTGACAGGAAACCGCTCTGCGGCAAGTAGCCATACGAGCGCTATATTCAAAAGAGCTACTCCAAGAATCTGCTTGTGATGGTGGGGAGTGCAACGCAAGTATGCGTGAGTGGTGGGCTGTCGCCCTAGGTTTTTGCTCTCATTGTTAAAGATATGGGTCGCATCTAGGCTTGAATCGACTTCACCCCTGCTGTCCAGGCTATTGCCTAGCTCCCAATCAAGATAAGCAACATACGTGTTGTCTGGTGGCTCTAGCGTTGAGTAGTGACTAGCTGTGTACTCATAGGTGGGAATATTGAAGACATAAGGAATGGGTGCAAGTCCAAACTGGACATACCAACGGTTCCATGTGTCCTGGCGCTTCGCAAGATTTGTCCTCGTTAGCCACCCGAAGAGACCAGTCCACCCCGCGCCAGCCATTCCCCGGACGCTTCTGTGACGGCCATCTTCTAGTTTATGCTTGGGGTCTCTTGTTGAGTATCTAACATGCAAGTTGATGACTTCACCGGGTTCGGCTTGTACCCAGCACAGGTACTGAGTTGTATCGCTAGCCTTGACAAGGTCATCGGAAAACCTTTTTAGGCGCTGCTCTTGGTCATTTTCTTGAACCCCAGATTCCGCAAGAAGTTCTTCGAACTCTTGGAGCAGGGCTTCGCGACGCTCCTTCCAGCGCTCGCTGTCTCCGATGTCGGTATAGAAATCTAGTAGGTGTTTTCGGAAGTCCTCGTATTGCTCGGCTAGAGCGTCTGGTTGCTCTGTTGCTGAGTCAGGTTCGTCCGGAAGAGAAATTCCGGTTAGATGCTTGCTTAGGGCGACCTTTGCGAGGGCCACGCCGTGCTGCTTACGAGTAACAAAGTTAATCCGCTGGCCTGCCGCGTCGGTAACGCTAATGTCAGGGAATCGCCGCCGCGCAAAAGGCCCGAGAGGCACTACCCACCAGGTGATACCAGAGGATTCGGTGCTCTCGGGAATCTGTACCTGAAGCTGTCGCACCCAGCGCTGGCCACCGGTCGGTGCAAATGACGCTTGCTCCACGAAGCGTTGGGTGTGCAGTGTGGGCCGGTATACAAGCTCGGCCAAGCCGCGCGTACGCACAGGCGTTATGGCGTATATGTCCTGGGGTGGCTTCTGGCGACGACCAGGGATTACGATTGCCATCAGGAGAGAGCGAGCTAGGAGTTAGACCAGGCCGAGTCTAGGAGGTGCCGTCAAAGCCGCCCGTTTGGGCATCTAGCTCAGCAAGCCTATGAACGACTTTCCCGTACTCTTCGTCGACTGTGAGCGGATCGTCAGGCGGGTTCTCCGGTCCCCACATCTTTGGAGACGGATAGCGCTGGGGTCCAATCACGAGCTGGGGCAAGACGCCCATATCGCCGCCAGCCTCCCATTTCGTCTCTTCGGCGTAGCGAGCCTCAGAATCAGCCATGATTCGCGCCCTCCGCTCTGCCCTAGGATTTGATTTCTGGGGAGGCTCGTCTTCGCTTGTTGTTCCCCCGCCGCCGTTACTTTCGCCCATTGGGTCGCCTGTCTCTCCGGCCATGCGACGGATTGCTCTTTCGCCGAGTCGTTGACGAATACGCTGCAAAAGGCTCGAACCCTCATGCCCTGGGAGCCTATCTTCAAACGACGGTGTATGTTCCATTACGATTGACTATACGCCTAAAACCCTGCAAAAGCGAGAGTTTTGTGTGTCTGGGAAAGTCTGCAAGTTAGTGCGTCCGATGCATGTGCTACAGCAAACGAAGGCGAGGAGGCTAGCAGGCCGAGCTGAATGCCACGAGCGGGCTGGACAAGTGCCCGAGGTCGGATGCACCACCACGGCGAAGCAGTCTGACTACGGTCGCGGACGTTATGCCCCGAACGATGCTGAGCTACTACAGACCGCGTAGCCGTTGACGTAGAACACGGATTCGCTGCCCGGCGTCGCCAGGTTGACGGACCAGGATTGACCCGGCACAAGTTCAGCATCGAGCGAAGCCAACTCGTCGGTTTCGGTCGTCACGCTGACCGGATCGCGGCTCTCCTGAACGAGCGTCATGCTGCTGCTCTTGCCGCCGTACCCCGCGCCCGAGACAAAGGCGATGTGGACCGATCGGCAGTGATTGTCCTCGACCGTGAAAGCCGGGTTTTCGTAGGACTCAAAGCTGCGGACGTAGGAGAAGGTCACCGTCTTGGTCGTGTAGACCCGCGTTCGAGGGGTGCCGAACAGCGTCGTAAACGGCACCTGGCCGAATACCCCGAGACCGCTGACCTGCTTGGCCAGCACCCGGCCTCGCCAAACGAGATCGGCAAGCCGCAGCCGGTAGCGCCCCAGCGGCAGGCCCGACAGTTCGGTCGATCCGCTCCTACCCCGGAGCCTCAACACGGACTTCCAGCTACGAGCCGTGCCGACTTGGCGCTGGACTACCAGCCGGTGTCTCCGACCAAGGTGACCAGCAGCATTCCACGAGAAGGCAATTCGCTGGCCTTCGTTGGCAGTGTGCGGCAATGTCCATGACAAACGGGGAGTACGAGAGCTGGCCGAGGCCCGGGGATTACGCCCGTGTCGGCGAATCTTCACGCGGACGGTCTTCGTGGCGAAGCCGAGCACTTTGCGCGTCCTGGCGTTCTTGGCAGCGTTTTTCATGAACACCCTGTAGCGATCCCCTGGATGCCAGTACATCCACTCGGGCTCGCCGTGAACGCTGTCGTAGTGTTCGACCCTCTCGATTCGCTTGTCGTTGCCAGCGTGTCGCCAGCTAGCGTCGGGGATTCTCCGCCACTTGCTACCGATCTTCTTCTGTACCTCACCGTGCTCAACACGCAGCACGACTTCATCGCACCCGCCAGGCTGTGCCTTCGGCGCAGCTTCGGGGTAGTCCACCCGTACATGGATTGACTGAATGGGTCCCACGACGTGCGGATCGTTTTCATAGGGCCGCTTACCGGGATGGGCAATGTAGGCGTGCTTGATCTTCGGCATCACTAGCGCCGCCTTGATGCACTGACTGCGGGGGCTGCCGGGTGCTTGAGCAGCGGCCAATACACACAGTGTCAGGAGGCAGAGCGCCCCGGCGACTACTTGAGCCGCCAAGGCAATTCTCCAGGTCGCGATCCTGCCTGGCCTGCTCCCCGCCATCATGTCCTGGCCCCCTCGCTAGTTGCCTGCCTGGTCTCAGCTTTCAGCCGCGCAGGCTCCAGTCCAGACTGCGCGGCTTGGTCGGGAACGCTACTCATAGGTCTGTAGACTGTCAAGTAGCGACCGGTCAGCGTCTTGCAGCGCAATGGAAGGCGACCTGCAACGCAACGTCGGCCGGAACCTCCGGGCCTACCGCCAAGCCCGCGACCTCAGCCAGGAGGCATTCGCCGAGGTACTTGGAGTGCATCGCACCTACATGGGTGGGGTGGAGCGCGGCGAGCGCAACCTGACGCTCAAGAGCGTGGAGCGGATCGCCGCCAAACTCGACGTGGAGCCGCTGGAGCTGCTGCAAGGCGAGTAACCGACTTTCAAGCCCTGGCGCTCGGTCTCATGGCGAGGGGGCGGGTCGGCAATGACCGCCCCGCCCCCTTTGCCCTAAGCGGCTACCTACGCCGACTTAATGACGCTGAGCATCGGAACGATGCGGTCAGTCTTGACCGGAGTCATCTTGCACCTCCCTCTTGAAACGACCGCCCCCTGCCATGTGGGGCGGGGTGGACTGGAGGCTCAAGAATGCGCTACAGGGCGTTGACTGGTCAACCGGGAATGCCGCAAGCCTCGCCCGAACCGCGCAGGGCTTGCTTTACTACTCGGCAATCAGGAGGCCAATCGCGTTCCCGATGGAGGCAGCAGTGGTTCCTCTTACAGACAAGACAGCCTGGTCATGAATCCATCGACCAAGAGCAAGAAACCGGCTGCAAAAGCCCGGGGTCGAAGCAAGGAAAAGCGGGCAGGAAAAGCCACGGAAACGGCCAATCCGAAACGAGGGAGCGCGAAGGCGAAACGCCCCAAACTCTCCGGCCCGACTCATGAAGCCAGGCAACGCGCCACCGGCCTGGTTGACCCGGACATTGCGGTCGTCACCAAAGACCCGCTGAGGGTGCAGATCGTCTCCTTAGCGACCCAGCGCCCGATTGCCCCGAGTGAATTCGCCCGCGAGGTCGGCATCCCGCTCAACGTCGCCTCGTACCACTTCCGGGAGCTGCGCAAACACGGCTACTTGGAAATCGTGGAGGAAGTCAAAGTGCGCGGCTCCACCAAGCACATGCACGTCGCCACCAAGCGCGCTTTTCTCAGTGACGCGGATTGGGGCGCTCTGGAGGAGTCGCTTCGGCCTGGTGTCGCCGGTCAGGCCCTCCAGGACTTCAACAACCGCGTTGGGCAGGCAATGGAGACGGGGACGTTCTACAGCCGCGAGGATGTGCGGCTCTATTGGGTGCCCCTCGACCTCGATGAGGTTTCCTGGCCGGAGTTCGTCAAGGTCATGATTTGGGCTTGCAATGAAGCCGGGGCACTGAGCGAGGATACGGTTGAGCGCCGCGCCAACGGCGAAAGCCAGCACAGCTTCCCGGCTACCTTCGCCATTGCCGGCTTTCCTTCGCCGACGACGAGCCAGATCAAAGAGGCCGAGCGCAAGAAACGAAAGCGCGAGCGGAAAGGCAAAAGTGCCGGGCAGCCAGGGCGCAAAAGCAAGAATGGATCGTGAGGCTTACGCCCGGAGCCACCCAATCCGGGCCAGAATCCTGGAGCTATATGAGGAGGAGCTGGGGCGATCTTTGACCCCCGACGATCTCCTGCCCGAGCTGGAAGGGCTGCCGGGAGCAACGCTGGCCGGTATCGCCTACCACCTTAAGGTGCTGAGGGATGCGGGGTTGTTGCCGGATAGCGCGGCCTGATTCCGAATCTGGCAGCAGCCTTTAACACGACTCAAGCTCGGGTATGATAATTCTCCATTGAGCAATACAAACGTGCGGGCCTGGGGGAAGGATGAAAACGGACAATAATACGTTTTTGATCGCGACGCTTGTATTTGGTCTTTTTGCACTGCTCGCAACTACGCTTGTGCAGAAGTGCGATAAAGTCACAGTTTACTTCACGAAGCTTTTTGGCTTGGTCTTCGTCGCTACTCTGGCTGTAGCAATTGTGTTCGCAGATATTCCAAGTGATACCCGAACAGGTGCATACACCATCCTCGGGGCAATTGCTGGATATCTTGCCGGTAGCAAGGTGTCCAAGAAGGATGAAGAGGACTAGACGTTAGATTAGGTGGTAGTAGCCACGGGCGGTCCGCTCGAAACTGGGATGGCGAAGCAAGGTTCCTTCGGACAGGCGGGCTTTGATGTATCGGTATTCGATTGGCCGACCAAGCAGGCGCTCAACGGCAGCTTGAATGTCTGAGATGTGCATTGGCTGAGAAGCCTCGGACAAGACCGTCGCGATTGCCTTCGGAAGCTCGCCCGTGCGAGGGCGCGGAGGGACAGATTGACAGGGTGATGGGGTCGCTTCGCTAAGCAGCTTCTTGCGGCGCTTGTTCAGGCGAGCGAGCTTGGCGCGAGTCTCATCTTTGGAAAGTGCTCCCGTGAGGGGTATGGCCCGCTGCGGTGGTCGGACTCTTGCGCACTTTCGCTCGATGGCCATCTACCTGTCAGCGGAGGTCCACAAGGCGGAGACCGGCAGCGCCCACAAGCCGGGCCCGAAGGGCAGCGTTTCGGAGCCCGTATGCACGACGGCGCCCAGCTTGAACCGCTTCCCAGCCCTGTCCTGAAGGTGGCGCAGGGCGCTGAAGTCGCGGGACCGTGGAGTGGCTCCCAGCTTGACCTCGATACCGCATATCGATCCGTCTCCGCTCTCGAGCAGGATGTCGACCTCCCGCCCTCCGGCCGTTCGCAGGTGGTGGATGCGAGCCTTGGTTTCGGCCCACGCCGCCTGCTTGACAAGCTCCATCGCCACGAAGTTCTCGAACAGCGCCCCGGCAAGCGCCGTCTCGTCTTCTTCGAACCGAGCCTGCTCGTAGTCGAGCAGGTGGCAGGTCAGGCCCGTGTCGGGCAGCCAGATCTTCGGCGCCTTGATCAGGCGCTGACCAATGTTCCGGCTCCAAGCTCTGGCGCGGATCAGCAGGAAAAGCTGCTCGAGCAGCGCCAGATATCGCTGCACCGTGGGGCGGCTCATGCCAGCATCGCGGGCGATGCCGGTGGGCGAGAGCAGCCCCGAGACGCGGCTCGCGGCCAGACGAAGCAGCATGGGGAGCTCATCGAGCTGCTGGGCGTTTCGGGTCAGATCCCGCACATCGCGCTCCAGAGTCATCGCGACGTACTCCTCGAACCAACGCCCTCGCCTGCGTGGTTCCCGGCGTGCGAGAGCCTCCGGATAGCCACCTGTGGTTAGCGCCTCGGCGATCGCGGGACGTCCGATCGGCGCATTCGCGATTTGCGCCACGCGACCGGCGAAGAGGTCGTCGATGAACGTCTCTCGGTGGCCATGGAGCTCGCCCTGCGAGAGAGGCCAGAGGGGCACCCGCTCCGCGCGGCCGACGAGGGACTCGGAGATGCGGAGGGTCGCCCAGACGTTGGCCGAACCGGTGAGCATGAACATCCCCGCCGGGCGCTCTCGACCGGCGCGGGCACGGTCGACCCGAGCCTTGATCGCCGGCAAGAGAGCCGGCGCCTTTTGGAACTCGTCGATGCAGAACGGAAGCGTGGCCCCCTCGATGAATCCCGTCGGGTCCTCGTTGGCCGCCTCTCGGGGGCCGTCGTCGTCAAGGGTCACGTAGCGCGCGCCCCGCTCCTCGGCCACGGCGGATGCGAGCGTGCTCTTGCCCGCCTGGCGAGGACCGACGACGATGACCACGGGGGTATCGTCGAGGGCGGCGTCCAATCCGGCCTTGATATGCCTTCCATAGAGTCGGGACATCGGACAACCGCTCAGATTATACCTGATAATCGTTCAGGAGCTATCTGACGATCGACCAGATTGTGCAGGTCGCATTCCTCGAGCGCGAAGCGCGCTGCCGAGCCAGCGAAACCGGATCGGCGTCAATCCGCGCTACGTGGTTCGTCTGTGTTCCGTAAGGGGTACTGAACCGCGGTGGTCCAATCGTGGGCAAAGAAAGAGACAGGGAGATCTCCGCGCGGCTGACGACCCGGATCTCGTCGAACAGCGATTGCAGCAGCGCCTTGCGCGCCCGCGGGTCCGCCCTCGATTACCTCGCGCACCTCTATCCGCCTTGCCTTGGCGAGAAGTACTCAGGGGCATCGGGATCGTCCTCGCCATGTTCAGCGAGAGCATTCAGGCGCTGAAATTCCTCATTTATGAACCCGTCAAGACCAGCTTTCGCCAACAGCGCCTGAGTTCGCTCGGAGAGAGCGCGGTCGGCGTCCTGAAGCTTGGCCACCGCACCCTCCAGCTCTTCGATCATTGCCAGGCGCTTCTCACTCGTTCCCTGCATCAGGGATCGGGTCCGCATCCACTGATGCACCAGCTCGTTGCGCAGCTTAAGGGTCTCGGCCATCTGGTCGGCGAGAACCCATTCACCATGTTTGCCGAGGAGGCATTTCACGTTGCTGATGTTTTGGCCGAGCGTCTTGCCGAACAGCTCGACAAACAACTCGTCTATCTCGGTCTCCGAAATTTCGTCCGCCTCGGTCGCTCGACGTAGAAGAAGCAGGTAGTTGACGAGCCCAGTCTCGACCACCTGGCAGAAGTAGATGGCGAGGCCGAAGTGGGCGTATACCTCCCGCTGCTCCCAATCTCCACGGTCGAGCGCCTGCTCAATCTCAGCGTCATATCCCATCTCGTTGACCCTTTCGCCTTCGACTTGGTTGCGACAGAATGACGAGTCAAGGCGAGCGATGCCACCGAGGAGGAGATCGCGGTTCCTGGAGGTCGAGCATGTCCGTTCCTTTCAGCGGACGGCGAGGAGTAACGGGTGAGTTGAGCTCGTCAGTCCGCGTGGATCTCACGTCGCACGTAGGCGGCGAACAGCGGATCCGCTAGCGCCCATGAACCGCGCCCACCGGGTCTGATGACGATCGACGCCTCCGCAAGCGAGTTAAGTGCGCGATTCGCGGCCTTCTTCTCCAGGCGCTCGTAAGGGGACCGCTGATGCGCGAGGCGCACAGCGACCGCTACGGCGGTGTTGCCCATCGCTCTGATTCGGTCCATCAGGTCGGCATGGCGGCCCGCATCGGCCGCGAGTGCACCCCGATAGCCACGCTCCGCAAGCGTGCCGTCGATATGACGGGTCCCCTCCTCAACTGAGGAATGGTGGGCCTGCTGCGCGATCAGCATCGTTGAGCGGGGGTGCCCCTCGCCCGCCGCGACGATCAGCTCCAGAGCCTCTTCGTCGACGGCGCAGTCGTCCTCTTCGAACCGCTCGCGAAGTCCTTTCCGCCACTCCTCCTCGCTGATTGAGGAGAGCTCGTGAAAGCCGCCGAACTGGTAGGGCGCACGGCGCTCGCTGCCGAACATGTCGCGCATCAGGCGCTCGACGCTTCCGGCGAACAGGCACGTGACCCGAGGCGAGTCGTGCAACGCCCCCCGCAGTCGCTGCGTGGCCTGCTCGGGGTCGCCATACGCCCCGCTGGGCAGCTGTTGGAGCTCGTCGATGAACAGGATCAGCTGTCGATCGTCGCGCTCGGCGATGCGCTGGGGCAGCTGGAAGGCGAGGCTGAGTTCCTGTAGCGGGTCGCGGCGTTTCCGGGTCGGCTCGAGAGCGATCTCCACCGCGTCGCCGAGCTCGGACTTCACCCGCAAACAGTGCTGCGCGCTCGCTCTACCAGCTGCTTGAGCGCCGAGCGGTTGGCGAGCGTCTCCTGGGCGAGCGTCTCGGCCAGCGCAGCGGCGTTCGTATCTCTGAAGAGACTCACGCTCACGACGTAGAAGCGCCGTCGGCGAAGGGCTGCGACGGTGGCCTCGCAGACCGTGCTCTTGCCGGTGCGGCGTGGGGCTGCCACGATCCGGTGCAGCCCATCTGCCAGCTCAGACGTGAGCTCTTCCAGGTCGGTCTTACGGCCGATGAGCTTTCCCGGGGGACGAATCGGCTCCTCCGACGGAAAGAGATCTCGCGAGCGTGCTCGAGGCATGTTGGCAATTATGCCAACCACTGTTGACGAATTCGCCAACGCCAATCGTCGGACGCCGAAGTGTTCTCCCGGCGGTACTGACCATCGCGGTGTCGAACCGAACGGCGTGCGCTCGGTCAAAGGGCTACGACGGCGAGGCCTGGGACTCGTTCGAACTCGGTCGCGTTGGCTGTCGCGATTTCCATGCCGTGACTTATGGCGGTCGCTGCGATCCACATGTCGTGAGCGCCGATCACTTCACCGTCCCGCTCCAGCCCTGCCCAGATTTCGGCATGTGCCCTGGCTATCGGGGGCGTGATCGGC
>Ga0055436_10000038_pt1 | contig 16027 bp, 17 predicted proteins | sample Browns_ThreeSqB__2_FD_57730 | JGI IMG/M metagenome (GOLD analysis project Ga0055436, IMG submission 57730) | Wetland microbial communities from the San Francisco Bay, California, USA, that impact long-term carbon sequestration - Browns_ThreeSqB_D2 | ecosystem: Environmental > Aquatic > Marine >...
GGGCCAGATGCGGTCGAGCGTGTTCCCTGCCGCCGTGCCCGGCGTCAACTGGGTAAACAGGTAGATTGCGTAGTCCACTCCTTCGCCGATCAGGGTGACGCCGAATCCCAGTGTGATGCCGTGCACGGAGCCAAACCCGAGGCTCACCGCGGCCAAACCGGCAAGCGCTCCGCTCGCGACCGGCAACAATGCCAGCCCCAGGATCCTTGCGGATCGATACAGCACGAGCAGCAGAGCCGAAACCAGTGTCGTGGCGATGATGGCGAAGCGCAAAATGTCGCGCTTGATCGTTTCGCGGGTGCTCACCGAAAATACCGCCGGTCCGCTCACCAGGAGGCGCGCCGCGCCGGCGCCAGCCGCCACGTCGGCAAAGATGGCGCGGATGCGCGCCAGGGCGCTTTGCTGCGCATCGATGTCGTAACCGGCGCTCCGGGTCTGAACAACCAACAGGGCCCGTTTGTCGTCCTTCGAAAACCAAACGCCGTGCCGCATCGCGGGTTTCGCTTGCCCTTCGAGCTGATCGAGGAGGCGCAGCAATTCGCCGCTCGGGTCTTGCGGCAGAATCTTGCGCGCCAGTATGCCCGCGGACGAGCTGAGCAGCTGCAGGTCGCCCTCCAGCGCACGCCGCAGCGCCGCCGCCGTGAAGTGTTCGCTATCGACGGCCGGGCTGAGTAGATAGCGGTTGTGCCACAGGTAATCGCGATCCCTCTCTAGCCCCACGTTTTCGCCATTGTTCACGGCGACGAAGCTCGCGTCGCGGCGCAGCTTGCCTGCCATCCGCCTGCTCATCTCGGCAAGCGCGTCGGTCGTGCCGCCCTCGATGCCGATTAGTATCTGCCGCGAGACCACGCCCTCGCGCAGCTGGTCCACCAACAACTGCTGCGCGGGCGTCGGCGACCGGGGCAGAAACGCCGACAGATCGGTGCTGAATTCGGCTCGGCTGATGATCACGATGCAGGCCAGGACGAAGGCGATCCAGCCGCCGATCAGGCCGCGCGATGACCAACTCATCGGCCTTCCGCCGTGATCGTCATGACCGAGCGATCGCCTTCCGGCTCGATGATCTCGATTGTAGCGATCCGGTTCCCGCTGCCGACGATACGTATCTCGCTCACAGCGGCCTGCATGCTTGCGTCGCGAGGTTTAAGGACCAGCCGCCATCGGGCGGCGTCGCCGTCGAGCTCGACGTTGTAGAAGCGGTGCAGGGTCGGCAAATCCCCGGCGAGCGTCGAGCGGATGCTTTCCACGAATGCCCACACGGTCGGATAGGCCTGCAGCGCCAGCGTGCGGCGCTGATGCTTGGCCTCGTTCGTGATGGTGAGCTCGTCGCCGGCCAGAACAAGATCTTCCGGTGCAGGCAGCACGGTGTGCTTCTCCAGACGGTCCGGTGCGTCGTACCGGAGCGTGCCTGATGATTCCAGCGGGCCGCTCACGATGCCCAGATACCTGCGCTCGACGAACGCGGCCCGTGCCGTCTTTACGCGCCGCATGCTTTCCATCAGTTGCTTCAGGTCCCATGCGACTGCCGGCGTCTCGGCCTGGACGGCCCCGCACGCGAGCGCAATGACGGCCAGCACGCACAGGAGCCCACGCAGCGTAGGGCGCAAGCTACTTCCAGAAATCATAGAAGTTGAACCAGTTGTATGGCGCAACCCGGCAATAGTGTTCCATGCGTTCGGCGTACTGTCGCAGGGCTCGCTCGATCGCGGCGCCGCGTTCTCTACGGTCGGTCGCGCTGAAGTCGGCGAGTCGCTCGAAGTGCACCTCGTAGCGGTTGCCTCCTCGATACAAACCGAACATCAGCACGACGGGCCGCTTCAGCATGGCCGCGAGGCGCAACGGCCCCACGGCGAATCTGGCCGGCTCGCCGAAGAACGGGCACGCCAGCGTCCCTTCGGTCCCGATCGTCCTGTCCCCCAGTATGCCGATGCACGCACCCGACTGAAGCGCTTCCTCCACCTTCAGCATCGAGTCGACCTTGCCAAGGGGAATCACTTGCCCAGACAAATTCGGATTGATGGCCGCAAGCACCGAATTGAGCTTGCGGGCGTTCTGCTCGTACATCACCAGGCTCACGCGCAGTCCGCCGCTTTCCCGTCCGAGAGATCGAATGATCTCGAAGCTCCCTATGTGTGCTCCCAGTAGAAAGCATCCGCTTCCCCGCGCGAGCACGCCGTCGACAATGTCGGTCCCGTTCGCGCGCACGTCGAAATGAGAGTACTGCTCGTTGAGCAGGTATACGCGATCCAGTATGGTGGCCGCGAAGGCGTAGTAGTGGCGAAACAGGTCACCTAGCCCGGGCGCTCGTTCGAGCACCTTGCGGAGGTACTTGCGCGACGCCGCGCGGGCCGCGCCTGAGGACAAGAGAAAGTACAGGCAAATAGGGTAAAGCAGGAGTCGCGCCACGGGCCGACCTAGGCTCAGCGCAATCCACGCGGTAAAACGGATCGCGCGTACGGTGCCGCGTTCCGGTCGGCCGAGCCATTCCGGCGCGGATCGACTTTCTAAGCCGCCGTCGAAGTGCCTGCGCATTTCACCACACCGGTCAGCACTGGCCTGCCGCCCACCTTGCAGGTAAATTCGATCGTGCCGCGCGCGGCGTCGGGAAACTCGATTTGCACACGATCGCCGGGACGCGTCGGATGGAAGAACTTGGCCGACCGAATCTCGCAGGGCGCCAAGGAGACGCCGAGGTGAGACTCAATCGCGCGTAACGCTTCGCTCAACAGCACCGCGCCGGGGATGACCGGGTTGCCGGGAAAGTGCCCCTCGGAGGCCGGGTGCCGCTGGGAAAACACCCGCTCGAGCGTGGCCAAATGCCCCCCGCCTTGACCGCGCGCTGAGCCATGAGTCGATTCAACGCCTCGCGTGGTAATTTGCCGGCCGCGTTGCGCGGCAGCGTGTCCACCGCGCATAGCGGCCGGGGCAGGAAGGCGGCATCGATGCGTTCGCGCAAGGCGCTCATGATGGTTTCATTGCTGACCCCCGGAGCCACCACAAAAGCCATCAGCCGGTTGATTTCCGCACCATCCTGATCTGGCACGACGAAGGCACCGTCGACAACGCCCTCGATGGAATTGAGCTGGTAGTCGAGACTGGCGAGCGAAGTGCGTTTGCCCGCGATATCGACGAGATCGGCCGTCCGTCCATGCAGCAGGAACCTACCGCGGTCGCGAAGCTCGATTACGTCGGCGAGCAGCACCTCGGTCTCCACGTGTCCGCCGCCGACCCAGGTTCCCCTCTCGTCCTGGCGCAGCGTGATGCCCGGTAAGGCCCTCCACGTGGCGGATTCGACGGTACGACGCGTGGCCACCTGACCAGCCTCGGTGCAACCGTAGATCTCGTACAGCGGCGTGGCGAAGCGTGCCTCCGCCTGCTCCGCAAGCTGGGGTGACAAAGGTGTCGTCGCGCAAAGTAGGAAGTCGGCCAGCGGCAGCCGCGCCGATTCGGCGAGCAACGCTCGCAGGTGTACCGGCGTGGTCACCAGCCCGCGCGGGCGCGGCAGCGCTTCGAGTTCGGCACGGATGTCGGCCGGATAGAACGGCCGCCCCGCGTACAGCGCCAAACCATTCTGCGCGGGCATGAGGACGGTGGATTCGAGACCGTACATGTGGCGTGGCAGCACGGTGCCAAGGATCACCATGCCCGACTGCCCGCGCAATCTCAGCCGCTGCGCCTCCGCGCGGGCGCTGCGAACCAGCCCCCCCCAAGACTTCTGATGGGGTAGAGGCTCTCCGGTGGTACCGGAGGTAAAGACCACAGCGGCGGTCTGCGCTGCAGGCACTGAAGGTACCCGGGGTATGGGCGAAGCAGCGTCGTACGTCGTGGGATAGGGGACGGTATCGAGCCCCAGCTGCTCGCCCGCAGCGTCGGTCAGACAATACATGTCCGGATACTGGCCGCTCAGCTGCTCGAGCAGCCTGGGCGTTTCGTTCGGGGGCAGAAGGCTGACCTGCCTGCGTAGCAGGGCGGCACTGAATCCGACCAGGAATCGATAGCGATCCGTCAGCAGGTTGAGGACGTGCCGCCGCTCCGGGAGCAGGTCGGCCAGCTGCCTGACATCCCGCAGGAACTGCTCCGCGCCGATAGGCCGACTGTAGCCATACGCCAATGCGGCGCCCGCGCGGTATTCGCGAATCAGGGGAAGGTCAGGCATCTACGATGCTCGCTGCCCGCATGCGCCATTTCCCTCGATGAGCTCGCTTTCTTCGCAAACTTCTTCGTAGTACGCTTTGCGTCCGACAATCGCTAGCTATTGTAGCGACCGCCCAACGGACCGATAGCATGATAGATTTTCGCGAGACGGCATGAACAGGATCGCCACGGAAATGCTGCCCGAAAGTGCCGCCCCGAGCGCCGCTGAGCTGGAGCTGGCCGAACTCATCGTCACGACGCTCAATCTGGAAATAAAGGCAACGGAGATCGATCCGGATGCGCCCCTGTACGGCGACGGCCTGGGGCTGGACTCGATCGATATTCTCGAAATCGCCCTGGCCCTGTCGAAACATTTCGGCGTGCAGCTGCGTTCCGACGACGAGGACAATCGGCGCATATTGGGCTCGCTGCGCAGCCTGAACCAGCATATCCAGAGACACCGCACCAAGAGCTCTTGACTTGCGCAGGCCGGTGACGCTGCGCGCGGCCGCAGCGTGCGGAGCCGGTACCGTCTGGAGTTCGACTACTTGCGCAGGCGGCGGATCGCCGCGAGCTGCGCCGCCAGCATCGACAATTCGGCTTCGACAGTGGCGATTTCCTGCTTGTCCTTGGCGTTGCGGCGCGACTCCTCGGCGCGCTTCTGCGCCTCAAGCGCCTTCGCCTCGTCGAGGTCGTGGCCGCGAATGGCCGTGTCGGCCAGCACCGTGACCACCTGCGGCTGGATCTCCAGAATGCCGCCGGCGACGAAAATGAGCTGCTCTTCGCCGCCGCCGGCCAGGGTGATGCGCACCGTGCCCGGTCGAATGCGCGTGATGAGGGGCGTATGCCGCGGGTAGACACCGAGCTCGCCGGCCTCCCCGGGAAGCACGACGAATTCCGCCTCGCCCGAGAAGATCGACTCTTCCGCGCTGACCACGTCGACGTGCATAGTGGATGCCATGTGGTCTGTTCGCCTTACTGGAGCGTCTTTGCCTTCTCGATGGCTTCTTCGATCGTGCCCACCATGTAGAAGGCCTGCTCCGGCAGTTGGTCGCACTCGCCGTTAACAATCATGTTGAAGCCCTTGATGCTGTCCTTGAGCGACACGTACTTGCCCGGCGTGCCGGTGAAGTTCTGCGCCACCGTGAACGGCTGCGATAGGAAGCGCTGGATCTTGCGCGCGCGCGCGACGGCCAGCTTGTCTTCGGGCGAAAGCTCGTCCATGCCCAGGATGGCGATGATGTCGCGCAACTCCTTGTAGCGTTGCAGCGTCGCCTGCACCGCGCGCGTCGTGTTGTAATGCTCCTCGCCGATGGTGTTGGGATCGACTTGGCGCGAGGTCGAGTCGAGCGGGTCGACCGCCGGATAGATGCCGAGCGACGCGATGTCGCGTGACAGCACCACCGTGGCGTCGAGGTGGCCGAAGGTGGTGGCCGGCGAGGGGTCCGTCAGGTCGTCGGCGGGTACGTACACCGCTTGAATCGAAGTGATCGACCCGACCTTGGTCGAAGTGATGCGCTCTTGCAGCCGGCCCATTTCCTCGGCGAGCGTCGGCTGGTAGCCGACGGCCGAAGGCATGCGGCCGAGAAGTGCGCTCACCTCGGTTCCGGCGAGGGTGAAGCGGTAAATGTTGTCAATGAACAGCAGGATGTCACGCCCTTCGTCGCGGAACGATTCGGCCATCGTCAGGCCGGTCAACCCCACGCGCAGCCGATTGCCTGGCGGCTCGTTCATCTGGCCGAACACCATCGCGACCTTCGACTCCTGAAGATTGTCGACTTTGATAACCTCCGCTTCGATCATCTCGTGGTAGAAGTCGTTGCCCTCGCGGGTGCGCTCGCCGACGCCGGCAAACACCGACAGGCCGCTGTGCTTCGTGGCGATGTTGTTGATGAGTTCCAGCATCGTCACGGTCTTGCCGACGCCGGCACCGCCGAACAGGCCGATCTTGCCGCCCTTCGCGAACGGGCAGATGAGATCGATCACCTTGATGCCCGTTTCGAGCAGTTCGACAGACGGGGAAAGCTCGTCGAACTTCGGCGCAGACTGGTGGATCGAGCGGCGCTCTTTCGTCTCGATCGGACCACCTTCGTCGATCGGGCGCCCTAGCACGTCCATGATGCGTCCGAGCGTGCCCTTGCCGACCGGCACCGAGATCGGCGCGCCGCTATTGTTGACCTTCATGCCGCGGCGCAGGCCGTCGGCCGAACCCATTGCGATGCAACGGACAATGCCGTCGCCGAGCTGCTGCTCGACTTCGAAGGTCAGCCCCGGTTCGGCGAGCCCCTTCTCGCCCGTGTCCGCGAGGACCAGCGCGTCGTAGACCCTGGGCATCGCGTCGCGCGGAAATTCGATGTCGGTAACCGCGCCGATGCACTGTACGATGGTGCCTTGTGCTTGTGACATAACTTTTTCCTAGAACCTAGATTCCGTTAGACAGCGGCTGCGCCGCCGACGATTTCCGATAGTTCCTTGGTGATCCCGGCCTGCCGGTTCTTGTTGTAGATCAGCGTGAGCTCGTCGATTAGGGTGTCGGCGTTGTCGGACGCCGCCTTCATCGCCACCATGCGCGCCGACTGCTCCGAGGCCATGTTCTCGGCCAAAGATTGCACGATGATCCATTCGATATAGCGCGTCAGAACCTGGTCCAGGACGCTCTTGGCTTCCGGCTCGTACAGATAATCCCAGAGGCCCTCCGGTGCGCCCATGCGCTCGCCAGTGAGCGGCAGGAGCTGCTCCATGACCGGCTCCTGCTTCATGGTGTTGATGAAGCGCGTGTACGCGATCATGACTCTGTCGAAACGACTTTCGATGTAACCTTCGAGCATCACCCGCACCGCGCCGATCAGCTTGTCAAGCTGCGGCCGGTCGCCGAGCTGCACCGCCTCCGACACGACGTTCGCGCCCAGGCGTTGCATGAATCCCAACCCCTTGTTGCCGATGCAGCAGACCTCGATCTGCTCGCCCTGCGCCTGCCACTCCTTGTAGCTATTGAGGGTCATGCGCTGGACGTTGGTGTTGAGCCCGCCGCAAAGGCCCTTGTCGGTAGTGATCAGGATCAACCCGACACCCTTCACCGTGCCGCGCTCGGCGAGAAACGGGTGACGGTATTCCGGGTTCGCATGGCTGATGTGCGCCGCCACGTTGCGGATCTTCTCGCCGTAGGGCCGCGTCGCGCGCATGCGCTCCTGCGCCTTGCGCATCTTCGAGGCGGCGACCATTTCCATCGCCTTGGTGATCTTGCGAGTGCTCTGCACACTCTTGATCTTGTTGCGTATCTCTTTGGTGCCCGGCATGGCGCTCGCCCCGGCTCAGATCGAGCCACCCTCGCTCTTCTTCCAGTCCTCGATCGCCGCCTTGAGCGCCTTCTCGTCCTCTGCAGCGAGATCCTTCTTCTCCTCCATGCGGCCCACGAGATCAGCGTACTTGCCCTTGATGTAGTCGCGCATCGACTTTTCCGCAGTCAGCGCCTTCTTCACGTCCATGTCGTCAAAGAAAGCGTTGTTGACGGCGAACAGCGTCAGAGCCATTTCCCATACTTGCAGCGGCGCATATTGCGGCTGCTTCATCAGTTCGGTGACCATGCGCCCGCGCTCGAGCTGCTTGCGGGTGGCCTCGTCCAGGTCCGAGGCGAACTGAGCGAACGCAGCGAGCTCGCGGTACTGGGCGAGCGCTAGGCGCACGCCGCCGCCCGTGTCGCGGCGCTTCATGATCTTTGTTTGCGCGGCGCCACCCACGCGCGACACCGAGATGCCGGCATTGATCGCGGGGCGGATGCCTGCGTTGAACAGGTCTGACTCGAGGAAGATCTGGCCGTCCGTAATGGAGATCACGTTGGTCGGGACGAAGGCGGTCACGTCGCCGGCCTGCGTCTCGATGATAGGCAGCGCGGTGAGGGACCCCGTCTTGCCCTTCACCTTGCCGCCGGTGAAGCGCTCGACGTACTCCTCGTTGACGCGCGCCGCGCGCTCGAGCAACCGGCTATGCAAGTAGAACACGTCCCCGGGATAGGCTTCGCGTCCAGGGGGGCGGCGCAAGAGCAGCGACACTTGGCGGTACGCCCAAGCCTGCTTGGTCAGGTCGTCGTAGATGATGAGCGCGTCCTGACCGCGGTCACGGAAGTACTCGCCCATGGAACAGCCGGAGTAAGGCGCGATGTACTGCATGGCGGCCGATTCGGAGGCCGGCGCCGCCACCACGATGGTGTACTCCATCGCGCCGTGCTCCTCCAGCTTGCGCACCACATTGGCTATGGTCGAGGCCTTCTGCCCGACCGCGACGTACACGCAGAACAGGTCCTTGCCCTTTTGGTTGATGATCGTGTCGATCGCCACCGCAGTCTTTCCGGTCTGGCGGTCGCCGATGATCAGCTCGCGCTGGCCGCGCCCGATCGGCACCATCGCGTCGATCGCCTTGAGGCCGGTCTGCACCGGCTGCGACACGGACTTCCTCCAGATGACGCCCGGCGCCACTTTCTCGATGACGTCGGTCTCCTTGGCGTTGATGGGGCCTTTGCCGTCGATCGGCTGACCCAGAGAATTCACCACGCGCCCGAGCAGCCCGGGACCAACGGGAACGGAAAGAATGTTGCCCGTGCACTTAACGGCATCACCCTCCGTAATGTGCTCGTACTCCCCAAGAATCACCGCGCCAACGGAGTCGCGCTCAAGATTGAGTGCGAGTCCGAAGGTGTTCTTCGGAAACTCGAGCATCTCGCCTTGCATCACGTCGGACAGGCCGTGGATCCGGCAGATGCCGTCGGTCACTGAAACGACCGTGCCCTGCGTGCGCATCTCGGCGCCGGCATCGAGATTCTGTATCCGGCTCTTGATCAGTTCCGATATCTCGGACGGATTGAGTTGCATGAGGATTCCTTGCGTTTTAGGCCTTCAGGGCGCTCTCCAGGGCGTGCAGCTGTGCACGCACGGAGGCGTCTATCACCTTGTCGCCGATCACGACGCGCACGCCCCCGATCAACTCCTTGTCAACGGCCAGGCTGCTGCGGACCTTGCGGCCGGTGTGCTTCTCGAGGAGCGCGGTGAGCTCGGAGCGCTGCCCCGGACCGAGATCAAAAGCGGAGATGATGTGCGCCTCGACGACGCCCTCGCGCTCGTTCTTGAGAGCCTCGAACTGGGCCCGGATCTCGGGCAGCAACTCCAGGCGCTGGTTGTCCGCCAAAACGCGCGCCAAGTTCTCCGCTTCGCCGCTCAGCTTGCCGGCCAAGACCGAGATAAACAGTCCGGCCACCTTGGGCGACGGGATATTCGGATCTGCGATCGCCGTCCGCACGCGCTCGTCGCCCGCGACTTGCGCCAAGCCTGCGAGCATTTCCGACCATTCGTGCAGCTTTCCGGCGCTGTCGGCGAGCCGGAACACTGCTTCAGCGTAAGGCCGTGCAATGGTGCTACGCTCAGCCATGGCTCAGAGCTGGGCCTTGATCGAATCGAGCAACTGAGCGTGCGCCTTGGCGTCGACTTCGCGCCGCAGGATCTTCTCGGCTCCGGCGACCGCCAGCGACGCGACCTGGTCCCGCAGCTGTTCGCGGGCACGCGCTACCTGTTGCTCGATATCGGCCCTGGCAGCGGCCTTTTCGCGCTCGCCCTCTTCCCTGGCCGCTAGCTTGGCCTCCTCGATCATCTGGCCGGCGCGCTTCTCGGCGTGCGCAACGACCTCGGCCGCGCGTCCGCGCGCCTCCTCGATCATTTGACTGGCTTCGCGCGTGGAAATTTCGAGCGACCTTCTGCCCTCTTCGCCGGCCGCGAGGCCGTCGGCGATCTGCTTCTGCCGGCTTTCGATAGCTCGCAGCAGCGGCGGCCATACGAACTTGACGGTGAACCAGATGAACAGCGCAAAGGCGGCAGCCTGCGTAAACAAGCTCAGATTGATGTTCATGCCTGCCCCTTACTTCCAGAGAAAAATTTCGCGTCGCGCGCGGATCGCTACTTCGGCACGACGCTGAGCAGCGGGTTGCCGAACGCGAACAGCATTGCCAGACCGACCCCGATGATGAACGAGGCATCGATCAGGCCGAGCAGTAGGAATACTTTCGCCTGCAGCGAGGCGGTCAGTTCCGGCTGGCGCGCTGCGGCTTCGAGAAAGCGGCTGCACATGATGCCGATGCCGATGCACGCGCCGGCGGCGCCGAGCCCGATCATGAGGCCGATACCGATCCCGGTATAAGCCTGGATCATCGCCAGCATTTGAAGTTTTTCCATTTTGGTTTCCTTTCAGAGCGAAATCGCGATAACGATGAAAATCAGTGGTGCTCGTGCGCCATCGAGATGTACGCAACGGTGAGCATCATGAAGATGAATGCCTGGATGACCACGATCAGGATGTGGAAGATCGCCCATCCGAGCCCGAGCACCGTGCCGAAGAACGCGCCCGCCAGCCCGGTGGCGGCCCAGACCCAGAGCAGCAGAAAGATGATCTCGCCGGCAAACATGTTGCCGAACAGGCGTAGCGAGTGGGACAGCGGCTTCGACACGTACTCTACGATATTGAATGCAAGGTTCGGCAGCCACAAGAGCGGATTCGAGCCAAACGGCGCGCAGAACAGCTCGTGGATCCAGCCGCCCAGACCCTTCGACTTGATCGCGAAGTAGATCATCAGCACCCACACCGATAGCGCCAGTGCGAACGTGGTGTTGACGTCGGCGGTGGGTACCGGGCGCCATTCGTGCAAGCCGATCGCGCCTAGACCCTTGGAGATGAAATCCACCGGCAGCCAATCCATGGCGTTCATCAACAGCACCCAGACGAACACCGTGAGCGCGGCCGGCGCGACGAACTTGTTACGGTCGCCGTGGGTGAAGATGCCTCTCACCTGCCCGTCGACGAACTCAAACGCGAGTTCGACGAACGCCTGCCGCTTGTTCGGCACGCCGGAGGTCGCACCACGCACGACCCACCAGAAGAACCATACGCCCAGCACACCGAGGATTACCGAGGTAACGAGCGAATCGACGTGCACTGTCCAGAACCCGCCTTCGGCGACCGGCTTGGCGAAGAAGGTCAGGTGGTGGCTGATGTACTCGGAGGGACTGAGTTCGGCGCCGGCAGACATGACTTAACGGTATTCGACTTTCCAATCAGCGCGACCTAACGGTCGCGAACGACGAATGCGACGGAGAAGATCAGGGCCGTCAACATGAACGTCCCCAGGAAGGCAAGCGCCACCACATCCTTGTACGCCGCCAGCACGAGCCACAGCAGGATAACAATGAGGCCGATCTTGATGCCTTCCGCCCTCAGCGCGCCGATCAGGACCCCCGCCGCCGACTCTGCCTTCCCCAACGATGCAACGAACCCCGACACCACCCCAGCACACGCGCTCACCAGGCCACCAAGTGCGGCCGAAAGTGCGCCGTGCACACCCACCGCAGCGCCAGCGACCAGCGTCAGGGCCAGGGTGACGATCAATTGCCACCGCAGGACCGTGCGAATCGGCTTGCTTAGGGTGCGAAGCATGGTATGTGTATTCTCCGCGCCCAGCAAAGCCGGCGGAGTATAGCGTTCAAGGGGTTGCAAGGTCAACGCGTTGCAGTGCAGCAGGGCAACGGCCGTGCGCTTAGCGCAGCTTGCGCAGAAGCTGTTCCAAATGGTCGAGTCCGGCGTAGTGCAGGATCAGCTTGCCGCTACCCTTGCGGCCCGGACGGATCTCGACCGTGGTGCCGAGCCGTTCCGAAGTCTCCTCCTCGAGCCGTGCGAGATCGCGGTTTGCCTTGCGCCGCTGGCGACCAGGAGTGCCGCGCAGTAACTTTGCCACCAGTGCCTCGGTTTCGCGCACCGAGAGTCCACGCCCGGCGACGCGTTTCGCTGCCTCGACCTGCCGCACGCCTTCGAGCGCGAGGATCGCACGCGCGTGTCCCATCTCGAGCACGCCCTCCATGACCATCGCCTGTACGGGCTTGGAAAGCTTCAGCAGGCGCAGCAAGTTGGTAGTGGCGCTGCGCGAGCGCCCCACGGCATCCGCCGCCTGCTCGTGCGTCATCTTGAACTCGTCGATCAGTCGCTGCAGGCCAGAAGCCTCCTCCATCGGATTGAGGTTCTCGCGCTGGATGTTCTCGACCAACGACATGGCGAGGGCCGCCTCGTCCGGAACGTCTCGCACCAGCGCCGGTACCTCGTCCAAGCCCGCCATTTGCGCCGCCCGCCAGCGGCGCTCACCCGCGATCAACTCGAAGCGGTCGCGTTCGACGCGCCGCACCAGCAGGGGCTGCATCAGCCCTTGCGACTTGATCGATGCCGCGAGCTCGGCGAGCGCCTCCGGATCCATCTTGGTGCGCGGCTGATACCTGCCGGGCCGTATCCTGCCAACGGGCAGCGTCGCGAGCGTGTCTTGTCGCGCCTCGTCTCCGCCGAGCAGCGCGTCGAGGCCGCGTCCGAGTCCTTTTTGCTTGATCATGACGTTCCTGTATTGGGCTACGCCGCTGCAGGCAACGCGCCCTTGTTGCGCGAGAGAATCTCTTCGGCGAGCGCGAGATAGGCCTGCGCACCCTTGGAAGTCCTGTCCCACACCACTGCCGGTGTGCCGTAGCTCGGCGCTTCGGCGAGTCGCACGTTCCGCGGCACGAGCGTCTGGTAGACCTTGTCCCCGAAGTGCGACTCGAGTTGCTGCGACACCTGCTGGGCGAGCGTGTTGCGGGGGTCGTACATAGTGCGTACCAGGCCGGCGATTTCGAGCTGGGGATTCATGTGCGCGCGCACCCGCTTGATTGTGCCGACGAGATCCGAAAGCCCTTCGAGCGCGTAGTACTCGCATTGCATCGGTATCACGACCGCCTGCGCGGCGACCAGACCGTTGATCGTCAGCAGCGACAGCGACGGGGGGCAATCGATCAGGATGTAGTCATACTCCGCCGCGACGCCGGCGAGGGCATTCTTGAGCCGCGCCTCGCGGTGCTCCAATTCGACCAGCTCGACCTCCGCGCCGGCGAGCTCGCGGTTCGCGGGCAGCAGGTCATAACCGCCTCTCTCCGAGCGTACGCGGACGTCGGCTAGCTGGCTCAACCCGAGCAGCAGGTGGTAGACGGTGCGTAGCGCGCCGCGCTTGTCGACGCCGCTGCCCATCGTCGCGTTGCCCTGCGGATCGAGGTCGACCAGAAGCACCCGCTGCCCCGCCTGCGCGAGGCCGGCCGCGACGTTAATGCTGGTGGTCGTCTTGCCGACGCCGCCTTTCTGGTTGGTCACCGCAAGGATGCGGGCCATGCTCATTCCACGGCACGGCACAGCACGAGGTGGCGCTCGGCCGCGAGCAGCGGGACCCGCAAGCGCAGCACGTCGCCGCACCCGGCTGCTGCAGGCACGCGCGCCAGTTCTTCGCGCGGATAGACGCCCTTCATGGCCGCGAGCGTCCCGCCGGGAGCGACCAGGTGGCGGCACGCGGTGACGAAATCCGCGAGTTCCGCGAAGCCGCGCGAGATCACAACCGCGAACAGCTTCGCTGGCCGCCATTGCTCGACGCGCCCGGTTTGTACGGTGACATTGCGCAGCGCCAGTTCGATCGCCGCCTGACGCATAAAGGTGGCTTTCTTCTGATTGCTGTCGTTTAGCGTGACGTGCCACCCGGGGCGCGCGATCGCCAGGGGAATTCCCGGCAGCCCGCCGCCCGAGCCGACGTCAGCGAGTGCATCCGCCTCGTCGCGCAGAGGCAGATGCGGCGCGACGGCAAGCGAGTCGAGCACGTGGTGACTTACCATCTTCAGAGGATCACGGATCGCGGTCAGGTTATAAGTGCGGTTCCACTTGGCGAGCAGCGCGAGGAACGCGAGCAGTCTCTCGGGCGCGCCCTCGGGCAAAGTCAGCGCGAGCTGTGCGAGCCCGCGCTCGAGCGCGGCCTCCGGTGTCATGCGCTCTTCTTGTGCGGTGGGCGCGCAGAACCTCGTTTCAAATGGACAAGCAGCAACGATATCGCCGCGGGCGTCACCCCCGAGACGCGCGAGGCCTGGCCGACGGTTTCCGGACGGTGGTGACTTAGTTTCTGCTTTGCCTCCACCGACAGGCCGCGCACCTGCGCATAGTCGAAGTCCGGTGGCAGGCGTAAAGCGTCGAATTGTTCGCTGCGCGCGACTTGCTTGCGCTGGCGCTCGATGTAGCCCTGATACTTCGCCTGGATCTCCACCTGCTCCGCGACCACCGCGTCGGCGGTGCCCTCACCCGTGCCCGGCAATGACATAAGCATGGCGTAGGTCACGTTGGGGCGTCTAAGCAATTCTATAAGTGAGTAATCACCTTCAATACTTTGTCCCAACGCCTGGCCGGCGTCGGCCGCAGCGAGATCGCGCGCCCTGAGCCATGTGCCGGCCAGTCGCCGTTGCTCGTCCGCGATGGCGTCGCGTTTGCGGGCAAACGCCGTCCAGCGGGCGTCATCGACGAGCCCGAGCTGGCGGCCGACTTCGGTCAGGCGCAGATCGGCGTTGTCCTCCCGCAGCATCAGTCGGTACTCGGCACGGCTGGTGAACATGCGATACGGTTCGGAAACGCCGCGCGTAACGAGGTCGTCAACCAGCACGCCGAGATAGGCCTCGTCGCGTCGCGGACACCATGAATCGCGCGCTTGGACCTGTCGCGCGGCATTGACCCCGGCGAGCAGGCCCTGTGCGGCCGCCTCCTCATAGCCCGTGGTGCCGTTGATCTGACCGGCGAAAAACAAACCGCCGACGGTCTTCGTCTCGAGCGAGGATTTCAGATTCCGCGGATCGAAGTAGTCGTACTCGATGGCGTAGCCCGGGCGCAGGATGTGCGCGTGCTCCAAGCCACGGATCGAGCGCACCAACTCGAGCTGCACGTCGAATGGCAGGCTGGTCGAGATGCCGTTCGGATAGATCTCGTGCGTCGACAGCCCTTCCGGCTCGAGGAAGATCTGATGGCTCGCCTTCGAGGAGAAACGGTGGATCTTGTCCTCGATCGACGGGCAATAGCGGGGCCCGATGCCCTGGATGACCCCGGTGAACATCGGCGAGCGGTCCAGACCTCCCCGAATGATCTCGTGTGTATGGGTGTTCGTGTGCGTGATCCAACACGGGAGCTGTCGCGGATGCATGCTGCGTGCGCCGAGGAACGAGAACACCGGCTCGGGCACGTCGCCATGCTGCACTTCCATTACCGAAAAATCGATGCTGCGCCCGTCGAGGCGCGGGGGCGTGCCGGTCTTGAGGCGCCCGACAGGGAGACGCATTTCCCGTAGCCGGGCGGCGAGCGTGATTGACGCGGGGTCACCGGCACGACCGGCTTGGTAACGCTCCATGCCAACGTGCACCAGCCCGGACAGGAATGTACCCGTCGTCAGTACCACCGCTCGGCTGCGGATGCGGATGCCAAGTTGCGTGACGACGCCTGCAGCGCGCTCGCCCTCCAGCTGGATGTCGTCGACCGCCTGCTGTAGCAGTGTCAGATTCGGCTGGTTTTCCAGACGCGCACGGATGGCTTGGCGATACAGGACACGGTCGGCTTGCGCGCGGGTGGCGCGCACTGCGGGTCCTTTCGAGGAATTGAGGGTGCGGAACTGAATGCCGGCCTCGTCGGCGGCAAGTGCCATCGCACCGCCAAGGGCGTCGATTTCGCGCACCAGATGTCCCTTCCCAATGCCTCCTATCGACGGATTGCACGACATCTGGCCGAGCGTCTCGATGCTGTGCGTGAGCAGCAGAGTGCAGCAACCCATGCGCGCAGCCGCAAGCGCTGCTTCGGTGCCGGCATGGCCACCACCTACCACGATGACGTCGAAATCGGTTGGATACTGCATGACGCGGAGTGAGTACGCGGAGCCCGTATCCCGGCAATCGCGCGGGACGCGCAATGATACGTGAATGGTCTATGCGAAACTAGATCGCGCGCCCCGGTTCCACGTGAAACCTTGAATCACCGGCAGTTTCACGTGGAACAGCGCGCG
>Ga0055436_10000039_pt1 | contig 15999 bp, 15 predicted proteins | sample Browns_ThreeSqB__2_FD_57730 | JGI IMG/M metagenome (GOLD analysis project Ga0055436, IMG submission 57730) | Wetland microbial communities from the San Francisco Bay, California, USA, that impact long-term carbon sequestration - Browns_ThreeSqB_D2 | ecosystem: Environmental > Aquatic > Marine >...
GCGCGAGAAGCCGCCGATCTCGACGTTCTGGCTCATGACGATGGCCTCCTCGGGGCACGCCTCCTCGCACAGGCCGCAGAACATGCAACGCGACATGTCGATGTCGAAGAGCTGGGGATAGCGCTCGATCTCGTCCGGGGTCTCGGCGGGAAAGATGGTGATGCAATCGGTCGGGCAGGCCCACTCGCACAGACCGCAGGCCACGCAGCGCTCCTTGCCGTTGTCCATTTGCACGAGTACCGGCATGCCGCGAAACGCGCCCGGGTGTGTCAGGCGCTGCTCCGGATACTGCACGGTGAACACCGTCGGTTTGCGGCGGATGAACCCCCACAAGTTCCGCAGGAAGTGACGCTGCGCGATCCACATGCCGCGGAGCACGGCGCGCGCCGCCATCAGCCACCCGGCGCCCCGGGGCCGCGGTCGGGACACGATGACCGTGCGGGTGGCCATCAGGCGGGTGCGCCCCCCGTCTCTGCGTCTCCGCGTCCTGCAGTCTCGTCAGGGTTGGGCAGCTGCCATCCCAGCGCACCGACGCCCGCGAGGCTGATGCCTTGATACGCCGGAATCGCGGCGGCAATCTCCTCCAGCACCGCTGCCGGCTCGAACGTGCACCGCCCCTCACTTACCAGGTTCAGCAACCGGCTGAAGATCTCCCCGTCACCCAGCTGTTCCTCCGGGGGGGTGATGGCACGATGCAGCTGCTGCACGCGCCCGGCGTGGTTCGTCATCGTGCCGGCCTTCTCGGCGAAGGTGAGTGAGGGCAGGACGACGTGGGCGCGGTCGGTCAAGAGCGACGGCGCGATGTCCTGGACGATCAGGCAGCGGAGCTGGGATAGCGCCCGTTCCAGCAGCCCCTGGTCGGCGAGGGTGGAGAGGTCGGACCCACACACATAGAGGACGGTGATCTGGCCAGCGGCCGCGGCCGCGAGTATGCCGGACAGATCGAGGCCATGCGCCGGCGGCTGTAAGCCCATGTCGCGCGCGCCGCGTGCGTTGGCAGCCTTCTCGGCCTTGATCAATAGCTTGTCGCTCTGACCGAGCGGCACCGCCACGTCGACATTGGTGACCGACAGGGCCCGCAGCATCTGCGCGAAGCGAAACAGCTCTTCGTTGCTCAGGTGCGGGGACGCGATTGCGCCGATCTCGCGCCCGGCGGTGGAGTGGGCGGCGTGCCGCAGCTGCCGCGCGGTTTCCGCCAGCGCCTCATCCCAGTCGCATGGTGCCAGCGTCCCGTTGCGCCGCACCAGCGGCACCCGCAGCCGGTCCGGCGCGTTCACGTGCGCGTAGTTCAGGCGCCCATGATCGCACATCCAGGTCTCGTTCACCGCGTCGTTGCGGCGTGGCATGAGGCGCCAGATGCGGTTGCGGTAGTGATGCACCGTGATGTTGCAGCCGTTGGCGCAGCTCGTGCACACGCTCGAGGTCTTTTTGAGGAACCAGACGCGCAGCTTGTGGTGGAAGTCCTTGCTCTCCAGGGCGCCCACCGGACAGATGTCGGCCGTGCAGATGGAGTAGTCGTTGCGCAGCGGCTGGTCCGGCAACACATCGAGCGTCGAACGGTCGCCGATGTTGAAGACGCCGAGCTCGTTGGTGCCGGTGATCTCGCGGCAGAAGCGCACGCAGCGGCGGCACAGGATGCAGCGCTCCTGGTCGAGGATCATGCGCGGGCCGATGTCCTTGCGCTTTTCCAGCTTGCGGCGCGGCTCCGCGCTGCGCGTCTGCCGGCTGCCGTAGGCGTACGAATAATCTTGCAGCAGGCACTCGCCGGCCTTGTCGCAGATCGGACAGTCGAGCGGGTGGTTGACCAGCAGCAGCTCCATCACCCCGCGGCGGGTGTTCTGCACCGCCGGCGTGTTGGTGCGCACCACCATGCCGTCGCGGATCGGCATGTTGCAGGCAATCACCAACTTCGGGCTGCCTTCCACCTCCACCTGACACATCCGGCAGCTGCCGTCGATCGACAGCTTCGGGTGCCAGCAGTAGTGCGGAATGTGGATGCCGTTCTCCAGCGCCACCGGCAACAGCATTGCCCCGGCCGGCGCCTCGATCGTCTGGCCGTCAATCGTGATCGTGGGCATGGGGAACCGGTATCGTCGCTTTCAGCTTTCAGCTTTTGGCTTTTGGCTATCTTCCAGCATCCGGCCGCTGCCGTGCCGCTGCGGCAGCGTGCGGTCCCCGCGCTCGTTCTGGACGCGCTCTTGCAGCTTGATCAGCGCATCGAGCACCGCCTCCGGCCGTGGCGGGCAGCCGGGAATGTAGGCGGCCACCGGAAGGATGGTGTCGATTCCCTGGACGACGGCGTAGTTGTTGTAGGGCCCGCCGGACGATGTGCAGGCGCCGAACGACACCACCCACTTGGGCTCGGCCATCTGCTCCCAGACGCGGTGCAGCACCGGGGCGAGCCGATGGGTGATCGTGCCGACGACCATCAGCAGGTCTGCCTGCCGGGGCGTGAAGCGCGGCAAGGCGGCACCGAAACGGTCGAGGTCGAAGCGCGGGCCGGCGGCGGACATGAACTCCATGCCACAACAGGCGGTGACAAACGGATACGGGAAGAAGGAGTACTTGCGGCCCCACTGCACGGCGGCGCTGAGGCGCGTCAGGACGAAGCTCTCGCCCATCGCGTCGGCGGAATACAGCGGCTGGCCGGCGGCCGCGCGCAAGCGCGCCAGCATGCCCAGGGCCTGCGGCCCGCGTACATTTGCCTCAGGCTGCAGGGTTGGATTCTCAGGCGGCGGTTTTCCAGCCATGGCGCTCCCTTCGCAGCCGGGTTACCATGCGCGCCCGGCCGTCGCAACGGAGCGCTTGGCGACTTCCACTAATCCGAGGCGACAGGGATGTTCATTCATACAAAAAGCCACCAGAGGCCGGAAAGTATTTGAACTAGCTCTGCCCATCGGATAGCTTGAGACGTTAGCAGCCATTACAGGAGAATCCCTTGTCGACACGACATCGCGTATCCAGAAGGCCACGTTTCGCAACCGCCGCCGTCCTGTGGCTGGTTGCCGGTTTGGTGCCAGTGGCGAGCCACGCCGACGATTGCTCGAGCGGCAGCTTCCCGAGCACCTTTGCCCTGATTCAAAAGGCGATTTTCGAGAACCACGGATGTACGAGTAGCATTTGTCACGGGGCCGCGACGATGGGCGGCTTGAATCTCGCTCCGGATGTGGCGTACGCGAACTTGTTCGACACCGACTCGATGACCGTCCCCGGGATGCACCGCGTGGTCCCGGGCCGAACGGACTTGAGCTTGCTCTTCATCAACTTGGCCGCCAAGACGCTGCCGGATCAATACCATGCGCCGGTACGCGCGATGCCGCTCGATCTCCCCGCATTGTCGAACGACGAGCTCGAGGCCATGCGTTTGTGGATCAACGGCGGTGCGCCGGAGGATGGCGTGGTGCGTGGCACAGCGGAGCTGCTCAACGCCTGTCTTCCACCCGCGGAGCCGATCGCCATCGAGCCGTTGGTCCCTCCGCCCGCGGGCGTCGGCCTGCAGCTGCGCATGCCGCCTTGGACGCTCGAGCCACAGAGCGAGCACGAGGTGTGCTTTGCGAGTTACTACGACATGACCGATCAAGTTCCAGCCGAGTTCCGCGGGTCGGACGGCACCACTTTCCGCTTCAAAAGGAATGAGATCCGTCAGGATCCGTTCAGCCACCATCTCATTGTGAACCTCTACAACGGTACGGTGGCGCCGACGGACCCCGCGTGGGGTACGTTCAGGTGCCGTGGGGGTGACCGTGACGGCCAGACCTGTGTGCCGACCGATGTCAACTTCTGCGGCGCAGGACTCTGCGCCACCGATCCGGTCAAGAGCGTGGCCTGTATAGGCTTTGGGCCCCAGGACGCGGATTTGGGCTTGGCATCCTCGGGGTTCACGGGTACCCAGCAGACGGCTGCCGAGTTCGACCTGCCGGACGGTGTCTATGGGGAGCTCCCGTTGAAGGGCATGGTTCTCTGGGACTCGCATGCCTTCAACCTGACCGATGTGCCGGGCACGCTCCATGCCTGGGTCAACTTTGACTTCGCACCACCCTCCGCCCAGACTCCGACGGCTCGGATCTTTGACAGCACAGAGATCTTCAAGATGAACGTGCCGGTTTTCCAGACCGAGGAGGTGTGTCGAGTCCACGAGTTGCCGCAGAACGCCCATCTGTTTCAGCTCAGCTCGCACGGGCACCAGCGCATGAAGCGCTGGCGGACATTCCTCGGCGCATTTACTTGCAAGGGTGGGCCGGCTGACGGGCAAGCCTGCGAGCCCCTGGGGTACGATTTCGTGAGCCCGGACGTGTGTGCCGGGGCTCCGTGCACGTCGGCGATTCACCAGCACGTGGGCGATTGCGATCTCGACAACAGTGTGGCGGTCAATGAGATCGTGGCGTCGGTCAACATCGCGCTGGGGGCGGCGGCGATGAGCACGTGCGCGGAGGCCGATAGCAACAGCGACGGCGAGGTCTCCGTCGACGAGATTCTCAAGGCGGTCAACGCCGCGTTGAATGGAACGCCGCCGCCGACGCCGCGCGACCCCATGCAGAGCCTGATGTATGTGAGCCTGATCTACAACGACCCGGTCAACCAGGACATCAATCCGCCCATGGTTTTCCCGGCGGCGTCTGCCGACGAGCGCGCGCTGACCTTCTGTGCGTTGTATGACAACGGTTTTACCGATCCGACCAAGGTGAAGCGCAAGTCGACGTCCCCGCCGACACCGCTGCCGCCGTTTCTGTCGGGCTTCGGCGGTCCCTGCAAGGTGCCGACGGGCTGCGTCAGTGGTAAGCTCGGCGCGCCGTGTACGGGACGCACCGACGCGGCGCGTAACGCCTCGTGCGACTCGACCGAGGGTGCAGGCGACGGCATGTGTGACGCGTGCACGCTGACCGGCGGCGTCACCACCGAAGACGAGATGTTCCTCCTGCTGGGCCAGTATTACGTGCCGTAGAGGCGGGGTTCGGGGTGCTGGGTTCGGGGTACAGCAGGGTGGCCCTGAACCCAGCACCCCGAACCCTGACCTACATGTGCTCGATGATCGCCTGGCCGAACTCCGAGCATTTCAGGCGCGTGGCGCCCTCCATGAGCCGGTGGAAATCGTAGGTCACCGTCTTCGCGGCGATCGCCCCGTCCATCCCCTTGACGATCAGCTCGGCCACCTCGTTCCAGCCAAGGTGGCGGAACATCATCTCTCCCGAGAGGATCACTGAGCCGGGGTTGACCTGATCGAGGTTGGCGTATTTGGGCGCCGTGCCATGCGTCGCTTCGAAGATGGCGTGCCCGGATACGTAGTTGATGTTGCCGCCCGGGGCGATGCCGATGCCGCCGACCTGTGCCGCCAAGGCGTCGGAGAGGTAGTCGCCGTTGAGGTTGAGGGTGGCGATGACGTCGAACTCGCGCGGCCGGGTGAGCACCTGCTGCAAGGTGATATCGGCGATGGCGTCGCGGACCAGCAGCTTCTGCTTCCACTGGCCGCTGCCGTGAGTGCCCCAGAGCTGCAGTGCCGCCTCGACGTCGGCGCGCACCTTGGCCCGTTGATCGGACGTCATCAGATCGTACCCCGGGTCGATGGCGCGTGCGTTGTCCTCGACGGCGATGTCCGGCCTGCCTTCCTTGTTCCCCAGAATCCAGCTCTCGCGTTCGGTGACCACGGCGTCGCGAAACTCGCGCGTGGCCAGGGCGTAGCCCCAGTCGCGGAACGCGCCTTCGGTAAACTTCATGATGTTGCCCTTGTGCACCAGCGTCAGGCTGCGCCGTTTCTGGCTCAGCGCATAGTTGACGGCGGCGCGCACCAGGCGCTCGGTGCCTTCGCGTGACACCGGCTTGATGCCGATGGCACTGGTTTCCGGGAAGCGGATCTTCGTCACGCCCATTTCGTTCCGCAGGAAGTCGACGAGCTTGCGGGCTTCGGGGCTGCCGGAGGCCCACTCGATGCCCGCGTAGATGTCCTCGGTGTTTTCCCGGAAAATCACCATGTCGACGTTCTCGGGGTGCTTGACCGGGCTGGGTACCCCCTTGAAGTAACGCACCGGGCGCAGGCACACGTAGAGATCGAGCAGCTGTCGCAGGGCGACGTTGAGCGAGCGGATGCCGCCGCCCACCGGGGTGGTCAACGGCCCCTTGATGCCGACGATGTGTTCCTTGAAGGCGGTGACGGTCTCGTCGGGCAACCAGGTGCCGAGGCGGTTGAACGCCTTTTCCCCGGCGAGCACCTCCATCCACGCGATGCGCCGCTTGCCGCCGTACGCTTTCCGTACGGCCGCGTCGAACACGCCTTGACTGGCGCGCCAGATATCGGCCCCGGTGCCGTCGCCTTCGATGAAGGGGAGGATGGGCTTGTCCGGTACCTCGAGCTGGCCGTTGGTGCAGCGGATGCGTTCGCCTGCGGGTGCCTGGGAGGACTCTGCCATCGTGGGATACTCCTCGTCGTTCGTTGTGCCCAGCGGCCCACCGGATCGGCGGGCGCGTAGCCGGCGGCAACCCTAACTCAATCGACCGGGAAAGTGTAGGTGGGGCGCTTCGCGCCACCGCAGATGCCCCAGGGAAGACCGCCGCTCGGCCACGCTGCGGCTCGTGTGTTTGGTGCCGAGGCGTCCGCCAGCGGCGTCGGCGAGTGCGGGTACGGCTACCGTGCCGCGCTGCTGGCCTGCATCTGGACGACAGCTTCCTGCTGCTCGCCATGCACTCTTTGCACCGACGCCCGCTGCTGCACCTGGCTCCACCATGACGCCAGCTTCGGCCGGCCGACGTCGAACCCTGGGGCGCCGAGCATCGCCAAAGTGAGGTTCGCATAGAACATCAACGGCGCCAGCGCACAATCGCCGAGGGAGAACAGGGTGCCGATCGCGAAGGGGCCTGCGCAGAGCGTGCCCTCCAACTGGTCAAGCCGTGTGCTGATCTCGGCGAGCGTAGCCGTGATCAGTTGGGGATCTCTTTCGGCGCCCATGACCTGCGGAAATAGCGCATGGAACAACGGCTCGAGGTACAGGTCATTGAAACGGCCGAAGCCGCGCGCCCGAGCCCGGCTCTCTGGATCTTTGGGCAACAGGGCCGGCAACGGAAACTTCTCCTCCAGATACTCGTTGATGATCTCGGACTCGCCGATGATCATGCCATCCACCGCCAGCGCCGGGGTCTTCCCCAGCGGGTAGATCCGCAGGTACTCCGGCGACTTCAAGTCGCCGCCGGGGATGGGCACGATCTCCACCGGCGCCGCCTTTTCGTAGATGACGATGCGGCACTTCGAGGCAAAGTGGCTGCCGTTCATGTTGTACAGCTTCATGTGATCTCACCTCCTGGCAACGTTACCGGGATGCGCGGCAGCCAACGGTCCTACGGGGCATCGGCTCGCACCGTTGCGCGTGCGGCCGCCATCTCTTCGGCGGTCACGGCGCCGTAGTCGAGCAACAGCTGCTCCAGCGCAGCGACCCAGCAGTCGTAGTACGGCGCCTCGGGGTGTGCGGCGATCGCCGCGATGAGCCGCTGTTGGAAGGCTTTCCACTCGAGGCCGAGCTGCTCGACGACGCCGACCGCCATGCCGAAGGCGCGGCCTTGCCATGGCGCATCGAAGACCAGCTCGCCGTTGCGCCGCGGCGGGGCGGCCGCGCCGGACATCGCGGCCACCGTGGCGTCCACGCGCACCGTCATAGAAGCCTGTCGGACTTTGGACCTCGGAGCGAGCCATCGGGAAGCGGTCCGCCGAACCTATGCTGGGGCGCAGCCCCCAGCCGAGCCGTCCCGATCATCGCGTCACGCGTGACCAGCGCCGCCAGCTGCGGTTCGCTTTTCCCCTCGGTCCCGGTTGGACGCTCGGGGAGGACCATGTAGCGGATCTCGGCGCTCGAATCCCAGACGCGGATCTCGACATTCTCCGGCAGGTCGAGGCCCATCTCGCGCAGCAGGACGCGGGGCTCGCGCACCATCCGCGCGCGATACGGGGGGCTTTTGTACCAGCTCGGCGGCAGCCCCAGCACGGGCCACGGGTAGCACGAGCACAGCGTACACACGACGACGTTGTGCACCGCCGGGGTGTTTTCCACCGCTACCAGATGCTCTCCTTCCGGGCCACCGAAGCCGAGCTCGGCGATGGCGGCGGTTCCGTCGGCGAGCAGGCGTGCCTTGTAAGCCGGGTCGACCCAGGCGTGCGCCACGACCCGTGCCCCGTTCATTGGGCCGATGTCGTTCTCGTAGGCGCTGACCACCGCATCGATGAAGCCTTCCGGGAGGAGGCCCTTTTCCTTGAGAAGCTCCTCCAAGGCGCGCGCCCGCGCCTCCACAGGAGACAGTGGAGTCGGATGGTGATGGTCGCCGTCGGGCTCGCTCATGGTGCCTCTAGCAGCCTGTCGGACTTGGTGGCGCAGAGCGACCCATCACGTCCGCCGGAAGCCTCTGGAGTGCGGTCGGGGAGCGGCCCGCTGCACCTACGCCGGCCGCAGGCTCCAGGTAACTCTCCCACAGATCGACGTACACCACCGCGCCCCGATCGGCCGCCGCTCCCCACAGCTCGTGTCCGTCGAAGCGCACCGCGTAGGTGTACTGCTCGCAGCGCGCGCCGCCGTGTGCTGCGACGTCGGGCAAGGGAAACCGTCCGTCCACGCGCGCCACCGTGCCGTGCTTGCCGCGGACGTAGCGCGGACAGCGCGTGTGCCCGAGCGGGTGCAGGTTGCAAACCCGCACTGCGCTCCCCACCGCGAAGCGCGGTGCCGCCGCGCTGGGTGTCGAGGACACGACCGCACCGGCACGCACCGGGCGGGACAGCGGGAAGTGGCCGCCGCCCCTTGCCTCCAGCTCCGCACGGCTGATCACGCCCTGCTCGATCAACAGGGTTATCAAGCCGGTGAGCCAGTGCTCGTAGTAGGGCGAGCCGAGGTAGTGTGCTGGATCCATGCGCTCGATGGCGTGGCGAAACGCACCCGTGTTGCGGAGCCGCTGCGCCGACATCACCGCAGCCAGCCCGAACACCACACCCTCCCAGGCGGCGTGGAACACCGGCTCGTCGGCTTCGACGTCGACCACCCCGAAGCCGTCCATTCCGCCGAGATCGTGTACGCCGTTCATGGGGGTTTCCTATCACTATTTGCGTTCCTGCGGCAGGGGTTCTGCCCCGACCGGCGCGCCGAACAGGACGCCGGTGCCGCGGCGCAAATTTGAGGGGAGGAGGGGCCGCGGGCCCGAGGGCCGCGGGACCCCTCCCCGGGCGAGGCGTGCGCGCTACTCTCGGTGGTGGCAACGCCTCACGGTAGGCCACCCTTTTATCTGCGCGAAGTTTCCGGATGATGGAGCGTTGGTTACGGAATGGTGAATTCGGCAGCCGAGGTCGCTTCGGGTAAAATGCGGCGCCCAGTCGATGTGTCCGTCGCGACCACGCGCACGACCTCGAAGCCCATGGCTTCGAGCGTCACCACCACGTCGTAGATACAACCGGTGACCAGTCGGAGAGCGGCCCGATGCGGCCCGGTCCGTCTGCAGAGCTCCACGTCGGCCGGGTGTCGAGCGATCAGGCCTCGCAGATCGGCTTCCAGCAGCGGCATACCCGGCGCTGCGACCACGAGGTCATAGCGTGGCCCGGGCAGCATGTCGTTGGTTGTTTGTAGCGCTTGCGTCATACGCACTGTTCGTTACTCCTCTCTTCTCTGACCCGCATTGTACGCCCGGTTTGTGAACGCCGTGTGACCGGGCGAGCAAAATCGTGTGAAAACGCGGACGCGGCCACTCTCCTCGGTCGAGGCCGTCGCCGCTCAGCCGGTGCCCGTGGATTGACTCCGTACGCGCTGATACTATAATCGCCTAGGCGAATATAGTATGCGCTCGGAGAGCGATGGAAAGCGTCCTGTGCGACGCCCCTCCGGCCCGCGCGGCTCGACGGTCGGCCCGGGTGTCGACGCCATGTTCCGCGTCTTCGCGGACCACAACCGCTTGCGCATTCTGCGGCTGCTGCAGGATGGGCCCCTCTGTGTCGGTGACCTGGTCGACATCCTGCGCGCGCCCCAACCAACCGTCTCGCGGCACCTCGCGTATCTGCGTCGCACGGGGTTTGTCGACGCGCGGCAACACGGGTTGTGGATGTTCTACGAGTTGACGGCGCCCCGGAACGCCCTGCACGACAAGCTGCTGGAGTGCCTCGCCGTCAGTGCCGCCCGGCTGCCCAAGGTCAAAGGCGATCGGCTGCGGGCGCGGCAGGTCCGGCGCTCGGGCGGCTGCTGTCCGGAAGGCCGCCGGCTCATGGTGCAGTTTCAACGGGAGCGTGGCGGATGAACCGGGATACCGCGTCCGCGGCTCTCCCCATCCGACCGAGGCCGGAGGCGCAAGCGAAGCGGCTGAGCTTCTTCGAGCGCTACCTGACGCTCTGGGTCGTGGCGTGCATGGTGGTGGGGATCCTGGTGGGGAAGCTGCTGCCGGGCGCCGTCGGAGCACTGCGCGCCCTCGAGCTCGGGCAGGGCAGTCACATCAACGTGCCGATCGCGGTGCTGATCTGGCTCATGATCTACCCGATGATGCTGAAGGTCGACTTCGCCAGCATCCTCGGCGTTCGCAAGCGACCGCGCGGCGTGCTGGTCACGCTGTTCGTCAACTGGCTGGTGAAGCCGTTCTCCATGGCACTGATCGGGTGGGTGTTCTTCAAGCACCTCTTTGTGCCCCTCATCGGCCCGGCCCTGGCGGATCAGTATGTTGCCGGCACGATCATCCTGGCGGCCGCCCCGTGCACCGCGATGGTCTTCGTCTGGTCCTACCTGACCGATGGCGATCCCGCCTACACGCTGGTGCAAGTCTCGTTGAACGATCTGATCATGCTGGTGCTGTTCGCCCCGGTGGTGACGTTCCTGGTCGGCGGCGTGAGCAATCTCACCGTGCCGTTCCACGTGTTGGTGTACAGCGTGATCGCGTTCATCGTGATTCCGCTGGTGCTGGGGAGCGTCAGCCGCGCGCTGCTGATCCGGGCCAAGGGGGCGTGCTGGTTCGAGGAGAAGTTCGTTGCGTGGTTCCACCCGCTCACCGTCCTCGCCCTGCTGGCGACGCTGGTCCTGATCTTCGCTTTTCAAGCGGACAACATCACCGGGCGCTTTCTGCACGTCGTCCTGATTGCCGTTCCGATCCTGGTGCAGGTCTACTTCAACGCGGGCCTCACCTATGGGCTGATGTACGTGTTCAAGGTGCCGCACAACGTCGCGGCGCCCGGGGCGCTCATCGGGGCGAGCAATTTCTTCGAGCTGGCGGTGGCCACCGCGATCGCGCTCTTTGGTCCGGGTTCGGGCGCGGCGCTGGCGACTGTGGTGGGTGTGCTCGTGGAGGTGCCCGTCATGCTGTCCGTCTGCAACATCTGCAACCGCACACGAGGCTGGTTCCCCACGCACCGCGCGGATTGATGGGTGCGCCCGAGGGTTCTACGAACCGTATGCAGACCGTCATCTTCGCCTGCGTCCACAATGCCGGGCGTTCGCAGATGGCCGCGGCGTTGTTCAATCGCTGCGCCGATCCGGGGCAGGCGCGGGCGTTCTCCGCCGGTACCCAGCCGGCCGAGCACGTCCACCCCGAAGTGGTGGCGGTCATGCGCGAGGTGGGGGTCGATCTCAGCACGGTACAGCCGACGCGTCTCACCGACGAGTTGGCCGGGGGTGCGCAGCTTCTGGTCACCATGGGGTGCGGTGAGAGCTGTCCGCTGGTACCCGGTGTGCGCCGGGAAGACTGGAACCTGCCCGACCCCAAGGCGCAACCGATCGAGCCTGTGCGCGCTCTCCGCGATGAGATCCGCAGGCGGGTCGAGCGGCTCATCGCCGCCGAAGGCTGGCAGCGGCGGGCGTAATGGCGGAGGCGCCGCCGGACTGCTGGGGGCGCCGCTGGCCCTCTGCCGGGTGCGCGCAGGATGGCCCCCGGCAGGTCGCCCCGCCGTTTCCCGCCTGCTCAGTTGAGGTGCACGCCGAGCAGGGGCCAGTACCACCGCGCCAACACGTTGAAGGACACCCAGGCGATCACTTCGAGGAGGGCGCCGGGGACGAGCAGGTCGCGAATGCGCAGGTAGCCGGACGAGAAGGCGATGGCATTGGCGGGGGTGCCGATGGGCAAGGTGAACGCCAAACCGGCGGGCAGCGCCACCACCGGTGCCATGAGGCGCGGATCAAGTCCGAACTCGTGTGCTACGCCGAGGCTGACGGGCATGAGCAGGGCGACCACGGCCGAATGGCTCATGGCCTCGGTGAGGAGAATCGATACCAACGACAGCAGGATCACGACGGTTGGGCCGTCGGCCGCCCAGCGGCTGATCGTCATGTGCGCCAGCCAGGTGGCGGCGCCGGACTTGTTGATCGCCGCGCCCAGCGCGATGGCGCCGCCGTACATCAGCAACACCCCCCAGTTCACGTAGCGCTCGATGTCCGGCCACGTGATCACGCGCAGGATGAAGAGCAAGACGACCGCGGCAATCGCGATGTTGGCGAGGCCGAATTCCTCGCCGCCGACGAGCCACGCGATGAACGTGCCCAGCATCACCACGCCGATGATCCATTCCTCCAACGATGCGCGGCCGAGCTTCAGCCAGCGGTCGTTGAGGGCGCTGTCGGCGGCCTGCACCGTGTCGATGTCGATCGGAAAGAAGCGCAGGATGATCTGGTAGCCGGCGACCAGCAGCACCAGCACCAAGGGCAGCGCCAGCAGCGTCCACTCCAGGAAACTGTACGACTTCCCGGTCGCCTCGCGCAGGATGCCGAGGGCCAGCGGCGCGCGCGCCCCACCCAGCAGCGTTGCGATGCCGCCGATGCTGCTGCCCCACGCCATGGCGAGGAATAGGGCGCGCGCATAGTTGCTGCGCTGGCGCGGCAGGCCCAAGACGGACACGATCTCCACGACGATCGGAAAGTTCATGGCCGCCACGGCGTGCTCGGACATGAAGAACGCCATCACGGCATTGAGCAGGAAAATGCTCAGCAAGAGGCGGCGCGGGGTGTGTCCGAAGCGGTGCAGAATGTTGAGCGCGAGGCGTGTGCTCAGTCCCGACTTCATCAGGCAGGCCGCCAGAATGAACGCGCCGAGAATGAAAAACACCGCTTCGTTGCCGAACAACGCGTAGGCCTGCGCGCTCTGCATCACCCCGCTCAGCGGCAGCAGGATGATCGCCAGCAAACTCGTGATCACCAGCGGCAAGGCGCTGAAGACCCAGTAGAAGACGCAGAGGGCAAAGGCGGCGAGCGCCTTCTGCCCTTCCGGAGTCAGCCCGCCGGGGAGCGGAGCCGACAGGATGAGCCAGTAGAGCAGGCCGCCACAGACGACGAGCGCGCTCTGCCGACTGTGACTCAGCAGGATGCGCCACAACGGGCGCCGGTCGACGACAATTTCGGATTCGTGCGGCATCAGCAGGGTGACGACAGAGGGCGTCCGCTCACAGGTGAGAGGCGTCGAACGAGTCACTGACGGTGCGCACGCGCAGCCGCCGGCGCAGCCGCGCCAGACTGCGCGCCGCCGCGCCGCCAAGCCGGGACCGATAGAACTGCTGCATCGCCACGGTCCGCCGTGGGGCGCCGCCGGCGAAGAAGCGGGCCTCCAACGGGGTGATCGCGCTGCCGAACCCCCGGACCCATCGCATTGGAATGCCGGCGTGCTGCACGGCCTGAAAGAGATGCGCATACAACGACGACAGGGCTTCGATCGTCGGCGCGTCATGGGGCGGCCGCGCCCCGGCGGATCGATACAGTGACAACACCGGCAGGACGCCCATGGCGGTGAGCGCATCGACGCCGCGCACGGTCGACTCGACCGGCTCCAGCCCGACCACGAGGTCGCTCCAGACGGTGCCCCTGGGAAAGATGGCCGCGGCATAGGGAAGCGCGTCGTCGTAGCGCGCCCGCCCGATGTAGCGCGCCCGCCCCGCGCAATGCTGCGCCAGCACCTGCGGATCGTAGATCTCGAGGCTGTAGCTCAACGCGTCTACGCCCATCGCGTACGTCCGGTCGATCCAGCGATCGGTCGTGGGCGGATGGACCTGTACGGCCACCAGGGTGTCGAAGTGTCGCTTGACGGCCCGGATGTACGGCTCCAGGAAGGCAATGCCGGCATCCTCGCCGCCGACGTAGGCGAGGTTGAACAACACGAACTCGCTCACCCCCTCGTCGAAGGCGGCGCCGACGACCTCGACGACGTCGTGGACCGACAGGGGAAAGCCCTGCTCAACGGCCACGCCGCTCCCGCTGCGGCAGAAACGGCACGGCGCGCCGGCCAAGGCGTAGCCGCACGCGAAGCTCGGGTTGATGACGAGGAAGGCGCCGTTCACGGCACCGACCTGCCCCATTGGGGTGCCGGAACGAGTGGCGCGACTGGAGAACCGTGGCGGTGTCACCAGACGCGCGGCGATGCTGTCCCCGTTGCATTGCAGAGTGACGTCGTCGGCGCTCCCCTGCAGCACAAATGGAGATGGCGCCGTTTCGCCGTTGTCGACAGGCGCAGAAACCCAGATGTCCTCGGGCAAAACCAGGTCGATGTGTCGCTGCACTTCGCCCGGGTGCTCCGCCCCGTCGACGACCGGTTCGGCGGACCAACTCGCATCCAACCGCACCCCTCTGACGCTCAGCTCCAGCTTCAACCGCCCCGGATTGGCTGTGGGTGACGCCGCGTTCATGCCCTGCACACCACCGGCGTAGCCGATTGGGGCTGCGCCCCGGCATAGGTTCGGGTCCGGCGGACGTGATGGGTCGCTTCAGGCTGCCAAGTCCGACAGGCTGCTAGTCCCCGAACCGGGACGCGGATGTTGAACGTTGTGCTTTTCGCCATGGACCCACCGCAAGCGTACTGGCGGCAGCGTAACTGAGCGGGGTGGCTATTTCGAGGTGTCACCATCAGGGCCGCATCCAGCCCCGCCAACTGCGGCCAGCAATAACCCAATGGTCACCTCAAGAACAACAGGTGCAGCAGATCCCAGCTGATCAGTGCGACCGTGCCGGCAACCAAGCCGGCGAAAATCAGCCGCAACAGGCGGTTCGGCAGCATATGGGTGGTCAGCGCACCCAGTTGCGAGCCAATCGACGAGCCGATGAGTATTGCCATGGCGAGTTTGAGGCTGACGTAACCGTGAGCCGCCTGTTCGAAAGTGCCGATCACTACCGTGACGAAGAGCAGCAGCACGCCGGTCCCCGCGGCATTGCGTACCGAGAATCCATAGCCGTAGAGCAGTATCGGCATGAACAGCACACCGCCACCGATCCCCATGAGACCCGAGGCGGCGCCCAACAGGAACCCCATGTAGGCAAGCAGCGGAACGGAGACCCGCTCGATGCCAACGTTGGGGAGCGCGATATACGGTGGTAGGCGCACGCGCGTCAACGGACCGGGAATGGTACGGTCGCCGCGCCGCACCCCGCTGCGGTACGAACGCCAGGCATCGCGGACCGTGTACACGGCGGTGAGGGAGAGGAGCAGGATGAAGAGGACGTCGAGGACGACGTTGATGGCGGGCACGGGCGGCCCGTTCCCGAGTTGCCATGTTCCAGCGGCGTCGAGATAGGCGAGCAGGCGCGTTCCGGCGTCCACCCCGAGGACGCTGCCGCCGAGCATCACCGCGTCGACGCGCGGCTCACCACGTTGCAGATGGCGGTACTTGAGGAACGAGGCAATCGACGTACCACATTTTTGGCAGAGGGCCGAGCCGACGGCGATCGATGGGGGAACGCCGAACACGTACATCAACAAGGGGGTGAGCAAGAACCCTCCGCCCACCCCGAACATCCCGGCAACGTAGCCGATGAAGAGGCCGACCGCCGCGAGCGCCGGGAGGGAAACGGCGTGCCCGATGCCCGCCCCCAGCCGTATCGTAAACATTGCTCTCCGCGCTGTGCCCTAGTAGCAGCCTGTCGGACTTGGTACCACAGAGCGACCCATCGGGGAGCGGTCCGCCGCACCTACGCCGGCCGCAGGCCCTAGGGCACTTGGGATACGAAACTCTTAGCGTATGAGTCAAGTTTTTCGCTCGAAGACGCTCATCAGCGAGCCATCGGCGAGCGGCCCGCCGAACTTATGGTCCGAGGCCCT
>Ga0055436_10000047_pt1 | contig 15177 bp, 18 predicted proteins | sample Browns_ThreeSqB__2_FD_57730 | JGI IMG/M metagenome (GOLD analysis project Ga0055436, IMG submission 57730) | Wetland microbial communities from the San Francisco Bay, California, USA, that impact long-term carbon sequestration - Browns_ThreeSqB_D2 | ecosystem: Environmental > Aquatic > Marine >...
CCTGGCGCTCGCCGCGGAGCTCGGTACGCCGTACTACAGGCGCGTCGACGCACCGGCGACGCCGGAACAAAAGGCGCGCCTCAAGGATCTCGACCCCGGCGCGGTGCACGCCGGCGTGCTCGCCGGCGAGCCGATCGTCGCCCGCCTGACGCGCGCGCCCGGCAACGAGGCGCCGATCGGCGGCCTGAAGGTCGTCGCCGAGAACGGCTGGTTCGCCGCGCGCCCCTCGGGTACCGAGGACATCTACAAGATCTACGCCGAGAGCTTCAAGAGCGAAGCGCACCTCGAGGCGATCATCGCCGAGGCACAGCGCATCGTGAGCGATGCCCTATAGGAGGACCGCATGCCGCTGACCGACCAGCAGATCGCCCAATACCGCCGCGACGGCTACGTCTGTCCGGTCCCGGTGATGCCGGCGGCCGAGGCCGCCGGCCTGCGCGGCAGGCTCGAGCCCGGCCAGCGCAGCCGCGCGTTCCTGCTGTTCAAATGGCTCGACGATCTGATCCGCGATGCGCGCGTGCTCGACCCGGTCGAGCAGCTGATCGGACCCGACATCCTGTGCTGGAGCACCATCTTCTGGATCAAGGACACGGGTTCGAAGAGCTTCGTCTCCTGGCACCAGGACAACACCTACTGGGGCCTGTCGAGCCGCAAGGTCGTGACTGCGTGGTTCGCCATCTCGAACGCCGGCGTCGAGGCGGGATGCATGAAGGTCATGCCGGGCACGCATACCGGAGATACGCTCACGCACGAGGACACCTATGATGCGGACAACATGTTGACCCGGGGGCAATCGATCCGCGGCCTAGACGAAGCACGCGCGGTCAGCATGCCGCTGCGCGCCGGCGAAATGTCGCTGCACAACTACTGCCTCGCGCACGGCTCGGGACCGAACCTCTCGGGCGACCGCCGGATCGGGGTGTCGATGCATTTCATGCCGCCCGACACGAAGCAGGTCGTCGGCGCCTGGGACTGCGCCGCGCTGGTGCGCGGCACCGATCGCTTTCGGCATTTCGCGCACACGCCCGTCCCGGCGCGCGATTTCGACCCCCAGGCGGTGGCGTTCCACGCGCGCGCCGCGGGCGCGATGCGCGAGGTGCTCTACGCCGGAGCCGCGAAGAAGCTTCAGCGGCTTTGAGTCAGGCGCGGCTAAACGGCCGCAGCACGGGCCACAGCCGGAGCGCGAACAGCAGTAGCGACAGCCACAGGAGCGCGCCGCCGGCGAGCGCCAGGCCGAAGGCGAACAGCGCGATGCCGGCGTTGGCCAGCGCGAGCTGGGCGTGCGACCACGCGCCGCCGCGGATCGGACGGCCGGTGAAGCGCGGCAACATGTGCGCGCCGAGCGCGTAGATCAGGCACATCGCGAAGCCGCCGAACAGATGGATCGGCGCCGGCGCGACAAGCGAACCCGCAGCAAGCATCGCGAAGCCCGAGACGACGAGCCAGCCGAGCGCGGCGAGCGCGAACAGACGCTCGTCGCGACCGAGCAGCATGCCGACGTGGCGCGCGGCGCGCGCCGCCCGGTCGGGCGCGGCGGCCACCAGCGCGCGCGCCTCGCCGAGCGGCAGCACGCCGACCGCCTTGAGCTGGCCGTCGATCACCAGCGCGGGAATGGTGCGCACGCGCAGGTCGCGCGCCAGGCGCTTGCCCTCGGGCTGCGCGAGATCGAGCACCGCGTAGTCGATGTCCTTCTCGGCCGCGACCCGGCGCCACACGGCTTCGGCCGCCGGGCAGGTCGGACACCAGTCGGAAACGAGCAGCTCGACGCGCATGGTCATTCGGCGCAGCGCATGCAGTCGACGTCGTAGCGGTCGATCCAGGCGCGCAGCCCTGCTTGCGCGGCCGCGCCGCGCGCGAGCGAGGCGAGCGCGGCCTGCGGATCATCGGGCCGCATCAGCACCAGCCAGGCTTCGGTGTAGGGCGCGACGTTGATCAGGCCGGGGTCGACCGCCACGCGCTCGTTTACCGCCACGATGGTGCCCTCGAAAGGTGCCGGCACGCCGCCCGCCCACTTGCCTGACTCGAGCCGCGCCACGGGCTTGCGCTTCGCGCGGCGCGAGCCCACCGGCCGGAAGGTCGCGTACTGCACGCGCCCCGCCATGGTCTGCGCCGGATCGGTGATGCCGACGCGGAAGGTGCCGTCGGGCTCGGGCCGCACCCAGCAGTAGTCCAGGTCGTACCACAGGTCCTCGGGCAGCTCGCAGCCGCGGTATTCGCTCATTCGGCTTCCGCGGGAGGCGCGAGCCGCACCGTGAATACGACGTTGACGCCGAAGGCGAGCATCGCCGCGACACTCAACGCACCGCCGAGCGTGACTAGGCGGGGCAGCGTCGCGAGCCAGCCGACGACCATCAGCGGCAGGCCGGCATTGGCGAGCCAGAACTGGCCCCAAGCGAGCTGCTCGGAGCGTAGCCGGTAGCCGCCGAAGCGCGGCAGCACATGCAGCGCGACGCCATAGATGGTCATCAGCACCAGGCCTAGCAGCATCAGGTGCGCGTGCGCGCGCGTCACGTCTCCGGGTACGAGCTGCGGCGCGGCCAGCCGAAGCAGCGCGAGCAACCCGCCCGCCAGCCCGTAGGCGAGCGCCAGCGCGACGAACAGGCGATTGCGCAAATGCATGATTCAAGGCTAGCGGCGGGCCGCAGGAGCGCTTTGCTGCAAATCAAGAAAAATGGGCAACGAGCAGGTAGCGCGCGAGCCGCCCGGCGGCCATGAAGGCGAGCGCGGCGAGCCAGTTGACGCGCAGCCAGCCGGCGGCGAGGCACAGTGCGTCGCCCACCAGCGGCAGGAAAGCGAAGAAAGTCGCCGCGCTGCCGTAGCGCTCGAGCCATGCGAGCGCGCGCGGGTCGAGCTTGTTCCTGGTGCGCTCGGGCACCAGGCGGCCGAGCGCGTAGGTGGTCAGGCCGCCCGCGGTGTTGCCGAGCGTCGCCAGCGCGACGGCGATGGCGGCGTGCTCCGGATAGAGCTTGAGGTAGCCGAACAGCACCGCTTCGGACGAAAGCGGCACCAACGTCGAAGCGATGAAGCTGGCGACGAGCAATCCGATGAGGCCGCCTTCAGGCGAGAGGAGCGCGTCCAGGGTGTGCTAGGCTTTTCTGCGTGAAACGCAACGATTATCTCGAGCGCATCCTGAGGGCGCGGGTTTACGACGTGGCGATCGAGTCGCCCCTCGAGTTCGCACCGGGGCTGTCAAAACGTCTCAGGAACCGGCTGCTGCTCAAGCGCGAGGATCTGCAGCCGATATTCTCGTTCAAGCTGCGCGGCGCGTACAACAAGATGGCGAACCTGCAGCCGGCGAAGCTGAAGAAAGGCGTGATCGCGGCGAGCGCGGGCAACCACGCGCAAGGGGTGGCGCTGGCGGCGCAAAAGCTCGGCTGCCGCGCGGTGATCGTGATGCCGGTGACCACGCCGCGCATAAAGGTCGACGCGGTGGCCGCGCGCGGTGCGGAAGTCGTGCTGCACGGCGATACCTACGCCGACGCTTATGCGCACGCCATGCGCCTGAAGCGCCGCCGCGGCCTGGCCTTCGTCCACCCCTACGACGATCCCGATGTCATTGCCGGGCAGGGCACCATCGGCATGGAGATCCTGCACCAGCACGCGGGGCCGCTCGACGCGATCTTCGTCGCCGTCGGCGGCGGCGGGCTCATTTCCGGCATCGCCGCTTACGTGAAGCGCCTGCGCCCCGGGGTGCGCATCGTGGGCGTCGAGCCGGTCGACGCCGACGCGATGGCGCGCTCGCTCAAGGCCGGACGCCGCGTGGTGCTCGATCAGGTCGGGCTGTTCGCCGATGGTGTTGCGGTGAAGCAGGTGGGCAAGGAGACCTTCGCCCTGGCGCGCAAGCTGGTCGACGAGATGGTGCTGGTCGACACTGACGAGATCTGCGCGGCGATCAAGGACGTGTTCGAGGACACGCGCGTAGTGCTAGAGCCGGCGGGGGCTCTCGCGATCGCCGGCGCCAAGGCCTGGGTGGACAAGCACGGCGCGCGCGGCAAGACGCTCGTGGCGGTGGCTTGCGGCGCGAACACGAACTTCGACCGGTTGCGCTTCATCGCCGAGCAGGCCGAGCTGGGCGAGCACCGCGAGGCGCTGCTTGCGGTCACCATCCCCGAGCGCCCCGGCAGCTTCAAGAAGTTCTGTGCCACGCTCGGCGCCAAGAACATCACCGAGTTCAACTACCGCATCGCCGAATCGCGCGAGGCGCACATCTTCGTCGGCATCGAGACGGCGAATCAGAACGAGACCGCGAAGATCATTGGCAATCTCGAGCGCCACGGCCTAAAGACGCTCGACCTGTCGGACAACGAGATGGCGAAGACGCACCTGCGCCACATGGTCGGCGGGCGCGCGCCCTGGTCCGGCGACCGGCGCGCGGCGCGCGCCGCCAACGAGCTCCTGTACCGCTTCGAGTTCCCCGAACGCCCCGGCGCGCTGATGCGTTTTCTCGAAAACATGCGCAGCGATTGGAACATCAGCCTGTTTCACTACCGCAACCAGGGCGCCGACTACGGGCGCGTGCTGGTCGGGATCCAGGTGCCGCCCGAGGAGATGCGCGTGTTCGAGCGCTTCCTCGACGAGCTCGGCTACCCGTGCGCCGAGGAAACGAGGAACCCCGCCTACCGCCTGTTTCTCGGATGACGGCGCGCACGCTGCAGCTCACCGAGCAGCTGCGCCGCTACGTGCTGGCGCATGGGGCGCGCGAAACGCCGGTGCAGCGCGCGCTGCGCAGGGCGACGCGGCGCATGCCGCGCGCGAGCATGCAGATAGGCGCCGAGCAAGGCGCGTTGATGCAGCTGCTGGCGCGCCTCGCCGGCGCGCGCCGCTGCATCGAGATCGGCACCTTCACCGGCTATAGCGCGCTCACGCTGGCGCTGGCGTTGCCGCCGCGGGGAAAGATCGTGTGCTGCGACCTGAGCGAGGAGTGGACCGCCATCGCGCGACGCTACTGGAAGCGCGCGCGCGTGGCGCACAAGATCGACCTGCGCCTAGGCCCCGCGCTCGCGACTCTCGATGCGCTGCTCGCGCGCGGCGGCGCCGGCCGCTACGACTTCGCGTTCATCGATGCCGACAAGGAAAACTACGCCGCCTACTACGAGCGCTGCCTGAAGCTCGTGCGCAAGGGCGGCCTGATTGCCGCCGACAACACGCTGTGGGGCGGAACGGTGGCCTATCGTTTCGCAACCGACGCCGACACGCGCGCCATCCGCGCCTTCAATCGCAAGCTGCTGCGCGACCGGCGCGTCGAGATGGCTTTGCTGCCGATCGGCGACGGCCTGACGCTGGCCCTCAAGCGCTAGATGGGCTCGCCGCCGAAGTGACGCTCGTCGGCGTAGCACACGGGCGAAGCGAGCGCGCCGGCGCCGCCCGGTTCGGGCACGCCGAGGAACGCGAGACCCTCCGGGTCGCGCCGGTATAGGCCGCGCTCGGTGACCAGGTAGTCGACCGGGATGTCCCAGGTCTGCGGGTGGATCGTTTCGATGCGTGCCATCTCGTAGCTGACGCCGATCACGACCGGCTTGCTGGCCATCGCCGCCAGCGTGCGATCGAAGAATCCGCCGCCGTAGCCGAGCCGGTAGCCCTGCGCGTCCCAGCCGTTCATCGGCAACAGCACCACCGCGGGCACGAGGGGCTCGGTGTCGGCGGGATAGGGAATGCCGAGCGCCCCCTCGGCGAGCTTGACCCCCGGGTGCCACTCGCGGAAGACGAGCGGCGTCCGCGGCGCCACCACCACCGGCAGCACGGTGCGCGCGCCGCGGCCGCGCAGGCGGCTCGCCAGATGGCGCGCGTCGTATTCGTTCTTGATCGGCCAGCACAGCGCCAGCGTCTTGCCGGCGAGCCCCGGGAACGCGCGCTCCAGCACCGTGTCGATGCTATGGCGCCACGCCTCGAGCGTCTCGGGGGCGAGCGCCAGACGCGCCGCGATGAGCCGCGCGCGCTCGGCCTTGCGCCACTGCATCAGTGCGTTATGCTCCATGCCCGTGCTATTCTTAATGCATGATTTTGAAGCATTTCCGTAATCTTGCAATGGCGCTCTGCCTGCTGGCGCCGGGCGCGCACGCCGCCTCGCGCACGCCGGATCCCGACGCCGCGCTGCTCGCTGCCTACGACGCGTTCAATGCCGGCGATCCAATGAAGCTCGCCCGCGCGGCGCCGTTGCTCAGGGGCAACGTGCTCGAGCCCTACATCGATTACTGGGCGCTTAGCCTGCGCCTCGAAGACGCCGGCAAGGCCGAGGTGCGCGCGTTCCTCGAGAAGTATTCCGGAACTTACGTCGCCGAGATGCTGCGTGGCGAATGGGTCAAGGTGCTCGGCAAGCGCGCGGACTGGTCGGACTTCGACAAGGAGCGCGCCGCGCTGCCGAGTGACGACCTCGAGATCCGCTGCTACGGCTGGCTGGCGCACATGGCGCGCGGCGAGCGCGTGGCGCTGCGCGCGGCGAAGGCCGTCTGGCTCGAGCCGCGCGAGCTGCCCGATGGCTGCAACACGCTGGTCGACGAGCTCGCCGCGCGCGACGCGATCGCGCCCCAGGACATCTGGCAGCGCGCGCGGCTGCTGTTCGAAAACGGCCAGATCACCGCGGCGAAGCGCACGCTCGGCTACCTGCCCAAGGGACAAGCGCCCAATGAGTGGCGCCTTGCGCAGGCCGCGACGCACCCGCAGCGCCTGCTGACGCAGGTGCCGTTGGTCGCAAAGACGCGCGCCGACAGCGAGCTGCTGGTGCTCGCCGCGCTGCGCCTGGCGCGCAACGACCCGCAGGCGGCGGCCGACGCCCTCGGAGGCCCGCTCGGCGCCGTGCTCGACGCGCAGGACACCGCGTACCTTTGGGCGCAGATCGGCTATCAAGGGGCGCGCGGTCATGACGACCAGGCGCTTGATTGGTATGCCAAGGCGGGCGATTACGAGCTGAGCGACGATCAGCAGGCTTGGAAGGCGCGCGCGGCTCTGCGGAGCGGCGACTGGCAGACGGTGCGCGAGTCGATCGACGGCATGTCGGTGCAGGAAAGCCACTTGAACGCGTGGCTCTACTGGTACGGCCGCGCGCTTGCCGCGCAGGGCAAGAACGACGCGGCGCGTGCCTATTACATGCGCATCGCGGGGGAAACCGACTTCTACAGCGTGCTCGCTGCCGAGGAGCTGGGGTTTCTGTCCACGGCGCCCGCGAACGGCTACGCGCCGACGGAGGCAGAAGTCGCTGCGGCAGGGATGCGTCCGGGAATCGCGCGCGCGCTCGAGCTCTACCGGCTCGACCTGCGCACCGAGGGCGCGCGCGAGTGGGCGTTCGCGGTCCGCGGCATGGACGATCACCAGCTGCTCGCGGCGGCCGAGTTCGCGCGCCGCGCGGGGCTGTTTGACCGCGCCATCAGGACCGCGGACATGACCAAGCAGGTGCACAACTTCAGGTTGCGGTACCTGGCACCCTACCGCGAGGTATTCGGTGAATTCGCGCGCGAGCACGGGCTGGACGAGGCCTGGGTGCTCGGCCTGGTCAGGCAGGAAAGCCATTTCATCGTCGATGCCCATTCGGCGGCGGGGGCACGCGGGCTAATGCAGCTAATGCCGCGCACCGCGCGCTGGGTGGCGCGCAAGATAGGCTTGAAGCACTATCACCCGAAGCACATGGCCGAAGTGAAGACCAATATCACGCTCGGCACCGGATATCTCAAGCTGGTGCTCGACGACCTCGGGCACGAGGTGCTCGCCTCCGCGGCGTACAACGCCGGGCCGCAACGCGCGCGGCGCTGGCGCGACGCGAGACCCGTTGAGGGCGCCATTTACGCCGAGAACATTCCGTTCGACGAGACGCGGCGCTACGTGAAGAAGGTGATGTCGAACGCGATCTTCTATGCGGCGATCTACGGCGATGGCCCGTCGTCGCTCAAGGAGCGGCTGGGCACGGTATCGTCGAACGATCCGGCCGGCGGCGGCGACGACGACACTCTTCCTTAATCGCGCCGCGCCATGCGATACGACAACATCCTGGTCGTTGGCGGGGGCGGCTTCGTGGGCCGTCACCTCGTCGCGGCGCTCGCGGAGCGCGGCGCGGACGTCACGGTGCCGACGCGCCGCCGCGAGCGCGCCAAGGGTTTGCTGCCGCTGCCGACCGTCGAGGTGCTCGAGTGCGACGTGACCCGGCCCGGCGTGCTCGAGCAGCTGACGGCGGGACGCGATCTTGTGGTGAACCTGGTCGGCGTGTTGCACAGCCGGCGCGGCCGCGCGCGTGAGCGCGGGCAGAATGCCTACGGCCCCGATTTCGCGCGCGCTCACGTCGAGTTGCCGCAGGCGGTGCTTGCGGCCTGCCGTGCGGCGGGCGTGAGGCGGCTGCTGCACATGAGCGCGCTCGGCGCGTCGCCTTCTGCACCCTCGGAATACCTGCGCTCCAAGGGCGTGGGCGAGCAGGCCATGCTCGCCGCAGAGGATCTCGAGGTCACCGTATTCCGGCCCTCGGTGGTGTTCGGCCGGGACGACGCCTTCCTCAACCTGTTCGCCACGCTGGCCAAGTGGCTGCCAGTGCTGGCGCTCGCCTGCCCGAGTGCGCGCTTCCAGCCGGTGTATGTGGGTGACGTGGCGCAGGCGTTTGTCGCGGCGCTCGAGGAGCCCGCGTCGTTCGGCAAGGCCTACGACCTGTGCGGCCCGAGCGTGTATACGCTGCGCGAGCTGCTCGAGTACGTGTGCGCGGTCAGCGGGCGCCGCCGGGTGGTGCTGGGCCTGCCGGACGCGCTTTCGTACCTGCAGGCGTGGATGATGGAGTGGGCGCCGGGTCCGACGCTCATGTCGCGCGACAACCTGCGCTCGATGCGCGTGCCGAGCGTGTGCGACTGCGAGGCGCCATTCGGCATCGTGCCGCAGGCCCTCGAAGCGCTGGCGCCGACGTGGCTGACGCCCGCGACGCTGCGGCAGCGCTACTCGGCGCTACGGTGGAAGGCGCGCAGGTGAGCAGGCCAACGCTGGTCGTCGGCAACAAGAACTACTCTTCGTGGTCGCTACGGCCCTGGCTGGCGATGAAGGTGCTGGGCGTGGACTTCGACGAGGTGCGCATCCCGCTGTATCAGCCCGAATCGAAGACGGCGCTGCTGCGCTACTCGCCCGCGGGCAAGGTGCCGTGCCTGCTCGACGGCTCGATCCGCGTGTGGGATTCGCTCGCCATCCTCGAGTATCTCGCCGAGACGCACCGCGAGCTCTGGCCCGAGGCGCCGGCCGCGCGGGCCCTGGCGCGCTCGATCTGCGCGGAGATGCACTCGGGCTTTCCCAATCTGCGGCATCACATGAGCATGAACATCCGCAAGCGCCACCCCGGCAAGGGACGCACGCCAGAGTCGCAGGCCGAGGCACGGCGCGTGATCGATATGTGGAGCGACTGCCGTGAGCGCTTCGGCGCCACGAGACCATTCCTGTTCGGGCGCTTCAGCGCGGCCGACGCGATGTACGCGCCGGTGGTGCTGCGCTTTCGCACCTACGAGGTCGCGCTGCCGCCGGTTTGCCGTACCTATGCCGACATGATCCTCGCGCTGCCCGCGATGCGTGAGTGGATCTCGGCGGCAGAGCGCGAAACCGAGTCGTTGCCGCAGTTCGAGCAGTACGGCTAGGAGAGCCGGCGTGAAACTGCCTCACGGCGCGCGCCTGAACAGGCTGCTGGCCGCTGCCGCGCTGGTGGCCGCGCTGTGGGGCGTGCGCGCCGAGCTGCCGGCGGGACCCGCGCTGCATTTCCTCGGTGCCGCAGCGCTCTACCTGATGTTCGGCGCGCCGCTCGCGCTCGTCGGCATGGCGCTCGCCGCGACCCTCGCTTGCTTGCTCGGCGCCGGCGACTGGGCGGCGCTGCCGGCGCAGTGGTTCGCGGACGGCGCCGTGCCGGTTGCCTGCGCCTGGGGCATGCACCGCGCGATCGAGCGCATTGCGCCGCCCAACCTCTTCGTGTACGTGTTCGGCGCGGCGTTCGCGGGCGCGGGAACATCGATGATCGCCTCGCTCGCCGCGCACCGTCTGCTCGGCGCGAGCGTCGAGCCCTTCGTTGCGCTCGGCATGATGCTCGGCTTCGGCGAGGCCTTCCTCACCGGCGCGCTGGTCACGGTGTTCGTGCTGTACCGGCGCGAGTGGGTCGCGACCTTCGACGACGCGCGCTACCTGGCGCGAAGATGAAGGCCTACGTCGTGGGAGGCGCGGTGCGCGACGAGCTGCTCGGCTTGCCGGTCGCCGACCGCGACTGGGTGGTGGTCGGCGCGACGCCAGAGGACATGGCGGCCGAGGGCTTCCGCCCGGTCGGCAAGGATTTCCCGGTGTTCCTCCACCCCGCAACGCGGGAGGAATACGCGCTCGCGCGCACCGAACGAAAGAGCGGCCGCGGCTACAAGGGCTTCACGGTGCACGCCGCGCCCGACGTGACGCTCGAGGACGATCTGCGGCGCCGCGACCTGACCATAAACGCCATGGCGCGCGCCGAGGACGGCACGCTGGTCGATCCGTTCGGCGGCGCGCACGACCTCAAGGCCGGAATACTGCGCCACGTCGGCGACGCGTTTAGCGAGGATCCGGTGCGCATCCTGCGCGTGGCGCGCTTTGCGGCGCGCTTCGACTTCCGCGTCGCCGAGGAGACGGCCGCGCTGATGCGCGGCATGGTCGAAGCGGGGCAGGTCGAGGACCTCGTGCCGGAGCGCGTCTGGCAGGAGCTCGCCCGTGGGCTCGGCGAGTCGCACCCCCAGCGCATGCTCGAGGTGCTGGAGAGCTGCGGCGCGCTCGCCCGCATAATTCCCGAGCTGCGCGCGGAGGCGTCGCTGCGCGCGGCTCTGTCGCGCGCGGCGCTGGCAGCCGCGTCGCTCGCGGTGCGCTTCACGGTGCTGAGCGCAGGCCTCGAGGAGGCGGAGCTGCGCGCCGTGAGCGAGCGGCTGCGCGTGCCGAACGAGGTGCGCGAGCTGGCCCTGACCTACTGCCGCTGCCGCGAGCTGCTGCGCAGGGCGGTGGCAGCGCCGCCTGCGGAGCTGCTCGAGACGCTGAAGCGCGCCGACGCGTTGCGCCGCCCGGAACGCTTCGCCGAGCTGCTCACGGCGGCGCGCATCGTCGACCCGGGCGCCGCCGAGGCCGCACGGCGCCTCGAGCGAGCGCTCGCCGCCGCGCAGCAGATCGACGCCGCGGCGATCGCAGGCGGCGCGGCGTCGCCGGCCGAGATCCCGGGACGGCTCGACCGGGCGCGTGAGGCGGCGATCGAAGCCGCGCTCAGATGAGGCGGCCGAGCAGGTAAACCAGAAGCGACAACAGTACCGTGGTGGCGAAGGGCACATAGTAGACGCGCCCCCGCAGCGGAATCTTGAGGTCGCCGGGCAGCCGACCGAGGCCCAGGCGCGCAAGCCCCGGCGCCACCGCGGCCAGCACCAGCAGCGCCACGAACAGCGTCAGCAGCCATTTCAGCACGGCGAAACGACTCCGTGGCGCGGCCGTCCAGGCGATACACTGCGGGACTTCGCAGCGAAAGGGTCGGCGATGATCGATCTGTACACTTGGGGTACGCCAAATGGCCGCAAGGTCTCCATCATGCTCGAGGAGTGTGGCCTTGCCTACCGCGTCCACTCGATCGACATCGGCAAGGGCGAGCAGTTTGCGCCCGATTTCATGGCCATCAGTCCGAACTGCAAGATCCCGGCGATCGTAGACTCCGAGGGTCCCGACGGCAAGCCCATCAGCATGATGGAGTCGGGCGCGATCCTGATCTATCTTTCCGGAAAAACCGGACGCTTCCTGCCCCAGTCGGTGCGCGACAGGTACGAAGCGCTGCAGTGGCTGATGTTCCAGATGGGCCACGTCGGGCCGATGTTCGGCCAGGCGCATCACTTCATGCGCGCCAAGAAGGACGAGATACCCTACGGCACGGAGCGCTACGGCAAGGAAGCCAAGCGGCTGTACGGCGTGATGGACCGGCACCTCCAGAGCACGGCGTTCCTCGCCGCAGGCGAATACACCATCGCCGACATCGCTACCTATCCCTGGGTGGCGCGCCACGAATGGCACCGCGTCGAGCTCGCCGAGTTTGCCAACGTGAAGCGCTGGTTCGACACCATCGGCCGGCGTCCCGCGGTGGCGCGCGGCATGAAGGTGCCGTTCCTCAACTGAGCTGCGTGCTGGAACTGCTGACACTGCCGGCCAGGACGGTCGCGGCACGCGCGCCGCTGATGTTCGTGCACGGTGCCTACGTCGGCGCCTGGTGCTGGGCCGAGCATTTCCTGCCGTGGTTCGCCGAGCGCGGCTTCCCCGTGTATGCGCTGTCGCTGCGCGGCCACGGCGAGAGCGCAGGGCGCGAGCGGTTGCACTCCTTCGGGCTGGCCGACTTCGCCGACGATCTCGAGACGGCGCTGGCGGGCCTCGAGCGGCCGCCGGTGCTGATCGGCCACTCCATGGGCGCCCTGGTGGTGCAGAAATACCTCGAGCGCGGCGCGGGGCGTGCGCCGCGGGGCGCCGCGGCGGTCGCCTTCGTCTGCCCGGTGCCGCCGTTCGGCGTGCTGCCCTCGACCTTCACGCTCGCCTGGACGCGCCCGGCGCTGTTTGCCGAGATCAATGCGCTCGCCGCCGGCCGCAGCGTGTCGCGCGGCGCGCTGCACGAGGCGCTGTTCGCGGGGCCCGTGGACAGCGAACGCATCGAGCGCTACTACGCGCGCATGCAGCCGGAGTCGCGCCGCGCGCTGCTCGACATGACCTGGTGGGGGCTGCCGCAGACCTGGCGCCTTGATCTGCCGCCGGCCCTGGTGCTTGGCGCCGAGCGCGATGCGCTCATCGCCGCGTCGGCCGCGCGCGCCACGGCCCAGCTGCTCAGCGCGCAGTACCGCGAGCTGCCGGGCCTGGGTCACGCAGTGATGCTCGACCCGGGCTGGCGCACCGCCGCGGAAGCCATCGAGGGATGGCTCGGCGAGCAGGGGTTGTAGCGCGGCTCAGCGCCGCCCCGGCATGCTGCCCAGGTGCATGCCGGAGTCGAGCTGGATCAGCTCGCCCGTCACGCTGCGCGCCCCGTCGACCAGCCAAACCACGGCTTCGGCGACATCCTCCGGTGTGCAGGCGCGCGCGAGCGGCGCATTCCTCTCGAAGCCGGCCTTGATCTTCTCGTAGTTCTCCTGCCCCACGCCTTCCACGAACCAGCGGCTGGTGATCAGTCCGGGGCACACCGCGTTGACGCGCACCTCAGGCGCGAGCGCGCGCGCGAGGTGCAGCGTAAGCGAGTTGAGCGCCCCCTTTGAGGCGATGTAGGGAATCGATGAGCCGATGCCCAGCGAACCGGCGATCGAGGAGACGTTGACGATGGCGCCGCGCGCGGCCTTCAAGTGCGGCACGGCCGCGCGGATCATCTGGAACGCGCCGACCAGGTTGACGCCGTAGATGCGCTGGAAGACCTCGGCGTCGAGCACTTCCCAGTTAGACGGCCCGCTGAAGGTGGTGACGCCGGCATTGTTCACCAGCGCATCGAGCCTTCCCCAGCGCGCGATGGCCGTCTCGACCAGCGCGCGGCAGGCGGCGTCCTCGGCGACGTCGCCGCGCGCGAGCAGCGTATCGGCGCCCGCCTCGCGACAGGCACGCTCGCTTTGTTCGGCCTCGCGATTGCTCTTGGAGTAGTTGATCAGTACGTCGTAGCCGCGGCGCGCGAGCGCGAGCGCGCTCGCCGCGCCCACGCCGGTGGCCGAGCCGGTGACGATCGCCTTTCTGCGTTGCGTCACGTGCGCGCTTCCCGGCCCGTCAGCGCCGCGCATGGCGCGCGAGGAACGAGTTGATGTCCTCGATGCGCAGCTGCGGCTCGTCGCGATCCGGCTTTGAGCCGACCACGCGGTTCATCCATTGCATGTTTTGCTGCATGCGCGCGACCACGCTGCGCCATTCCTCGGCGGTGTGCCGCTGCGGGTCGGGCAGCACGTGGCATTGGCGGCACGCGAGACGGAAGGGCTCGTTCTCCGGAGAGAATACGTCCGGGTACTTCGTCGGATCGAGCGGCTGCTGACCGTGCTGTTCCAAGTACGCGAGCAGCGTGCGCGCCTCGCTCTCGCTCGGCGCCTCGACCCCGCCCATCATCTCCTTCATGAGCCTGCCCATATTGCCGTGACCGCGCATGCGCGCCACCATGCGCTCCACCACCTTGCGCCACTTGGCAGGCTGGTGCATCGCGGGATTGGGCAGGTTGTGGCACTGCACGCAGTAGCGCACCGCGAGGGCGGCGCCCGGCGAGGCCGGCTCGGGCAGCATGCGCGCCTCGAACCCCGGCGGCAGGATGCGCTCGAGCAGCGGCCCATAGGGGCTCGTCTGCCAGCGCTGCTTCGCCTGCGCGACCGCGGCCTCGTAGGACGACGGGTCGGTCGCCCGCGCGGGCATGGTGAGCGCGGCAAACAAGGCGACGCATAGCAGGGCCGGGCGCAGCTGCATGCTCAAAGCGTATGCGAGCGATCGCCGCGCGTAAAGCCGGCGAGCGGCCGCTGCACGCGGCGCCCCACAGCGAGGACCTTGAACAGCTCGCCCATCTCGGCGGGCGACAGGAGCAGGTTGGCCTGTGCAGCGAGCGGCGCGTAGCGCGACACGTCGTCGGGATCGGTCTCGGCGAGCAGCTCGGTGATGCCGCACTCGATGAGGAAGCTCGCCAGCGAAGCGTAGCCGAGCACGTCGAGCCCTGCATCGACAGCGGCCTGCGCGAGCGCGCTGAAATCGACGTGCGCGGTGATGTCCTGCAACCCCGGCAGGTAGAACGGGTCACCGTGCGCGCGGTGACGATAATGGCACATCAGCGTGCCCATCGAGCGCTGCGGATGGTAGTACTCGCGCGCCGGAAAGCCGTAATCGACGATCAGGATGGCGCCCGAGTCGAGCACGCCGGCGAGCGCGCCGATCCACGCCCGCCCCGCCAGCCCTAGCTCGCTCTCGTAGCGACCCGAGGGCGGCAGCTCAATGTCGATCGCGCGCGCGGCCACGAGCAGCGCGCCGGCTGCCGGCCGCTCGCGCCAGGCGAGCGCACCTTCGTTGGCGCATACGCCGCGCTCTGCGATGCCCTCGCGCGTCCAGCTGACGGCGTGCACCGGCATGGCGTCTAGCACCTCGTTCGCCAGCATGACGCCGCGAAAGCGCGGCGGCAGCCGCTCGAGCCAGACGGCGCGCCCGCGGAGCCGCGCGCGCTGGCGCGCGGCGAGCTCGGCGCTCGGCTCGAGGATCAGGTAGGGCGTATCGGCG
>Ga0055436_10000048_pt1 | contig 15157 bp, 11 predicted proteins | sample Browns_ThreeSqB__2_FD_57730 | JGI IMG/M metagenome (GOLD analysis project Ga0055436, IMG submission 57730) | Wetland microbial communities from the San Francisco Bay, California, USA, that impact long-term carbon sequestration - Browns_ThreeSqB_D2 | ecosystem: Environmental > Aquatic > Marine >...
CATAATCAGGATGCAAGTCACGAGGATCGCGATTTGCACGTTGGTGATCGCGGCGCCGGCGATCGTGTAGACGCGCGTCTCGATGATTTGCGGGAAGGCGAGCACGTTGCGGCTCCATACCAGCAATGCCAGGTGCTGCAGGATGATCGACACGCCGATGGCGGTTATCAGGGGCGCAAGCCGCGGTGCGCGACGCAGCGGCCGGTACGCGAGGCGCTCCATGCCGTAACCGACCAGCATGCACACGGGTATGGCGCAGCCCGCGCCGATCAACACGACCACGAGCGGGGGCAATCCCGCGCTCGCCAGCAGACCGATCACGGTCAGCGCCACCATGGCGCCGATCATCACCAGCTCTCCGTGCGCGAAGTTGATGAGCTGGATGATGCCGTAGACCATGGTGTAGCCGAGCGCAACGACGGCGTACACCGCACCGAGCGTCAGCCCGTTGACAATCTGTTGCAGGAAGATGTCCATGCCCGCCGCAAGACTAGCAAACACCGCGCCGGCCGCCAAAACGAAAACGGCACCCGAGGGTGCCGTTTGGTCGCCGCATGAACGCGCGGAACGCTACTTGCCTCCGCTGCCCATGGTCTTCAGGAAATCGTCATAGGCGAGGGTCTTGCCTCCCTTGACCACCGCGATCGGGGCGATCTTGGCGTTCTTCATGCTGAAGATCGTGATCTCGGCATTCTTGCGATCGCCCTTGGCGTCGAACTCGATTTTGCCCGTCGCACCCATGTAGCTGATATTGTGCAACTCGGGCAGGTACTTCGCCGGTTCGGCGGAACCGGCCTTGCGCATCGCCTCGATCAGCAGATTCGCCGCGTCGTAAGTAAACGGCGCATACAGAATCGGGTCGGCGTTGAACTTCGCCTTGTACGCCTCGAGGAACGTCTTTGACGCCGCCTGCGGCGGGATGCCGGCCTGAGAGCAAAGCAGGCCCTCTGCAGCGGGCCCGGCGAGCTCCGCCATCTTGTCGGTGCAGGCACCATCGCCGAACGCGAACACCGCGCTCAGACCGAGCTCCTTGCCCTGCTTGATCAGCGGCCCGCCGGTGGCGTCCATACCGCCGTAGAACACCGCATCGGGCCTCTCGCCCTTGATCTTGGTCAGCACCGCCTTCCAGTCGGTCGTCTTGTCGGTGCCCTTCTCGCGCGCAAGCACGGTTACCCCCGCCGCCTTGAGCGTTTTTGCGACTTCGTTCGCAAGGCCTTCGCCGTAGGCGGTAGAGTCGTCGATCACCGCGACCACCTTCGGTTTTTCGTTCGACGCGAGATAGTTTGCGATCGCGGGGCCCTGCTGGTCGTCGCGGCCCACCACGCGAAATACGTTGTCAAAGCCCTGCTCGGTCAGCTGCGGGTTCGTCGCCGAACCAGTGATCATCGGTATGCCGGCCTGGTGATAGATCGCCGACGCCGGGATGGTGGTGCCGGAGTTCAGGTGTCCGTCGACGCCCGCGACCTTTGCGTCGACCAGCTTTTGCGCCACGGTCGTGCCGACCTTCGGATCCGCCTGGTCGTCCTCGGCAAGCAACTCGAAGTGCGCGAGCTTGCCGCCGATCATGATTTTCGCAGCGTTGGCCTGATCGATAGCCAGACGGGCGCCGTTCTCATTGTCCTTGCCAAGGTGCGCGATGCTTCCGGTGAGCGGCGCGACATGCCCAATCTTGATCTCGATGGTCGGCACGGATGGCGCCTCAGCCTGCGTCTTCGCCGCCTGGGGTTTCTTCTCCTCCCCGCAGCCCGCGAGGGCCAACGCGGCGAACGCGACGAGCATCGAAATTCCAAGCTTCATCTGCTGCATACGACCTCCGGACAGATTGGGAACAGCGCGGCGCAAAGGCGGCATTTATGATAGCACCGCGTCTCGCGACCATAGAATGAAAAAGGCCGGGCGAACCCGGCCTTCGACGTCGCGCTCAGGAGCTAGGCTACTTGAGCGACAGGATCCAGTTGACCAGCGCCTTCACGTCGGCGTCGGGGACGGCCGAGTTGGGCGGCATCGGGATATTGCCCCATACGCCCGAGCCGCCCTTTTCCACTTTCTGCACCAGCTTGGCCTGGGCGTCCTTCTGGCCGGCGTACTTCTTCGCCACGTCCTTGTAGGCCGGGCCGACAATCTTCTTATCAACAGCGTGGCACGCCAGGCAGTTGTACTTGCGGGCCATCGCTTCGTCCGCCTTGGCGGGCAGCGCGACGGCGAGCCCGGCGAGCACGAGGGGGAGTACGAGGCGTTTCATCAACAGCTCCTATGGAAAGAAAGAAAAATCTTTGCGGCACCAGGCCACGAAACGGCCGCCATGCTAACTCATTGCGGGCTGTTTGCAAGCAAGCTTCAGCTCCGCAAGATTCATGACGGGCGCAAGGCAAGTAACGCCCCGGCATAGCCAGCCGTTGACCGGCCCGGGCCGCCGCGGCTTGTCGAGCACCGGCGGCAAACCCGCGGTGCCGTCCGGGATGGCGAGCGCCACGGTATCGGGATGCAGCTCGCGCGCCAGTTCGCCCGCCCATTGTCCGAGCGCGCCGGGCTCGCCGCGCAGCACGAGCACCGCAGGCGGTACGACCGTCTCCTCGAGTGCGATCGCCATGGCGCCAAAGCCCGCCGGGTACTGCCGCATCGTCGGAAAGAACAGCTCCACCGTGCGCTCTGCCGCGCGCGCGTAGCGGTCGTCTCCGGTGAGCGCGGCCATCCGCCCCAGCGCCCATGCCGCCACGGCGTTGCCCGAGGGCGTTGCGTTGTCGTGGCCGGGCTTGGGGCGGTGAATCAGTCTTTCGTGGTCCCGCGCCGTGAAGAAGAAACCGCCCGCCTGTTTGTCCTCGAACTGCTCGAGCATCACCTCGGCGAGCTCCTCCGCGAACTCGAGATCGGCGACAGAAAAACGGGCCTGCAGCAGCTCGAGCAAGGCGCCGAGCAGAAAAGCGTAGTCGTCCAGGTACGCGTTAAGGTGGGCCTTGCCGTCCTTGTAAGTCGCCACGAGCCGCCCGGCCTGCCACATCCGTGCGCGAATGAACTCAAGCGCGCGCCGCGCAGAGTCGATCCAGTCGTCGCGTCCGAGGACGCGCCCTGCGTGCGCCATGCCGCGCATCGCGAGCGCATTCCATGAAACGAGCACTTTCTCGTCGCGCCCGGGGCGCACGCGAGCGTTGCGCGCTGCCAGAAGCTTCGCGCGCGCCGAAGCGAGCAGCGGCTCGTCGCGCTGGGCGAGCGGTTTCGACACGTACAGATGCCAGCGACTTTCCTCGAAGTTCGGTGCGTGATCCAGTCCGTAGTGCGCGGCGGCGACTTCGTATTCCTCCGCGCTGAGCAGCGCCCGAGCCTCGTCTTGTGTCCAGACGTAGTACTTGCCCTCTTCGTGCTCCGAGTCGGCGTCTAGCGACGAGTAGTAGCCGCCCTCGGGCGATTGCATCTCGCGCATGATCCAACCCGCGGTCTCCTCGGCGCGCCGCGCGAAGCGCGCGTCGCCCGTGGCGAGCCAGGCGTCCGCCAGCAGCCCGAGCAGCGGCCCATTGTCATACAGCATCTTCTCGAAGTGCGGGATCATCCACTGCGCATCGACGCTGTAGCGGCAAAAGCCGCCGCCAAGCTGGTCGTAGATGCCGCCGTCGCACATGTGCGCGAGCGTCGTGTGCGCCATCTCGAGCGCCGCCCGATCGCCGCGGCGCGCGTAGGCGCGCAGGCACAACTCGAGATCCGTCGGATGCGGAAACTTGGGCGCATCGCCGAAGCCGCCGAGACGTGCATCGAAGCTCGCGCGCAGGCCGTCGAGCGCGGCGCGCACCGGCGCATCGTCGAGCTGTGAGCGGTGCGCCCCCGCGCCGGGCAGCATGCGGGCAAAAGCGGCGATGACCTGCTCGTTCTGCTGGCTGATCTCGATCTGCTTATCGCGCCAGATCGCGGCGATGCGCTCGAGCAGGTCGGGGAATCCCGGCATGCCGTAGCGTGCCGTCTTGGGAAAATACGTCCCGCCGTAGAACGGCGTGCCGTCGGGCGACAGGAACATGGTCAGCGGCCAGCCGCCGGGGCGCTGCGCGAGCATCTGGTGCGCCGTCTGGTAGATCTGATCGAGATCAGGTCGCTCTTCGCGATCGACCTTGACGTTGATGAACATGCGGTTCATCAGTGCCGCGATCTGCTCGTCCTCGAAACTCTCGTGCGCCATCACGTGGCACCAATGGCAGGCGGAGTAGCCGACCGAAAGCAGCACGGGCTTGTTCTCTGCGCGCGCACGCTGCAGCGCTTCGGCACCCCATGGATACCAGTCCACCGGATTGCCGGCGTGCTGCTGCAGATAGGGCGATGTCTCGTGCGCGAGGCGGTTCGGCATGGCGTATGCTCCGAGCGGTCGATTATTGCAGCATTCAGCGATGCGACCTACGAAAGACCCTCGCGCCGGACAGGTCTTAGACTTCTGGTTCGCCGCCGAAAGCGAATACGGCAAGCGACGCAAGGAATGGTTCAAGAAGGACGCCGCGTTCGACGCGGTGATTCAGGCGCGGTTTCTCTCGCTCTACGAGGAAGCCGCAGAGCGCAAGCTGACGCGCTGGCAGCACGAAGCCGGCGACTGCCTCGCGCTGATCGTGCTGCTCGACCAGTTTCCGCGCAACATGTTCCGCGGCACGGCGCGCGCGTTTGCCTCGGATGGGCTCGCACTCAATGCGGCACGGCATGCGCTCGCAAGCAGCCACGACCGCGACATGCTGCCGGTAGAGCGCATGTTCGCCTACCTTCCGTTCGAGCACAGCGAGGCGCTCAAGGACCAGCTGCTCGGCTGCGAGCTGATGCGCCCCCTCGAGGAATTCGAAGAGACGCACGACGCGTATCGCTACGCCGAGCGCCACCACGCGATCGTCGCGCGCTTCGGCCGCTTTCCCCATCGCAACGCGGTGCTCGGACGCCCGAGCAGCGCCGAGGAAATCGAATTCCTCGCGCAACCGGGGGCGGGCTTCTAGTCACCGGGCGATCGCCTCGAGCAGCTTGGCGCGACGCCTGAGCCACCAGCCGTAGGGCTCGGGCCAGGTCTCGAACCCGGCTTCGAGCCCCAGCGCGCGCCGCGTGGTGCGCCCAGAACGGGTCGAACAGCGCTTCGCGCGCCACCGCGACGAGGTCGGCCGCGCCCGATTGCAGGATCGCCTCGGCCTGCGTGCCGTCGAGAATCAGGCCCACGGCCTGCGTCGCGATACCCGCCCCGCGCCTCACGGCAGCGGCGAAAGGCACCTGGAATCCCAGCTCGCGCGGCACCATGGCCGAGGTGACCGGGCCCGAGATGCCGCCCGAAGAACAGTCGACGACGTCGACGCCGCGCGCCTTGAGCGCGCGCGCAAGCTCGATCGAGTCCTCGATACGCCAGACCTCGCCGCCGACGTTGTCGACCGACGAGATGCGGAAGAAGAGCGGCTTGTGCGTCGGCCACGCGGCGCGCACCGCCTCGACGACCTCGAGCGCGAAGCGCATGCGCGCGGCGAGGTCGCCGCCATAGGCGTCGGCCCGGGTGTTGGACAGCGGTGAGAGAAAGCTGTGGATCAGATAGCCGTGCGCGCCGTGGATTTCGGCTATCTCGAAGCCCGCGGCGTCGGCGCGCCGCGCGGCGGCCGCAAAAGCGGCGACGACGACATCGATGTCCGCACGCAGCATGGCCCGCGGCGCGAGCCAACCTTCAGCCGCGGGCTCGTCGGTCGGGCCAATGATCGGCCAGGTCAGGTCGCCGCGCGCCTGGTCCTCGGCGCCGAGTGGCCCGTTGCCGAACCAGGGCCGCTGCATGCTCGCCTTGCGGCCGGCATGGGCCAGCTGGATCGCCGGCACAGCACCATGCGCCTTCAGCCATGGCGCGATGCGGCCGAGGGCCGCGGCGTGCGCATCGGACCAGACGCCGACGCAGCCGTGCGTAATTCGTCCGCGCGCCTCGACTGCGCTCGCTTCGACAAACACGATGCCTGCGCCGCCGAGCGCGAACTTGCCCAGATGCACCAGGTGCCAGTCCTGCGCCATGCCGTCGACCGCCGAATAGGTGCACATCGGCGAGATGACGACGCGGTTGCGCGCGCTGACGCCGCGCAAGCTGATGGGTGTGAAGAGGAGGGGTCTCATGGTGCGATTCTGGCACGCATGCCACGCCGCCAGAACGCTTCCGTTGCTACAATTTCGCGCCGCATGGATATCGAGTACGCCTTCGAGCAGGACTTCGTGACGCTCGCCGAACTGATCGGTGCGCACGGGGCGTGGCAGCGGCGGCACGTGGCGCTGCTTCAAGGCGAGCGTTCGCTCGACTATGCGGCGCTCGATGCGCTCATGGACCGCGTGGCCGCGGCACTGCAGCGCGATCGCGTCGCGCCGCGGGAGGCCATCGCGATCTGCGCCGCGAGCTCGATCGAGTACGCCGTGCTGTTCCTCGGCGCCCTGCGCGCGGGGGTAGCGGTGGCACCGCTGGCGCCGTCGTCGACCGCGCAGAGCTTGGCGGGCATGGTTGCCGATTGCGGCGCGAAGCTGTTGTTCACCGATCGCGCGGTGGCCGCGGCGCTCGGGCCGGTGAGCCGGCGCATCGGCCTCGAGCGCAGTGAATTCGAACACTGGCTGACGCCGCCGGGTGCAAGGCCCGAGCCGGTCGCCGTCGAGCCGGACTGGCCGTTCAACATCATCTATTCGTCAGGCACGACCGGGGCGCCCAAGGGCATCGTGCAATCGCACCTGATGCGCTGGGGCCACGTGCGGCGCGGCAGGGCCTACGGCTACGGGCCGGAAGCGGTGACGCTCATTTCCACGCCGCTCTACTCCAACACCACGTTGGTGAGCTTCTTTCCCACGCTCGCGCTCGGCGGCACCGTGGTGCTGATGGCCAAATTCGACGTCACCGGCTACCTTGCGCTCGCAGAAAAGCATCGCGTCACGCATACCATGCTCGTGCCGGTGCAGTACCAGCGCATCATGTCGCACCCCGACTTCGGTCGCTTCGATTTGTCGTCGTTTCGCATGAAGTTCAGCACCAGCGCGCCGTTCTCTGCCGCCCTGAAGGCCGACGTTCTCGCGCGCTGGCCAGGCGGATTGACCGAGGTCTACGGCATGACCGAGGGAGGCGGCACCTGCATCCTGGCTGCGCACGAGTATCCGGACAAGCTGCACACCGTCGGGCGGCCCGCCGAAGGCCACGACATCCGACTGATCGATGACAACGGTCGCGAGGTGGCACGTGGCGAGACGGGTGAGATCGTCGGCCACTCGGCGATGATGATGAACGGCTATTACAACCAGCCGCAGAGGTCCGCCGAAGCGGAGTGGTGCGACGCGCGCGGCAAGCGCTTTATCCGCACCGGCGACCTGGGGCGGTTCGACGAGGACGGGTTTCTCACGCTGCTCGACCGAAAGAAAGACATGATCATCTCGGGCGGCTTCAACGTTTACCCGAGCGACCTGGAAGCGGTGCTGCGCGAGCATCCCCAGGTGGCCGATTGCGCCGTGGTCGGCGTGCCTTCGGAGCGCTGGGGTGAAACGCCCGTCGGCTTCGGCGTGCTCAAGGCCGGCGCGGGTGCAAGCGCCTCGGAGCTGCTCGCCTGGGCCAACGCGCGCCTCGGCAAGACGCAGCGCCTGGCCGATCTCGAGCTCGCCGCAGAGCTGCCGCGCAGCCCGATCGGCAAGGTGCTGAAACGGGAGCTGCGCGACGTTTATCGGGTCAAGCGAGGCGGCTCAAGCTGAGGGCTCGTCGGTGACCGCGCCTCTGGAGGCGGTCGATACGAGCTTCATGTACTTGGCCATCACCCCCCGCATGTAGCGCGGCTTGGGCGCTTTCCACTTCTTGCGGCGCGCAGCGAGTTCCTTGGCCGATACGTTCAGCCGCAACAGGCGCTTCTTGGCGTCGATGGTGATCGAGTCGCCCTCCTTTACGAGTGCGATCGTGCCGCCGACGAAAGCCTCCGGCGCGACGTGGCCGACCACCATTCCCCACGTGCCGCCAGAAAATCGCCCGTCGGTCAGCAATCCCACCGATTCACCGAGGCCCTGGCCGATGAGCGCCGAGGTCGGCGCCAGCATCTCCTGCATGCCCGGACCGCCCTTGGGTCCCTCGTAGCGGATAACGATGACGTCGCCCGGCTTGATCTTCTTTGCCATGATGGCCTTCATGCACGCGGGCTCAGAGTCGAACACCCGTGCCGGCCCGGTGATCGAGGTCTTCTTGAGGCCGGTGATCTTCGCCACGCAGCCCTCGGTGGCAAGGTTGCCCTTGAGGATCGCCAGATGGCCCTGCGGATAGAGCGGCTTCGACCACGGCCTGATTACCTCCTGGTCGGCACGCGGCTCGTCGGGCACGTCCTTGAGCATCTCGGCCATCGTCTTGCCATGGATGGTCATACACTCGCCGTGCAGCACGCCGTTGTTGAGCAGGATCTTCAGCACCTGCGGCACACCGCCTGCACGATGGAAGTCCACCGCGACGAAGCGCCCCGAGGGCTTGAGCTCGCAAAGCACGGGCACTCTTCGCCTGACGCGCTCGAAATCGTCGATGGTCCATTTCACGCCCGCCGCGCTGGCGATCGCCAGGTAGTGCAGCACCGCGTTGGTCGAGCCGCCGGTCGCCATCACGAGGGCAACGGCGTTCTCGATCGACTTGCGCGTGATAATGTCGCGCGGCCGCAAATTGTTGTGGACCGCCTGCAGCAGCACGCGCCCGGACTCGGCGGCCGAATCGGCCTTCTCCGCATCTGGCGACGCCATTTGCGAAGAGCCGAGCAGGCTCATGCCGAGCGCCTCGAACGACGAGCTCATGGTGTTGGCCGTGTACTGCCCGCCGCAGGCTCCGACGCTTGGGCAGGCGTTCTTCTCGATGCCCTCGAAGTCCTCCTGCGACATCTTGCCCGCGGTAAACGCGCCGACCGCCTCGAACGGGCTGACGATGGTGAGTTTCTGCCCCTTCCAGAAGCCGGGCTTGATGGTGCCGGCGTAGACGAAGATGCCGGGCACGTTCATGCGCGCCATCGCCATCATGCTGCCCGGCATGTTCTTGTCGCAGCCGCCGGCGCACAGCACGCCATCCATCAGCTGGCCGTTTACCGCCGTCTCGATCGAGTCGGCGATCACTTCGCGCGATACCAGCGAGTACTTCATGCCCTCGGTGCCCATGCCGATGCCGTCCGTCACCGTTGGAAAGCCGAACACCTGGGGCTTGGCGCCGGATTCCTCGAGCGCCGCCATCGCGCGATCGACGAGTGGCTGGATGCCGGCATTGCAGGGGTTCATGGTCGAGTGGCCGTTCGCGACGCCGATGATCGGCTTGTCGAAATCGCCATTCTTGAATCCGACGGCGCGCAACATGGCGCGGTTCGGCGAGCGTGCGACGCCTTGCGTGATGAGCCGGCTTCTGCGGTTGTCAGCCATGGCTTTCCTCCTGAAGATAGAATGGAATTCTACCGTGCTGATCCACCCCAACTTCGATCCGGTCGCGATTTCGATCGGCCCGCTGGCCGTGCGCTGGTACGGACTCATGTACCTCGCCGGCTTCGCGGCCGGCTGGTGGCTGGGCACGCGGCGTATCGAGGCCGGCCGGGCGCCGATCACACGCGAGCAGCTCGACGACCTGCTGTTCTACGCGGTGCTGGGTGTAATCCTGGGCGGCCGGCTGGGGTACGTGCTGTTCTACAAGCCGACCTACTATCTCGCGCACCCCATCGAGATCTTCGCCGTCTGGCACGGCGGGATGTCGTTTCACGGCGGCTTTCTCGGGGTGCTGTTCGCGATGGCGTTTGCCGCGCGCAAGTACCGGCTGCACTGGCTCGAGCTGATGGACTTCGTCGCTCCGCTCTGTCCGATCGGACTCGCCGCCGGACGGCTTGGCAATTTCATCAACGGCGAGTTGTGGGGCCGGGTCACCGAGTTGCCGTGGGGCATGGTATTTCAGGGACCGGGCGCGGGCCCGCTGCCGCGCCACCCCTCGCAGCTCTACGAGTTCGCGCTCGAGGGCGTGGTGCTGTTCGTGCTGCTGTGGTGGTACTCGGCGCGGCCCCACCCCAGGGGGCAAGTTTCGGCGCTGTTCCTGATCGGCTACGGTGCATTCCGCTTCATCGCCGAGTTCGCGCGCGAGCCCGACGATTTCCTCGGTTACCTCGCGCTGCACCTCAGCATGGGCCAGTGGCTCAGCCTGCCGATGATCGTCGCGGGCCTGTGGCTGTTCGTCGGCAGCCGCAGGCAAAGCTAGGCCAGCGCGGCTGCCAGCACGCGCGCGACGTGCAGCGCGCGCCGCCGCGCACCGTCGGCGATCTGATGCCGGCAGCTGGTGCCGTCGGCCACCAGCAAGACGTCCGCTGGTGCGGCGCGCATCGCCGGCAGCAGGCTCACTTCGGCCATCTTCATGGAAATGTCGTAGTGCTCGGCCTCGTAGCCGAAAGCGCCCGCCATGCCGCAACAGCTCGAGTCCACGGTGGTGACCTTCAAATCGGGCACCAGGCCGAGCGCGCGCTCGACCGCGGGCATCGCGCCAAACGCCTTCTGGTGGCAATGGCCGTGCAGCAGCGCCTCGCGCGCCACGCGCTGCAGCCGTAGCTTGAGCCTGCCGGCATCGGCCTCGCGCGCAATGAACTCCTCGAACAGCATCGCCTGCGACGCAAGCTCGTCCGTCTCCTGGCCCGGAAACAGCGCCTTGAACTCGTCGCACAGGGTGTACAGGCAGGAAGGCTCCAGGCCGATGATCGGCACGCGCCGCTCGCGCCAGGGTGCAAGCGCATCGAGCAGGCGGCGCGCCTCCTGTCTCGCCTCCTCTACCAGGCCGGCGGCAAGGAAAGTGCGTCCGCAGCACAGCGGCCGCTCGCCCTCGAGGGCCTGCGCGACATGCGCGCGGTAACCCGCGGCGTCGAGCACCCGCAGCGCGGCGCGCGCGTTCTCCGGTTCGAACCAGCGGTTGAAGGTGTCGACGAGCAGCACTACCTCGCGCCGTCCGGAGAGCGTGCGCACGCGGTCGACGAAACGGCCGCGGCGCCAGCGCGGCAGCGTGCGCCTGCTGGAAATGCCTGCCATGCGCTCGCGCCCGGGTAGCGACTGCAGCAGGTTGGCAAGCGGTGCGAAGCGCGCGGCCCAGGGCGCGTAGCGCGGCAAATAGGCGACCAGACGCTCGCGCAGCGCGAGGCCGTGGCGTTTCCTGTGCTGGGCCAGGAACTCGATCTTCATGCGCGCCATGTCGACGCCGGTCGGGCATTCGCGCTTGCAGCCCTTGCACGACACGCACAGGTCGAGTGCATGCTTGACGTCCTCGAACGGCAGCTGGCCGGCGAGCGCGAGGCGCAGCGTATTGGCGCGTCCGCGGGTCAGATGGGTCTCGTCGCGCGTGACGCGGTATGAAGGGCACATGGTGCCGGCATCGAACTTGCGGCAGTGGCCGTTGTTGTTGCACATCTCGACCGCCTTGTCCCAGCCGCCCCACTCGCGCCAGTCGAGCGCGGTGACGGGCACCCGCGGCGCGTAGCCGGGCGGGAAGCGGAACAGGCGCTTGTCGTCCATTTTCAGCGGCGCGACGATCTTGCCGGGGTTCATGAGCCCCTTCGGGTCGAGCCAGGACTTGATCTCGCCGAGGCACGCGGTGAGCCGCGGTCCGAAGAACGGCGCGATCCATTCCGAGCGCACCAGACCGTCGCCGTGCTCGCCCGAGTAGGCGCCCTTGTACCGCTTGACCAGCGCGCAGGCTTCTTCAGCGATGGCACGCATCTTCTCCGCGCCGTCGCGCCGCATGTCGAGCACCGGGCGCACGTGCAAGCAGCCGACCGAAGCGTGCGCGTACCAGGTGCCGCGCGTGCCGTGCTTGGCAAACACCTGCGTCAGCCGCTCGGTGTACTCGGCGAGGTGCTCGAGGGGCACGGCGCAGTCCTCAATGAACGATACCGGCTTGCCGTCGCCCTTCATGGACATCATGATGTTGAGGCCGGCTTTGCGCAGCTCCCAAATATCCTTTTGCCGCTGCGCGTCGGTGACCTCGACAACGCTTCCCGCAAGCCCCAGGTCGCCCATGAGCTCCACCAGCTGCGCGAGCTTCGCCTGCTGCGCGCTGCGGTCCTCGCCGGAGAACTCGACCAGCAGTATCGCTTCCGGCGCGCCGCGGATGAAGGCAGCCACGGTCGCCTTGAACGCGCCGATGTCGCGCGCCAGCTCTATCATGGTGCGGTCGACGAGCTCCACCGCAGAGGGCCCGAGCTTGACGATGTGCTGGGCGAAGTCCATGGCCGTGTAGAAGCGCGGGAAATGCACCACACCGAGCGTGCGTGCGGGCGGCAGCGGCGCAAGCCTGAGCAGCAGCCGCTCGAACAATGCGAGCGTGCCTTCCGAGCCCACCAGCAGGTGCGCCGCGTTCGCATGCGGCGGGCCGAGATGGTCGAGGCTGTAGCCCGCGACCTTGCGCAGCACGCGCGGAAAGCGCGCCGCGATCTCGTCCTTCTCGCGCTCGTAGAGCGCGCGCAGCTTGCCGACGAGCTGCACGTATCCCGCGGGCCCGGTCGCATCACCCATCGGGCCGAAGCGCCAGCGCTCGCCGGTCGCGGTCGCGGCGTCGATGGCGAGCACGTTGTGCACCATGTTGCCGTAGGCGATGGAGCGCGAGCCGCAGGAGTTGTTGCCAGCCATGCCGCCGAGCGTCGCCTGCGCGCTGGTCGAGACGTCCACGGGGTACCACAGGCCGTGTTTGCGCAGCCGCGCGTTCAGCTGGTCGAGCACGATGCCGGGTTGCACGAGCGCGGTGCGCTGCTCGATGTCCAGCTCGAGCAGGCCGTGCAAGTGCTTGGAATGGTCGATGACGAGCGCCGCGCCCACTGTCTGGCCGCATTGCGAGCTCCCGGCCCCCCTGGGCAGGACCGGAACGCCTGCGTCGAGCGCGACCTGCAGCGCCGTGCGCGCAGCCTCTTCGGTGCGCGGGATCACTACGCCGATCGGCTCGACTTGATAGATCGATGCATCGGTCGCGTAGCGGCCGCGGCTCGCCCGATCGAACAGCACCTCGCCGTCGACTTCCCTTGCGAGCCGCGCAGCCAGCGCGGGAGCGCTCATGCCGCCTGTCGCGCGCCGAGCGCGGCGAGCACCGCCGCTAGCTTGGCCGCCAGATGGTCGCGTAGCAGAGCCTTGAGCTGCGACGCGTCGCGCGCGGCCAGCGCGCGCAGGATTTCCTCATGCTCGCTCACGGCCTCGTCCCAGCGCTCCTTGGAAAGATTCGCCATGTAGCGCACACGGCGCGCGTAGGCGTTGAGCTGGCGGTAGGTATTGGCGAGCACCGCATTGCCGGCCGCCTCGACGATCTTCATGTGGATCGCCTGGTTGGACTTGAAGTATCCCGCCAAATCGCCGCGCGCGTGCATCGCCAGCATTTCGTAGTGCAGGGCGCGGATCTCTGCCAGGCGCTCGTCGCTCGCGTGGCCGCAGGCAAGCTCGCCGGCGAGGCTCTCGAGCGCGCCCATCACCTGCAGCGTCTCGGCGACGCGCGCCGGCTCGACCGGCGCGACGATCGCACCACGATTCGGCAGCAACTCGACCAGGCCCTCGGTCGCGAGCAGCTTGATCGCCTCGCGCAGCGGCGTGCGCGAGATGCCGAGCTGGCCGGTCAGCAGGCGCTCGTTCAGGCGCGTACCCGGTGCGAGCCGGCCCTGCACGATCAGATCGCGCAGCCGATCGACCGCCTCTTCATGCAACGGGCGCCGGCTGATGCGCGGCGCGGCCAGTTCCTGAATCGATCCCATGGCTTGCGTCCGAGAATATTTGCATGCAGAATACAAAAAAGTAGCGTTGTGCGCAAGCAAAGTCTGGAATGTCCGCGGGTGTATCCGCTTTTGCATGCAAATATCGGAGGCAACATGGCAAGGAATGCGGGCCGCCATTTTCTGCAAATCCCCGGGCCCACGAACGTTCCGGAGCGAGTACTGCGCGCGATCGACATGCCGACCATCGACCACCGCGGTCCCGAGTTCGCCGCGCTCGGCAAGGCGGTGCTGGCGGGCATGAAGCGCATCTTCAAGACCGAGGCGGGCGAAGTCGTGATCTACCCGGCCTCGGGCACCGGTGCCTGGGAGGCGGCGCTCGTGAACACGCTTTCGCCCGGCGATCAGGTGCTGATGGCCGAAACCGGGCAGTTCGCCGTGCTGTGGCAGAAGCTCGCTACGCGGCTCGGCCTGCAGGCCGAGTTCCTGCCCGGCGACTGGCGCCACGGCGCCGATCCGGCCGCGGTCGAAAAGCGCCTGCGCGCCGACAGCGAAAAGCGCATCAAGGCGGTCTGCGTCGTGCACAACGAGACCTCGACCGGGGTCACCTCGCGCATCGCGGAGCTGCGCCGGGCGATCGACAGCGCGCGGCATCCGGCGCTGTTCATGGTGGACACGATCTCGTCGCTCGCCTCGATCGACTACCGCCACGACGAGTGGGGCGTTGACGTCACCGTGGCCGGATCGCAGAAGGGACTCATGCTGCCGCCGGGGTTGTCGTTCAACGCCGTTTCGGCGAAAGCGCTCGCGACATCCACCAGCGCAACGCTGCCGCGCAGCTACTGGTCTTGGGACGACATGCTTGCCAGCGGCAAGAGCGGCTTCTTCCCCTACACACCGGCCACCAACCTGCTCTACGGGCTGCGCGAAGCGATCGCGATGCTGGAAGAAGAGGGCCTGGCGAACGTGTTGGCGCGTCATCAGCGCCACGCAGAGGCGACGCGCCGCGCGGTGCGCGCGTGGGGGCTCGAGGTGCTGGCGCTCGAACCCGCGGAGTACTCGGCCTCGCTCACCGCGGTGCTGATGCCCTCGGGGCAGGACGCCGACCGCGTGCGCAAGGTCGTCCTCGAGCGTTTCGACATGTCGCTCGGCACCGGCCTCGGTAAGCTCGCCGGCAAGGTGTTCCGCATCGGCCACCTGGGCGACTTCAACGACCTCATGCTGATCGGAACGCTGGCAGGGGTCGAAATGGGGCTTGCGATCGCGGGCTGCCCGGTAAGAGCGGAGGGCGTACAGGCGGCAATGGAATTTCTCGCCGCAGCCCATCGGGCGACGGCGCGCGCCGCGGCCTGAGCATGAACAGCGCCACGATACTCGTGCAGCGCGAGGACGCGATCGCCACCGTCGTCCTCAACCGCCCCGAGAAGCTGAACGCCCTGACGCTCGACATGTGGCTACGGCTTGGGGATGCGATGCGCGATCTCGAGGCCGATGACTCGGTACGCTGC
>Ga0055436_10000052_pt1 | contig 14757 bp, 19 predicted proteins | sample Browns_ThreeSqB__2_FD_57730 | JGI IMG/M metagenome (GOLD analysis project Ga0055436, IMG submission 57730) | Wetland microbial communities from the San Francisco Bay, California, USA, that impact long-term carbon sequestration - Browns_ThreeSqB_D2 | ecosystem: Environmental > Aquatic > Marine >...
CAGCAGCTCGAGCACGCGGACTCGTGCCGGATGCCCGAGGGTTCGGAAGAACTCAGCCTTGACCTGGTGGATGGGCGTCGTCGGGCCCCGGCCCTTGTCCCCTCGCGAGCGTGGCATAGAACCTAAGCTTAAAGAAAGTTAAGACTTTAAGGATCTGCGGCCGATCCAGCCCCCCCAACGCTCCACCCGAGCCCCGGTGAACGCGATGTGCAAGTAGCGAGGGGATCAGATTTATCTGATAATCTCCTCTCGCATGACTCGCTTGACCGCCACCGAGGTCGCCAGGAAGTTCTCGCAGGTCGTCAGCAGGGTGGGCGCCGGCGAGGAGGTCGAGGTCGTTCGCAACGGCGTTCCCATCGTGCAGATGCGCCCCGCCAAGGGCCGTCAGGCTGTATCCGCGGAGCGCTGGCGCGAGCTGATGGAAGGCGCGCCGGCGGTTGACGAGAGCTTCGAGAGCGATGTCGAAGCGGGTCGCGAGGAGATCGGCCCACCACGCGCGGCTTGGCCGTCCTGATCGACACCTCTGTCCTGATCAATGTGGAGCGACGCGGCCCGTCGCTCGAGGCTGTCCTTGGCGAGCGTGAGCGCGCGATCAGCGCGATCACGGCCAGCGAGCTGCTCCACGGCGTTCGCCGCGCCACGGACGGCCACGTTCGCGCCCGGCGGCAGGCCTTTGTGGAGTACATGATCTCTTCGATCGAGCCACTGCCGGTCACCACCTCGGTCGCCAGGGCTCATGCCGAAATCTGGGCGGGACTGGAGCGTGACGGTGAAGCGATCGGCGCGCACGACATGTGGATCGCGGCGACCGCCGTAAGTCATGGCATGGAAATCGCGACCGCCAACGCGACCGAGTTCGAACGAGTCCCCGGTCTCGCCGTCGTCGCCATCTGACCCGCGATCCATCGCATCGCCTTGAGCCAATCAAGGGGAGCGGCGTGGTTCGACCACCGTCCAGGCCCGTCGCCAAGTACCCCTTACGGAACAGAAGACGAACCCGGTAGCGCGGATCGTGCCGGACCCGATTTCGCTGATGCGGTAGAGCCTATAAATCTAGTTGTTAGAAGTATGGTGATAGCGCTATAGTTTCGTCAATGAACGATCGGCTGGCTGTCTCCGAAGCAGCGAACATCCTTGGGTTGAGCTCCAACCGCATTAGGGCCTTGATTGCCCAGGGACAGTTGCCGGCGCTGAAGATCGGCGGTCGCTGGCTGGTCGAGCGCGGTGCGGTTGAGGCACGCAAGCGCCAGGGGGTCTCAGAGGGTCGGCCATTCGCGCCGCACAATGCCTGGGCCCTGCTCCTCCTCGCTTCCGAGGAGAGCATTGAGGGAATCGACCCAAGCGTTCGCTCGAGGCTGCGTCGAGCGCTGCGGCTGGAAGGCCTGGAAAAGCTCGGGCCGCGGCTTTTCCGACGGTCCGAGATGAACCTATTCGAAGCCCACCCGGGCGAGATCGCCTACCTTCTGGAGGATCCGGAGTTGGTCAGGTCAGGGGCGAGCGCTGCCGCTGAGCATGGCCTCGATCTGGTCTCGGGCCAGGAGGTCGATGGCTACCTGCAAGCCGGCGCCCTCGAGGGATTCGCCTCCTCTCACGCCCTCTTGCCAGCCGGTCCGGCGGGCAACGTCCGCCTGGGAGTCGTGCCGAACGAGAGCTGGCGCTTCCTTGCCGGCAGGCCGATCGCGCCGTTGGCCGCAGTGGCCCTCGACCTGTCCGAGCACCCCGACCCACGCTCGGCACGGGTGGGCCGCACGGCGCTTCGCAACCTCGATCGTGGCCATCGCGCGGAGCGGACCGGTCGGCGGCGGTCCTCGGCATGATCTCGAAAGGCAACGTCATCAGCATCAGTCCGGCGAACCCCGCCGCAAAGAAACTCTGGGCGAAGGTGCTGGAGCTCGCTCAGAGCTTCGGGGCCGAGGAGCGCTGGAGCCTCATCGGTGGGCTGATGGTGCAGCTCCATGCCTTCGAGCGTGGAGCCGGATCGCGACCGACGGCCGACATCGACATTCTCGGTGACTCTCGCCGCCGCCCGCCGGTGACGGCGCTGATTGCCGAGATCCTGGTTCAACGCGGTGGAGAGATGACAATGCCACCGGTCGGTGACGCGAACCTCGGCTACCGGTTCGAAATCGAAGGGAAGGTCGTCGAGGTCGTGGGCTCCGAGGGCGTCCGACACGACCCCAAAACCCTCGGCAAGTACACGACCTTCCAGGCCCCCGGGGGCAGCCAGGCCCTAGCGAGGACCGAGGTTGTTCGCGTCTCCCTCGACGGGAGTCCACCGGTAAAGCTCCGGCGCCCCAGCTTGCTCGGCGCGATTCTCATCAAGACTCGCGCGGTCGCCGCCGAGCGGCGGGACAGGCTTGACTCCGATCGCCAGGATCTGATTCGGCTCCTGAGCTTCGTCCAGGATCCGCGGACCCTCGCAAGCGAAGGTCGCCTGCGTACAACCGAGAAGAGATGGCTGAGAGACATCGAACCGCTGATGGCCTTCGATGACGTGGCGCGGACCGACGTCTTCTCGGCCGCCGATGTAGGCCGTGCCGAGCAGGCGTACCGGCTGTTGATCGCCTAACGCAGGGCCGCTTCCTCTGGCGGCGGTTCGAATGAGGCACGTTTGATACCGCTACGGGGATTCGAACCCCGGTTTCCGGACTGAGAAATGGCTCTGGAAAGCCATTTACGGGCGGTTTATGCCTGCGGCGTCCAAGGAGTTCAGAGAAGATTTGCTGAGTTCGGTGGAGTCGGGGACATATCTCGGGACACGACACGGCGCCTCCGGGATCTCGGCGATCGAGAGCGGTAGCGAGCAGCTCAAGGTCGGCGAGGTCGTCGATCAGTCAGGTCCATCGGAATTCCTCCGGGTTCCATGTAGTCAGGAGGCCCGCGTCGTCATGGATGAGCGGGTCGACGAACGCAACCACATCGGCGATGAGGTCGATCCATCGCTCGGGTGGAGCGAGCGCGAAGGAGGCTCGCCGGCGCAGCGCGTCGTAGCTGAGCTGCCGGTCGGGCAGCTCAGCAAGCGCCTCGGACAGTGGCGCGACCGGATGCTCGCGGTGTTCGGCGACGGCTTGCAGGGTGCTGCGCAGTGAGGCGGCGTGGATTGTGTGCAGGCGACTGAGGACCCACACGTCGGCGAAGTCCCGGTCGCGGGTGTTGAGCTCGCCGCGCTCCATCATCGTCGCGATCTTCTCGGCCAGGGTGCGCTCCATCGGATAGGCGCGCAACGCGATTCCAGCGCCGCCGAGAATCTCCGGGTAGTGAATCTCCTCGACCTCGCCGGGATCACCGAACGAGAAGTCGAGCGTCACGACGACACGGGCCACGCCGATCCTCGCCGGCAGCTTGGCCCGCACTCCAGAGTAGGTGGCGGCTTCGCGCATCGTCTCCGTGGCGATCGACGCCGGGTCGAAGACGACCCCATCCGGCTCGGGCAGCTCGGCCCTGGCGACTTCCGCGACGACTGCGGCAACCGAGTGCTCGTCGCTCGCAATCCCGTGGGCCGACAGATCGGCGTCCCTGGTCATCCGCCGCGCATCGAGCGCCGCCAGCAACATCGCACCCTTGAGCACCAGCTGCTCGCGATAGCCGCTGAGCGACAGCCTCCGCAGGAAGCCCTCGATCGCGTAGAGCACCTGCAGCGCCTGCGTGTCGCGACCGTGAAGTTCACGGGCCAGACCCTGCAACCGGTGGTTGACCTCTTCTGAATCCGACCTGTCGCTCAACTCATGACCGCCTCGAGCGCGTCGGCCAATCGCCGCTCCCCTCCGAGCTCTCGGGCGATAGCGACCAACCGGCGAGGGTGCGCGTCTGAACGACGCAGGTAGCGGTTGAGCGCGTGCAGAGCCGTATCCCGTCCGACGCGGTGCGCGAGACGCATGGCATCGACGACAGCCCGCTCGGGCGAATAGATCGCAAGTCGCTCCCCTGTCTCGGTGATCTCTTCGCGACGCTCCAGACCGAACGTGGCCGGGGCGAAGACGTGAACTTTGGTCGCGGGGTAGTCGATGCGCGGACGATGCGCACCGCGCGCGACAGCTATATGGACGACGGCGGGCAGCTCGTCGGTCAGATCCCAGTAAGCCAACGCCGAGTTCAAGCAGATGACGCCCCCAGGGACACGCGCACAGACCGTTGCCAAGTCGGAGCTGGAGCTGATCGCGCCGCCAGCCATGCGAAAAATCCCACGGCCCGCACCGAACAGGTCCCCGCGGGCGCGCAGACGGTACAGCTGATAGCGAGCGACGCCGGCCCGCTCGGCGTCGGCAACCCGAAACGGCCGATCCGCGAACCGATGCAGCAGCATCTCCCGGGACTCGTCGAGGCCCATAGTGCTACAAACACTACACCACTTCTACCCAGATGTGAAGCTTTTGAAGCACCCGCGCGGGAGCGACCTGTCCGGGCGCTTCTCAAGCACCCTGAACCGCCCCGGCACGAGGGCGAGGCGTCGCACGCCGACGGCGGCCGCACCCTGCGGAGGCAGCTACTCGGGCTTCGCCGAGCGGCACTCGCCAACGGGACCGGCTAGCGCAGCGCCCTGCCGCTCGAACTCCGCTCGGAACTCCGGGTCTGCCTCGAGCCGCCGCGCGAGTCGCCGGTCGTGGTAGGACGCGACCATCGTCGGGAAATCGGAGTTGCGAGCGGTCCGCTCGTCAACCAGCTCATCGAGGAAATCACGGTCGGGCATGCGTCCTACCTTGATAGCAGTGTGGGGTCGCGGCCGCGTGACACCGAACCGCGGGTCAGCCCAATACCGCTACGGGGATTCGAACCCCGGTTTCCGGACTGAGAATTGGCTCTACAAAGCCATTTACGGCCGATTTGTGCCTGAGAATTGTTAAGAGTTCAATCCAGTTCGATCTAGATCGGTGGAGTCGGGGACATATTTGGGGACACGGGTTCCAGCTTCATATCTGCTCGACCCCAAGCCCTTGAAGGCAGCTACCGCAAAATTACTTGGTTTCCGGACCCAAGTTCCGCGTATCCAGATCGCACCGACCACCGGGAACCGCCGCGAGGAGTGGCAAGGATGCGTCGGGTCCATATTTAATACTTGATCGATGGAGGCGCGACGGGAGTTCTCCGTATGGCTCACCGCCAAGAGCACGACAGCCACCGTGATCGTGGGGGGTCTTTTGGTGCTCAGCTCCCCCGAACTACCCCACGTCCCATTCCATATCGATGCCCATCGACCTTTCATTGGGCTATCGTCAAATTTTGGAATCGATGGAGCTACGGCCATGCATCCGGAGACTGTCACCGAGGCAAGCCGAGTGGCCGCGAGTGGAGCAATCGGGCCAGACCAGCGATTCAAGTTCAGCCGAAGCCGATTTGCTGGGGTCTCCCTCCCACCCGATTCGACGCCTGCCTAGTTTCGGGGTCAAACCACTCAGCTAATACAGCAGCACGCGTCCAGCCGCTCAGATCAAAAGGTCAATATCAACGCCCAGAACGAGCAAGGCAACCAGTGCCATGGTGCCAGCGATGACTTGGAGTGCTACACGCTGCTGATCGAGTCGCCAGAGCAATGCATTCTGCACGGCAATCTCGTCGTTGCGCCTAAGCTGAGCCGAAAACTCTTTCAAGCTGTCGTTCGCCTCAAGTCTCGCTGCGAACATCCGAGTCACAATCCTCGACCATTCGACCACCTCGGCAGCAGACGGCGTTGAGGACGGTTCTCCATGCGCCACAAGCTCGCTCCAGTTGAAGCCTCCATCGGAATCGTTAAGCCCCGTGGTCACCACAACCTCAAGCATTCCGGCGAACTCCTCCTGCCAGCTACTGGGAACCTCTCCAGGTCTAGCCGCAGCAACGAACTGAGCCCGAGCAATCGCGGCCAGCCCTTGTTGGTCTTGAGGATCATGCCCCTCGCTCCCCGCGTCGCCGTCAGTCTTTGATCCAGCCTTCGTTAGCTGAATCAGTCCGATCTTTCCTCCCAAAGCCTTGCGAATCGCCCGCTCCTTTGCTCGCGCGCGACGCCGCTTTCGTACTGCAAGTAGCGGAATTGGAGGATTGCCCTTGGTCATCGCAATCGCCTCCCCCAGCTCATTGACGACTTCCCTTTCGAGATCTACACCTTGTTCCGTTGCCTTACCTATGCCTGCAACGGCGAGGGAACCAAGCCCCGGAAGGACTAGGTTGACGGCGCAGCCAATAGCGGCCTTTGCAACCTCCCCGCCAATGTCTACTCCACCCTCCATTCGCGCCCCCCTATTACTTAGTGATATTCAAATCGAACATACCTCAGCGAACGCCTTGATGTAGCTAGGTCCATCCGTTTGGTCGATGACGCGAAGCAATAGTGCGCGTCTCTGGAACCTCCTCAAAGGGCCGCATGAAAGCCCAGAGCGCGTCGTCGTCCATGGGACGAGCTGGAGGCCATTCGACTGCCCCTTGGTAAGGCCAGATCTTCTCCGACAACTCCGCTCGCCAACCTTGATGAGTGACCTCAAAATCATCGGGATAGGAATGACCTAGGACTTGAATCACGGCGTGGCCCACGGTCATCGACGATGAATAGGCTGGCACGCTTTTCGATCCGCCGCCTTGAACGACAATCTCCTTAGACCAATAGTGGAGCATCTGCTGCCCGCCCCAGGCTCCAAGCCAGACTTGGGTCTTCGGCGGCGGTTGATTTTGGCACCGAGCCATTTCCCTGTAGTGCCGGACGTCAATTGGTCGTCGGAACTCAGGGTCGGGGACGATTAGCTCCATTGCGAGAGCAGTCTTGACGGCCCAGGCAGCAAGGCGCTGCTGGCCGTCTTTGTAAAGAGTGCGGCCATGACCCCTAATCAGAGACGCCAAGACTGGCCGAACGGCAACCTCAAGATCATTCATCCAACCGCCGTTGCACGAGCTACAAACCTTGCGCGTAACCGCGTCGAGTTCCTTCTTGGTCCACTCCCTCTTCACCGGCTGATCTCGACCGCCAGAAACCGTATGTCGGACCAGCCCATTTTCGGCAAACTCGGAAAGGAGCCAGCGAGCAAAACCGTGCTCCTTCGTCCGGCCCATGCCCGTGGACTTGGCCATCGGAGAACCGCAGAAGGCACATTGACGCGACGAGTTGTCCATTTCTCTGAACGAGTTTCGTCCTGCCGATGACGGAGGGTATTGGTCCGCTAGGTGATTGATAGTCCTGCGGCCTCGAACACTCGGAGATCGACCGCTGGCTGAAGGGCGTGGGGCTTAAATCCACTCACCTCCTGAATAAATCCACCCTTATCACTCCTGCCGGGCCTCCAAAGCTTGTCGACGACGGGAAGGCGTAGCCAGTTCACGCGCTCTCCCGTGTCCGCATTGACGGGATGCATGTAAAACGTCAGAAAATTGTCGCCATCGAATGGCGCGTGCTGATGCGGCGCATACTCGTAGGTTCCCTCCTCGCTACCACTTACTCCCCAGGAAATCAATACCCACGGCGCTCCCAGATCTGAATGGTAGTGCTCCCCGTCTCGGACCCAGCGAATCCACTGACTCCATAGCTCATCGGCGCTCGTTTCCTCAGCCAAATAGTAATCGCTGATCGGGTCACCCGCCAACTCCCACACAAGCTCAAGCGGACCAACCTTCTCGAAACTGGACCTACGGCCTTTGTACCGCCAGCGGACATCTGACGAATATGTCGTCTCTGCCATTGGACAACCGTACCGTCCAGCCAGGAGCCTCGGTACCGCCGTCTCCGCTACGTGCAAAGAGTTCTTGCTTGTTGGGCGCAGGCTGGCCCCCATTCCCGCCCCGAAACGGCCCAAACAGCTGGGCACCCCTACAGGCCAAACGCACGGCGAAGCCGTGCCACAATATGGCCGTCGGGTGCCCGGCCACGGGGCTCGCCTATCGGCCGATTCCACGCCCGATTCCCTGCGCCAACTGACGAGAGCGCATGAGCTGGCGTTTCAGCCCGAGTTCGCGCTGAATCCGTCGCAGGCTTCGCTCTGCCTGCTTCCGCGCGGATCGCTCCTGGGGTCGCTTTCCCTGCCCAAAGGCCCGACTCTTGTCGTTGACGCCGTGCTCTTGGCGGTAGGTCTCGATCTGTTTGACGCCGCGATTCCAGCTCTCGCGCTTGGCCGGATCAGCTGGCCTCTCCCCCAGCTCCCTGACTATGTACGAGGGCGGCGCGATCTGGGCGGCGGCGATCTGCGGCGCTCGTCGCTCGGCAAGGACACCGTCGATTGTCGCCAGCTCGCCTCTGATGGCATCTCGATCCCCCGGACGGGACAGCTCCGCCAACTTGCTCTCTCGGTTGGCGAGGCCGTCTCTCGCCCGCTTGTAGCTGCGGGGAAGCTCGGGCAGCTCCTTGCGAGCCGCCCGGCCTCCGTCTTCTGCCGCTGCGACTCGGGCGGCGACGTCGGCAACGAGCTGGCGGGACTGCTCGACCCGTGCCGTTGCTTCGCGCAGCCGCTCTGCCTTGCCGCCCTCCTCGATTCCCTGCTGCGCAAGCGCGGCACGGCGCTCGACCAGCGCCGGGGTGGAGAGCTCCGAGGGCTCGAAGCGCCGCGCCTCCTCGTGGGCGGCGGTCTGGGAGCCGTCGCGCTGGGTGGCTTCCGCGACGTGCTCAAGACCCTCGCGCAGGTATGGCGAGCGCGGCGCGTACTCCTCCCGCTGCGCCTGGATCTCCGGCGTCGCGTACAGGTAGGTCTCCTCCCGACTGCGCGAGGTCGCCACGTAGAACTCCTGCTTGTCCATCGAGGGATCGGCCATCACATAGGCGCGATCGACAGTGGTTCCCTGAGCGCAGTAGGTGGTGACGGCATAGGCGTGTTCCAGCGCTGGCGCGTCCCCGTAGGGGTTGACCCGCGAGAGGTACTCAGCGCCGACCTCGACCTGGCGGGGGCTGTCGATGCCCTGTAGGACGACGGTGCGGTCGGCCGGGTTCACCTCGGCGACCGTCCAGCGCTCGCGGTTATAGACATCGAGCGCGCGGTCGTTGACTCGGGTAATGACCTGGTCGCCGGCGGCGAAAGCGTTGCCGCCGACCTCGATCTCCTCGGAACCGATCCTCCCCTGCTCCCGCACCATGGCGCGCGCCAGCTCGTTCAGCTTCGCCACGTCCACGTTTCGCTTCGCCACCATCACCGCGTCCTCGCCGCCCGCGAACGCCTCCTGCCAGTCGCGAACCATCGCCTCGCGCCGCGCCTCGGCGTTGGGGGCGACGATCACCCGCTCCTCCGAGCGGTAGAGGGAGAGCGCCTCACGGCCCTCGCCCTCGCGAATGCGCTTCGCCCCTTCGCGGTCGGTCTCATGGTGGTGGCGGATCACCTGATCGAGATAGATCGGCTCGCTGCGGTCGGCGAGCGCGCCGAACAATCCGCCCGCCTCGATCTCGCCGAGCTGCTGGGGGTCGCCGACCAGGACGAGCTTGGTCCCGGCCGCCTCGGCGTGGGCGATCAGGCGGGCGAGCGTCGCCGAGTCCACCATCCCGGCCTCATCGACCAAGAGAACCGAGCCCTCCGCCAATCCATCCGTCCCCGCCCGCGCTGCTCGGTCAAGCTCGCCGAGCAGGCTGGCGATGCTGGTAGCCGACAGGCCCTCGGCACGCATGACGTTCGCGGCGCGCCAGGTGGGCGCAGCAGCGCGCAGCTCGATCCCCGCTCGCGCCCACCCTTCGGCCGCCGCGACGATGGCGTAGGTCTTGCCGGTCCCGGCCTCGCCGATCACCACTGTCACGCCCTCGGGACTGGAGAGCAGGCGGCGCACCATCTCGCGCTGGTCGTCCTTCAGCGTGGGACGAGAGCGGATGACCTGGGCCGCGATCAAGTCGCCCGCCGCCGGGACGCCCTGCGTCCGCATCCGCTCTGCGGTAGCCAGCGCAGTGCGCTCGATCTCCCAGACTCGCCGCGTCGTGAAGCGCGGCTCTCTCGTTCCCTCCGAGATCGGCAGAACGGCATCGCTGGCGAGAAAGACATCGGCGGTGCGCTCGATCTCAGCCGCCTTGCCTCCGTCTTGGAGCAGTCCGGCAACGGCCTGGATCACGTCGCGGCGGTCGAAGTGCGAGACGCCCTCGGTGACGGCGAAGTCGAGCTGATCGAGTGTCAAGTCCGAGGGGGCGAGGCTCCCGTGTTCTCCGAACCAGATCGAGATCGCCTTCAGGTCAAGGCCGACAGCCTCGGCCTGCTCTCGCCACCGCTGCCAAAGGTCGGTGCCTCCGATCTCCTCCTTGGCGGTACGGGTGGCCAGAGTCGCGACCTGGCGCGAGCGCGCCGAAGCGCCCGGACCGGCAGCCTCGAGTATCTCCGCGCGCCTGGTGGAGAACTCGCGCAGGTGCTCGTCCTTGAAGCCGTCGATCTCGGCGATGCCGTTGTGGACCGGCCCCCACCGCGCGCCGAGGCTCTGGGTCAGCTCATGGCGGAACTGGGCCTCGAAGACGTAGCCCGCCGTCTTGGCGTGTTCGTAGATCGCCGGGTGATAGAGACGAGTCCACTTGCCGTCCGGTCCCTGGATGGCGTTGGCGACAAGGACGTGGACGTGAACCTGGGGATCGCCGTTTCGCGAGGAGCGATGGCGGTAGCCAGCGGCGAGGAAGCCGTTGCCCCGGACGAACTCGGCGTCGGCTCCGCGCCGCGTCCAGCAAGCCTCTCGCTGGAGATAGCCGAGCGCGGCATCGAGAGATCGGTCGAGTGCGGCGGTCACGGTGGCGCTGGTCTCGGCGTCGCCCAAGGCCCAGAGCAGCGAGGCCGACTTGGGGACCGAGAAGGTGAGATCGAAGCCAGGGACCGGGCCGCGACCGCCGACAGCGCGCAGGCCCAGCGGCTCGCCGGTCGCCGGGTTGTGGCCGGTCAGCATCGCCGTCAGCTGGTCGGCCTCCACCGCGCCGTCGAGGCCCAGGTCTTTGGCCGCGTCGCCGAGCCACTGGCCCTCGGCCTCGCCCTCGCCGGAGTAGTAGTCCTCAGCGCCTTCGGCGACCTTGTCGAGGTAGTAGCGCTCCTGTCCCTTGCCGAGCTTGCCAATCGAGAGCATCCACCCCGTCTGTCCAACGGGAAACGCTTTTGCCCCGGCCAATTTTCAAATTGATAGTGCGTGAGGGGTGCTGCTGTTGGCGGTTGGGCTGAGTCTCAGAATCCTGAGACTCAGCCCAGGGGCTCCTGCGAGATGTCGTCGTGGATGCTTCTCAGCTCTCGATGGGCGGATGCTTGTTGCCTGCTTCTGACTTCGTGCCTGGGGAATAGTCTGCTGCGTGATGGCGAACGATCCGAAGCAGAAAGCCCTCGCCGCCGCCCAGCGGGCGCAGCTCGCCTACGAGCGCGACGTAGAGGCCGCCCGCGAGGCGAGGCGCAAGAGCTTCGAGAGGGCGCAGAAGGCGGGGCTGTCGCTGCGCGACATCGGCGATGCGGTCGGTCTGCATCGCGGCCGAGTCTGGGAAATCATCCGAGGCAAATAGAACTGTCGTGCAAAGCACGACAGTTCTGCTACGCTCCCCAGCGTCAGAAATAAAGCGGCGACCCGCCGCGCGACAACGCGACGGGCCGCCTGACCACAAGGAGACGGTGCCTCCTCATGGCTAACGAGAACCCTATGGGCGGCGAGCGGGCTGTGCCCCTCGACCTTCCTGCCGACCATCTGCTGATCCTGCGCGACACCCTTGCCGACTGCCTCGAAGGGGTGCGAGACGACCTGGAGACCCCGGAGGCGGTGAAAGACCCCGAGCAGGCGCGCGAAGAAGCCGACGCCTACCAGCGGCTATTGGCGGGACTGGCACGGGGCAAGATTCTCGTCCCCGACAAAGTGGCGTTGTCGGCGGTCAAGAAGATCGCGACTGCCGACGACGAGGCAAGCAACTACGCCGAGGTTGCCGCCAACCACGACGCGCTACACGGCCTCCTCTCGCTGCTTGAGGGGAAGCGCCGTTGATGCGGTGGGGTGGCAGCGGGGCGTGGCGGCGTCGCCTGCGCCACCACCCGGCGCTCACGGTCATGACGGACGACGAAATGCAGCGTGTCGTCCTCGCCGCAATCCTGCGCGAATACCCGGTCCTCCTGACCTTCCCGGCGCTCGCCTGCGAGCTGTTCGAGAACCCGAACGATCTTGCTGGCGGCATGGCGCTCGCCCGCGCCGTCCGCGATCTGGTCGAGGAGGGACTGCTGTACAGCGACGGCTTACTCGTCTTGCCAAGCCGTTCGGCGCTCCACGTGAGGCGACTGAGCGGGGGTGACGGCTGGGCAGCGTGGCGGTGACAGCGGTTTCTCGGGGGTCGAAGCGCCCGGGGGGTGCTTACTTCCCCAATAGGGTGCAAGCGCAGGCCACAGGGACTCCCTGAGTTGCTTTGGCCCCCGAGAAACCTCTGTCACGCGGAATTGCCATCCGGCCGGACACGGCCGGTAGAATCGAGCCAATGGCGACTGCGGTAAAGAAGCTCGACCTTGAGGTCGGGGAGTTGGTTGAAGTTGGTGGACGGCGCTATGAGGTCGTGCCGTCCCGCGAGGGCGGCGTGACGCTTGAGCCGCCGATCACGCCGGTCTCCGAGCTGTATGCGGAGCGCGGCTGGAAGCCAGCATCCGAGGAGGACTTCGAGCGGCTGACCGCCGACGACCTGCCTCCTGACGGCGAGGGCTGAGGCCCCGGTCGATCCGGCCGTTCCGCACCAAGTCCAGGTTGCGGGATCAATTCGCGCTACGGCCTATGCTGCCCGGGTGAGTCAGTCAGGGGAGAAGAAGCTGCCGCCCGCTTCGGTCGAGTTCGGCAGTCGGGAGTGGGTCGAGGAGGTCGAGCGCTTTGAGCCGAGCGCCGTTGCCCGAACGCGAGCGGAAAGCGCCCGCAGGGCAATCGAGGCCGGAGGTCACAAGCTCCGCTGGCAGCGATGCGATCCCGAGAGCGACAGTGGCGCGCATCTGCCGGGATGCCGGAAGCTCTACTTGCCGCTGGACGCGGAGGGAGCCTCAGCCGCCCCCCACGGCTTCGTCTTCCAGCTCGTCAAGACCTCCGACAACACGCTGATCTGGAACTTCGTCGCCTTCGGCGAGCGCCACCCGGACAACCCGAACACCCGCACGGTCTACGAGCGTGCGCACAAGCGCCTCCACGGGCACTATCCGTAACCCACTCACCTGCTTTCACGGGAGCAGTCGTCGCGTAGAGCACCCCATATGATGCGGCCCACCATGCACCATGCGACCTCTGACGGGTACCAAGGTAATCCAAGTCTCCGACGACGAAAACTCGCGTTTGACGCTGCCGTACTTGTCATTTCCGGCATTGCAGTGGTGCTCATTAGCGCTCTGCGAATATTCCCCCTTTCAGCACCGCCTGTCACGGCACCAAATGGACTTGAACTGGCATGGGCAGGTCAACAGCTGCGCGGATATTCGGAGACGGTATACATTACTGCGAGTAGTTGCAGCGCACCAGCCCAGGTGATTCTCGACCTATATACGAAGAACACGCCAGGTTCCGTTAGACGCACTAAAAATCCAGGAAAAGTTGCATTTGCCATTACGGGTGGCGGCCTAATCCCTTCACACAGGGCGACAGCATGGGGGAGTCCCCACTTCGATGTTGCTTCCGCTCTGCTTTACAAAACGCGATCTGGACTAGTAAGGCAAGCCAAGCTTAAGCTGAAGAAGATTCAGCATGTCGGTGCGGATCGACAGCGGCTTTCGCAAGTGTTTACCTTCCACTGGAATTCGATCACCTACCCACACCTCACGGTGACTTTCGATGCGAACTGGCTATCGAAGCGGACTACCGACGATTCATGTTGGCTCAATGCTCCAGGCCTGGTAAACGGACTCGACGCTAGCTCGGTGGCAAATCGAGCTATTGGCCGACCAAAATGGTCTAGAAGCAGCCGCGGACAACCTATCCAGGGCGCCAGCAATATTGTCAACGTCGCAGAAAGCGGACACTTTCAAGTGAACCCTGCCGCGTCCATCCCGACGCCTATACAGAGGAGTCCAGCCATATGGAGGTGTGGAGGCGGAGGCTCTGCTGACGTAACTTGCCAGGCGGCAGTAGTACTTGAATCCCCGGGTGCGGACTCTGGACGATCACGTGTATTGGCTATCTGGTCGATGCTCGGTGGTATCGGCCTTGCGGCGTTTGGAACGGCACTCGTTGGAATGTGTCGTACTTTGGTGGTTGATAGGCAAAGACTCAAACAACGGCAATGAGCCCCAACTGAAGCAAACGCCGGTCGCCGTCGCGTCCTCTGAAAACTGTTGCCGCATTGCCCTCTTCAAGGCAGTAGTCCTTTGAAGCAGGTTGATCTTCGTGGAACCGAGGGGCGCGGGACGTGGTGGGGAGCTTGTGCCCCAATGTCGGCCTGAAAGATCTAAACCCCGAATGACAACCCTTTGTGTGCTCGGTCGAATCGGAGCGGCGTCTCGGGGTCCTTGGAGATCGCATATTGATTGGGCCGATGACCCCACTGGCGTGGCCACGTCCTCGACGCTTTGTTAAGAAAGCGGGGCATTCGGCCGGTTTCTTGGACGTATAGGGCAGAGAACCGATGCCCGACTCCCAACTGCTCGCCGAACCGCTGCTCGATGCCAACCAGGCGGCGCGGCTGCTCCATGTGCCGCGCAGCACTCTTTACGAGCTGGTGCGGTCGCGGGGGCTGCCACATGTACGAATCGGGCGGCGGGGGCTTCGGTTCACTCGGGCTGACCTCGCCCGGTGGATCGGTGAGAACAGCTACGGGCGCTAGGCGGGCTTGCCAACGGGGTCCGGCGTGGCGCTGTCGATGAAGGCGGCGGAGATTCGGCGGGCGGCGTCCTGGCGGGGCTTGAACTGGAGGTAGCGCTGGGTCGTCGCCAGATCCTGATG
>Ga0055436_10000057_pt1 | contig 14504 bp, 12 predicted proteins | sample Browns_ThreeSqB__2_FD_57730 | JGI IMG/M metagenome (GOLD analysis project Ga0055436, IMG submission 57730) | Wetland microbial communities from the San Francisco Bay, California, USA, that impact long-term carbon sequestration - Browns_ThreeSqB_D2 | ecosystem: Environmental > Aquatic > Marine >...
AATCATCGACGTCAACATGGACGAGGCGATGCTTGACTCGGAGAAGGCGATGAGCACCTTCCTGAGCCTGATCGCCACCGAGCCCGATATCGCGCGCGTTCCCGTGATGATCGACTCGTCAAAGTGGAGCGTAATCGAGGCGGGCCTGAAGTGCGTGCAGGGCAAGGGCGTAGTCAACTCGATCAGTCTGAAGGAGGGCGAGGCCGAGTTCCTGCGGCAGGCGCGCCTGGTGCGCAAGTACGGCGCGGCAGCCATCGTGATGGCGTTCGACGAGAAAGGTCAGGCCGATACGCTCGAGCGCCGCACCGCGATCTGCCGGCGCTGCTACGAGTTGCTCACGCAAGAGGCGGATTTTCCACCAGAAGACATCATCTTCGACCCGAACATCTTCGCCATCGCCACCGGCCTAGAAGAGCATGCGCGCTACGGCATCGACTACCTGGAGGCGGTGCGCTGGATCCGCAAGAATCTGGCCTACGCGAAGGTGTCGGGCGGAGTGTCGAACCTGTCGTTCTCGTTCCGCGGCAACGACGCCGTGCGCGAGGCGATGCACACTGCGTTCTTGTATCACGCGGTCCGCGCCGGAATGTCGATGGGCATCGTCAATGCCGGGCAGCTCGGCGTGTACGAGGAAATCGAGCCGCAGCTACGCGAGCACGTCGAGGACGTGATCTTCAGCCGGCGCGAGGACGCGACTGAACGCATGATCGAGTTCGCGGGCTCCGTCAAGGCGGGCGCGAAGGAGGCCGTCAAGGACCAAGCTTGGCGCAGCGCCAGCGTCGAAGAGCGGCTGACGCACGCCCTGGTAAGCGGCATTGCGACGCACGTGGTTGAGGACACCGAGGAGGCGCGGCTCAAATACGCGCACCCAATCGAGGTGATCGAGGGGCCGCTGATGGACGGCATGAACGTGGTCGGCGATCTGTTCGGCGCAGGCAAGATGTTCCTGCCACAGGTGGTGAAATCGGCGCGCGTCATGAAGCTCGCCGTGGCACACCTGGTGCCCTACATCGAGGCAGAAAAGGCCAAGAGCGGACAGGCGGGACGCGCCAAGGGCAAGATCGTCATCGCCACCGTCAAAGGCGACGTGCACGACATCGGCAAAAACATCGTCGCCGTGGTGCTCCAATGCAACAACTACGAAGTGATAAATCTCGGCGTGATGGTGCCGGCGCAGACCATACTCGAAACCGCGCGGCGAGAAAAAGCCGACGCGATCGGGCTCTCGGGTCTGATCACCCCGTCGCTCGAGGAAATGGCCCACGTCGCACGCGAGATGGAGCACGAGGGATTCAAGCTGCCGCTGCTGATTGGAGGCGCGACGACCTCGCGCGCGCACACCGCGGTAAAGATCGCGCCCGGCTTTTCCGGCCCGGTGGTCTACGTGCCGGATGCCTCGCGCAGCGTCACCGTGGTCAGCAGCCTGCTTTCGAACGAGCAGCGCGAGCCCTTTGTCGCAGAGGTCCGCGCGGATTACGAGCGCATCCGCGCCCAGCACCGCGACAAGAAAGGGCCTGGACCGCTGCATCCGATCGCCGAGGCGCGCAAGCGCGGCCTCAAGACCGACTGGGCCACCTACAGGCCACCCGTGCCGCGCAAGACGGGGGTCACCGTGCTGCGCGATTACCCGCTCGAGGAGCTGGTGCCCTACATCGACTGGACGCCATTCTTCCAGACCTGGGAGCTGTCCGGTCCGTATCCGAAGATCATGCAAGATCGGGTAGTCGGCGAAGCCGCGCGCAAGCTATTCGCCGATGCGCAGGCAAGCCTGCGACGCGTGATCGCCGAGAAGTGGATCACCGCCAATGCCGTGTTCGGTCTGTTCCCCGCCGCGCAGGTCGATGACGATGACATCGAGATCTACGCCGACGAGACCCGCGGTAAGCGGCTCGCCACTTGGCACAATCTGCGCCAGCAAAATCACAAACCGGCGGGTCGACCCAACTTGTGCGTCGCCGACTTCGTTGCGCCCAAGCACCTGGGCGTGCCCGACTACCTTGGCGCCTTCGCCGTCACCGCCGGGGGCGGAATAGAGGCGAAGCTCGCCGAGTTCGAAGCTGCGCATGACGACTACAACGCGATCATGCTCAAGTCCCTCGCGGACCGCTTTGCGGAAGCGCTCGCGGAGCGTTTGCACGAGCGCGTGCGGCGCGAGTTCTGGGGCTACGCTCCCGACGAGCATCTCACAAACGACCAATTGATCGCGGAGCGATACCGCGGCATCCGTCCGGCACCCGGCTATCCCGCCTGCCCCGATCACACGGAGAAGGGCATGTTGTTCGGCCTGCTGGAGGCGCAAAAGAACGCCGATATGCAACTAACCGAGTCCTTTGCGATGCTGCCGGCGGCGTCGGTTTCGGGCTTCTACGTCTCACACCCCGATTCCGGCTACTTCGCTGTCGGCAAGATCGGGCGCGACCAGCTCGAGGACTACGCGCGGCGCAAGGCGATGAGCGTCGCGGAGGCGGAGAAATGGCTCGCGCCCTACCTTGCTTACGAACCGCAGCCTTCGGCCGCAATCAGCCCCGTGGCGTAGATATAATCCGGGCCTGCAATCACTTTCATTTTGGAGCATCGGCATGGGCAAGGGCGACAAGCGCACGCGGCGCGGCAAGATATACAAGGGAAGCTACGGCAAGAGACGCCCGGGCCGCGCCAAGAAGAAAAAAGCCGCGTAGCTGCGTGCTAAGCAGCGATGCCTGCTAGCGCCAGGCTATTTGTCGCCTTGGGTGCCTCGTTCGGGGCGCTCGGCGTCGTGCTCGGGGCATTCGGGGCGCATGCGCTCAAAGCCCGGCTCTCGCCAGAGGCGCTTGCCCTTTACCAGACGGCGGTGCAATACCACCTGTGGCACGCACTTGGTTTGCTAGGGGTAGGACTGGCCTGCGTTCAGTTGCCACCGAGTGGCTGGCTGAGGGCTTCCGGCTGGCTTTTGGCGGCGGGCATCGTGCTGTTCTCCGGCAGCCTGTATCTGTTGGCCGTAACCGGAGCCAAATGGCTTGGAGCCATCACGCCGTTCGGGGGAGGCGCGTTCATCCTCGGGTGGATCGCCATGCTGCTCGCAGCGCTACGCGCCTAGCGTCTCGGGCGCCAGGTCCTCGTCCTGCGGCAGCCGGATAGTGCGCCCGGGCTCGACGTACTGCGACAGCGGCCATTCGGTTAGCGCTCGGTGCAGGGCCCCCAAGTGCCGCTCGTTAGCGAGTTCGATCAGCACGCGGCGCGGTCGCTGCTCGCGCAGAATGCGCGTCAGCGCAACCTGCGTTGCTACGCGCGCGCTGCAGCAGGGGCAGCCGCGCGGGACGATGCGCACCCAATCCGGGCGCGCGGCGAGCATGCGCGCGACGACCTCGCTCGTGCTGGCGCCTGGCTCGCCTGTAACGAGGTGCACCAGGGTCCGGCTCACTTGCGCCAGAATTCCGGTGTGAACAGCACCATCACGGTGAGCAGCTCGAGCCGTCCGAGCAGCATGGCGCCGACGAGCAGCCAAGCCTGGAAGTCGCTCAATCCCGCGTAATTTGACGCCGGACCCACCTCACCCAGGCCGGGCCCGAGATTGTTGATGCAGGCAACGACCGCGGAGAACGCCGTTACAAAGTCAAGCCCGGTCATGGCAAGCAGCATGGTGATGACTGTGATCGTCGCCCCGTACACAAGCATGAACGCGAGCACCGCAAAGATGATGTTGTTCTCGATCGGCTGCCCGCCAAGCTTAACCGGCATGTAGGCCCGCGGGTGCACGATGCGCGCCAGCTCGCGGAACGCCTGCTTGAACATCAAGATTGCGCGCATCATCTTGATGCCACCGCCAGTCGAGCCCGAGCAGCTTGCAAAGGACACCAGCAGCAGCATCCACAGCGGCGCAAACAGCGGCCAAGCGCCGAAGTCCGTGTTGGCGTAGCCCGTCGAGGTGGCCACCGACACAAGATTGAACGCCGTGTAGCGCAACGCTGTCCAGAAGTCCGAGTACACGCCCTTCGCTAACAGGAACAGAGTGATGCCGAGGATGCTCGCGGCGATGAGCGCGAGGAATACCCCGGCTTCCGCATCCAAGCGATAGGGTCGCATGCTGCGCTTTCTCAGCACCTGAAAGTGCGTGGCGAAGTTAATGCCGGCGATCATCATGAATACAATCGTTACGGCTTCGATGGCGGGCGAGTTCCAGTGTCCGAAGCTAGCATCGTAGGACGAGAAGCCCCCCGTGCTCATGGTCGTGAACGCGTGCATCACCGCGTCCAGCCACGTCATTCCCGCCCAACGCATCGCCAGGATGCAAGCGACTGTGAACAGTCCGTACACCAACCACAGGCCCTTGGCCGTCTCGGTAATGCGTGGCGTGAGTTTTGCGTCCTTCATCGGCCCTGGCGTTTCCGCGCGTAGTACCTGCCGTCCTCCGACGCCCAGCAGCGGCAGGATAGCTACCACCAGCACAAGGATTCCCATGCCCCCGAGCCACTGCAACAGGCAGCGCCACAGGTTGATCGATGGCGGCAATTGATCCAGATGGACGAGCACCGTGGCGCCGGTGGTCGTCATCCCGGCCATGGTCTCGAAGTAGGCGTCGGTAAACGAAAGGCTCGGAAGGTAAGAGAGTAGGGGCAACGTGGCGAACGCCGGCAACACCGTCCATGCAAGCGTCACCAGCAGAAAACCGTCACGCGCCTGGAGTTCGCGCTGCTCACCGCGCGTCACGAGCCAGGCGACTCCCCCGGCCAGCAGCGTAACGACGATCGCGGTATCGTATGCGGTCTCGGCACCGTCAGAAAGGTACGCCGATAGGCCAAGCGGTAGCAGCATGCTGAGCGCGAAGATAATCACCATCACGCCCAGCAAGTTGACGACAACGGCGAACCGGTGCATCGGTGCGCGCCCGGTATCTCAGAGAAACCGCGCGCCAACCTGGAACAGCTTTTCCACCTTCGGCAGCGTCTTCTTGTCGGTGACGAACACGATGACGTGATCCTCGGCTTCGATTTTGGTGTCGTGATGCGCCATTACTACGTCGTTGCCGCGTACCAAGGCGCCGATGGTAGTCCCTGCTGGAAGTTCAATCTCCTCAATGCGCCGCCCAGTGACGCGGCAGGACTCGCGGTCCCCGTGTACCACCGCTTCGAGCGCCTCCGCGGCCCCGCGCCGCAGGCTGTGCACGGCGACCACGTCGCCGCGCCGAACGTGGGCGAGCAGTTTGCCGATCGTCGCCTGCGCTGGCGAGATGGCGATGTCGATCTCCCCGCTTTGCAGCAGGTCTACGTACGAGCGGCGGTTGATGAGAGCCACGACGCGGCGCGCGCCCATGCGCTTGGCAAGCAGCGAGCTCATGATGTTGTTTTCGTCGTTGTTCGTGACTGCGACGAAGAGATCCATTTCCGCGATGTTCTCTTGCTCCAGCAGTTCCTCGTCAGTCGCATCGCCGTTCAGCACCAGCGCGTGGTCCACCCTTGCAGCCAGCAATTCGCAACGGCGCTTGTTGTGCTCGACGACGCGCACCGAGTAATCGTTCTCCAGGGCGCGAGCGAGGCGCAGGCCGATATTGCCACCCCCCGCGATCATGACCCGCTTTACAGGTCGGTCCATGCGCCGCAGCTCGCGCATCACCTGACGGATGTGCTTCTCAGGGGCGAGGCAAAATACCTCGTCGCCAAGCTCGATCACGGTGTTGCCATCGGGCACGATTGGCCGGTCCTGGCGGAATATGGCGACGACCCGCGTATCGACATTGGGAATGTGCCGCCGGATGTCCTTTAGCTGCTTACCGACCAATGGCCCGCCCTTGTAGGCGCGCACCGCGACCAGGCTGACCTGGCGATCGGCGAAATCGAGCACCTGCAACGCCTCCGGGAATTCGACCAGCTTGACGATGTAATCGGTTAGAACCTGCTCAGGGCAAATCGACAAGTCCACGTCGAACCCGTCCGGCCCGAGAATCTTTTCGTCATCGAGAAAGTCGGTGGCGCGTATGCGTGCGATACGCCGCGGCACATTGAACATGCGGGCGGCCAGCTTGCAGGCGACCAGGTTGGTTTCATCGGACTGCGTAACGGCGATCAGCAGATCGGCATCTTCCGCACCCGCCTCGGCGAGCACCGACGGATGCGACGCGCTGCCCAGGATGGTACGCAGGTCAAAGCGGTCATGAAGCGCGCGCAGGCGCGCGCCGTCGATATCGACGACCGTGATGTCGTTTTGTTCGGAGACGAGGCTTTCGGCGACGGAGACGCCGACTTGGCCGGCGCCGAGAATGATGATCTTCACGAGCTGCCGTTTCGCGGCGGAAAGGGCCGCATTCTAGTCTCTTTCAGCCGTCTTCGCGCCGGCCAACCGGCAAGCCAAGCGCCTTGAGCTTCCTGTACAGATGCGTGCGCTCCAGACCCGATCGCTCGGCGACTCGCGACATACTGCCCTGTTCCCGCGCAAGAAGATGCTCAAAGTACATCCGTTCAAACGCGTCACGGGCTTCGCGGTACGGCCGGTCCAGACCGAGTTCCGGGGCAGCGGGCGCCTCACTGCGCGCCGCTAGCACGCGCTCGACGTCCTCCAGCGAGATCTCGTCCTCGAGCGTCGTCAGCGCCAGGTCCTTGACCACGCTTTCAAGCTCGACCAGATTTCCCGGCCAAGGATAGTGACGCAGCGCGTTGAGCGCCGCGATTGACAGACGCCGCGGCGGACAGGCGCGCGCTTCGACAAGCTGGGCCAGCATCAGCGCCGCGAGATCGGGCACGTCCTCCGCAACCTCGCGCAGCGCCGGCAGCTTGAGCGTGAGCTCGGCGAGCCGCGCCGCAAGCTCCGGATCGAATTCGTGTTTCTCGACAAGGGTCCTGGTATCGACCGGAGAAAACGAGACCATCCTCGCCTTGTGCTTGTCGAGCCGGGCCAGCAGAAACTCGAGACTCTTCTGCTCGGTCCGGCCGAGGCGCGTCAGGTCGCTCAAGAATAGGATGCCGCCTGCGGCGCGCGCAAGGACGTCGGAGATCTGCTCCGAAAGAACTTCGGCCCCGGCCAGGAATGGGGCGCCGCGCGCGAGCAATAGTCGAGCGAACAGCTCCGATTGCATCCCTCGTTCGCCGCGCAACATGAGCGGCGCGGCCGCTTGAGCCACCTGTGAAAGACGCTTCTTGGTTTCGGCGAGCGCCGGCGAGCGGCCTAGTGCCGCGAGCGACAATTCACGCGGCATCGGCACTTCCTGATTGCGCAACGCGCGCTTGACCGTCGTCAGCAGCCTTTGCAGCGCTATCGGCTTTTCCAGGAAGTCGAGCGCCCCGATGCGAGTCGCCTCGACGGCAGTCTCTATGGTTCCATGTCCGGACATCATGACGACGGGCATCGTCAGTTGTCCACAGGCCGACCATTCCTTGAGCAGCGTGATGCCGTCGGTATCCGGCATCCATATATCAAGTAGCACCAGGTCGGGCCGTTGCCGCTCGCGCAATTGGCGCGCGGCGGCAGCGCTTTCCGCGACCAATACTTGGTGACCCTCGTCGGCCAGGATTTCCGACAGCAGCTCACGGATGCCGACCTCGTCGTCTACAACCAGGATTTGCGCCATGGCTATGTGAGGTCCTCGTCGTCCATCGCCATCAGGCCGCCTTGGTTACGGCGCCGCTTTCGTCAATCGACGGCAGCAGCACACTTACGCATGCACCGCGCTCCGGGCGGTTCTCGATCGCAATGCTGCCCTGATGCTCGTCCACGATCTTCTTGACGATCGCCAATCCGAGACCTGTGCCCCGTGGCTTGCTCGTTACGTAGGGCTCGAAAATCCGCGTCATCAATTCTTCCGGAAAACCTGGACCGTTGTCGCTCACGGAAAGACGCACGCGGTCGCCGTTCGCCTCGGTACGTACCTCGATCGACGGCACTGCGCGATTGTTCCTAGAACTCTCGAGGGCGTCTTGCGCGTTCTGCACGAGATTGTGAATCACCTGGCGAATCTGCGCCGAGTCCGCGCGCACCGGCGGCAGCGAGGGTGCCAAGCGCTTGACGATCGGCACTTTGGAGTTCTCGTAAAGCGCCAGCACCTCCGCCACCAACGCATTCAGATCCATACCCGCGAGTATCGGGGCCGGCATGCGTGCGTAGTCGCGAAACGCATCGACCATCGATTTGAGTGCCGTGACCTGATTGACTATGGTGCGGATGGCGCGCCGCAGTGTCTCGGCGTCTTCCGCAGGAAGTTTTCGCGTCAGCTTCATTTCAAGTCGCTCGGCCGAAAGCTGGATCGGGGTGAGCGGGTTCTTTATCTCGTGGGCGAGGCGCCGCGCGACCTCCGCCCACGCGGTCGCGCGTTGCGCCTGGATCAGCTGAGTGATGTCGTCAAAAACCAGCACATAGCCACCGCCCGTCGCTTCGCGCAGCCCGGCTCCCCGCGCAAGCAGTGTCGTTCCGGTTCCTCTGAGTTCGAGCTCGCGCTGCCAAGTGCGTTCGCCGTGCGTCAGGAAAGCCTCGCGCACCGGCCGCGCAAAAGTCTCGAGCGCGCCGTTCCAGCTCGCAAGAGGCTTGCCGGAAAGGGACGCAAGGTTTCCGCCCAAGACCGCCGCGGCGCCGCGGTTGCTGATGGTCAAGCACAGGTCCCGGTCGAAGACCAATACGCCCGCAGATAGATTGGCCAGGATATTTTCGAGATTTCCCTTGGCCGTTTCCAGGGCAATGCGATTCGTCTCGACCACCCTGCGTGCTTCGTCGAGCTGTCTGGTCATCGAATTGAACGATTCCGTCAGCACCCCCAGTTCGTCGCGGCTCGTCACCGGCGCTTGCCGTGAGAAGTCGCCACGCGCCACCGCCTGCGTCGCTTGCGCGAGGTTGGCGAGCGGCTGTGACAGGCGGTTGGAAAGAATCACCGCAAGAGCAATCGCCGCGAACAGCGCCATCAACAGGGCCAAGGTCAGCGTGACGATATAGATCCGCTTGAGACCTTGACGCGACAGCGCCAATTCACGGTAGTCGCGATATGCGGCTTCGACCGCCTCCGCGCTGCGCGCGAACGATGCCGGCACGGTCTGGCGCAACTGCAGGTAGCGCGCCTCATCCGTAAGCGTGAGCGCATTGATCGGCACCAGCACACGCAATGCGAGCGGCCCCCCGGCCGGCGCATCGATCGCGGTGAACCCGCGGTTGGCGCGTGCCTGGCGCAGTGCCTGTGCACTCGGCAAGTCGGGCAGCAGCTTGGTGACGTCTTCGCTCGCACTCGCGATCAGCCGGCCATTTCCCGTGATGATCACCGCTTCCTGGACTCCCGCCTGCTCGCGCAGCCGGTTTAGCATGGAGCCCTGTTCCGCCTGTGGCCGGTCGGCAAGCTCAAGGGCGATCGCGCGAACCTTGACGTTCATCTCAGACAGCATCTGGTCGATCGCACCCTGCGCGAGCGTCAGACCCCCCTCTAGCGCAGCGTCGACCTTGACGTCAAACCAAGACTCGATGCTCTTGCTCAGGAATTGCACTGATACCGTGTACACGAGCAGTCCAGGCGCCAGCGCCATCATCGCAAAGAGCACCAGGAAGCGCAGCGTCAGCCGAGAGCCGAAAACCCTGCCTCGGTATTTCCGCGCGAGCGCAACTACCTGGTAGGTCACCAAACCCGCCAACAGGGCAGCGAGCGCGGCATTCAATGCCAGAAGCAAAGGGTAGTGCTTCTCGAACAACGAGGTGTTGGCGCTGGCGGTCGCGAGCAGGAACAGCAGCACGCCAGCAAGGGCAGCACCGATGATGAGCAACACTCTCATCGCTTCGTCGCCTCCTTTGGCTCGCGGCTCTCGACGGGCGCGGGCGGTTGCTGTGGCGGACGGAACGTGAATACCTTCCAGTCCGACTCGAACTGCCAGTCACGGCTGGTGAGCGCGCTCACCTGGAATGGTTTCGGAAGAAGGCTGGTATCCAAACGCATGCGGACCGCCGCCTCGTAGGTACTGTCCGCAAGCGCAACCGTGCGATCCACGACTAGCCAGTTCTGCAGGCGTCGCAGCACGTCGAGCGCCTCCTCAAGCGTCGCAAAATTCTGTTGCAGCACGCCGGTCGAAAGCCGGTAGTGGCGCGACAGCGCATGGTATGACAATTTGACCTGCATCTGCTTGGAGGCGGGGTGCTCGTTGAACCAATACCAGCGCGGCCGGGTCAGGTCGAATTCAAACACGAAGTAAAGCGGCACTCCGTTGACAACCGCCTCTGCGAGGGAAGCGGGAAAGTCGAATTTGAACTCTGCGTTCAGCGCCAGTCCCTCGTCGGTAGCACGTAGATTGGCCTCCTGGACGTCGATCTCACCGGCGTGCGCGTAGATCGCCGCGGCCGATGCAAGCGCCAGGAGGAGTCTGCCGATGAGGGCGATGCTTCGCATCGCTTGCGTCAGGGTCGCTTGGCTATGAGAGCAAAGTAGAAACCATCGTGCTCGGCGTCGGGAAGGAGTTGCGCCGGCGCGCCCTGGGGCAGCGGCAGCCGTTGCGCCTGCGGCGTGCGCGCGCAGAATGCATCGACAACGCCTTCGTTCTCCTCGACAAACACCGAACAGGTGACATACAGCAATTTACCACCCGGGGCGAGCAGGCGCCAAAGCGCTTGCAGAATTGCCGACTGGCGAGCGGCAAAGCCCGCTACGTCCGACTCGCGGCGCAGCCACTTGATGTCCGGGTGCCGGCGCACCACGCCGGAGGAAGAGCACGGTACATCCGCAAGTATGCGTTCAAACAACGCGCCATCCCACCAAGTCGCGGGACCGGTGCAGTCGGCGACCACTAGCAGCGCGCGGTGCCCGAGCCGCGTCAGGTTACGGCCGATGCTCGCGCTGCGCTGCGCGTCGGCATCGAGGGCCGTGAGGCGAACCTCAGCCGCCTCGAGAATGTGGCCGCTTTTGCCGCCCGGAGCGGCGCACGCATCGAGAACGCGCTGACCGGCGGCAAGCTCGAGGTACTCGGCAGCACGCTGCGCACCGGCATCCTGCACCGACACGTCGCCCGCCCGGAACCCCGGCAGGCGGTCGACTGGTATCGGCCGCTCGAGCAGCAGCGCCGCCCGGCCGATTTGGCGCGCCGCAATGCCTGCGGTCGCCAGCCGCGCGGTGTAGTCGCTCACCGTCGTGCGACGCAAGTTGACGCGCAGGCTCATCGGTGGATGGCCGTTCCCCGCCTCGAGGACCCGTTCCCACTCGCTGGGGTACGCCCGGCGTAGCCTGGCGATCCACCAAGCAGGATGCTTCCAGCGCGCTTCCTCGTCGAGGGCGATTGACGCCTCGATCGCGGATCGGTTGCGCAGCAGGTTGCGAAGTACCGCGTTTACGAAGCCCTTGGCCGGATGCTGACCGAGTAGCGCGCAGGCGCGTACCGCCTGATCGACGACCGTGTAGACGGCGTAGCGTCCAGAGTCGAGCGCATAGAACGAGCACCAGAGCAATGCCCTGACTGATGGATCCGTGCCGCCGCGCTCCGCAAGGCATCGCTCGAGCGCCTGCACACGCCCGTAGCAGCGAAGCGTGCCGTGCGTTAGGTCGATCAGCGCGGCGCGCGGTACGTCTCCCTCTTCGGCCGCGCGCTCGAGCTCCGTCGTCAGGCTGCGTCCTTCGGCAACGCCGGCGATCACCCGCGCCGCCTCGCCGAGCGCATTGGCAAGCGCGGATGTACCCCGGTCGCGCGCTCCGGGCGATTCCTCGACCACGACTCAGGCTTCCGGCGGCGGCGCGCCGAGGCGTGCACCCCGCGCCAGCGGCCTTCCGCGCAGAAATTCCGCGGCAGTCAGACGCTTGCCACCCGCACGCTGCAACTCTGAAATGGCGAGCGCGCCTTCGCCGCAGGCGACTACGATTCCGTGCGCGTCGGCTGCGAGGATCTCCCCCGGCGCGCCGATGGCCTCGATTGGCTGCGCCCGCCACACCTTGAGTGTCTCGCCCTCGAAGGTCGTAGTCGCACCCGGAAGCGGCCTCATAGCCCGCACGACGCGCGCGATATCCATTGCCGGTCGTGACCAGTCGAGTGCCGAATCGCGCTTTTCGATCTTTCTGGCATACGTAACGCCTTCGGACGGTTGTGGCGTAAAGCGCGCGGTGCCCGCTGCGACCGCGCCGACGGCCGCCACGATCATCTGCGCGCCCAGAATCGCTAGCTTGTCGTGCAACGTGCCGGCGTCGTCTCGCTCACCGATCGGCACCGCCCGCTGCGAGAGTGTCGGGCCAGTGTCCAGACCGGCATCCATCTTCATGATCGTGATCCCCGTTTCGCGATCGCCTGCCAGAATGGCGCGCTGAATCGGTGCTGCGCCGCGCCAGCGCGGCAGCAACGACGCGTGAATGTTCAGAGCGCCTTGCGGCGCGCAGTCGAGCACTGCCTGCGGAAGGATGAGCCCGTAGGCGGCGACTACCAGCAGCTCGGGGCGTGCGGCGGCAAGCCGCGCGGCATGCGCAGGGTCGCGAAGCGATTGGGGTTGGTACACGTCGAGCCCAAGCCGTTGCGCGAGCCGCTTCACGGGGCTTTCTACAGCATGCATGCCGCGGCCACCCGGGCGGTCCGGCTGCGTCACAACGAGCATCACTTGGTGGCCGGCGCGCAGCAGCGCATCGAGAGCACGTTCGGCGAACTCTGGTGTGCCCGCGAAGACCAAACGCATCAGCGTGGTCTCCGATTGTCTGTGCGGGCGCCGCGAGGAGGATGCCGGGGTGAAGGGCTGCGCACCCCGACGACCGGTTTAGGCGCTCTTCCTGAGCTGCTTGGCGAGACGAGCGCGGATGCGCTGCTGTTTGAGCTGCGATAGATAGTCGACGAACACCTTGCCCTTAAGATGATCCATCTCGTGCTGGATGCACACCGAGAGGAGGCCTTGGGCTTCGAGGGTGAACGGCTGTCCGTTTTGGTCGTACGCGCGGACCTTCACGCGTTCAGCACGCTCGACCATCTCGTAGATCCCGGGGACCGACAAGCAGCCCTCCTCGATGTCGGACACACCGGTGGCGTCCAGGATCTCTGGGTTTACCAGCACGATCAGCGAGTCACGTCGCTCGGATGCGTCGATCACGATGATCTGCTTGTGGACGTCCACCTGCGTAGCAGCCAAGCCGATGCCCGGGGCCGCGTACATGGTTTCGGTCATGTCCGCGACGAGCTTCTTCAGGCCGTCGTCAAAAACCGTCACCGGCACCGCCAGTTTGTGGAGGCGGGCATCGGGGTACCTAAGGATATTCAGAAGCGCCATGGAATTAGAAAATCACTTGCTGTGTGAATTAATTACATGCACAATCTCAGGCAGCATGTAAGCTAATATCGCTTTATGCTACATTTGTGCGAGCAATCGGCCTTTCAAGCCGGCCCGGAGACCCAAGAAAAGATCGGGGGCCACATGTACGAGCAATGGCGTAAGTCTATCACAACGCTCGCTTTTGTCGCGGCGAGTCTAGCCCCGGCAGGGGTGGCTGCGCAGGCCCCAAAGGCTCCCCCGGCAATCAACCCGACCGCGCCCGACCGTTACGTCGTAGTTCCCGGCGACACGCTTTGGGGCATTTCGCAGCGGTTCACCAACTCGCCGTGGCGTTGGCCCGAACTGTGGGGCCTAAACAGGGAGCAGATCAAGAACCCGCACCTCATCTATCCCGGCGATGTCATCGTCCTCGACCGGGCAACCGGCACGCTGTCGCTGGCATCCGGCACTGTCAGGCTTTCGCCCAGGGTTCGCGTCCTAGGCTCGACCGACACGGCAATTCCGAGCATTCCGGCGTCCGTGATCGAACCCTTCCTGACGCAGCCCCTCGTGATCGAGCCCGACGGTCTGGATAACGCGCCCACTATCGTCGCGACACAGGAAGATCGCGTCATCATTGAGGCCGGCAATCGGGCCTATGTGCGCGGGATCGACGCCGCGAAACAGGAGGAGTGGAGCATTTATCGGCCGGGCAAGGCACTTATCGATCCCGACACCGACCGCACGCTCGGCTACGAAGCGATCTATTTGGGCAACGCGCGCATGCTCAGAGGGGGCGACCCGAGCACCGTGGAACTTACCAAAGTGACCCAAGAGGTTAGCAGGGGCGACAAGCTCGTTCCGGCAAGCTCTGCGCAGCCAGTCGATTACGCACCGCACGCGCCCAACGTGTTCATACGGGGCCGCGTCATGACGATCTACGGCGGTGTGGGCAAAGTTGGAGAAAGTGGGCCGAACTCGATCGTTACGATTAACCGTGGCCGCGCGGACGGCATAGAGGTCGGGCATGTGATGGCGCTATATCGCTACGGCGCAACCGTCACCGAGCCCGCGAAAGAGAAATATCAGCCCGCAACAAAGATTCAGCTGCCGGAAGAGCGTTACGGGCTCGTGTTTATATTCCGCGTATTCGACCGGGTATCCTACGCGTTGGTGATGAACATAACGAGGCCCGTCCATCCGCTGGATGTGGTGCAGAATCCGTAACTACCAGATCCGTTGCCGGCGTCTTCGGGCAGTAGCGTCGGGCTGCGGGGAACACGATCCCCGGTTCGCGTCACCGGCATGACGCTTGATCCGGGGCTCGCAAGCTGGCTTCAGCTCACGCTAACGCCCGGTCTCGGCCC
>Ga0055436_10000058_pt1 | contig 14473 bp, 10 predicted proteins | sample Browns_ThreeSqB__2_FD_57730 | JGI IMG/M metagenome (GOLD analysis project Ga0055436, IMG submission 57730) | Wetland microbial communities from the San Francisco Bay, California, USA, that impact long-term carbon sequestration - Browns_ThreeSqB_D2 | ecosystem: Environmental > Aquatic > Marine >...
GTTGGCCCAGGTAGAGGCGGTGTTCACATCGTGCTCGACCGGGCAAGGCCCGCCAGTGCACAGCTTCTCCCACATGAGCCCGGTCGTGTGATCCGTGATCGTGCCATCGCCATTGTCCGTGGAGTTGCGCGCCGACCCGCGCTGCAGCTCGCCATCCTGACCCGTGCCGGCGCACAGCGCGGGCCCGGAGTTGTCGTAACACGTCATCTGCCCCGTCCGCAGCGGCGTATCAGTGGCGACACAGGCGCCGCCGCACCCTGAGGTATCGAGCTTGCACCCGGCGGTGCACGCCAGGGTCCCGCCACCGAAGCCGAGCGACCCGCAGGTTGCGCCGCCGAGCGCCGGGCCATCGCACTGCTCGCCGGGCAGGTCGGTCGCGTTATTGCCGCACGTTGGCACCGCCCCGCCGTGCAACGCCGCAGCGACGGCGCCGGTCTGCGCATCGATGAAAATTTGCATGTCGCTCACGGCCAGCGGCTCGTCCGGGCATGTCTCCATGAGCGCCGCCGCCAGGTCCTCGGCCTTCTGCCAGTTCGCCGGGAACTTGCCGCTGCACCGGCTATAGTCCGCCGCAGCGCCCGAGAGAATGGCCTTGGCCACCGCCTTCTGCCGACAGGCGGCGTACTTGCCGGCGAGCTTGTTCTTCGCCGCCTCGCATTTGGCCGCGCCGCTGGCCGCCCCCACCGGGAGCGCCCACAGCAGCGCCAGCATGCCGATCCCACACATTGCCTTCACTGTCATCGCCCACCCCTTCTCTCGATGGCCGTGCCACAGCCCCCGGGCCGCCGCCCTTCTGCCGTGAACGTGCACTCCACGTCGATGCGGTCATTGTCCCTCCGAGTCCGGGGGTGCGCAACCGAAAAAACCGAGAGGCGACCGGCCGGGCCCTGGGCACCTGCAGCGACGCGCCCGACCCGACGCGCCCTGATCGCAAGCTGCGCCCGCAACCCAATAGGCGGCCCTGAGCGCTTTACTTCCGAGAGTCTCGGCGCGCTGCAGCTTCAGAAGAATCGTCGTGCCGCGCCAAGACCCTCGGGAGTGCCAGGTCAGAGCTCGAAATCCGCCAGCGCGTTGAGAGACAGCGGGTCGGACTCTCCGCGCAGCAGCCGGTGACTGCCGGCCAAGGCAATCATCGCCGCGTTGTCGGTGCAAAATCGCAGCGGCGGGATGCTGACCGTCAACCCCGCCGCCGTCCCGGCGCTGTGGGCGCGCCCACGCAGCCGCGAGTTGGCAGACACGCCGCCGGCGATCACCAGTCGCGGGCACCCCACCTGCCGAGCCGCGGCCAGGGTCTTCTCCAGCAGCATGTCGACCACCGCCTCCTGGAAGCTCGCCGCGATGTCGGCCGCGGCCGCCGCACTCTCGATCGGATGGTCACGCACGTATTGCCACACCGCCGTCTTCAGACCGCTGAAGCTGAAATCCAACGACAGGGCGCCGTTCTCGCCCCGCCGCGGCTTCAGCCGGGCGCGCGGGAAGTGGATGGCCTGCGGGTCGCCCTGCCGCGCCAGTAGATCGATGGCCCGTCCGCCCGGGTACCCCAATCCCATGACGCGCGCCACCTTGTCGAACGCCTCCCCAGCGGCATCGTCGCGCGTGCTCCCGAGCAGGCGATAGCGACCGAGGTCCTCCGCATAGTACAGGCTGGTGTCGCCGCCCGAGACCAACAGCGCCAAGTAGGGAAACGCCACGGCGCCGTCGAGGTGGACCGAAAGCAGGTGGCCTTCGAGGTGGTTGACGCCGACGAAAGGAATCTGGCGTGCAAAGGCGATGGCCTTGGCCGTACACAGGCCCACCAGCAGTGACCCGATCAACCCCGGCCCGCACGTGGCCGCGACCGCGTCGATGTCGTCCAGCGAGAGCTCGGCCCGCGCCAGCGCGGCCCGAATCACCGGGATGATGTTGCGCACATGCGAACGCGACGCCAGCTCCGGCACCACCCCCCCGTACTGCTCGTGGACGTCGTCCTGCGATGCCACGATGCTCGAACGCACGGCACCCTCCGCAAAAACCGCGGCCGCCGTATCGTCGCACGAGCTTTCAATTCCAAGGATGCGCATCGCCCGGACCCTCATGCCCTTTGGTGTATGGCATATGGCCGGACCTGGTGTTGAACCGGTGTAGTCATAGATCATTGGCCAGATGCCGATTTGATCAGTTTGCCCCGCCGCCGACCAACCGGACCATACCGCCGCGCGCCGCGGCGTTGTTGGGGTCAGCCTCGACCGCACGCTGATACGCGCGGCGCGCGTCCGGATAGCGACCGACCTCTTCGAACACGCGACCTTGCAAGCCGTAGGCGCGTCCCAGACACACCCGGTCGCTGTGCGCGGACAGCGACGCGGCCCGGCTGGCAAAGGCGATCGCTTGATCATATTTCTTCATCTCGTAGTGCAGCTGCGCCAGGAAGTAGTATCCATAGGCACTGGTCGGGTCGATGGCCACGGCGCGCTCGAAGCGTTCGAGCGCTTGGTCATAGCGGGCCTGGCGCAGGTGGGCGCGACCGTCCTCGATCAGCCGCAAAGCGGCGGCCACGTTTGGGGCCGTTTGCGGCGTGATGCGGACGAGCAGCGATTCCACCTCGGGCGCCGTGGCGGGTAGGGGCGGGATCTCCGCCGCGGACTTCGGCACCGACGCTACCATCGGCGCCTCGAGCTCGCCGGGCGACGACTCATCCAGGATCCCCTCTTCGAGTCTCGGCAGCGGCGTGGCCTCGGCATCCGGCGTAGGCGTCGTGCTTGCGGTGGCGGAGGCTAGCGCCATGGGCGTCGGCGATGCCTCGGCCAATTGCGTCGGGCGCCGTGGGCGCTGCGGCTGCCGCGTCGCACAGGCCGTCAGCAAAGACACGCAAAGGATCCCGACGATTGAGGCGTTGGTCCGAGGCGTCATCATCTTCCGGCTTCCCCTGCAGCACGTGCCGGCACGTCAGTTGGGAACGCGGATACCGATAGCACGTTCGAGGCCGTCCACCACATCGTGCAGCTGCAGGTGCGCCGGGTGCAGCGGGCACGGCGCGGTCGGCTCCTGTCCGCTGTAGAACGCTTCCAAGATGGGATCTGGGCATTCGGAGGTCGCGAGCTGCCCGGAGATCGGGTCGATGCGCACCAGGGTTACGCCAGGGGGCGCCACGAAGGGCGTGGGGGGAAGGCCGGCGGTGGCGTGCTTCATGAACTCGGTCCAGATGGGCAGTGCCGCGTCACCACCGGCCAGGTTGATCGCCCGCTTTTGATCGAACCCGACCCACACGACGGCCAGGAGATCGGGGGTAAAACCCACAAACCAGGCGTCGCGATAGTCGTTGGTCGTGCCGGTCTTGCCGGCGGCGGGCCGTGTAAAGCCCTTGCGGCGCGCGCCCTGACCGGTGCCGTGGTCGATCACCCCTTCCATCAAATGCGTGACCAGATAGGCGGTTTCCGGGGGGATCACCTGCTCGAGCTGTACCGGGTTGCGTTCGATCGGCTGCCCGCCGCGGTCCAACACCTTCTCGATGGAGAGCGGCGTGGCGCGTAACCCGCCGTTCGCCAGCACCGCGAAGGCCTGCGCCACTTCGAAGGGCGTCACCTCCGCGGCTCCGAGCACGACCGACGGATACGGCGGGAGGGGGGTGCTGATCCCCATGCGATGCGCGGTCTCGATGATCGGCCCGATGCCGACGTCGTGCGCCAGGCGGGCGGTGGCGGCGTTCAAGGAGTGCTCCAAGGCCTGACGCACCGTGACCACGCCCATGTAGCGATCCTTGTAGTTGGCCGGCGACCAGACCTGGTTGTCGAAGGCCCAGTCGAAGGGCTCGTCGTCGAGGCGGGGGGGCGGAAGGATGGGGTGGTCGCTGTAACGACTTTCCTCGAAGGCGGTCAGGTAGGTAAACGGTTTGAACACCGATCCGGGCTGGCGCATCGCCTGCGTGCAGCGGTTGAACTGGGTCGAGCGGTAGCCGCGGCCGCCCATCATCGCCTTGATCGCGCCGGTTTGCGGTTGGATGGCGATCAAGCAGGCCTCCAGCTGATCCGTGGGCTGCTCCGCCCGCAGCCGCGGGTAACGCTTCTCCAAGTCCGCCAGCCCGTCTTGCACGGCTTGCTCGGCGAGCTTCTGCAGGTGCATGTCGAGCGCGGTGTAGATGCGCAGGCCCTCCGTGGTCAGCACCTCCGGCGGATAGGTCTGCGCCAGCTCCTGCCGCAGGAAATCGACGAAGTACGGCGCATCCTTGGCCTGATTGACCACCGGCGTAACGCGTAACGCCTCTTGCACGGCGGCCGCGTATTGCTCCGGCGTGATATCGCCCTGCTTCAGCATCAGCGACAGCGCGTAGTCGCGGCGCGCTTTGGCGCGCTCCGGGTTACGGAACGGCGAGTAGCTGTTCGGCGCCTTGATCAGGCCCGCCAGCATCGCGGCCTCGGCGGCCGACAGCTCCTGGGGCTCCTTCGCGAAGTAGAAGCGGGAGGCTTCCCAGACGCCGAAGATGCCTTGGGCCCCGCGCTGGCCCAGATAGATCTCGTTGATGTAGTTCTCCAGGATCTCCGCCTTGGAGAAGCGCCAGTCCACGATCAGCGCCATCATCGCCTCCCGGAGCTTGCGCCTGAAGCTACGCTCCTCGCTCAGGAAGAAGTTCTTCATCAGCTGCTGCGTGAGCGTGCTGCCGCCTTGCACGACCCGTCCGCTGCGCAGGTTGGTCAACAAGGCGCGCGCCACGCCGAAGAAGTCGATGCCGCGGTGCTCGTAGAACCGTTGGTCTTCCACATCGACGATGGCGCGTAGCAGCAGCGGAGAGACCTCCGGCAGGGTCACCAGGTGGCGTTCCTCCCAAACGCCCTGATAGAGGCCGCTGATGAGCTCGGGTTCGAGCTCCAGGGTGAAGAGCTCCTTGTGGGTGTCGCGCTCCTCGATGTGCGTCACCGTGTGTCCGCTCAGCTGCAGGCGCACCGGACGGCCCGCCGCTTCGAAAGCGGGATAGGTGAAGGTGTGCAGGTAGATGTCGAGGCGCCCGGCGTGCTCGTCGAGTTGGTAATCGCCGCGGCGGTCAACCGCACCCGACGTGGGCTGGTAGCCCAGGGCGCGGAGGCGATCGATGAAGCCCGCGGCTTGCAAATCCATACCCGGGTAAACCAATCCGCTGTCGGCGTAGATCTTCGAGGGAAAGCTCCAGCGGTGGGCCCGGAATCGTTCGGACACGATGCGGTCCGCATGGCGGATGAACCCCACCAGCACGACCCCACCGACCGCCGTCGCGGCCGCCAGGACGAGGAGGACACCGAATACGAGGCGGCGGAGCATCACAGCCCTTCTGAGCGCGCCGCGACAAAAGGCAAGAGGCCAGGGAGCACGCCTCCCCGGCCCCTCGCCGCAGCGCGTTCGGACGCGTCAATCGCCAGGCTTGACCGGAACGAAGATCGTATTGTCACCGCGACGGACCAAGAAGAGCACGCTCTTCCCCTTCTCCGCCGCCTTGACCGCCTTCCGGTAGCTGGCGAGATCGGTGACCGGCTTGCGGTTCACCTCCAGAATGACGTCGCCGCGCCGTAACCCGGCATCGTCGGCGGCACTGCCCGGCTCCAGGCTGGAGATCACCACGCCCTTGACGTCGTTGCCGAGGCCGAGACTATCGGCAATCTCCGGCGTCAGCGCCTGCACGGTGATCCCCAGGCTCTCTTCCTTGCCGGCAGCGACCTGCGTTTCCTCTTCCTTCAGCTCGGCGACCTTGACACTCAGCGTGAGGTCATCCTTGTCGCGGGTCACCTTCACCTTCACCGTCTTGCCCACCGGGGTACGGGCAACGAGCAGCGGGAGCTCGGTGGAGTCCTTCACCGCATGGCCGTCGAACTCGACGATGACGTCCCCGACTTTCACGCCGGCCTCCTGGGCCGGACCGTCCTTCATCACGTCGGCCACCAGCGCGCCCTTGGGCTCCTTCAACCCCAATGAGTCGGCAATCTCCGGGGTGACCTTCTGGATCAGCACTCCGAGCCAGCCGCGCGTGACCTTGCCGCGCTCTTCCAGCTGCGGCACCAGCTCCTTGGCCAGGTTGATGGGAATGGCGAAGCCGATGCCGATGTTGCCGCCGGAGCGGCTGAAGATCGCGCTATTGATGCCGACGACTTCGCCCCGCAGGTTGAGCAGCGGTCCGCCCGAGTTGCCAGGGTTGATGGCGGCGTCGGTCTGGATGAACTGGTCGTAGCTGCCTTGCCCGATGAAGCGCGCCTTGGCGCTGACGATGCCCGCGGTCACGCTGTTCTCCAGACCGAACGGGTTGCCGATCGCCACCACCCATTCACCCACCCGCAGGGCGTCGGAATCGCCGAGCGTCACCGGGGCGAGATCGGGAGCGTCCTCGATCTTGATCACGGCAATGTCGGTCTTGGCGTCGCGGCCGATGAGCTTGGCTTTGTATTCCTTGTCGTTGGCGAGCTTGACGAGGATCTCATCGGCGTTCTCGACGACGTGATTGTTGGTGAGAATATAGCCGTCGCGGTTGATGATGAACCCCGAGCCCAGGCTGCGCTGCTTGAAGGGACGCTTCGGCATGGGGCCGAAGAAGCGCTCGAACGGCTCCCAGAACTCGTGCGGCTCGCCCCCGTGGGGGTCGCCGCCGCGCGGCTCGCCGTGGCCAAACGGTCCCATCTGCAGGCCCTCGGCTTGCGAGGTGGTCGAGATGTTGACCACCGAGGGGCTGAGCTTCTCCACCAGGTGCGTGAAGTCGGGCAGCCCACTGAAGCCCGGTGCTGGCGCCTGCGCACCCGGCGCACCCGGCGTCGGCGTGTCGGCCGCTTCGGGCTTTTCTTCTCCCCAGAAGCTGATGGCATGCACGCGCCCCTCGAGGTTGCAAGCCGCGCTGGTGAAGATGCCAAGAATGAAGCCCACCGCCAGTGACGATACGGTCCAGCGGGCGCGCCGATAGACACTCATGTTATCTCCTCTTCGTTCGTTCGGTTCCGAGTTCGACCGCCCTGGCGGTGTTTCGTGTCCGAAAGGTAGTTAGGGGTCATGGGGCGATGGCCGAGGCCGCCGAGGGCCTGTCCCGAGCCACGCCGAGAGGCAAGCCAACGGGGAACCGTTGGGCCGAACCTACGAGCGGGCCCCCGACCCGCGCACGTGCTCGACATACCTGAGACGCAGGTCGTACAGGATGCCCTGCAACAACGCGCCCTCGGCGGCGTCGAGGTTGCCTTTGGTCTTGTCCTCCAAGATGCCGAGAATATCGATCAGTTGCTTGGCGGCAGCCAAGTCCCGCGTCGTGGTATTGTCGATGGGATGAGGAATCTCGCCGAGATGCGCGAGGGCCTGCGTACTCAGGCTCAGGACGAAGGTCGAGAAGCTCAGCTCCGTACGGCGCGCGTCCGGCGGTGCCGCCTCCACCACGGGTATGGGTCCCGGCGCGCCCGGCTGGGGGGCATCGGCCGGCGGCGGTGGCGGCGTGGCGGCGCCGTGCTCCGGCCGGGCCTCCCCGGTTTCAGAGAAGCGCCTGCGGTCCTCGACCTTGAATCCGCGTTTTTCCTGACTCTCTTCGTCTTGCATACTTGACCGGTGATCGGATCGCGGGGCGCCGCTTCACCCGTGCATGGCGCGCAGCCGCCGGATGCGTTCCTCCAACGGAGGGTGGGTGCTGAAAAGGTTGGCAAACGAACGGCCGGTGAACGGATTGACGATGAAGAGGTGCGCCGTTTGCGGGCTGGCGTCGAGGGGGATGCGCTCGGATGCCACCGCCAGCTTCTCCAGAGCACTCGCCAGCTTCTCGCCGCTGTGCAAGAGGTGCGCCCCGCTGGCGTCGGCCTGGAATTCCCGCGACCGTGAGATCGCCATCTGGATGAGCATCGCCGCCAGCGGGGCAAGAATCGACATGGCCACCAAACCGATGATCCCCCCACCGTTTTCGCGTTCGTCACGCGAACCGCCACCGAAAATCGCCGCCCAGCGGGCCATGTTGGCGAGCATCATGATGACACCCGCGAGGGTCGCGGCAACGGAGCTGATCAGAATGTCCCGATTTTTCACGTGACTCAGCTCGTGCGCCAGCACGCCCTCGATCTCGTCCCAGGACATCAGCCGCATGATGCCTTCGGTCACCGCCACGGCGGCGTGCTCCGGGCTGCGCCCGGTGGCAAACGCGTTGGCCGCCTCCGAAGGAATGACGTACAGCTTCGGCATCGGGATCCCGGCGTGGGTCGCCAGATTCTGAACGACGCGGTAGAGCTCAGGCGCCTCGTTCATGCCGACCTCACGTGCCCGGTACATCCTGAGCACTAGCTTGTCGGAGAACCAGTAGCTCCCGAAGTTCATCACTACGGCAAACACAAAGGCGACCAGCATTCCCTGCGAGCCGCCGAAGAACTGCCCGATCCACACGATGATGCCCGTCAGTAAGCCAAGCAGCAACGTGGTCTTTACCATATTCGACATGAGCGAAACCTCCTGCGCGCTTTGACGCGCTTGGTGCACGATTTATTTGACGGGCGACCCACGCAGCGTGCAGTGCGAACAGTTATTGAAACAGGTAGTACGCAGGTGGCACAGTGTCAAGCAAGGGCGCCGCAGGGCGTCCGGGCGGAGGTTCCATCAGCCAAGACGCCAAAGCGGACAACCCGTGCCCACCGTTCCCGAGCGCATAGCCGCCCTGCAGGAAGCACCCGATCGCCTCCTCTGGGCCGTACGCGTCCGCTGGCTGACGATCGCCGGGTTCTTCGGGCTGTCGGTGGCAGCGCATCGTTCCGGGTTGTTCACCTCCGTCATTCCGGTCGCCACGGTGGCGGTCCTCGGTGGAATCATGAACGCCGTCAACGGCTGGTGCGTGCGTCAGCGGCGGTACATCGTTCCGGTCTCCGCCATCGCGATTCCGTTGGATCACGTCTTCGTCACGTACCTGGTGATCCACACCGGCGGCGTTCAGAGCCCATTCTTGATGCTGTACGCCGTACAGGTGCTGGCCACGGCCATGCTGGTCGATACATGGGTGGCCGCGGCGAGCGCGCTGTTGGCGATCGTGCTCTGGAGCCTGGCGCTCGGCGGGCAGAGCCTCGGCTACGTAGAGGTGGCGCCCGTGTTCCGCGCCGGCATGGCTCCTTCGGCGGCGGTCTATCAGGCCACCTGGGCGGCGTTCCTGTTCTACTGCCTGGCGTTGCTGGTCTATCTCGGCGGTTACATCTCGACGCGTCTGGGGGCCAGCGAGCGGGATCTCGCGGCGCAGAACCGGCGCCTCGCCGAGACGCTGTCGTCGCTCACGAACACCCACCGTGAGCTGCAGGCCGCCTACGATCGCCTGCGACAAACGGAAGCGCACCTCATTCAGTCCGAGAAGATGCGCGGCCTCGGCACACTCGTCGCCGGGGTGGCCCACGAGCTCAACAACCCGATCAGCGTCGTGTCGGCCAACGTCGCGCACCTGCGCCGCTCGGTCGGCCGGCTGCGCGATGCCTTGGAGGTGTACGACCACCTCCCGCTGCCCGAGGCGCAACGGGCACAGCTCGCGGCCACGCGGCGCAGCCTTCACCTCGAGCAGGTGTTGGCCGATCTGCCGAGCGTGCTCGACGACTGCGCAGAAGGAGCACGACGCACCACCCAGATCGTCAACGGGCTGCGAGCATTTTCCCGCAGTGACGCCGGGGAGGGATGGCAGCCAGCCGACCTGCATCGTGGCATCGAGAGTGCCCTGGGGTTACTGGCAACCCGTCTCCGCGACCACATTACCGTGCACCGCGATTTCGCCGAGCTGCCCGCGGTGGAATGTCTGCCGGGCCAGCTCAATCAAGTGTTCATGAACCTGCTGATGAATGCCGCCGACGCGATTGGCCGGCGTGCGGGCTCCATCTGGATCGCCACCCAACGGGAGCCCACCCCGGTGGTGTCCATTGCGATTCGTGACGACGGCCCCGGGATGCCGCCCGACGTGTGTGCCAAGATCTTCGAGCCGTTCTTTACCACCAAGCCGGTCGGCCACGGCACGGGCCTCGGGCTCAGCATCTCCTACGGCATCATCCAGCGTCACCACGGGACGCTGTCGGTCGCATCGACGCCCGGGCAGGGAGCGACCTTCACGATCACCCTGCCCGTCCGCCAGCCGGTGGCGACGTGAGGGCAGCGATCACGTCGGCAATGCACACGACGAAAAGGAGGATCGATTGGAGCGGCTTCAATCTGCTTGCATCCCGGCACCGGCGATTGCCTATAGACCACGCCGCGCTCATTCCGCCAGCGCGCGGACATCCAACACGTCACGCAAGCCGTCGCCGAGCAGGTTGAACCCCAACACGATCAGGGTGATGGCGACTCCGGGGAAGATGGCGACGTGCGGGGCCACCAACAAAAACGTGCGCCCGTCGCTGATCATGGCACCCCAGGACGGCGTCGGCGGCTGCACCCCCAGCCCGAGGAAGCTGAGGCTGGCTTCGCCGACGATGGCGCCCGCCATGCCGAAGCTGGCCTGCACCACCAGCGGCGACAGCACCTGCGGGACAATGTGCCGCAGCACTACCCGCAGCGGCGTGGCCCCGAGCCCGACCGCTGCCGCCACCAACTCGCGCTCGCGCCAGACCAGCACCTCGCTGCGCACCAGGCGCGCGTAGCTGGTCCATCCACTGGCGCACAGCGCCAGCAACACGTTGCGCAGCGACGGCCCGAGGACGGCAGACAGGCCGATCGCCAGCAAGACCCCGGGAAAGGCGAGGACGACGTCGACGGTGCGCGTAACGATCTCGTCGGTGCGCCCCCCGGCGTAGCCGGCTAGCGCCCCCAGACCCAGCCCGATGGTCGCCGAGACCCCGACAACCACCAGCCCCACCAGGAGCGAGACGCGCGCGCCGTAGATGACACGACTGAGCACGTCGCGTCCCAGCTTGTCCTGGCCGAATGGATGCGCGGAACACGGCGGCTGCAAGTCTTCGGACAGCGTCTGTACGGTCGGGTTGGTTGGTGCCAGGTCGGGAGCCAGAAGGGCCGCCGCGGCAAACAGCGCGATGAGCAGCAGGCCCGCGAGACATTGCCGGTTTGCGAGCACACGGATCATCGGCGAGGCCGCTGGCGATTGCAGATTCCGGATTTGCGATTGCAGATTTCTGCCCCTGCCGATCTGCAATCTAAAATCTGCGATCTGCAATCAAACATTCCCGCTCCGGATCCGCGGATCAATGACCCCATACACCAGGTCGGTGAGCAGATTGATACCAACGTAGCTCAAGGCGACGACCAGAATGCACCCTTGGGCGAGCGGGTAATCGCGCGTTTGGATGGCGAGCACGGTCAATCGTCCGAGGCCCGGCCAAGAAAAGATGGTCTCGGTGATGATCGCCCCGGACAGCAGCGCCCCCGCTTGCAGCCCGAGCACGGTTACCACCGGCAGCGCGGCGTTGCGCAGCGCGTGCCGCAACAGCACGCGCGATGCACTCGCCCCCTTGGCGCGGGCGGTGCGGATGTAGTCCTCGCTCAGGCGCTCCAGCAACGTCGCCCGCAGCATGCGCGTCAGGATGGCCGCCATGCCCAGCCCGAGCGTGATCGCCGGCAGAACGAGATGCGCCGGACCGCCGCGCCCAGACACCGGCGTCCACTCCAGCGCAATCGAGAACACCAGGATGAGCAGCGGCCCCAGCCAGAAGCTCGGGAGCGACGTGCCGAGGAGGGCAAGACCGCGCCCGCCGAGGTCCGCCAGCGACCCCGGCCGCGCCGCCGCCAGCACCCCCAACGGCACCGCCAACGACAACGCCACCAACAGCGCCGCCGCAGCCAGCTCCACCGTTGCCGGGTAGCGCGCCATGATCACGCGCCGCACCGGCCGGCCACTGTGCAGCGAGCGCCCGAGGTCCCCCGACAGCAACCCGCCGACGTAGACGGCGTACTGCACCGCCAGGGGCCGATCGAGGCCCAGCTGCTGGCGCAGGCGGGCCTTGTCCGCCGCCGCCGCCGTCTCGCCCAGCATGGCATCCACGGGATCCCCCGGAATCAAGTGGATCAGCAAAAACACCAGCGTGACCACACCGAACACGGTGGGCACCGTCAGCAGCAAGCGGCGGAAAGCGTAGGTGCTCATAAGACCGCCGGACGCCTCACCTCAGCCGACCGCCCGCCCAATTGCAAGCGCTGCCGGCGGCAGCCGCCGCGGGTGGTGGTGTTCCGCGGCACCTGGCGGTATGGTGCGCCGTCTGGTGCCGGAGGGACGGCGGTGCGCGCGAGCCGACGCCAGCCGAGGCTTGACGCGAGCCGGTACACAAGCGAAAGAGGTGGGCCCATGGCCGCATTGCGCAAGAAAGAGTCTGTCACCATGTGGGGGCTGTCGGCATTGCTGGCCGCCCTCTTCCTGTTCGCCGGTGTCACCAAGCTCATCGGCCTCCCCGCAGTCATCGAGCACTTCCAGCAGTGGGGATATCCGGGGTGGTTTCGGTTCGTGATTGGCTGCATCGAAGTCCTCGGGGCCATCGGGTTGCTCGTCCCGAGCTACGCCGCGGAAACGGCCTCCGCCCTGATCATGCTCATGATGGGCGCACTCTTTACGGTCGTCCACGCCGGCGAGAGCTTTCTCTTCCCCATCCTGGTCATCGTGCTGCTCGGCGCGGTGACCTGGCTGCGCAGCGAGACGTGAGCGCAAGATCGCTCAAAGCCGTTCGCCCATCGCCCGGCACTGAAATGGCGGGCTGAATGTTGGAAACGCCCACTGAAAGGTGGGCTCACAGAGCCGGCCCTTCAGCCGACTTTCCCCGATTTCAGCCCGGGTCATTCGCGGCGCAGGCTGCTTGAAGCCCCTGGGGTAGCGGCGCTATAGGTCAGCAACATTGTCGCAGTGGCTACTAGAAGAGCGGGCGCGCGCCCGCCGCGCCGCGGAAACGATCCTTTTTCCGAAGAAGCAGGCGGGCGATATCCGGGTCTGCCTGGTCTATCCCAACCGCTATGCGGTAGCCATGGGCAACCTTGGCCTTCAAGCCGTCTACGAGATCTTTGATCGCCATCCCAGGATGGTCTGCGAACGCGCCTTCTTGCCGGACGAGGACGAGGCGCCACTCGTGCCACGCGGGGGCTTGCGGAGCTTGGAATCGGGCATCCCCGTCCAGGAGTTCGACATCATCGCCTTCTCGATCTCCTTCGAGACCGACTACTGGCACGTCGTGCGGCTGCTCGATCTCATCGGCCTGCCGCTGACCAGTCACGCCCGCGAAGGACGAGGTCCGCTGGTGATGGCCGGCGGCCCGGCGGTCTTCTTGAATCCGGAGCCGCTGGCCGATTGTGTCGATCTGTTTCTGATCGGCGAGGCCGAGGAGATGCTGCCGGAGTTCCTCGACGTCGTCTGCGCTGTCCACGATTCACTCAGCACTCAAGACTCAAAGCTCAACACTCTTTTATGGGAGACGGCCGCTCTGGTGCGCGGCGCATACGTACCCGCATTCTACGAGCCGCACTACGATGGGCCGGTTCTGAGCGACCTCGCGTACCGTGGGCCCGGAGCAGCACGCGTGGAGCGCCGGCTGTTGGCGGACCTCAACGCCTTTCCGACGACGACGCGGGTGCTGACCCCGGAGGCGGTCTTCGGCGACATGCTGCTGGTCGAAGCCAGCCGTGGCTGCCAGTGGGGGTGCCGCTTCTGCGCGGCCGGATACATGTATCGCCCGATCCGCACGCGCGGCGTCGATGCGCTGCAGGCAGCGGTGCAGACCGGCCTGGCACATCGCCAGACCATCGGCCTGGTGGGCGCCGAGATGGCCAGCGTACCCGGGATCGAACTGCTGTCGGAGCACGTCGCCGCGGCCGGCGGCCGGCTGTCGCCGTCGTCATTGAAAGCCGATTGTGTCACGCCCCGGTTGGCGGCCGCGCTGGCGCGTGGCCGCAACCGCAGCGCCACGGTGGCCCCCGAGGCGGGCTCGGAACGCCTGCGGCGGGTGATCAACAAGAATCTCAGCGAGCTCGACATCCTGCGGGCCGCCGACTTGCTGGTGGGTGAAGGCGTGCCGGACCTGAAGCTGTACTTCATGGTGGGCTTGCCGACCGAGGAAGATGCGGACGTCGCTGCGATCGTCGAGTTGACGGCCAAGATTCGCGGCCGCCTCTGTGCCGCCGAGCGCGCCCGGCGCCGCATCTCTGCAATCACGGTATCGGTGAATCCGTTCGTGCCCAAACCCTGGACGCCGTTCCAGTGGGAGCCGATGGATGCGATCGACCGGCTCAAGCGCAAGTTCACCATCCTCCGCCGAGCGCTGGGCGCCCTCCCGAACGTGCGGCTCGATACCGAGTCGCCGCGCCAGGGCTACTTTCAGACGCTGATGTCGCGCGGCGATCGGCGTGTCGGCCGCGCCGTCCGCGCCATCCACGCGGCGGACGGCGACTGGTGGGGCGTAATTCGCGGCTGGCAGCGCGATGGCCTCGATGGCCTGCCGCATCCAGATGCGTACGTGCACCGCGCCTACGGGACCGACGAGCTGTTCCCGTGGGACGTCATCGATCATCACATCGAGAAGTCCTACCTGCGGGTGGAGCGGCGCAAGGCGCTGATGGCACGGCAGACACCGCCGTG
>Ga0055436_10000062_pt1 | contig 13897 bp, 15 predicted proteins | sample Browns_ThreeSqB__2_FD_57730 | JGI IMG/M metagenome (GOLD analysis project Ga0055436, IMG submission 57730) | Wetland microbial communities from the San Francisco Bay, California, USA, that impact long-term carbon sequestration - Browns_ThreeSqB_D2 | ecosystem: Environmental > Aquatic > Marine >...
TGGGCCGCAACGGCGTCGGCAAGACGACCACGCTGCGCACGATCATGGGGCTCGCGCGCGCCGGCGGTGGGCGCGTGCTGATCGGGGACCGGGACATGACAAGGTGGGCGCCGCACAAGGTCGCCCGCGCGGGCGTCGCCTACGTGCCCGAGGGGCGCCAGATCTTCCCCGCGCTCACCGCGCTTGAGAACATCCGGGTGGCCGAGCGGCGGCCCGCGGCGCGCTGGCCGCTCGAACGCCTTCTCGAGCTGTTTCCGCTGCTGCGCGGGCGGTTGCACCACCGGGGGCGCGAGCTCTCCGGCGGCGAGCAGCAGATGCTCGCGATCGCGCGCGCGCTGATGAGCCGGCCGAGGCTGCTGCTGCTCGACGAGCCGTCGATGGGGCTTGCGCCGATGCTGGTGGCCAAGATCCTGGAGATCGTCCGCGAGATCGCCCGGCAGGGCGTCACGACGCTCCTGGTGGAGCAAAATGCCAAGCTCGCGCTCGAAATCGCGGGCCGCGGCTACGTCATGGAGTCAGGCGTGATCGCGCTCGCTGCCGACGCCAAGAGTCTGCTCGACGATCCCAGGGTGCGCGAAGCCTACTTGGGCGAAGGCGCGGGCTGAGCCAGATCGGCCTGCGTGGTGAACGAGTCGGCGAAGAACTCCTCCTCGGGCAGGCCGCACTGCGCAACGAAATCGCGCCTCGCGGCGTCGACCATGACGGGTACCCCGCAGGCGTAGACCTGGTGACCCGACAGGTCGGGAAAATCCTGCATCACGGCACGGTGCACGAAGCCGCTGCGCCCGCTCCAGGCGTCCTCGGGCAGCGCATCGGAGATCACCGGCACGTACTTGAAGCCCGTGTGCTCGGCGGCCCACCTCGCCGCCAGTTCGTTCATGTAGAGGTCCTTTGGCCGGCGCCCGCCCCAATAGAGGGTCATCGACCGCTCGATGCCCTTGTAGAACGCGTGCTCGATCACCGCCTTGATCGGCGCAAAGCCCGTGCCCGAGGCCACGAAAACGATCGGTTTGGTCGATTCCTCGCGCAGGAAGAAAGTCCCGTGCGGTCCCTCGAAACGAAGGATGTCGCGCTCTTTCATCTTGCCGAAGACGTGGTCGGTGAACTGTCCGCCGACGACATGCCGCACGTGCAGCTGTATCAGCTCGTCGTCGTGCGGCGCGTTGCCCATGGAAAAGCTGCGCCGCGAACCGTCGCGCAGCAGGAATTCGATGTATTGTCCGGCAAGGAACTGCAGCCGCTCGTTGGCGGGCAGCTTCAGGTACAGCAGCATCACGTCGTCGGCGAGCCGCTCCATTTTCTGCACGCGGCACGGCAGGGTCTTAATCGGGATATCCTTGATCGCACCGACGGTGCGCGCCTCGATGACGAGGTCGGAGAGCGGTTTGGCCTGACAGAAAAGCGCCTTGCCGTCCCTCTTTTCCAGCTCGGGCAGGGCCTTTTGCTGATAGGTACCGTAATCGACATTACCCGAGAGGATCTTGCCCTTGCAGCTGCCGCAGGCGCCGTTGCGGCAACCATAGGGCAGCACGAATCCGTGGCGCATCGCGGCGCTAAGAACCGACTCGCCCTCCGCCACCTCGAACTCGTGGCCACTCGGCTGCAGTGTGACTTTGAAGTTGCTCACTCGGTACGCTGGTTACAATGGTTGCATGAAGCGTTTGCTGATCGCCGGTTTCGGAGACGTGGCACGCCGACTGGTGCCGCTGCTGCCGCCCGGCGTGCGGCTCCGCCGGGTATCGCGCGCCGCCGGATACGACCTGGACCGCCCGGATACGCTGTCCGGCCTCGGCGGCTGGGCCGACGCGGTCCTGCACTGCGCGCCACCTCCCGACGTCGGCGATGGCGACCCGAGGACCGCGCGCCTGCTCGCGGCCCTGGAGCGCGGCATTCTACCAGCGCGCATCGTCTACATCAGTACCAGCGGGGTGTACGGAGACTGCGGCGGTGCGCTGGTAGACGAGACCCGCACCCCGAATCCGCGCACGGCGCGTGCCCGGCGCCGCATCGCCGCCGAGACGATGCTGCGGCAGTGGTGCGCCGCGCGGGGCACGGCACTCGTCATCCTGCGCGCGCCGGGCATCTACGCCGCGGACCGCTTGCCGCTAGCGCGTCTGCGCGCAGGCACGCCGGCGCTGCGCGACGACGACGACGTGTACACGAATCATATCCATGCCGACGATCTCGCCGCGATTGCGCTGCGCGCGCTACGGCGCGATGCGCCTGAGGGCATCTACAACGCGGCGGACGACAGTCGGTTGAAAATGGGACAGTGGCTCGATTTGGTGGCCGAGCGGCATGGGTTCCCGCGGCCGCCACGCGTCGCGCGCCGCGACGCCGAGAGTAGAATTCCGGCTGCGTTGCTCTCGTTCATGAGTGAGTCGCGGCGCCTGGACAACCGGAAGATTAAGGAGCTGCTGGGCGTGCGCTTTCGCTATCCGACCGTGTACGAAGGGGTGCGCGCCGCCAAGGAGCCCGTATGAGCGCATTGCTGGTGCTTACCAACCTGCCGGACCGAGTCGCGGCCGAGACGCTGGCCGAGCGGCTGGTCGCGCAGCGGGTCGCTGCGTGCGTCAACATCCTCGCGCCTTGCCGCTCCGTCTATCGCTGGCAGGGCGCGCTGCAGCGCGACGAGGAGCATCCGATGCTCATCAAGACGACCGGCGAGCGCTATGCCGCGCTCGAGCAGGCGATCCGCGAGGTCCACCCCTACGAACTTCCCGAAATCGTGGCAGTCCCAATCGAGCGCGGATTGCCCGCGTACCTGAACTGGGTCGCCGAGGAGACGACCGCCTCATGAAGCCGTGGATCCGACTGCTTGCGTGCAGCGTCTCGCTGGTGGCGGCGCCCGCGTTCGCGCAGCTCAAGCTTGGCGGCTCGGCCGATGAGCTGCTCGAGCCCGAGAAGGCGTTTCAGTTTTCGGCGCGCGCGCTCGACGCGAAGGCCATCGAGGTCAACTTCGCGATCGCCGACGGCTATTACATGTACCGCGACAAGTTCCGCTTTACACTCGACGGCCCTCCCGGAGCGAAGCTGGGTGTGCCCGAGATGCCGGCCGGCATTCGCAAGAAGGACGAGTTCTTCGGAGAGATCGAGACCTACCGCAAGCAGGTGAGCATCCGCATCCCGGTGGAAGCGGCAGCGGCGCCCGCGCTGCAGCTGCGGGTCAGGTCGCAGGGCTGCGCGGACATCGGCGTGTGCTACGTGCCGATGGATTCGAAAGCCACCGTTCAGCTTGCCGCGCTGGGGGGTGCGTCGGTTGGTGCCGGCGGCGCGCCCGGAATGGGCGAGGCGCCGCGTTCCGTGCAGCCTGTGCCGGCTTTTTCTCTTTTTGCCAGCGATCGCGATATCGCGGCCCTGTTCGAGGGCAGCCTTTGGCGGGTGATCGCGATCTTCGTGGGCTTCGGCTTGCTGCTCACCTTCACCCCGTGCGTGCTGCCGATGGTGCCGATCCTCTCTGGGATCATCGCCGGCGAGGGCAGGAGTCTCAACAAACTGCGTGCCCTTGCGCTGTCGCTCGCCTATGTGCTCGGCATGGCGGTGGCCTACGCGGCCGCAGGCGTTGCGGCGGCATACTCCGGCTCGCTGCTCGCCGCGGCGCTGCAGAATCCGTGGGTGCTCGGCGCCTTTGCGCTGGTGTTCGTGTGGCTTGCGCTGTCGATGTTCGGCTTCCATGATCTGCAGCTGCCGGCGTTTCTGCATCACCACGTCTCCCGGGCACACCAACGGCTGCAGGGCGGGCGCATCGCCTCGGTGGCCGCGATGGGCGTGCTGTCCGCGGTGATCGTCAGTCCTTGCGTGGCCGCGCCGCTCGCGGGCGCGCTGCTGTATATCTCTCAGACGAAGGATGTTGCGCTCGGCGGCACCGCGCTGTTCGCCATGGCGCTCGGCATGGGCGTGCCGCTGGTGTTGGTAGGGGTTTCGGAGGGGGCACTTCTGCCGAAATCCGGCCCTTGGATGGAGGGCGTGAAGAAATTCTTCGGCGTGCTGTTGCTCGCGGTCGCCATCTGGATCGTATCGCCCGTCATCCCGGTCGCGGTGCAGATGCTCCTGTGGGCCGGGTTGCTCGTCGGCTCCGCGATGTTCTTGCGCGCTATAGACCCGCTGCCCGCAGACGCGTCGGGTTACGCGCGGCTGTGGAAGAGCGCGGGCGTGTTCGCGCTGGTCGCGGGCGTCGCGCTGCTGGTCGGCGCGCTCGCCGGCAATCGCGATCCGCTGCGTCCTCTGGCCGGGATCACGGCGGGGGCCGCCCCGGCCGCGCAATCCGTAAAGTGGGTGCCGGTCGCCTCGCTCACGGAACTGGACCAGGCGCTGCGCGCCCCGGGCAGGCCGGTGATGCTCGACTTCTACGCGGACTGGTGCGTATCGTGCAAGGAGATGGAGGCATTCACGTTCACCGATCCGCGCGTGTACGCGAAGATGAACGGCATGCTGCTGCTGCGCGCCGACGTCACCGCCAACGACGAGCGTCACAAGCTGTTGCTTAAGCGCTTCTCGCTGTTCGGTCCGCCGGGAATCATCTTCTTCGATGCACAGGGACGCGAAATCCAGGGCCTGCGCGTCGTGGGCTATCAGGACAGCGAACGCTTCCTCAAGACACTGAATCTCGCGACGGCACGCTGACATGCGGCGCACGGTCCGTGGCATCGATCACGTCGTCATCGCCGTGCGTGATCTTGACCGCGCGCAACAGACCTACGAGCGGCTCGGCTTTACCCTGACGCCGCGGGGCTTTCACTCGCTCGGCTCCGCCAATCATTGCATCATGTTCGGCTCGGATTACATCGAGCTGCTGGCGCTTCCGCAGCCGCATCCGGCGCTCGCCTATTACGCGGACTTCCTGTCGAAGGGCGAGGGGCTTGCGGCCGTGGCGCTCGCGACCGGCAATGCGGATGCCGCGTACGCGGAGCTCGGTGCGGCGGGCATCGTGGCGGACGCGCCGCTGGATTTTTCGCGCCCCGTACGGCTTGCCGAGGGCGAGCGCGACGCCGCGTTCCGCATCGTCCAGCTGCCGCCGGCACTCACGCCCGGTTGCCGCAGCTTCCTGTGCCAGCACTACACCGGGGATCTGGTGTGGCGCCCGGAGTATCAGTTGCACGCACTCGGGGTCACTGGACTGGCGGCCATCGCCGTCGTCGCCGAGGACCCGGCGTCGGCGGCGCGCGATTACGCGAGGCTATTCGACGTTGCGCCGCAGAAGATTGACGAGGGACTGCTCGTAGCGACCGGCAGCGCGCCGATTGCCGTGGCGGCACGCTGGAAGCTGGGGCGCAAGCTGCAGGACGTCGACCTGCCGTTGCGCACCCGACCGGTAGTTGCAGCGTTGTTCCTGCGAGTCGCCGATCGCGCCGCTGCTGCTGCGGCGCTGCGCCGCGGAGGGATCAAGCCGGTGGCGCTGCCAGATGGTTCATGGGCCGTGGGCGCCGGTGAGACGCACGGCGTGGCGCTGGTGTTCGGCTAGGCCTGCAGCGCCTTGGCGGCGTCCATGGCGAAATAGGTCAGGATGCCGTCGGCGCCGGCGCGCTTGAACGCCAGCAGGGCCTCCATAATGCAGGACTCCGGCAGCCAGCCATTCGCGATGGCTGCGCGCAGCATCGAGTACTCGCCGCTTACCTGGTAGACGAAAGTCGGCGCCTGGAATTCGTCCTTTACGCGTCTCAGCACGTCCAGATACGGCAGCCCCGGCTTGACCATCACCATGTCCGCGCCTTCGGCTAGGTCGAGACCGACTTCCCACAGCGCTTCGTCGGAATTCGCCGGGTCCATCTGATAGGTCTTCTTGTCGCCCTTGCCGAGGCTCTTCGCCGAGCCCACCGCATCGCGGAACGGTCCGTAGAAGCCGGACGCGTATTTCGCGGAGTACGCCATGATCTTGGTGTGAATGTGCCCGGCTTTCTCCAGCGCGGTGCGGATGCTGCCGATGCGCCCGTCCATCATGTCCGACGGTGCGACGATATCTACGCCCGCCGCGGCTTGCGTCAACGCCTGCTTGACCAGCGCCTCGAGGGTCACGTCGTTCACGATGTAGCCCGTCTTGTCGACCACGCCGTCCTGCCCGTGCGAGGTGTACGGGTCAAGGGCGACATCTGTCATGATGCCGAGTTCCGGAAAGCGCTTCTTGAGCTGCGCCACGGCGCGCGGCACCAGCCCCTTTGGATTGAAGGCCTCTCGCCCGTCGAGCGTCTTCAGGCGAGGGTCGATCACGGGAAACAGGGCGAGTACCGGAATCCGCAGCTTCAGGCAGTTCTCGGCCACCGGCAGTAGCCGGTCGACGGTCATGCGCTCGATGCCCGGCATGGAGGCTACTTTTTCGACGCGGCGCGCGCCTTCGAGCAGGAATACGGGATAAATCAGGTCATCTGCGGTAAGCACGCTCTCGCGCATCAGGCGGCGAGAAAATTCGTCACGGCGCATGCGCCGCATGCGCACCGCAGGGAAGCTACCGTAGACGTTCATCGCTGCGCGCCCTCGTGAAAATGCCCTTACGCGCACTGCGGGCATGAGCAAGAGCCGTTGATTCGGCGGCGAAAAGTTCGATGGGAACTTTTCCCAATGGTGTTCATCTTACTTCCAGACGATGTTGATCGTCTCCCGCTTCTCCTCCCTGAGCGGGTGCCTTAATGCTAATTAAGGCGTTTTTGCCCCCGGTTTATATCCCCTTTACCGGGGGCCTTTTATTTCCGGCCGCACGACCTGCGTCGCGCAGCCAGCCTTCCAGCAGGTCGCGCGCCTGTTCGACGCCCTCTCCGGTGAGGCTCGAAAACAGCATTACCTCACCGCCGACCCGGCAGGCCTTCAGCCCGCGGCGCGCGGTCGCAAGCGCATCACGGCACTCGGCGCGCGACAGCTTGTCGCACTTCGACAGCAACACCAGCAATCGGACATTGAGCGGCGCCAGCCATTCAACCATGGCGACGTCCCGCGGCACAAAGGGTCGGCGCGCGTCCATGATCACCACCGCCGCCACCAGCGAGGCGCGCGCCTTGAGGTAACCTCCAATCAGTGCGTCCCACTGGCTGCGCACTGCCTGCGGCACGCGCGCGTACCCGTATCCGGGAAGATCGACCAGCCGGCCATGCTCGCCAAGGTCATAGAAGTTGATGGTCTGCGTGCGCCCCGGCGTCTTGCTGACAAACGCCAGCCGCCTGCGATTTGCGAGCGCGTTGATGGCGCTCGATTTGCCCACGTTCGAGCGGCCCGCGAACACCAGCTCGGGCACACCTTCCGGTGGCAGCTGGTCCAGGCTGCCGACCGAGGCGACGAAGGCGGCTTGCGAAAACGCGCTCATGTGTCGGCGTAAATGGCGTGAATTGTAATAAAATTGCGGGCTTTGATCGGGAATTTGGGGAGCAGCCTAATGAATCGAGTACTGGCGGTCAGCGTCGGCGTGGCTTTGCTGTGGGCCGGCGCGACGCTCGCGCAGGGCGCCGCGACGCCCGATCCCGCGAGGGGCAAGCAAATCGCCGGGCAGGTGTGCGTTGCGTGCCACGGACCGGACGGTAACAGCGTTGCGCCCGCGAATCCCAAGATTGCGGGACAGTTCCCGGAATATCTCTACAAGCAGTTGTCGAATTTCAAGGCGCAGAACGGGAAAAAGCCCGAGCGCGAGAACCCCATCATGGCGGGCATGGTGGCTAACCTTTCGGATGCGGATATGCATAGTCTCGCGGCGTTTTTTTCTGCCCAGACGCTGCGGCCAGACTGGGCGCGTGACAAGGGCCTCGCGGCGCTCGGGCAGAAGTTCTATCGCGGCGGCAATCTTGAGACGAGCGTACCCGCCTGTACGGGCTGCCACGGTCCGGCGGGGGCCGGGATTCCGAGTCAGTACCCGCGCATTGCCGGACAGTACGCCGAGTACATCGAGGCGCAACTCAAGGCGTTCCGGTCGGGTGCGCGCGCCAATGATCCCAATGGCACGATGCGCGGGGTTGCTGCGCGCATGACCGACGGGGAGATCAGCGCTGTCGCGCAGTACGTCGCCGGGTTGCGCTAGGCGCGCGGCGCCTCGCGGAGACTGGGCGAGCGAGGTCTCGCCCTTCGGCGTCCATGTTCGACCTGCTCGTCATCGGATCCGGCCCGGGCGGCTATCGTGCCGCAGTGTTAGCCGCGCAGCGCGGTCTTTCGGTCGTCATCATTGAAAAGGATGCCTGGGGCGGCGCCTGCCTGAATCGCGGCTGCGTGCCGAAGAAGGACTGGTACCATACCGCGCGCATCGCGCGCGCAGCGCAGGCGTACGCGCTGCGCGGCCTGCGTGGCACGCTGAAGCCGGATCCGATCGCGGCATGGCGGCACCAACGCACGGTCGTCGAGGCGGTGCGCGCGAACTACGTCGCCTACCTCGGGCGTCTTGGCGTGAAGCGCTTCCAGGGAACCGCCCGCTTCATCGACGGACAGAGCGTGGCGGTCGGCGACCAGGTGCTTGGGGCAGCGGGCTTCGTGATCGCCACCGGCTCGCGTCCTTACGTACCCGAGAGCCTTCGCGGTTCACCCCGGGTGCTCACGACCGACGACCTGTTCGAGAAACCGGTGCGCTCGGGCAGGCGCGTTGCGCTGCTCGGCAGCGGGACTGTTGGTACGGAGATGGCGTTCATCCTGCCGAAGCTGGGCTTCGATATCCTCTGGCTCACCGGCAGCGAGCCGCTGTCGCGCTCGCGGTTCAGCGCCAGCGCGCGTAAACGCCTGCTCGAGGCGCTCGCCGCACAAGGCGTGCGCGCGCGTACGGGTAGCCGGCCGCAGGGCGCCGAAGAAGAAGGCGACGCAATCGTGCTGCAGCTTCCGGACGGCGCGCGCGAGCGGGTCGACTGGGTGCTCGCGGGAACCGGACGCCGCCCCAATACGGAAGCGCTCGGGCTCGACGCCGCGGGCGTGCGCACATCTCCCAACGGCTTCATCGAGGTCGACGAGGCGCAGCGCAGCTCGGTAGCCAACATCTTCGCGATCGGTGATTGCGCGAATCCAGCGATGACCGCGAACCACGCGCTCGCCGAGGCCACGGTAGCCGTCGCGAACGTCATCGCATCGGGCTCGCGGCGCTCACAGCGTGCATGGGTCCCCGAAGTGATCTACTCAGCGCTCGAGCTCGCGCGCGCAGGCGCGAGCGAGGACGAGCTCGATGATGTCGACGCGGAGTATGCCGTCGGTTTTTCCGCGTTCGCTGCCAATCCGGCAGCGCTAGGCGAGGATTCTCCGGAGGGTTACGTCCGCCTGCTGGTCGACAGCGACGATGGACTGTTGCTTGGCTGCGAGATCGCCGGCGATGCTGCGGGCGAGTTGATCCATCTTGCGACGCCGGGCGCATCGCGCGGCCCATTGCTCGAGAGCCTTTCGCGGGCCAGTTTCAATCACCCGAGCCGCAGCGAGGAATTCCTGAACGCCGCAGAGGCGCTGGTGGCGTCGTGGGGACTTGCCGCCCCGGACTGACCGCCGCGGAATAGTTAGGGCGCCCGGGTTGTTCACGAATTGTTGTCCAACCCGAGGAGAAGACCGATGATGAAAAGATACACTGTGCTTATCGCGACTGCGTTGTTGTTCGCGGCAGGCGGTTGCGCGAGCATGGGTGCGCCGGATGGCGTCAAGGCGGCTGACGGCGTGCTCACCGACAAAGACGGAATGACGCTTTACACGTTCGACAAGGATCCGGCTGGCGCCGGCAAGAGCGTTTGCAACGGCGGTTGCGCCACGAACTGGCCGCCACTGATGGCGAGCGGTGGCGCCGCCGCGACGGGCAATTGGAGCATCGTGACGCGCGATGACGGTACCAAGCAGTGGGCCTACGAGGGTAAGCCGCTTTATCGCTGGGTCAAGGACCAAAAGCCCGGGGACAAGACCGGTGACGGGTTCCGCGGCATCTGGCACGTGGCGCGTAAGTAGGATATTCGCCGATCGCGCGCGCGGGCGCGATAATGGGTATATGGAGGACAGGCACGCCATCGTCGAGCTGATCCCGCGGTTGCGGCGTTACGCGCGTGCGCTGGTGCACGACCGTGCCGCGGCCGACGATCTGGTGCAGGACACGCTTGAGCGCGCATGGATAAAGTTCCATCTTTATCGGGATGGCACGGATCTGCGCGCGTGGTTGTTCACTGTGATGCACAACGTGCACGTGAACCGCATGCGCGCCGTGCGCGCCACTGATGTGCTGGATGACGAAATGCCAGAGATGGCGCAGCGGGCGGCGCAGGGTGATGCGCTGCTGGTGCGCGACTTGGATCGCGCAATCTTGCGTCTGCCGGAAGAGCAGCGCGAAGTGCTGTTGCTCGTCGCGCTGGAGGACATGAGCTACGACGAGGTAGCACGTGCGCTCGGCATCCCGATGGGCACGGTCATGTCGCGCCTCTCTCGCGCGCGCGAGAAGTTGCGGACAATGATGCTCGGATTGCCGGGGGCCGCGAAGCTGAAGGTGGTGAAGTAAACTGAGCCAATGCGATGACTAAGGACCTACCAATCACCGAGGCTGACCTGAACGCATACGCGGATGGGCGGCTTGCCGAAGGGCGCCGAGCGGAGGTCGATGCCTGGCTCGCGACGCGACCCGAGGAAGCCGAGCGCGTGGCGCAGTACCGCAGCCAGAGCGAGCTGCTGCACGCGCTTTATGACCCGGTGCTCGACGAGCCCGTACCGCAACGACTGCGCGCAATCGCGCGACGCGGGCCGCGGCTTCGGAGTTACGCACGCGCGGCGGGCTGGGTAGCGCTTGGCGCGGCGCTGGGCGTGATTGCCGGCTGGCAGCTGCACACCTGGCAAACCGGCGTGCCCGCGGGGCTGGCCGAAGGCCCGTCGATCGCGCGCAGCGCCGCGGTGGCGCACGTGACCTACTCTCCAGAGGTTCGTCATCCGGTCGAAGTGGGTGCCGATCAGGAGGCTCACCTGGTCGCTTGGCTTTCCAAGCGGCTCGGCGCCCCGGTGCGCGCACCGGCGCTCGATGTCGTCGGCTTCAGCCTGATCGGCGGCCGGCTGCTTCCCGGCGACGATAATCCCGCTACGGGTGCCAACCCGGCCCCGGTGGCGCAGTTCATGTATCAGAGCGCAAAGGGGCAACGCATCACGCTGTACGTCCGAACCGAAGCGGGCGACCACGGCGAGACGGCATTTCGCTTCGCGCGCGAGGGCAGCGTGCGAGTGTTCTATTGGATCGACCGCAACTTCGGCTATGCGCTTTCAACGGCGGACATGGATCGCCGAGAGTTGCTGCGGGTGGCGAACCTCGTCTACAAGCAGCTCAATCCCTGACCCGCAGGCATTGCGAATCCGGTTTCGGGTGCTACGCGTACCATGGAGTCAGTGCCGCAAGAAGAGGCGATCCATGCTGATACGCAAGCCGTCCGATATCCCACCTTCGGAGATCACGCCGCGGGCCGTCTATGCGCGAAGACGTGAATTCGTCAAACAGGCCGTGGCGCTCGGCTTGCTGGCGCCGGTGCTGCCCGCCTATGCACGACGCGCTCCTGCGCAGCCGCTGGCAGGCGTGCCGAGCACGTTCAGCACTACGGAGAAGCTGACGAAATACGAGGATGTGACCGGCTACTGCAACTATTACGAGTTCGGTACGAGCAAGACCGACCCCTCGGTCTATGCTCCGCGCATGAAGGTCCGCCCCTGGAGCGTGGCGGTTGACGGTGCTGTCAGGAACAAGCGCGAATTCGACATCGAGGACCTGCTAAAGCTCGCGCCGATAGAGGAGCGCATATACCGGCACCGTTGCGTCGAGGCATGGTCGATGGTGGTGCCATGGCTGGGTTTCCCCCTGGCCGAGCTGATCAAGCGGGTCGAGCCGAGCGCTAGCGCCAAGTACGTTGCGTTCACGACGCGCGTGGATCCGGACGCCATGGTCGGTACGCGACTGCCGGTGCTCGACTGGCCTTACGTCGAGAGTCTGCGCATCGACGAGGCGATGCATCCGCTCGCCTTGCTTACCTTCGGACTGTACGGTGAAGTGCTGCCGAATCAGAACGGCGCGCCGGTGCGCATGGTGGTGCCTTGGAAGTACGGCTTCAAGAGCGCGAAGTCAATCGTCAGGATGACTTTTGTGGAACAGCAGCCGCGTACCGCGTGGAATACCGCCGCGCCGAGCGAGTACGGCTTCTATTCCAATGTGAACCCCGAGGTCGACCATCCGCGCTGGAGCCAGGCGCGCGAGCGGCGCATCGGCGAGGACGGTTTTTTTGCGCCCAAGCGCAAGACGCTCATGTTCAACGGCTACGCCGACCAGGTGGCCCGCCTCTACCAGGGCATGAACCTGAAGAGATTCTTCTGAGCATCGCGCGATGTGGCAGCCTAGCATGCGGCAGCTCGCCGCAACCAAGAGCGCGCTGTTCCTTCTGTGCCTGACGCCTTTCGCGCACCTGGTCTGGGGCGTGGCGTACGACGCGCTGGGCGCCAATCCTGTCGAAGCGGTGACGCACTCGACCGGCTGGTGGACGCTGTTCATGCTTTGCGCAACGCTTTCGGTGACGCCGCTGAGGCGCGCGACGGGCGCGAATTGGGTGCTGCGGCTGCGGCGCATGCTCGGCCTATTCGCCTTCTTCTACGTGGCGCTGCACTTCCTCACCTACGTTTGGCTCGACCAGTGGTTTGACGTGATGGCGATGGCGAAGGACGTGCTCAAGCGCCCGTACATCACGGTCGGCTTCACGGCATTCTTGCTGCTCATCCCGCTTGCGGCCACGTCCACCGACGCGATGCGGCGCCGGCTCGGTCGCAACTGGCAACGGATGCACCGCTTCGTTTACCTAATCGCGGTCTTCGGCGTGCTCCACTTCTGGTGGCTGGTGAAGCGCGACGTCACCGAACCGGCGCTCTTCGCGCTTGCGGTGGCGGGTCTGCTAGGGGTGCGGCTGTTCCAGCGGCTGCGCCAGCGTGTGCGGCTGGGAAACCCAGCCGCGGGCGCGCTGCGCGCCCTCAACCTCGGCGAATGACGTAGCCGCCCGACTTGTCGTCCCGCTCGAGCGCCAGGAGCTTGCGTTTCTCGGCCTCTTCGAGCAGATCGGAAAAGGCCCGAAAACCATAGTATGACTCGTTGAACTCGGGCTTGCGGCGCTTGAGCGCTTGCTTGACCATCGAACCCCAGACGCGCTCCCCTTCGCCGCGCTCGGCGAGCAGGGCCTCAACCGTTTCGAGAATCAGGTCGAGCGCCTCCTGTTTCTTCTCCTCGCCCTGGCCCGCTTCTTTGGCGGCGCCCGGAGCGCGTCCCTCCTTGCGCTTTTTCGCCGCGCGCCGCTTGGCCTCGTCTTCGCGCACCAGATCGTCGTAGTAGATGAATTCGTCGCAGTTCGCAATCAGCAGGTCGGAGGTGGAGTTCTTGACGCCGACGCCGATCACTACCTTGGCGTTCTCACGCAGCTTCGATACCAGGGGCGAGAAGTCCGAATCGCCACTGATGATGACGAAAGTGTCGACATGCGACTTTGTGTAGCAAAGATCCAGAGCATCGACCACCATGCGGATGTCCGCCGAGTTCTTTCCCGATTGGCGCACGTGCGGGATTTCTATCAGCTCGAATGAGGCCCCGTGCATCGCCGCCTTGAATTCCTTGTAGCGTTCCCAGTCGCAGTAGGCCTTCTTTACGACGATGCTGCCCTTGAGTAACAATCGCTCGAGCACGCGGTTGATGTCGAATTGCGCGTACTTGGCGTCCCGGACGCCGAGCGCGATATTCTCGAAGTCGCAGAACAACGCCATGTTGCGCGTTTCCTGTGTCGCAGCCATTCAGTTCAAGTCCCTGGGCGCCTGTGGGCCCGCCGGCACGGCCGCGCCGGAAAGAGCCCCTGCACTGGGACCAGCCCGGCGCACGTGCAGCCATTCCTGAAAGCGTTCGAAGTAGATGTAGATCACCGGCGTAATGTAGAGCGTGAGCAGCTGCGATAGCAACAGGCCACCGACCACCGTCAGACCCAGCGGC
>Ga0055436_10000068_pt1 | contig 13207 bp, 9 predicted proteins | sample Browns_ThreeSqB__2_FD_57730 | JGI IMG/M metagenome (GOLD analysis project Ga0055436, IMG submission 57730) | Wetland microbial communities from the San Francisco Bay, California, USA, that impact long-term carbon sequestration - Browns_ThreeSqB_D2 | ecosystem: Environmental > Aquatic > Marine >...
GTCCAGTCGCTTGCGCAGGAATCCGGGCAGATTGCCCGCCGGCGCGTGGTAATCGAGCAGACCCACTTCGCGCAGCCACCTCGGCTCGAGCTCGTGCCGGCTGGGGATCACCTTCACCTGCGGGAAGGAACGCCGGAACAGCGCGCTCAGGCGCTCGTCGCACTCCAGCACTACCGAAGCGCCCTGCTCGCACAGATCCGGTATGCACGACGCAAACATGATCTGGTCGCCCAGGCCCTGCTCCGCGCTCACGACAATTGTCTTGCCGTGCAGCGATTCCCCTTTCCAGGGCGCGAAGGGGATGAGACGCGGTGCCCACGCCCCTTCCACCTGCAGGCGATACCGATAGTCGGGCCATCCATGCTCGAAATCGTGCCGGGCGAGCACGAGATGGGCGCGGTTCCAGTGCGCCGCGAAGTTGTTCGGCTCGTGGCGCAACACGAAGTCGTAGGTGCGCTCGGATTCGGCGAAGCGGCCCGTATGGTCGTAGGCCGTTCCCAGATTGACGCGCTGCCAGAGCATCGAGCGCGACGTCCCCTGGGTCAGCTTCTGCATGATCTCGAGCGCGCGATCGTACTCCTCCAGCCTGACGCAGGCGAAACTGAGATGGTTCTGCGCAGCGATGCTGTAGGGGTCGCGCTCGACCGCACGCTCGAGCACTTCGAGCGCATCCGCGAAACGCTCCTTCTGCAGGTAGCAAAGTCCGAGCTCGGTCAGCGCGCGCGCGTGACCCGGGTCGCGCTCGAGGGCCTTCTTGAAATACTCGATAGCGCCGTCCACATCGCCCTTCATCTGGTGGACTGCACCGAGCTCGGTGTATGCGGTGGTGTTGTCCGGGTCGTAGTACAGCGCCAGCGACAACTCGTCCAAGCAGCGCTCGAAGTCGCGCGTGCGGCGGTGCAGGAAGGCGATTTCCAGGTGCGTCGCCACGTGTGCGGGGTCGCGATCGGCGGCGCGCTCGAGGAGTTCCAGCGCCGCATCGTGGTGGCCGGCCAGGCGCTCGAGCCTGCCGGCGAGGAACAACGCTCGCGCCCGATCCGGCCGGGATTCCAGCGCCCGGCGCACGAGGCGCTGCGCCTGGGCGGCATCGCCATCCAACAGCAACCGCTCGGCGTCATCCAGCAGCCGCTCGACCTCTGCGTCCGGGTTCGCCGAAAGATCGTGTTCAGTGGACCGCGTCATGGGCGCTCCCCATGCTTTCTTCGCTCGCACCACATACGCCACATGTCGCGCAGCGCCTGTTCCATCCCGACCATGAAGCGCCCCCCGTCGCACAGGTTCGATGCGGCGATACGCGCGCGCATCCCGGAGCGCAACGCCGACAGCCTCTGCGGCTGCCCGGCGACCGAGACAGCCTTTGCCACGTACTCTTCGCTGGAGCCCGTCACCCAGTCCGCAAGGCCCGCCGCCGTAAGCAGGCTGAGCCCCGAGCGCTCGAGGGTACTCGTCCCCGCAAGCGTCACAACCGGAACCCCCATCCAAAGGGCATCGCAGGTCGTGGTGCCGCCGTTATAGGGAAACGAATCGAGGGCCACGTCGACCTCATGGTAAAGCCCGTAATAGTCCTCCGGCCCCACGCGGCCGTGGAACGCCATCCGCTCAGGCCCCACGCCGCGCCGCGCGAAGCGCTCGGCCACCTGCAGGCGCGTCTCCCCCTCCGGCACGCCGACCAGCAGAAAGCGCGCGCCGGGCACCTGCGCACCGATCGCGGCCCAGGCGTCTATCAGCTCGGCGCCGACCTTGGCGAAATTATTGAAACAACCGAAGGTCGGGGCTCCGCGCACGGCAACGGGCGCAGCACGCACCACGGGCGCGGCCCGGGGAGGCGCAAAGCACCACATCGACCCGGGCAAGCGAATGAGCTTCTCCGTGTACCACCGGTCCGCCTCGCCGATGGGATCGATGAAGCGGTCGGTGATCCGGTACTCGATCGCCGCGACTCCGGTGCTCGCGCCATAGCCAAGATAGGCCAACTGCACCGGGGCTGGGCAGCGCGCGAACGCCGTCAGCCGCCCGCCGCGCGTGTGCCCGTTCAGATCGACGAGGATGTCGATGCTGTCGCTGCGCGCCATGTCGCTCAGCGCCTCATCGTCGAGGTCCGTCGCATCGCGCCATCGGTCCGCCTGCTCGCGAAACCGGCGAGTCACTTCGTCGTCGTGCCGTGACGCGTGATAGCAGGTGACGAGGTAGCGAGAGCGATCGCGGTGCTCAAGCAGCGGCTCGATGAAAGGCGCGGCAGAAGTGCGCCAGAAATCCGCCGAGACGTAGCCGATGCGCAGCCGGCGCTCGGAGTCCGGTTGGTTAGCGTGGTCCCCGCGGCAGAGCGAGCGCGGCGCGAAGCGTTCGCCCCAGCGAACATGCCGCGCCAGGTGGGCTTCCCTGTCGTGACGGCGGTACAGCTCATGAAACAGGCGCGCGCTTTCGACGCGCGAATGATCCGGGAGCAATCCGGTCAGGCGCTCGTAGCACTCGATCGACCGGTCGATATTGCCGCACTCGCGATGCACGATCGCGAGCTCTTCGACGATGCCTGGATGCTGCGCCGCGTGCTCGGCCAGGGCCTCGAGATTGCGGCGGGCGCCGTCGAAATCGCCCGATTCGCGACGCGACCGTGCCAGCTCGTAGGCGATCGCCGGGTCTTGCTGCGCCGCGGCCAACACGGATTCCAGCGTGGCCACGGCGTCGCGCGGCCGCCCGGCCGCCCGCAGGTTCTGCGCGGCCAGCAGCGCAATCTCGCGCGATCGTGGCTCGACTTCAAGTGCGCGGAGCAGATGCGGCAGCGCACCTGCCCGGTCGCCGCGCCGGTGATACAGCACGCCGAGTCCGCTGTGCGCCCCGAAACTTGCCGCGTCGTGTGCGAGCGCCCGGGAGAATGCAGCCTCGGCCTGCGTAGTTTGTCCTTGCTTCAGCAGCTGCGCCGCCTCGGCGCAAGCGCGCTCGGCGGCGCGCGTGCCCGAAGCGGCGGCGCGCGCGCCCAGGAGGTTCGATACGAGCCTGGTCAGGATCGACACGCGGCGCTCGCTCGGGTCCCCGGCGCCACCACCTAGGCCACCCCCGCCTGCCGCTCGCGCAGCGCGGCGGCCACCCTGGTTACCACGTCGCGCCAGTCCCCTTCCGAGCGCTGCCTGAACAGCGTGACGTCCGGATACCAGGGCATGCGGTCGCCCTCAAAGAGATAGCGCCATGCCGGCGCACGTGGCGTCAAGGTCCAGACAGGTCGGCCGAGAGCACCGGCAAGGTGGACGACGGTCGAGCACACGGTGATCACCAGATCGAGGCCGAGCATCAAGGCCGCGGTTTCGTCCAGGTCGGCGAGCGCATCGTCCCAATGCGCGACCTGCCTGCCGTGTCCTGCCCGCATCTGCTCCAGTTCGTCGGCATGGACACGGTGCTGCAGGCTTATCCAGCGCACCCCTGGCACGCCAAGCAGCGGCTGCAGTGCCTCCAGCGACAGCGAGCGCAGCGCGCGACCGGTCTTATACAGGCCCCCGCGCCATGAAATTCCCACTTTCGGGCCGGGACCGAGCGCCGCAATGCGCTCGCGCCACAGAGCGACCTTTTGCGCGTCGGCGCGCAGGAAGGCCGTCGCACGCGCGAAGTCGGCGCGCGAGCGCCGATAGCGCCCGGGAAGCGAGCCAATCGGCACCCAGCAATCGATCGCCCGGCGCAGCGAGCCGTCCGGGGCCTCGAGCTCCCGCTGGCTGCCGACGACTTCGAACTGCGGAAAAGAGCGCCGAAAGAGCGACACGAGCCGTCGATCGCAATGCACCACGCCGGTTGCCCCGGAGTTGGCGAACTCGTTGAGGCAGGACGCGAACATGATCTCGTCGCCCAGCCCCTGCTCACGCTGTACGAGCACGGTCTTGCGGGCGAGGTCCCCCCCGTCGCACAGGGGCATCGGCAGCGGCTCGAAAGGGGACGCGTTGCTGCGCAATCTCGCTTCGTAGTTTGGCCAGCCTTCCTCGAATCGCTGCAGCGCGAGCTGGGCATGCGCCAGCGCTAGGCGCACATCCGCGTTCTCGGAGTCGTGCTCGAGCCCCTGCTCGGCGCAATTGATGGCTCGCGCCGCATCGCCGCGCCGCAGCCATATCGCGCTCAGCGCCGCGATGACGTCGGCGTCCTGCGGGACCAGCGCATGCGCCTTCTCCAGCGCCTGCAGCGCGTCATCGAGACGACCCTGATCCTGCAGCACCATGCCGAGGTTCAGCCACGCCGTATGCAGGGTCGGGCGGAGCTCGGTCGCATGGCGCAGCGTTCGCTCTGCCTCGTCGAGCAGCTCGAGTTCCCTGCAGGCCAGGCCGAGATTGCAGTGCGCCATGTAGAAGTCTGGCTTGAGAAACGTCGCCCGAAGGAAGTGGCGCCGCGCCACCCCAAGCTCGCCGCGCCGCGCAACGACCAGGCCGAGGTTGTTCCATGCCTCGGGATGCTCTGGATTGCGGTTGACCGCGTTCTCGAGCGATTCCTCGGCCTTCTCGTAATTGCCCAGGACGATCTCCACCAGCCCCAGTTCGTTCCACACGTCGGCGCGGTCTGGGTCGACGGTGCTGGCAAGGCGAAAGTAGAAGCGCGCCCAGAAATGGTCGCCAGTCTGGTAGTGGCACACCCCGAGGTCGAGCCATGCTTCGGCGTGCCGTGGCTTGAGCACCAGCGCGCGCCGGTAGACCTCCATAGCGGCCTCCAGCCGGCCGCGCCGGCGCAGAATCTCGGCCTGGATCACCAGGGCGTCGGCGTTGTCAGGCTCATCGGCCAGGATCGCGCCCGCCGCGGCATCCGCCTCGTCGTAGGCGCGCGCCGCCAGCAATCGGCGCGCCTCGTCGACCGCCGTCCTCGCCGGCCCGGCTATGGTCGCGCCCTGTGGCGGGGGCTTCGGACGCGCAAATAATTGCGAGATAAGCGAGCGCAGCATGCCGGGTTCGCGGGGCGCGCGCCGTCCGGTCCGCCGCGATCAGGACCCGATACGCTCGTTAATGAGCTTCTGGGTCCCCGTCCCCGGCCACCCCTGCGAGTAGATACGCGCCTCCCAGATGATGCCCGGATGCCTTGCGACAGCTGTGCGAAAGACCTCCTCCCACCATGGGCCGGGACGAATGGTGCAGTGCGCGTTCTCGCCGTTCGGCAGACGCTTGTTCGCCGGATAGCAGGCGATCGTCGCGAATACGAACTTGGATGCGAACGAGAATATCTCGTCCACGATCCAGTCGATGTCTTCCTCTGGACAATGCTCCAGCACGTCGGTGCTGATGACCCCATCGAATTTGCCGGTGGGGATTTCGCTGTATGGCTGGTAAGCGGGATCGAAGCAGGTCACCTCGTCCACGCCCCAGTAATCGATGACGCTGTCCCAGCGCCCCTTTCCCGGAATCTCCAGCGGCTTCGGATCGTACTGCGTCCCCTTGCCGCTGCCGTAGTCGAGCACCGTCAGCGCGCCCGTAGCATCGATGAGCCGTTTGATGTCCTCGGCATGCGGCCGCAGGCTGCGCCCGTCAAACGTCTGGGCGGCAGGAACTCCCATGTGTCGCTCGCCCTTCAGGTGCATTTCGCGGTAGGTCGCCACGAGTTCAACGTATCGCGGGCTAGGATGCTGCCGACTAAAAACCATGGTACCGGTCCGACCCCTAAAGGCTGTATCTGTGTCAATCAAGGCAGACGTGACAAACCGCACGATTTGTCCGACACGCTGTGCCTTCCACCTGCGCGAATATAATACCAACGAACGGCGCGCGCGCGTCGCTTTTCCAACCGCACGACCTGTGCACGCTGGCGCTCCCATTCCGTGCTGATTGATGATGCACACCAGTTCTCGCTCATCGTGCCGACGTACGAGGGTACGCCATTCCTGCGCCGCTGCCTCGACTTCCTGCAAGCAAGCGGCTTCCCCGGCCACATCGTGCTCTCTGACAACAGCACCGGGGAGCACCTGGATTTCGTCAAATCTTGTCCCGCGCGTTATCCCGCACTGTGGCTCGACGTGCATCTCTTCGATCCGAACGTCCGTTTTCTCGAAAAGCTCGCGCAAACGATGGAGAGGCTCGACGGGCGCTACGTCATGCTGTGCGGACAGGACGATTTTATCCTGGCTGACAACGTCGAGAAGATCCTGCTGGCATTGGAAGCCGACGCAGGACTGTCGTGCGCGCGGGGCCGCGTGGCGCGGTTCTTCATCCGTCGACCCGCGAACGAAGAGGCCGGGCAGCCTTCGATCGAGGTTAATCCGCATCCGATGCTGGGTTACTCCGACCCCCATGCCGAGAGCCGCGTGCTGATGCACCTCGGCATGTACGCGTCGACGCTCTATTCGGTGCATCGTCGTGCGCCGCTCATTGAGAACTTCAGGCTCACCGAAGCGTTCACCAAGAACGTGATCTTCTTCCAGTACCTGTCTTCCAGCATCACGGTAGCCCAGGGACGGGTCGCATGCCTGGATGAGCTTTACTTGGCGCGGCAGATTCACTTCGACAGCTGGGCGGCACGCCTGAAGGACAATTACGAACACTGGCCGTTGCTGATCACGGCGCCGAATTATTCTGGGTATTACGCGCAGTTCCGCAGCGCGCTGATCGACATTCTTACGAACCGCTTCGGTTCAGTGGACGACGGCTCGCTTGGCGCAAAGATCGATCGCGCGTATGTTCAGTTGGCGAAGCGCAGTTTTTGCCAGATGGGCCTCGACGACGACGCCGACAGCGCATTCTTTGGCAGGCTGCAGTCGCCAGGCAGTCCGGAGCATAAGTTGCTTAACCGGATCGCCACGTTTACGCTTCGTTACCCGGATACGTTCTGAGCGAGCCGGTCGCGAATCCACATGCAAGCGGATAGGCAAACACCCGGAGATGGAGCAAATTGGCCCGACCGCGTCAAGATCGTGCGGGGTGGCCGCGAAGTGGAGTTCGCTGTCATCAATGCGACCACTGCCTGGCGCGCCCGAACCGCAATGACCAAGGAGCCCGGGACGATCTCATGGATCGAGCAATTCAAGCCGAACGACGTGCTGATCGACATCGGCGCGAATGTTGGTATCTATTCGCTCTGCGCTGCGCGCTTCAATGAGGTGCGCGTGTTCGCCTTCGAGCCTGAGTCGCAGAACTTCGCATTGCTTAACGAGAATATCTTTCGCAATTCTCTGGACGAATCTGTCACCGCGTACTGCGTGGCGCTAAGCGATCAAACCAAGTTCGATTTTCTGTACCTGACGCAGTTCGATGCGGGCAGCTCGTGCCACACCTTCGGAGAGAGCCTGTCGCCGAGCCTCAAACCGAGGCCGTCACCTTTCCGTCAAGGCTGCTTCTCGACGACGCTCGATGCATTGGTGGCCGAAGGCGTTGTTCCCGTACCCCAGTACGTAAAGATCGACGTCGACGGGATTGAGCACAAGGTGGTCAGTGGCGCGGATGCAACCTTTCGCGATCCACGCGTAAAATCGGTGCTGATCGAGCTCAACTCGGCGCTCGACGAGCACTGGGAGGTGGTTGACGGGATGCTTGCGCGCGGTTTTACCTACGACGCAGCCGAGGCCGATCGCGCACGCCGCCATGAGGGGCCATTCGCCGGAACAGGGAACTATGTCTTTCGACGTTGAGGAGTTCGTCCGCTACCAGATTGCCAACGCGCAGGTACGCCCCTACCCGTTTCCGCATTTCTGCGTCAGCCCCGTGTTCCCTGAGGAGTATTACCGTGAACTGCAGGCGCACCTGCCGCCGACGGACGCGCTAAAGCCGATCCACGAGTATGGAACCGTGGGCGTCACGAACAAGGAAACGGGAGAGGTTAAGCCCAAGTACGAGCCTCGCTTCATCGCCGACCTGGCGACACTCGAGGAACACGAAGAAGCGAATCGGCGTGGCCACTTCTGGCGCGAGCTCTCATCGTGGCTGCTGGCGGACGCGTTCCGGGACCTGATGATCGAGAAGTTTCGGGTTGGCATCGGCCATCGCTTCGGGGAGCAAGCGCGCTTGCAGACGGATGTCGAGGGGCGCTTCGTCCGCGACTTCCACCAGTACCGTATCCATCCACACACCGACACGCCCGCGAAACTAATCTCGCTGCTGTTCTACCTGCCGGCTAACGATGCGCTCCGCCACCACGGCACGGTGCTGTACCGGCCGATCGACCCCAATTTCCGCTGCGAAGGCACGGCACGCTACCCGTTCGAGGCTTTTCGCAAGGTCGCGGCCATGTCGTTCATGCCTAACACCCTGCTCGGTTTTCTTAAGACGGACTACGCGTTCCATGGCGTCGAGGAGATCCGGGACGAGCGCATAGAGCGTAACGTCCTACTGTACAACATCTACGTTCGCAAGGTCGCGCTGCCGCAGCGCAGTGACGCCAAGCGAGCAATCTGGCCCTGGGCGCGAAAGTCGCACCGGGCATGAATACGACAACTGGAGCAAACGCTATGGGCATACTCGACAAGTTGCTGGGCAGGGACGTGGACGCGTTCGCGAAGACGCTGGCGGAGGCGATTGCCAAGCGATATCCGCCGGCGCTCGACAAGTCCCCCGAACGCCGCGTCTCGCCCAACCGCGTGACGAAGGTGCTCGAGGACGCGATGGAGCAGGCCACCAGCTACGCCTCCACCCAGCGCTTGGGCGTCTACAAGAAGGCAAAGCTCGCCAATGCCTTCAAGTGGGAGCTGAAGGAGCTCGGATACAGCGACAAGTTTGTCGAGGTGGCCACCGAGAGCTTGGTGGTGTATATCACCACGCGAAAGGGCAAGCAGGAATCCGCGCCTGGCGGCAGCGCCTGACGGCGGCCGAGTCCCCTGCGGCCTAAGGGACGTAACCCGGAATTTTCGACTCGTCCACCCCGTCGATCTGCTCCTTGTCGAGGAACATCTCGGCGTATCGCAGGTAGATCTTCTTGCGCACGAAGATGTCGAACAGATCGGGGTCGATGTGCCCGTTTTCCCTGAAGCGCCCCAGGATCTCGAGCGATTCCGAAAGCGTCTTGCCCCTCTTGTAGGGCCGATCCTTGGCGGTAAGGGCCTCGAAGATGTCGGCGATGCCCATAACCCGCGCTTGCACCGACATCTGCTCGCGCGTCAGGCCCTTCGGGTAGCCCTTGCCGTCCATGCGCTCGTGATGACCACCGGCGTACTCTGGGACGTTCTTGAGGTGCCTTGGCCATGGCAACGCTTCGAGCATCCTGACGGTCGCCACGATGTGATGATTGATGATCTGGCGCTCGTCCGCATTGAGCGTGCCCGAGCGAATGGTGAGGTTCTTGAGCTCGTCGGACGTGAGGAAGCTCGCCTCGTGCCCGGCGCTGTCGATCCAGCGGTACTGCGCGATCGATTTCACGCGCTCGACGTCGGCCGCGCTCATCGCCTCGCTGCCGATGTTACAGGCGCGCAGGAACGCACGGGCGTCATCGAGCTGGCGCACGCGCTCGCGAAAGCGCGCCTCGGCCACCTCCACCTCCGCGCGCGGCGCTGACCGTTCGGCCAGCGCGATGCGCCCGCGCAACAGCTCGATCTCGGCGTCACGCTTGAGCACCTCAAAGCGCGTATCCAGCAATTGGATGCGATCGAAAATGGTTTCCAGCTTGGTGGCCTTGTCCACGACGTGCACCGGCGTCGTGACCTTGCCGCAATCGTGCAGCAGCCCGGCGATCTTCAGCTCGTAGCGATCCTTGTCGGACATCGTAAAGTCGCGCAGCGGCCCATCCGTAGTGTCATTAACCGCCTCCGCAAGCATCATGGTCAGCATCGGCACGCGCTGGCAGTGCCCTCCCGTGTACGGGGACTTTTCGTCAATCGCGGTGTTGATGAGGTTGATGAACGACTCGAACAACTGCTCGAGCTGGTTGATCAACATCCTGTTCGTCAGCGCGATCGCCGCCTGCGACGCCAGTGACTCCGCAAGCCTCTGATCCGACGCGGAAAACGCCGTAATCTCACCGGTTACCGGATCGCTCGCGTTGATTAGCTGCAGTACGCCGATGATCTCGTTCTCGTGGTTGCGCATCGGCACCGTGAGAAACGACTTGGAGCGGTAACCCGTCTTGCTGTCGAAGGCCCGCGTGCCCGAGAAGTCGAACCCCTCGGCCGTATAGGCGTCTGCAATGTTGACGGTTTTTCCGGTCAGCGCCGCGTACGCAGCGACCATGTTGTGGTTCGGCTTGCCGTCTTGGTAGAGCTGGATCGGGTAGAAAGGCACCGCATTCCCGGTAGTGCCTCCGAGGTAATACTTGAGTGAGCTTGTGCGCAGGATCTCGAAGCGCAGTGTCTGATCGTCGCTTACGCGATAGAGCGTGCCGCCGTCGGCACGGGTGATGGACTTGGCGGCAGTGAGAATGGCTTCCAGCAGGCGATTGATATCGCGCTCGGCCGACAGGGACGCCCCGATGGCGTTGAGCCTCTCGAGACGCTGAACGAGATCGTCCTCGGGCGACAGCTCATGCCCCGAGAAATTCAGAATCTGCGTGGTGTCGAGCGAGCCGCTCATCAGCAGGGGGGCGGCGGCGTCACTTGATGCAGACCGTGCGCACTTCCTTGATATGCGTAAGGCCCATCAGAGTCTTCTCGATGCCGTCCTGCTTGAGCGTGCGCATGCCCTCCTCCAAGCATATGGCCAGCATTTCCGCGACGCGAGCGTGTTCCTGGATGGCCTTCTTCATGCGGTCGCTCGCTATCAGCAACTCGTGCAATCCGAGTCGCCCCTTCATTCCGGTCCCGCCGCAGGCGTCGCAGCCGACCGGCTTGTACATGGTGAGCTGGCCCTTCTCGTTGCCGTAGTTCTTCACCCAGTCCTTGTAGACCGCCTCCATGGCGCCTTTCGCGTCCTTCTTGAACGGCTCGGTGTTCATCAACTCTTCGCAGAACTCATTGAGCAGCGACTTGATCTCGGTCGCCTCTGGGTTGTAAGGCTGCTTGCATTTCGGGCACAGACGCTTGGCCAGGCGCTGCGCCAGTACGCCGAGCAGGGCGTCGGCGAAGTTGAACGGGTCCATGCCCATGTCGAGCAGGCGGATGATCGACTCCGGTGCAGAGTTCGTGTGCAGGGTCGCGAACACCAAGTGGCCGGTCAGCGAGGCCTCGATGCCCAGCGACGTCGTTTCCTTGTCCCGCATCTCGCCGACCATGATGATGTCCGGGTCCGCGCGCAGGAACGCCTTCATCACCACCGAGAAGTCGAGGCCGGCCTTCTTGTTCACCTGTACCTGGCGCAGGCCCTTTTGCGTGATCTCGACCGGATCCTCCGCCGTCCATATCTTGGTATCCGGCGTGTTGAGATAGCCGAGCACCGAGTGCAGGGTAGTGGTCTTGCCCGAGCCCGTCGGACCGCAGACGAAGAACAGTCCATAGGGCTTCTCGATGGTCTTTTTGACCTTATGGTAGTTTCTATCCGTCAACCCGAGCTTCTCCAGGGGAATCGGCTCGCCGGCCGCGAGGATACGCATGACGATATCCTCGACGCCGCCGGCGGTCGGAATAGTTGCGACGCGCAGCTCGATGTCGAGCGGTCCAAACTTCTTGAACTTTATCTTTCCGTCCTGGGGACGCCTCTTCTCGGAGATGTCCAGGTCGCACATGATCTTGAGCCGCGCCACAATCGCGTTGCGGTAGCTGGCTGGAACCTCGATGTAAGGTCCGAGCGAGCCGTCCTTCCTGAACCGCACCTCGGTCTTCGCCTTGCCGGGATAAGGCTCGATGTGGATATCCGAGGCGCCCTGGTGGTAGGCCTCGACGATGATCTTGTTGACCAGCTTGACCAGTTCGTTGTCGGCCGCCGCGGACACGTCGTCCGAGGTGCCCTCGACGTCGGCTGCACCGTCATCGAGCCCGGAAAGCAGGTCGTCGATGTTGCCCATGTCGACGGCTTCCTGGCCGTAGAACTGGGTGACCGTATCCCTGAAGTCCTTGAGCGTCGTGACCTTGTAGACGATGCGCGCCTTGGGAAACACGTTCGAGGCGATGCGCGAACTGCGGATTCGCTCCGGGTCGAGGCACATCACCACCAGGCCTTCCTTGGAATCGTCGATCGGCAACCACTGGTTAGCGTCCACGTATTCGCGCTTGAGGTTCTTCAGCAGGTCCATCGGCTTGATGCGCTCGGGCTTGAACGGCTCGTAGGGCACGCCGAAGAACTTCGACAGCGCATGCCCGATGGCGACCAGCTTCACCTGGAACTCGTCCACCAGCACGGTCTCCACGTCGACCGCCTTCTTGCGCGCCTGGCGCGAGGCCAGGTCGAACTCTCCCGCGGAAAGCACGGCGTCGGCGATGAGGTAGTCGTACTTGGTCTTGACCAGCTGGGGCTTCTGGCGCTGCCTGAACGCGATGGCCAGCGTCTGAACCAGCTCCGCCACGCCATCCTCGGCGAGCGCGCCGAAGGGCACGCCGGCCTTGTTGTTGATGATTTGGATGACGCCGATCAGCTCGCCGCTGCTCTGCTCGACGATTGGCGCCACCAGCATCTGCTTGGTGCGGTAGCCCGTGCGCTTGTCTACCTCTTGCAGGAAGCGCAAGGTCGGATTGATCGACCGCAGCTCCGTGTCATCGTATACGTCCTTGACGTTTATGATCTTTTTGGAGAGGGCGGCGTAACCGGCGAGCGAGTGCTCAGCGATCGGCAGCTTCAGGTCTTTGAAAGAGTTGAGCCCCGTCTTCACCTTCGAGACGATCGCCTGCTTGTCATCGCTGACGGAATAGATGGTGAGCCGGTCCGCATTGAAGAGGACGCAGATCTCGGTGCTCACCTCCAACATGATCTCGTCGATGTTGTTGGTGGCGTGGATCTTGTTGGTGACCCCCTGAAGCTGCTTCTGGAACGCCAGACGCGCGTTCACATCAGATTGCGACGCAGCTTGATGGCTGAGTACCGCGCTCATTCCAAACCTCCGATGCCGGGCGCGTGCCGCAGACACGCATGCGCGGCGGGCCGGCCGCCCCACCGCGCAGCCCCCACGCTAGGACCACGGACTGGAAAACCTATCCTAGTCCCTGATTTATAAACATTCAACTGCAACCCCCATGATTCTTAACAAGCTTTTGCCGTTTTCCACAACTTAGTCCCGCTTTTCGGCCGCCCATAGCCCTCCCTCGAGCAACCACACCTTGAATCCGCGCTGGGCGAACAGGAACGCGGCGGCGGCGCTGCGGCGGCCGCTTTGGCAGTACACGATGTATTCCTTCGACTTGTCGAGTACCGAAAACATGTCGCGTACTTCGGACAGCGGCACGTTGATCGCCCCCGGGAGCTTGTCGTAT
>Ga0055436_10000076_pt1 | contig 11999 bp, 14 predicted proteins | sample Browns_ThreeSqB__2_FD_57730 | JGI IMG/M metagenome (GOLD analysis project Ga0055436, IMG submission 57730) | Wetland microbial communities from the San Francisco Bay, California, USA, that impact long-term carbon sequestration - Browns_ThreeSqB_D2 | ecosystem: Environmental > Aquatic > Marine >...
TACTCGCTCGGGCTCGGCGTGCCGTTCCTGCTCGCTGCGCTGTTCCTGCACGAGATGACCGGGCGCTGGAAGCGCCTGCGCCTGGCGGGACGCTCGCTGCAGACCGTCGCCGCGGCGGTGATGGTGGTCGTCGGCGTCGCGATCATGAGCGGCGAGCTCACCACGTTCAGCTACTGGCTGCTCGAGGTCTTCCCGGCGCTCCGCAAGATCGGCTGACCACGCAGCCGCAGGCCGCGACCGGTCCCCGAGGAACATATGGGTGGGTGACCGCGCGTCACGGTTTGATGTGGATCAATGCAGTTGATCGTAATGTGATGAGAATCGTTTTTATGCGAATTGATTTACATTACACGGAGGGATGTCGAGCAAGGCCACCAGACAGGCAGGCGCGCTCGATACTCCCGCGGCTCCGCAGAATCCGGTCTTGGATGGTGCCGGTGGCCCTTTTTGCGGTCATGGCACTTCTGCAACAGCCGACAATCTGCGCTTTGCGGGGCATGGCTAGCATCGGCGCGGCGCTTGCTATGTCGGGCCAGCGTTTGCCGGTGCACCATGTGACACAGCCGGTCACAACCTTCGCTGGCCCTGTGATCGCGACCGACACGCGACATGTTTCGGTATGTTGCTGTGGCGTGCGGCTGGCGGGCGAGGCGACGCCTCCACCGTCAGACCATGCCTCGTTGCATATTGACCTCCTGATGTCCGTGCTTCCCCATGCAATGCCCGCTCTGGTACTCGCAGTCGGGATGGTGCGGACGGGCCTGGGGAATCAGTCGGCAATACGGACTTTGCCCTACCCCGCGCGCAGCGCGCGTCTTCTGTTCTAGAACGTTCTCCCCGACGCGCACGCTTCGCCAGAAGCGTTGCCGCGCCTTCGCATATTTTCGTCAACATTTTCGGGGAGAATCATCATGTCTCAATCGCAATGCAGTAGACGTCTAAGCATTCTCGATCTCGCACTCGGGGTTTGCGTTGCCCTGCTGGCATTCTCACCGGCACCGGCACTGGCGATTCCGAGCTTTGCCCGCCAGACGGGCCTTTCATGCTCGACGTGTCACACGGTGTTTCCGGAGCTGACCGCATTCGGGCGGCAGTTCAAGCTGCAGGGCTACGCGCTGGGCACGCAGCTCGAGGACAAGCCGCTGCCCTACAGCCTGCCGGTCGCTCTGGGGCTGCAGGTGGGCAACACCACGGTCAAGGACCGCAGCAAGGGCGCCGATCCGGACGAGGATTTCCCGCAGGCGAACGAAACGATCGTGCAGCAGGTGGCGTTCTACTACGGTGGCAAGATCGTTGGCAATCTCGGCGCCATGGCCCAGTACAACTGGGACGGCATCGAGAAGCACTGGGGTGCGGAGATGGTCGATATCCGCTACGGCGACCAGGCGAAGGCGGGCGGCAAGGACTTGCTCTGGGGCGTGTCGGTGGCCAACGCACCGACCATGCAGGACCTGTGGGCGACCACGCCCATGTGGGGGTTTCCGCACCTCGACAACGCGGGGATCATGCCGATGAACACGTCGCTGTTGGACATGACGCTGATGAACCAGGTAGGCGCGGTGACGCTGTACGGGTTCTACGACAGCCAGTACTACGGCGCGTTCGGACTGATGAGCAACGGCAAGAAGGGGGCGTTCAAGGTCCTCAACGTGGGGGATGAACTCGAGACCGCGGTCGACGGCGTGGCGCCGCACATGCGCCTGGCGTGGGAAAAGGACTGGGGCACGAACAGCCTTATGATCGGGATGCACTTCGTGCAGGCGGACATCTTCCCCGATCCGGACGTTCAGAGCGGGCCCACCAACCGCTACACCGACTATGCGCTCGATTCCCAGTACCAGGGCAGCAGCGGGGACCATATGTACTCGATGCACGCGTTCTACGTTCACGAGAAGCGCGACTGGAACGCGAGCTTCCCCGCGGGCGAGGCCTCCAATTCGTCGGACACCCTGGACACCTTCAAGATCAACGCGCATTACTGGTACAAGCGCAAGGTGGGCGGCGGCATCGGCTACTTCGACTACTCGGGCGACACGGACATGCTCAAGTACGGCATGGGCGGCATGCCGAGCGCCATGGGCAACGCCACGGGCAGCCCGGACACGCAAGGCTGGATCGCCGAAGCCAACTGGCTGCCGCTGCCAGGTGAGCAGAACCTGAAGCTCGGGCTGCGCTACACCGCCTACACCAAGTTCAACGGGGCAAGCAGCGACTACAACGGCTTCGGTCGCAACGCGTCGGACAACAACAACTGGTTCGCCTATATGTGGCTGCTGTTTTGAGGATCGCGTTCGATGCGGTCAAGGGTGGGGTTCTCTGCTCGGGAGGGCCCCTCCTCGCGCCGCAATCAGTACCGCGGCGCGCCTCTCTCATCGCGGCTCTGATCCCGTCTCGACTGGAAGGCCCTTCATGCGCCATTCCGGGTAGCCGTCTTCCAGGCGCCGTGCCTGCAGTCCCTTCTTTCGCAGGCGCGCCACGGCTTCGAAGGCGAGGACGCAGTAGGGCCCGCGGCAGTAGGCCACGATCTCCTTGCTCTTCGGCAGGCGGTTCAGCCGGCCTTCGAGCTTTGCCAGCGGGATGTTGATCGCGCCGGGCAGATGGCCCGCCTCGTATTCCTCCGCCGGGCGGACGTCGAGCACCGTTACCAGGCCCTTGCGCACGCGCCCGAGCAGCTCGTTCGCTGCGATCGGCTCGAGCGCATCGCGCGTGCTGAGATAAGCGCCGACGAGCTTTTGCACCTCCGCGACGCGCCGCTGGGCCACGCGCCGCACGGTATCGAGCAGCGCGACGACGTCGTCGCCCGAGAGCGCGTAGTACACGCGCAGTCCCTCCTTGCGGGCCGAAACGAGCCCCAGGCGGCGCAGCTCCTGCAAATGCTGCGAGGTGTTCGCGACGCTGAGCCCGCTGACGGCGGCGAGCTGCTCGACGCTGCGCGCCCCTTGCGCAAGGAACTCGAGAAGCTCGAGGCGGTTGGCGTTGCCGAGCGCTTTTCCGACGCGCGCGATCTGCGCGAAGATGTCCTGTTTGAAGCCGCTTTTCGCCATCGCGCCCCGGCTATTCAATCGACCCCTTGAATTATAGCGAGGGCGGCGCGGGTACGGACTACCTCGTAGGAAATCGGCTCCTTGTTCCGGTAATCGATGCGCCTGCGCCTGGCTTCGTCGAGCAGGTGATAGCGCACCTGCGCTTCCACGGTCATCGCCGTCGAGTCGCGACTCGGATCGACATCGAACGAGAAGACCTTCGGCTGCCATCGCGGCAAGCGGGTGTCCCACAGCTCGACGATGAACGGCCGCCACAGGATGGTCCGCTTGAGACTATGCTCGTCTTGCCGAAGCACAACGCCGTTTCGATCGAGGAGGCGAATCGACACCGAGAGGTACCGGTCCGGCGTTCCGGTCGGCAGATAATGCGCGGCGCCCGTGTTGGTCAGCGTCAGAGTGAAGCGGCGCTTCCCTGGGGGGCCGGATCCTTCGCGCAACACCGCCTGCAGCCCCTGTTTCACCATTTCCGGGTCGTGTCCGCCGCGCCACAGGTGTCTGCGCGCGGTCCGCACCTTGCCGCCCGCGACCAGCGGCCGCTCGGCGAGCGGCATGTGGCATGCGATGCAGTCGAGCCCCGCGTCCTTCGTGGCACCCGGTGTGCCGCGAATCTCGGCGACCGTGCCGCAGGGGGGGAAGCGGAGAAAAGTGTCCCATCTGTTCCCGCCCACGACGTGGCACCTGAAGCAGATCTCGTTGGGGTCGGCGAGCCTTTCCACCGGGTGCGGCACGCTGATGTCTCCGTAGGGCCCGAGGATCTTGCCATTCCGCAAGTGGCAGGCGGCGCAGGTGACGCCCTCGTGCTGCAATTCCGGATCGAAGGCCGGATTGGGTTCGAGGATCGGGTGCCACTTTTCCTGGTCCTCGAATCCCAGGATCTTGTGCTCCTGCTGGCGATCGAGCGGGGTATGGCAGTTTTTGCAGATCTGCTGTTTGCCGTCGAACGCCCAATCGGTTTGAAAATACGGATCCGTCCACGCTCGGCTGTGGATGGTGGTCGACCACTCCTCGTAGAAGTCTCGATGGCAGCTCGCGCATTCTTTCGCACTTAACGACACGAGCGGTGGCGGCACGCTCGCCGTGGAGACAGGCCGCTCGAACGTTTCCGATACCACGAAGATGTTCATCGGCCGCACCAGCCGCCATGCCAGGAACGCCGCCAACGCGACCAGCACCGTGCCGAGCGCGATGGCCTTTAGCTTTCGACCCGAAAGCCGGCCTGCTTCCATTCGGTCATTCCGCCGCGCGCCACCCGGACCGCGGAAAAGCCTTTCGCCGACAGGAGCTGAGCGGCAGACGCGGAGCGCTTGTCGGTGCGGCACACGATCGCGATCGGTCGGCCGCGATGAGCCTCGATCTCCGGCACTCTGCGCGGCAAGTCCTCCAGAGAAATGTTCTGCGCTCCGGGGATATGGCCCTCTTCGCCAAAAAAATCTTGCGCACTGCGCACGTCCAGTACCAACAGGTCCTCACCGGCATCGAGTTCTTCCTTGAGCTGCTCGATGCCGAGCGTGGGAGCGCGCCGCAACCGGCGTATCAGCCGCGGCAGGAACACGATCAGGGCGAGCAGGCCGAGCGCCAGCAGGCCCTTGCGGATGCTCCCTTCGCTGCCCGCGGCCGCCTCGCGGCCGACGTAGCCCAGATAGGTATAGGCGATCGCGCCCGGCAGCATGCAGAGGTACGACGCGAGGATGAAATGCGACAGCCTGATGCGGGTCAGGCCGAGCGCGTAATTCAGAAGATTGAACGGAAAGAGCGGCACGAGCCGCACGAACGCAATGAAGCGCCAGCTCTCCGCCTCCACTCCTTCGATCAACTGCTTGACGCGGCCGCCGGCCTTGCGCGCGACCCAGTCGGACGCGAGATGGCGTGCGACCAGGAACGCCAACGTGGCGCCGAGGGTCGCTCCGGTAAGACTGTAGAGCGTGCCCCATATCGGCCCGAACAGCGCGCCGCCCGCGATGGTAAGGACCGAGCCCGGCAGAAACAGAACGGTTGCCGCCGCGTACAGCGCGATAAAAATCAGCGGTGCCGCGAGGCCCGCATGATGCACCCAGCTCTCGAGCGCCGCGCCGGAGAGCCGCTGGTGGTAGATCGCCGCGATGCCGACGCCCGCGAGCAGCGCGGCCACCACGCCGAAACGCGCCAGATCACCGGGCCGTATCTGCATTGTTCCAGCTGCGGCGATTGATCGAATAGCCCTCCAGGCGACCCCGGAAAGGTATCGCTAGCATCCCCGGCAGCCAGCTGCACCACTTGGTGTCCCGATAGCCGCGAATGCCGATCACCATGTGCTCGTGCCCAGCCCGCGGCTGGTCGCGGTAGGTGCCGAAGAGGCGATCCCACCACGGCAGGTTGAAGCCGAAGTTGCTGTTGGTTTCGTCGTCCTCGACGGAGTGATGAACGCGATGCATGTCGGGGGTCACGACCAGCCAGCGCAGCACGCGATCGACGCTTCCGGGAATCGCGACGTTGCCGTGGTTGAACATCGCGGTGGCATTGAGCAGCACCTCGAACACTATGACCGAAAGAGCCGGCGCGCCTATGACGACGATCGCCGCGAACTTGATGAGCATCGAAAGTGCGATCTCGAGCGGATGGAAGCGCGCGCCGGTGGTGACGTCGAAATCCAGGTCCGCGTGGTGCATCCGATGCAGCCGCCACAGCGCAGGTACGGCGTGAAACATCACGTGCTGGAAATAGATGGCGAGATCGAGCGCCGCCACGGAGGCGAGAAGCGCGACCCAGTAGGGCGCATCGAGGTTGTTGAGCAGGCCCCATCCCCTTTCCGCCGCCAGGGCGGCTATCCCCGTCGCGGCGAGGGGAAAGGCGAGCCTGAGCAGAACCGTGTTCAGGACCACGAGGCCCAGGTTGTTGGCCCAGCGTACGGGCTTGGATACGCTGAGCGCGCGGCGCGGCGTCAGCGCTTCCCACAGCGCCATCCCCGCAAGGATCGAAAGGAAGGCGCCGAGGCGGATCGCCGGCTCGTGCGCTGCGAGGAACTGTCCCGTGGTCATCTGCGCAGCTCGATTGGCACGCCGGCGGTGGCACTACTATTCAATTGATAGCTTGAATAGTGGATTGCGGCGCGACCGGTGTCAAGAGGCGCCGTCGGCCGGGTGCAATATGCGAATGTTGCCCAGGAAATCGAGAGCCACTGGTCGGAGGCACCGCTCGACGTGCGCCCGCTCGGGTTTGACCTAAATCAAGCGCTTCGGTCGCATTCGACGTAGCGTGTGCGGCGAGGGAGTGGATCCCGAGGGAGACCACATGTTGGCGAAAGACGTGATGACGACAGCGGTCCTGACCGCGCTTCCGAGCACCGACGTGCGCGAGATCGCGCAGATGCTGCTCGAGCGCCGCATCAGCGCGGTGCCGATCGTCGATGAGCGAGGCAAGCTGCGCGGCATCGTCAGCGAAGGCGATTTGATCAACCGGCCCGAGTCGGAGACGCAGCACCGTCAGTCGTGGTGGCTGCGCCTGATGTCGGCTCCCGACGAACAGGCGCGCGACTACCTGCGCGCCCACGGCATGCGCGCCGAGGACGTGATGACCGAGGAGGTAATCACGGTGTCCGAGGACACGCCGCTCTCGAAGATCGCGGCGCTGCTGGAAAAGCACCGCATCAAGCGCGTGCCCGTGGTACGTGGAGGCAAGCTCGTGGGCATCGTCAGCCGCGCAAATCTGCTGCAGGCTCTGGCCGCTTCACGCCCCGCCGCGGCCGCCAAGCGCGAGGATCGCGAGATCCGCGACGCGCTGCTCGCCGCGCTCGACGAGGCCGGATTGCCCATGCACCTGGTAAACGTGATCGTGTCCGACGGCGTGGTCCAGATCTGGGGGGCGATCGATTCGTCCGTCCAGCATGAAGCGGTGCGCGCCGCGGTCGAGAGCACCCCGGGCGTCAAGCGCCTGGACGACCACCTCGGCGTCGTGCCGACCATGGTGCGAGTCGCGCACGGCGGCGTGTAGCGCGCGGCGCGCCGGCGCAATCGACGGATCCCAAGGGCTCGGGACGCTTCGCGCCGAGCACGGCTGAGAAAACCTGGCCGGCTTGACATTCGCCGAACGTTTCCATATTGTTGGAAACATGGAAACGAAGCAGGTCGTCGAAGCGCTCGGCGCGCTCGCCCAGGAGACGCGGCTGGCGGTGTACCGCATGCTGGTCGAGGCTGGGCCGGAAGGCCTTCCCGCAGGCGAGATCAGCGCGCGGCTCGGCCTGCCGGCTGCCACCGCGTCGTTCCATCTCGCGCAGCTGAGTCGCGCCGGGCTGCTCGCTTCGCGCAGCCGTGGCCGGTTTGTCATTTACTCGGCCGATTTCGGGTGCATGAACGCGCTGCTTGGCTTCCTCACCGACAACTGCTGCGGCGGCGAATCCTGCGCCCCAACCCCGCAATCCGTGAAATTGATGAAAAGGAAGACCTCATGAAACGCATGCACGTACACCTCGGCGTCGACGACCTCGAGAAGAGCATACGCTTCTATTCGGCACTGTTCGCTGCCGAGCCGAGCGTGCGCCACGACGACTACGCAAAGTGGCAGCTCGACGATCCGCGCGTCAATTTCGCCATCTCGACGCGCGGCAAGGGAGCCGGCCTCGATCACCTCGGCATCCAGGCGGAAAGCGAGGCCGAGCTCGAGGAGCTCGGCGCCCGCCTCGCGCAGGCCGACGTCGCAGTGATGCCGCAGAAGAACGCCTCGTGCTGTTACGCGAAGAGCGACAAGTACTGGACGCTCGACCCGCAGGGCGTCGCATGGGAGTCCTTCCATACGCTCGGGTCCATACCTGTGTACGGCGCCGACAGCGCCTCGCAGCCTCGCACGGAAAAGACGGCCTGCTGCGCCCCCGCGCTGCGGCAAACCGCGTGACGCGCTACAACGTCCTCTTTCTGTGCACCGGCAACTCGGCGCGCTCGATCCTCGCCGAGGCCTACCTGAACGCCACGGGCAAGGGGCGCTTCGCCGCGTATAGCGCGGGCAGCCATCCGCAGGGCAAGGTGAATCCATTCGCGCTTGAGCTGCTGGCGAAGCATCGGCTCGACAGCGCGGGCCTGCGCTCCAAGAGCTGGGACGAGTTCGCGCGGGCCGGCGCGCCGGTGATGGACTTCGTCTTCACCGTGTGCGACCAAGCGGCGGGGGAGGTCTGCCCGATGTGGCCCGGCCGGCCGATGACCGCGCACTGGGGCGTCGACGACCCCGCTAAAGCCGAGGGCACCGACGAGCACAAGCGCAAGGCGTTCATGCGCGCCTTCGCCGAGGTCTCCACGCGCATCAACCTGTTCCTCAGCCTGCCGCTCGACAAGCTCGACGGGCTGGCCCTGGGGAGGAAGCTCGCGGAAATCGGCCGCGTCGGTACCGAAGCCAATACCGAATAGCGATGAGGTTCTTCGAACGCTGGCTCACGCTGTGGGTCGCGCTGTGCATCGTCGCCGGCGTAATCCTCGGCCAGCAGCTGCCGGGGCCGGTCCAGGCGCTCGGCCGCATGGCGCTGGCGCAGGTCAACGTTCCAGTGGGCATCCTCATCTGGGTGATGATCATTCCGATGCTGGTGCGGGTCGACTTCGGTGCCTTGCGCCGGATCAGAGAGCACGTGCGCGGCATCGGCGTTACGCTGGCGGTCAATTGGCTGGTCAAGCCGTTCTCGATGGCGCTGCTCGGTTGGATCTTCATCCGGCACCTGTTCGCCCCCTATCTGCCCGCTGGGCAGATCGACAGCTACATCGCCGGGCTGATCCTGCTCGCGGCGGCGCCGTGCACCGCGATGGTGTTCGTCTGGAGCCGGCTCTCCAACGGCGATCCGCTATTCACGCTGTCGCAGGTGGCGCTCAACGACGCCATCATGGTGTTCGCCTTCGCACCGATCGTTGGTCTGTTGCTCGGCATCTCGGCGATCAGCGTGCCGTGGGACACGCTGTTCACGTCCGTGGTCCTGTACATCGTCGTGCCGGTGATCGCGGCGCAGCTCATCCGCAGGGCGACGCTCTCGCGCGGCGGCGACGGCGCCCTGCAACGCCTGCTTGAGCGCCTGCAGCCATGGTCGACGCTCGCGCTGCTAGCCACGCTCGTGCTGTTGTTCGCCTTCCAGGGCGACGCGATACTCGCGCAGCCGCTCGTGATCGCTATGCTGGCCGTGCCGATCCTGATCCAGGTGTTCTTCAACTCGGGTCTCGCCTACCTCGCCAACCGCGCGCTCGGCGAGAAGCACAGCGTCGCCTGCCCCTCGGCGCTCATTGGCGCCAGCAACTTCTTCGAACTGGCGGTGGCCGCGGCGATCAGCCTGTTCGGTTTTGACTCGGGCGCCGCGCTCGCTACCGTAGTCGGCGTGCTGGTCGAGGTGCCCGTGATGCTCACGGTCGTGAAGATCGTGAACGCGACCGAGCGCTGGTACTCACTGGGTCAGTCTCCGCGCGCGGCCTGAACGGGCGGGCAGGGCACGCTGCCGTAGCTGCAGAACACGCAGCAGTCGCCTTTCTTCGGCTTGACGCGGGCACCGCATGCGGGGCAGTTCCAGAAGAATAGGCAGGCATCGGTCGGCATGCGCTCCGCGCTCGCGCGCCCGCATGCCGGGCAGGTCAGGACACTCTCGAGGATCGGTACGGTGCTCACGGTCGGGATTTTCGCGCAATCAGGGTATGAACGCATTGCGGCTCGCCGCTTGGCGCGAAAGCCCGCAGCTGTGTTGCGACCACTATTTGCCAGCCGGCAAGCGCGCGCCACAGGTCCTCGCGCCCGGGCGCGCCACCGGCAAGGACGCTCAGCGCGGCGATGCCGCCGGGGCGCACCGCTTCGCGCAGCCTCGCGAGCAAGCCGCGCGCGTCGTCGCAGGAGAGCGCGTTCAGCAACCCGAGCGCCACGACGCAGTCGAACTGCGCGCCCGGAACGTAGTGGCGCAGATCGGCGGTGTGCGCCTCGATCGCGAGGCCGCGCTCGCGCGCGCGGCGCCCAAGGTCCGCGATCGCGGTGGGGCTCGCGTCGAGCGCAACGACGCGACAGCCTTGCGCGGCTGCCTCGATCGCGAGGTTTCCCAGTCCGCAGCCCAATTCGAGGACCTCGCCCGACAGGAACGGAAGGATCGCTTGCTCGAAAGCGCTGGGCTCGTAGTCCGAGGTCGCGATCCGGTCGCGGAACTCCCGCTCGAAGATTTCAAGCGCGTTGCGCTGCGGCGGCTCGATGGGCGTGCTCATGCCGGCGAACTGTAACCGGATTTGGCCTCGATCGAGTCCGAGGCCGCGCTGAGCGCTGCACCAAAGAAAAAGGGGCTTGCTCTCGCAAGCCCCTCAATAGTCACGGCCAGGGAACGCATGTTGGCCGCAGCTATCGTTGGCATCCGCAGATCTCCTGCATCCGCGGCGGGGCGCCGAGGCGCCGCCGGCCCGCTTCCGCACCCGTTCACTAGGGACGGCCAACGGGTAGATACTATGCCGCAAATATATTTTGTGCAAATCGAATCGCGCCCGGCTTTCGGGCGCGGAGTAGACTCGGCGCCGACCACGATGAAGCAAAGCGGCTCTCCCAGGAAGCGCGCTGCCGCCCCCGCCAGGCGGTCCGCCGGCAATGCCGAGCGGATGCTCGACGTATTGCGCCAGTTCCGCGTCGTGATCCGCTCCATCAAGCAGCATTACCAGTGGGTCGAGAAGCGCTGCGGCGTGAGCGGCGCGCAGCTGTGGGCCATGGAGCGCATCGCCGCCACCCAGGGACTTACGCCCGGCGACTTGGCGCGCGAGCTGGCCATCCATCCCTCCACCGCCAGCAACCTGCTCGCGCGGCTCGAGGCATTGAAGCTGGTCGAGCGACGCCGGCGGCACGCCGACCAGCGCCGGGTGCAGCTTTACCTCACCGCCAGGGCGCAGGCGGTGCTGGCGAAGGCGCCGCGGCCCCTCAAGGGCGTGCTGCAGCAGGCGCTCGCCGACCTGCCGCCGACGCACCTCGCGACGTTGCACAAGGGGCTCGAGGAATTGCTTGGGCTGATGCGCAATCGCGACGAAGCGGCGCAACGCAAGCTGCTGTCGGAGCTCTGAGGGCGGCCGTGACCATCTATTGGCAAAGCGCGGCGCGTGTGGCGCGCGAGGTGCCGGTGTCGGAGGCCGAGCGCGCCGCGCGCGTGCAGCTGGCCGCGGCCTACCGGGTCTTCGACCATCTCGGGTGGACGGAGATGATCTTCAACCACATCACCGTAAGGGTTCCGGTACCGGGCCGGGAAGGCGAGCGTTATTTCCTCATCAACCCTTTCGGTCTGCACTACCGCGAGATCACCGCCTCGAGCCTGGTGCTGATCGACACCGACGGCAACCCTGTGCGCGAGACGCCGTGGCCGGTGAACCGCGCCGGCTTCGTGATCCATTCGGCGATCCACGGCGCCCTCGCGGACGCCCACTGCGTGATGCACACCCACACCACCACCGGCATGGCGGTGGCGTGCCTGAAGGAAGGCCTGTCGCCGACCAACTTCTACGCCGCCCAGCTGCACGGGCAGGTCGCCTATCACGAGTTCGAGGGGGTGACGGTCGACCCCGGGGAGAAGGCGCGGCTGCTGGCCGATGTGGGCGGCAAGCGGGCAGTGATCCTGCGCAATCACGGCTTGCTCGCATGGGGACAGACGCTGCCGGAGGCCTTCATGCTGCTTTGGACCCTGCAGCGCGCGTGCGACGTGCAGGTCGCGGCGAGCAGCGCGGGCACGCTCAACTCGATCCGGCCCGAAGCGCTCGAGCTGGCGGTGCGCGAGTCCGGGCCCGGCGAAAAGCGCGTGTGCGACGACGTGTTCGCGGCGCTGCAGCGCACGATCGACGCTAAGGATCCCTCCTACCGCAGTTGACGTTAACGTAAACGTCAAGTAGTCTGGCCCGTCTCCGGAGGCCCCATGACCGACCTCTCCGACTCGAAGAACCTGGTCTACAAGGCCAAGCACAAGATCCGCTTCGTCACCGCCGCGAGCCTGTTTGACGGGCACGATGCGTCGATCAA
>Ga0055436_10000078_pt1 | contig 11775 bp, 14 predicted proteins | sample Browns_ThreeSqB__2_FD_57730 | JGI IMG/M metagenome (GOLD analysis project Ga0055436, IMG submission 57730) | Wetland microbial communities from the San Francisco Bay, California, USA, that impact long-term carbon sequestration - Browns_ThreeSqB_D2 | ecosystem: Environmental > Aquatic > Marine >...
GAACCAGTGCAAGAGAAATGAGGCCGTATATGAGGAAAGTGATGGGGGCCCTGTACTTGCTCAGCCGCTGGGGCCCGATGGCTCGGCGGAACTTAGCGTAGACGCGCCAGACGATCAGAGCCGCCAGCGCGCCATAACCAAGAATGGAGACAGAAGGGGCGTACACGAGTTGCGATGCCTAACGTGTCCGTTCAGCGGCGGGCCGCTTGCGGCCCGTGCGCTGCAACGGGTGGTCGGGCGTCGTTCATGGTGGGGGTCCGGTACTCCTGCTCTATCGCCTCGAGGAAGCTTCTAATCTCGGCAGGTGACCTCAGGTGATGAACCCGTTTTGTCGACGCCACGTCAGCCACAAGTCGCCGATATCGAGGCGTCAAATAGCGGTGGCAGCGCCCGACCACACGGTAGCTGTCCAGTGTGCTGCTCCAAATAGGACTGTCCTCGGGCCAACCCTCTGGATTCGCGAAAAGGCCCTTGACGAGTCGCTTGGTTACCCACCAGTAGTGCGTGAACAGCTGGAGGTCTATGTAGATCAGCGTGTCCGCCGCCACGAATCGTTCCCAAGCAGATGGGACGCACCCAAAGCCATCAATGATCCATTGATCCCGCATCAGGAGATCGGCGTGGGCCTTTAAATACTCCTCATGCGGGACCTTACCGCCCCCACGTCTGTACTGGATGGTATCCAGGCGATATAGCGGTAGTCGCGTTAGCTCCGCCACTTTCCGGGCCAACGTCGATTTGCCGCCGGCGGCATTTCCAAACACCGCGACCTTCTTCATACGTCGGAGCTCGTGACCACGACAATCTCTCCCGACGCCCAACTAGTACAAGTTGACTTATTGGTTGCCATTTGCGGTCGGTTTGCAAACCTCATAGCTTGTAACAGCGGCCGGCATCCTCCCAGTCGATCAAGACGTTACGCCTCGGAATAGCTCGAAGCAATTCCAGCACGACGGAGACAATGGGAGCACCGAGGAGTGCGCTTCCAGGTTGACCGCCTTGGGTCGGTAGCCGTCAGTCACCGTTAGTGGCTGCTCCCGCCAAGGGCGGTCCTTCAAGGCGTGCGTCGCACCGACTATTTTGCTCGGAACAGACGCCACTCCCCGGGTACGCCCTTAAGCACGGTCGCGCCGCGGTCGTCGAATGCCAAACCCGAGCCCGCCACTAAATCACGCACCGTCTGGGAGACCAATATCTCACCTGGGTCAGCGAGCGCAGCCACTCGCGCACCGATATGCACCGCAATGCCGGCGAGCTTTTCACCGGTACGCTCACATTCGCCTGTGTGCGCGCCGCAGCGTAGCTCGATTCCCAGTGGGCGCACTGCTTCGCGAATTGCATCAGCGCAGCGGATCGCGCGCGCGGGACCGTCGAATGCCGCAAGAAACCCGTCGCCGGCAGTGTCGATCTCGCGTCCGCGGAACTGCCGCAGCACCTCGCGGACCTTGCGGTGGAAGGCTTCGAGCAGTTCGCGCCACGCGCGATCTCCCAGTGCCGCTGCACGTTCGGTTGAGCTGACGATGTCCACGAATAGAATTGTTGCGAGGACGCGTTCGGGGTCCGGCGTCTGGCGTGCACCTGTCAGGAATTCCTCGACCTCGTCCACGATCGCGTCGCGATCGCCTATCCAAGGCACGTGGTCCACGCCCGGCAGCTCAACCAACTTCGCCCCGGAAATGTGTTGCGCCAGATAGCGCGCGTGCCCTACGTCTGAGACGCGTTCGGCGACACGATGCAGAATGAGTGTCGGCACGCGGATCGACGGCAATATGCCTCGGACGTCAATCTCACGGTTCATTTTCATGATCGCGACGACCGCGCCCGGGCTCGCCGCCGCGCGGTAGTACGCGGCCATCCGCGTTTCCGCCTCGGGGTTGCCCATCAGGCTGGGTGCCCGCAACGCTACTTCTACTCCCTCGGACGTGCCCCACCTTCGCTCGTAGTTGTCGAGCACTTGTTCCCACCGCTTGTCATCCCACCCGTAGGGATAGTCCGGTGTCCGCGAGCGCTTGGCGTAGGTACCGTACAGGATCAGCGCCGAAGTTCGATCGGGAAAAGTCGCGGCGTAAAGCAGCGACATCGGTCCGCCCTCCGAGATGCCAAACAAGGCGGCACGCTTTGACCCTACCTCGTCGAGTATCGCCTGGACGTCATGCATGCGCTGCTCGAGGGTGAAGATCTGCGAGCCCCGGTCCGACATTCCGGTCCCGCGTTTGTCGAACAGGATTAGGCGGCAGAACGAGGCAAGACGCAGAAAGAAAGCGCTGCGCTCGGGGGACTGCCAAGTCGCCTCGATGTTTGACACGAATCCCGGAACGAAGAGCAGGTCAAGCGGCCCGTCCCCCAGCACTTGGTAGGCGATATGGACATCGTCGCTCTTAACGTAGCGTGTCTCCGGAGGCATGTGAGCGAGTGTCCCTCCCCGTTGATTCTCGCGCAATGGGCGGGGCGCTATCGTATGGACCGTCTGCTATGGGTCGATGCCGGACGTCCAAATCCTCGGCGAATTCTCAATCGCCAAATCGGAGTCGCCGCGCCCCTGTGAGCATTCAACGGCCGGGTTGGGTAGTCACTAAGCGGTCGCCATCTCAAATGCGGCTCAGGACGCGGACCGTCGACGTTCGCTACGGGCCAGAAGCGGACACTCGCGAGAAGTTGAATCAGCCCAATTGCACTAGCGGTTCGGAGCCTGTTTGGCGACCGCGGACGGGTCACGGTTGCCGTCCTGTTCGTGGCGGTACTGTTGAAGGAGTTTCGTAATTAGCCGTGCCGTCTCGGTCATGTGCTGCTCCAGGAGCTCGCTGACCGCGGCAGCGTTGCGCACCTTGTAAGCAGCAAGTATCGCTCGGTGTTCCTCCTGTGCCTGCTTGCGGTAATCGGAGCCCGTAATCAGCACTCTTATAAAGCGATCGATCTGCGCGTTTAGCGACTCGATCATGGCGAGGAGACGCGGCCGGTCGGCACGCTCGTAAAGAGTGGAATGAAAGCGCCAATTAATATCCATCCAACGCACGACATCCTTGGTCCGTTCCGATTCAGCGAGCGCGGCCTCGGCCCGATCGATGATCGCGACGTCGGCCCGCGGGAGCGCCCAGCGGACGGCCTGGGTTTCGAGCACGCAGCGAATCTCAAGCAGTTCCTTAGCCTCGTTCGCGGACAGGCGACTTACGGTCGCGCCCCGGTTTGGTCGAATAGTCACCAAACCTTGCGCTGCCAAGTGGCGTAGCGCTTCCCGTACTGGAATGTGGCTGACCCCGAATTTTTCCGCGATGGCGTCTTGACGCAGAGGCTTTCCGGCAGCGATCTCGCCCGACAAAATGGCGGCACGCAAAGCGGTTGCGATAGTGTCGGCCGCTGGGGCGCCGAACGGCGGGTGACTGGTTTCTTGAACGGGTCCCACGCTAAAACTATATATTATCGTGGCTGGTCGGAGCCTGAGAGCGCGCGCTCTAACTGGTCTGGCTGGAAGTCGGACCGCCTCAAATACGTGTACAACACATTGATAAGAAAGACTCTTAGTTCATGCTTGATCACTGCCATGACGGTCCGGCGGTGGAGCCCGGTTATTTTGGCTAGCGTCCAAGCTGCCAAAATAATATATTAATGCGAGCTTCCGAGCGCAGGCACGCTTGGGTCGCGGCCTCGGAATCCTGAAGAGAGGGGAAAGATGATCACCGCCATCGTTCGATACAAGCTACCGCCGTCTATCGACTACAACGACTGCCTAGCGCACTTTGCCAAGATTGCTCCCGGCTTCCGCGAAGCGAAGGGGCTCATCAGCAAGCATTTCATTTGGAGCGAGGACGGAACCGCTGGGGGCGTCTACCAGTGGGAGACGCTCGACGCGGCCAAGGCTTTCTACAACGGGCCGTGGCTAAAGGGCATTGTCGAACGCTATGGGATGAAGCCCGAAATCGAGTATTTCACCGTGTTCGCCCTGACCGACAACACTACCGGCAAGGTGATGGTGTTCGAGAAGCCGCGACTCGCGAAGAACCATCGACTGAAGGCAACGGCAACGTAACTTGGGGCAGCAAAGGGCGGATTGCGCGACAGTTCCGGGGAGGCAAAAATGAATCGGCGAGGTTTTATCAAGAAAGCCGCTGTGGCGGCTGGCGTCACGACGGCTGCGGCGGGTGCGTTTCCCACCCCGGCCATCAGCCAAGGTAAAACGGAATGGCGCATGGTTACTAGCTGGCCAAGGGGCTTACCCGGGCTCGGCACCGGCGCGGAGCTCCTCGCCAAGAGAATTACCGTCATGTCGGGCGGTCGGCTGTCGGTGCGCGTGTTCGCCGCGGGCGAGTTGGTGCCCGGCCTTCAGACTTTCGAAGCCGTTCAGAGCGGAACCGCCGAGATGGGCCATGACACCCCGGGCTTCCATCTAGGTAAGGATCGCGCCTTCGCGTACTTCTTCGGTGCCCCGTTCGGAATGGCCTATGAAGAGCACGTCGCATGGCTCTATCACGGAGGAGGCCAGGCCTTGTGGGACGAGCTTTCAGCTCGCTTTGGTCTCAAGAGCTTCGCTGTTGGCAACATCGGCACGCCGTCGTTCGGTTGGTTCAAAAAGGAGCTCAAGAGCGTCGCCGATTTCAAGGGCCTTAAAATGCGTATGCCGGGCATTGGCACCGAGATGATCCGACGTCTCGGAGCGGTGCCGACGCTGATGGCGCCGGGCGATTTGTTTCCAGCTCTACAAGCGGGAACGCTTGACGCTACCGACTTTACAGGCCCAGCCAACGACATGGCGCTCGGGTTCCAGCAAGTATGCAAATTCCTCTATTGGCCGTGCATCCAGAAGCCAGGCGCGATTCAGCAGGTGATTATTAGTAAGGCCAAGTTCGACAAACTTCCCAAGGACCTGCAAGAGGTCGTCACAGTTGCCTGCGAAGCAGCGCACCAGGACATGCTAGCTGAGTACAACTGGATCAACGCTCAAGCGGTGAAAGCCCTCAAAGAAAAGCATGACGTTAAGTTCCTAACGTTGCCGCCGGATATCCTGGAGGCTCTAGGTAACGCCGCCGGACAGATCCTGCTCGAGGAGCGCGATAAGCTCGATCCGCTTGGCAAGAAGATCTGGAGCGCGTACTTCAAGGCGCGGACCGACATGATGGGTCTTTCGAATGTCGGGGATCGTGAGTTCTACAACGCGCGGACCTTGAAACTCAAATACCCGGCGTAGAACGCCGGTGGCGAGCATACCTCGGCGCGGTCTTCTACTCGCCGTTGCGGACCGCCTTGATGCCTTAGCCAGGGGCGTCGGGCGCGTGGTGGCCTATTTCACCGTCGCCACGGTGTTGATCTGCTTTCTTAACGTCTACCTGCGTTACGCGGTAGGGATTGGGTTCGTCTGGCTTCAGGAATCCTACATCTGGACCCACGTCGCGGCGATCATGTTTGGATCGTCCTACGCGCTCTTGCAGGGTGCGTTCGTGCGCGTCGACCCGTTCTATAGCCGTATGCGTGAACGAGGTAAGGCGTGGGTAGACCTGTTCGGCACCATAGTCTTCCTCGGGCCATTCGTTTGGATGATGGGATTCTCGGGGTGGTCGTTCTTCCTCGCGTCTTGGAAGATGGACGAACGTTCCGCGTATGAATCCGGGCTCCCCGCTATGTATCTTCTTAAGGGGACATTGCTCATCTTTGTCGCACTTGTTGCCTTGCAAGGCATCGCCATAGTCTGCCGCTGCGTGCTTACGCTCCTTGGTCATGGCAAGCGCGCCACGACTTCCATTTCCCCGGATTCCTACTAGCGCGCGCACGGCAAGCAACCATGGAATCGCTCGCAATCGGCGAAATCCTCTCGGTCGGCCTTTTTATTGGTCTGATTGCGGCGCTGATGCTCGGCTATCCCATCGCCTTTACGCTACCCGGCGTGGCGTTTTTCTTCGGGCTCATCGGTTGGGCGTTCGGCGCATTCGATGTGACCTATTTTGGGGCGCTGCCGCTGCGCTATTGGGGCATCATCACCAACGAAGTGCTAATTGCCGTGCCGCTGTTCGTATTCATGGGCGTGATGCTCGAGCGCTCGCGCCTAGCCGAGACATTGTTAACCACGATGGGCGAGTTATTCGGTTCCTTGCCCGGCGGTCTGGGTATCTCGACCATCGTGGTTGCGACACTGCTCGCAGCCTCGACCGGCATTGTCGGTGCGACGGTCGCAACGATGGGCCTGATCAGCTTGCCAGCAATGCTTAAGGCCGGCTACGACAAGCGCTTGGCCTCGGGTCTGATCTGCGCTTCGGGCACACTTTGCCAGCTGATTCCACCTTCCACCATCCTCGTGTTCTTGGCCGTGATTCTGCAGAGCGCATACAGCCAGGCGCAAATGGCCAAAGGTAACTTCACACCAGTAACGCTTTCGGTCGGCGACCTGTTCGCCGGCGCTTTCATTCCCGGCATCGTACTTTCCGGCCTTTACATCGTCTGGGTCGTCACCAACGCTATCCTCAAGCCGGGCGCCGCACCTGCACTGAAGATGACCTCCGAAGGCAAACGGGAGTTGGGCGGTCGCGTGGTGGTGGCTCTGCTACCGCCTCTGATGCTGATTGTCGCTGTGCTCGGCTCGATTCTGGCCGGTGTCGCGACACCCACCGAAGCGGCTTCGGTGGGTGCCATTGGCGCAGCTCTACTGACCTTAGTGAAACTTTTGGCCGAGTATTTCATCAAGCGCTTGCCTGCGGTGGCGGTGCAAAGGGCGCTGTTTCGCTTCTGGCTCGCCTTCTTCGCCATCACTGTCGCGCTCGCTGTTTTTACGGGCGCGCTCGGTGTGCTGACGCTCGCGGTGGGTTCGCTCGTTGTCGGTGTGGCGGTGGCCACCGCAATCCCCGAAGTGCGACGCAAGTTTTTCGGCATCGTCGACCATGTCAGCCGCTCAACCCTGACGATCACCGCGATGGTGTTTGTGATCTTCATGGGTGCCAGCGTGTTTTCGGTCGTGTTCACGCGGCTTGGGGGCGCCCAATTGGTTCACGATTTCCTTTCATCGATGCCGGGCGGTGCGACGGGCGCATTGTTCATTGTCATGTTGGTGATGTTCGTGCTCGGATGCTTTCTCGACCCCTTCGAGATAATCTTTGTCGTGGTACCGGTCGTTGGGCCGGTGCTGTTCAAGATGGACGTCAATCCGATCTGGCTTGCGGTTCTGATTGGCGTGAATCTGCAGACCAGCTATATGACACCCCCATTTGGCTTCTCGCTTTTCTTTCTGAAGGGCGTGGCTCCGCCCGAAGTAACGACTGGGGACATCTATCGCGGGATCGTTCCGTATGTGGCGATTCAAATCGTATGTCTCGGGATCCTGTGGGTCTATCCGTCGCTTGCCACGTGGCTTCCGAAGGTGATTTACGGTGGCTGATCGTCCGACATCGCTAATGGCAGCGCCGACAGTCACCACTTTTGTCAACTACCGGAGAGCACTAGGTTATTTGGTGGCGCCCGATCGTCCGTCACGGGTCGATTGGTGACGTTGGCTGATCGACGCATGATCGAGGCGCGCGCCTGGCGCGCCAACAATCTGTGGAAAGGTTGGTTGGCCATTTCTCGTCAATTGAATGGCTCAATGTCTGGCAGTGGATGTTCTTGCACCCCTGCGATAAGACTACCTCTACGACTGTGTTTGCCCCGTATGCGCCCAGATCGATTGGGCTTCGTCGTGCTCTGTTGTGCGATAGGGCAACGGACGGTCGCCCCTAAGTAATTGAATATATGATTCCCGGAATCTGGCTCGCAATCTACGAACCAGGGGGTCGTGGGTTCAAATCCTGCCGGGCACGCCATCTTCCAAAAGCCTCTGCTAAGCGCAGAGGCTTCTTTCGTTCTTCAGCTACCCGTACGACCGCTTTCGGCCAAAAGTGGAGTTTCGTAAACCCTGCCCCTCCCGCTTTGCGTCGCCCTACGGTTGATCGGCATGCTGATTCGATTGCGCTTCCTCCGGCTTCTTGTAATCGTCGATGACGCCTTTCAGAGGACACACTTTGAATGCTGGACACTTTTTACAGCCAGCCGCGATGGCAATAGGACAGAGGGTCATTGCACTACTCCTCTAAATAAAGTCGGCGGTCCGACCGACGTTCAGCCTTTAACTAGCAGCCTACATCGAAAGCTAACAAGACATCGCGACTTGCGCGCACGCAGGTAAGGCACTTCAAACCGCGTCGTCCGCTGCGTACGGCGGCAGTGTTGTCAGGCGCCGATCATCCACCGCGCCACCTACGGTGAAGTGGTACAGGGATTGGAATGTCAGATCCTGCAAGCCGAAGACTTGGTGTACGGGATCGTCGAAGAAGCAGCCGATGCCGGTTGCGCGCACGCCGGCCGCCTCCGCCTCCAAGTAGAGCACCTGTCCGACGAGGCCCGCCTCCCAGAAGAGACGCCGGTAGAACCACGGCCCGCGCGCGACGAGCGTCGGCTCGTATTCGGCGAACATGCCGAGCGAATAGGCCCCATCGCCCGCAATGTCCTGCCGGCAGCTCACTTGCGTCGCGAGCGTACGGGCGTCGCCGCGCTCGAGCAGGTAGAGCGGCAGCTCGTCAGGACAATCCGGCGGCGCCTCCCACAGAAAGTGCGTGTGCATGCACTGCCTGAGCCTCTCGACCTTTGCGGGATCCCGCGCGAGCACATAAAGACCCGACTCCACACCCGTTACGCGATGCACGAATAGGCCGAAGTGGATCGCCGGGTCCCAGGGGATCGCGTCCCAAGGCATGGGACGCTGCGGCACTGGCCACTCCACGCGCGGCATAACGCGCTCGAGCATGTGGTAGAAGCGCTTCGCCGCAATTGAGGTCTTTCCATCGCAGCTCAGCAAGCTTCGTCGCTGGTGAATTATCTGACCTGCCGAGGGCTCGCCCTGGCGAATCATGGTTTTCGCGAGGACGCCGAGACTTGGTCGATAACCTCCCAAATTACAGGGTCGTCCGCGCTAAGGCGATTCGCTTTCCCATACCAGCGCTGCTTGGCAAACTCGCGCACTGCTTCCGCATTGAGATTCAGGGGAGTTCTCGTGGCATTTCCCGGCCACAGTGCCAACAGAAGTTCCCCGCTTTCGCGCTCGGCACCCTCAAAGTCGGCGCTCCGGTCGATGCCAAGCAGCGCCTCGATTGCGTCATCGCCTAGCTCCCCGAGCACCACCGCGGACCAGCCCAGTGTCGCGGCCGCGATCCGCAGCGTACCGATCGCGTGACCCGTGTCGTGCTGGCAGTAGCGAAAGGCCCGCTCGCCGTACTTCCAGGCCTCGCGCCAATAGACGGAAGAAAGGCCGACGAAAAACGCCTGCGGCGGAAAGCCGCGCACCAGGCGCGTAAAGAGCACCTGCGGGCAGTCGGCGCGCCGCTCCAGGCCGTGCTCGCGCGGTGCGTAGTGGAAGAGTCCCGGCGACTCACCGAGTTCAGCAATCCCGCCGATGAGGACATAGCCCTCGGCGGGATGGAGATTGCCGCTCGACGGATTGCTGCGCAGCGCCCAGCGCGTACCACCGAACTGCTTCCACGCCGACAGCGCAAGCGCGTACTCGAGTAGCCGCGAGAGTGAGCGCACGTCGACCCGCTCGCGCGCTACCGCGCCGTGAGTGTACAGGCTCTCGTACGCGGGCGGACGCGGCGTTCCGTCCGCGGTGAGTCGCGGCAGGCGCGTAAGCGCCGCGCCCTCATAGTGCCTGAAGGGATCCGGCTGATTCGCCCAGTCAAGCTGCCCGGGTCCCGCGGCGAAACGGTTGAAGCGGTGCTTTGTGCGCTCGTGATAGCGCATGACGACTTCGAGCGGTGAGGTGTCGGCCATGGAGAGGCCCTTATACGGCTGACCGGTTTAGTCGAGAAGCTTCTAAGTAGGGTGCCAAGTAAGAACCTCTTGAACGTCGGCCTTGGGTCGGTAGCGGTCATTGGCTGACCGCCGTTTGTGACCAATTCAAATTGTGTGTGCCGTGATTGTGACTGGGACAGACTGGATGTCACGATAGCAAGCGATGCAAGCTGCTGATACATAAAGCTGACAAATTGGCCCGGATCGCCTACGAACCAGGGGGTCGTGGGTCCAAATCCTGCCGGGCGCGCCAGTCAATTCAAGCAGTTCCGAAGAAGGGGCCAAGCGCCCCGTTTTCTTTTGCCCGAAATCTGCCCGAATTTCTCCGGCGCAATTTCCGCAGGCCCTCATTCCCGCTACGCCACGACCCGCAGCAGGGTGAGGGGACGGCTCTCGGCGGCGATCAAGGAGGCACCTATGACCATGATCGCTAGGGAATTCGGCCTTGCAATTCCGGCAACGGCGCTCCTGCTGCTCTATCCGTTAGCGGTGTTCGCGCAGCCCGCTCTGGAAGCGCTGGTAGCGCGATTCGACCGAGAGACGGTGCACCAAATCCTGCAGCAGTTCTGCGTCTCTCGCGTGGAGCGGGCGGACCAGCAGCGGCTGTCCCTCCGCAAGGAGGCGGATTTCGACCGACTCCGCGGGATAGCGCCGCCCGGTGCGTGCAGTCACAAGCGAGTCAGTCATGACGCATCACACCGCAGACAGTACGCCTCAGGCCGATGTCGGCCAGCATGTAGTCACTCATAGCCCGCACACGCATACGGGCCAGCCGGGCTTGCCGCGCATCGCGCAACTTACCCCAGACTCGAGCGAGTTCCGCCATTGGACCGCGCTGTCCAACGGCGCGGGGGGCCTCGATGGCCACGCCATCCTGGCGGATAATCCTAGCGTTTCCGCCAAGCGCCGAAACCACGGCGGTGACGGGCCGCTCGAACACAAACTCCTCGCCTGCTCCCAACACGATGTCGCGCGGGTCGCCGTCCTGCGTGACCCAGACGTTGCCTTCGAGGACCGCTATGCGTCGGCCGTAGCCGTCTTTCAGCCGGAGTGGCTGGCCGCTGTGGAGGAAGGTACTGCCTGCAATCTGGCTGAGATCCATGATGTCTCCTTGACACATGATTTGCGTGCATCTATGTTCAGCGCCATGTATCAGAGGGACAAGCGGTCATTTGGAATGACATGCATGCGTGAAGAGAATGCATAGTGGACATTGGCAGCTGCCCCCACTGGAGCTACTGCTGGCATTCGAAGCGGCTGCGCGCCACCTTTCCTTCACTAAGGCGGCGGGCGAGCTATTTCTGACGCAGTCCGCGGTCAGCCGCCAGATTCAGGCGCTGGAGGAAAGCCTGGGAAGCAAGTTGTTCGAGCGCCGCACGCGTGCCCTGCTGCTTACCGAGCGTGGCCAAGTACTCTACAAGGTCGCGCAGGACCTCCTACAGGAACTGCAAGACACCACGCAGAAACTGCGCGGCGCGGCAGCGGCCCGCACGGTAACGGTAACCACGACACCGGGATTTGCCTCACTCTGGCTGATACCGCGGCTTAACGGCTACCTAGAGGACCACCCGGGCGTGGACGTACGGATTTCGGCGTCCTACGAGACGGTAAACCTCGAGCGGCAAGGAGTGGATCTCGCCATTCGCTACGCGCCGTCCGCCTCGATGGCAAGGGAGCGCCGGCTGTTCGAAGAGGATGTCATTCCAGTGTGCAGCCCCGCACTGGCCGCGGACCCGGCACGGCCGCTGCGCGAGCCCGCAGACTTGCGCGCCCACGTGCTGTTGCATATGGAGGATTCACGCGCTTCCTGGATCGAATGGAACATTTGGTTGCACGCGCACGGGCTGCGGGACTTGAAGCCCGCCGGATCGCTCCAGTTCAGCCAGTATGACCAGCTGATTCAGGCTGCCGCGGGCGGGCAGGGCGTCGCGCTCGGTCGGTTGCCTCTGCTGCGGCGCATGCTGCGCGAACGCCAACTCG
>Ga0055436_10000081_pt1 | contig 11633 bp, 14 predicted proteins | sample Browns_ThreeSqB__2_FD_57730 | JGI IMG/M metagenome (GOLD analysis project Ga0055436, IMG submission 57730) | Wetland microbial communities from the San Francisco Bay, California, USA, that impact long-term carbon sequestration - Browns_ThreeSqB_D2 | ecosystem: Environmental > Aquatic > Marine >...
GTGAGCGTCACGCCCTGCCCTTCGGCCGGATGCAGCGCCACCACCGGCTGCCCCTTCCGGTTGTGTCCTGTTTGCACGCGGGCGAGGAGCAGCGGCGATTCGCCAAGGGGGGTCGCGCGCGCCTGCGCTTCGTAGGGCTTGGCAAAATTCGCGCGCGATACGGCCTGTTCGTGCTCCAGCCCTAGCAGCGCCTTGCGCGCTTCGGGGTTGACCTGCGTGCGGATGCGCGGGCTAGCTTCTTCCGCGAGCTTCACCAGTAGCGGCCACAGGAGCTTGACGAAACGCCGCGTCAGCCACAGGCGCACCTCGACCTGATCGCTGGTGGAAACAAGCATCAGAAGGCGGTCCTGCTCTGCCTCAAAGTCTATCTTGAGCTGGTGCAAGCGCATGGGAATAGTATGGCTACTGCCGCTGGACGACGCAACGGCGGATGCACAGAATGTGCGTAATGACGGCGATCATCCAGGCCACGTCCGCCGAAGACGTCGCCCGCGCACGCGAACTGTTCGCGGAGTACGCGCGCGCGGTTGACGAACCCGCCTGCTTCGGGGGCTTCGAGCAGGAGCTCGCCGGTCTCCCCGGAGAGTACGCCCCGCCCGCCGGGCGTCTCTACCTAGCGAAGGAAAACGGCGCGGCGACCGGTTGCGTAGCCCTGCGCCGCCTCGACGCGGCCACCGCAGAGGTCAAGCGCCTCTACGTGCGCCCCGGCGCCCGCGGCACCGGCTCTGGACGCGATCTCGCGTGCAAGGTCATCGACGCTGCCAGGGAGATCGGCTACTCGCGCCTGGTGCTCGACACGCTGCCGAAGATGCGCGCCGCGAGGGCCCTCTACGGCGCGCTCGGGTTCCGCGAGATCCCGCCGTATCTCTCGTGTCCAACGCCGGGTGCGATCTGCTACGAACTGCGGCTGTAGCGCGTTAGCCTGCCTTTGCGCCGCGAATGCATTCGATCAGGCGCGTGGTGGAACGCTGATGCTCGAATGCGATGGAAAGCACTCTTCCGCCGCGCTGCAGGACTTCGCGCGCGCCGACGATGCGCTCGATGGCCCAGTCCCCACCCTTGACGAGCACATCAGGCCGGCAGAGCTCGATCAGCGCTGCGGGCGTGTCCTCGTCGAACCAGGTAACCGCGTCGACCGACGCCAGCGCAGCGACCACCGCCATTCGATCCTCGAGCACATTGATTGGCCGACCCTCGCCCTTTCCCAGCCGGCGCGCCGAGGCATCACTGTTTATGCCGACGATCAGCGCAGCGCCTTGCGCGCGTGCGCGCGCCAGATAAGTGACATGACCGCGATGCAACAGGTCGAAGACGCCGTTGGTGAACACTAGCGGCCGGGCCAGGGCGCCGATGCGATTCGGTAGCTCGTGCGGCGCGCACAGCTTGCGCTCGAACGCAGGAGGCTCCGATGCCATGGGCGTGGCCCTGCGCGAGACTATTTCTTGGGCTGCTCCGCCTTCGGCTTATCCGAGGGTCGGCAGATCTCGTCCGTCGGCTGGCAGTACTCGAAGATCTTGACTACCTTGAGAACGCCGCCGGTCGTGCGGGCGATTTCGACCGCGTCCGCGGCCTCCTTCTCCGTCACGATCCCGAGCAGGTAGACCGTCCCCGCCTCGGTGACCACCTTGACATGGATCGGATTGAAGCGGCCCGCGTCGAGAAAGCGCGACTTGACCTTGCTCGTGACGTAGGCGTCGTTGCTGCGCGCGGGAAGAGACGACAGACCCGCGATTTGCACCTCGTTCGTCACGCTGCGTACATTGGGCACCGCGAGAGTGATCTTCTCGATACCGTCCTTGATGCCCTGTTCCGGCACCTCCCCGGTAAGCAGCACCGACCGATTATAGGACGTGACATTGATGTGGATCCGGTCGCCGTAGCGTTCGCCAATGCGATTCCCCGCCCGCAACTCGATGTTCTCGTCGTCGACCTGGGTGCCGGTCGTACGCCGGTCCTGCGCCGAAATCACTGCCGCCCCTGCACCCACGGCCACCGCTCCGACGCAGCCTTGCAGCGACGCCGCCACAACCGGGATGAAGATCGCAAGCAACAGGTCGTTTCTATTCATGCTTTGCTCCAAAAAGCAGTTCGTCAATTCCGTCGCAAAGGCAGTGCAGCACCAGCAGGTGGACTTCCTGGATGCGCACCGTCCTGCCGTGCGGCACGCACAAATGTACGTCTCCCGCGTCGAGCAGCGACGCCATCCTCCCGCCGCGATTGCCGGTTAGCGCCACGACGCGCGCGCCGACCTCGTGCGCGCAGCGCACCGCCTCGACGACGCTTGCAGAGTTGCCGCTGGTCGAGATCGCAAGCAGGACGTCACCCTTGCGCCCCAACGCGCGCACCTGCTTGGCGAATACCTGTTCATAGCTGTAATCGTTCGCAATCGAGGTCAACGTTGATGAATCCGTGGTCAGCGCGACCGCCGCGAGTGGCGGCCGCTCGATCTCGAATCGATTGACAAGCTCGGCCGCAAAATGTTGCGCGTCAGCCGCCGAGCCGCCGTTGCCGCATGCGAGAACCTTGCCGCCGGCCCGCAGCGCCCCCGCCATGAGGGCGATCGCCCGCGCGATCGGTTCGGCCAGCGACTGCGCGCAAGCTAGCTTGAGCTGCGCACTGTCTGCGAAATGAGCGGCAATACGCGCCGCCATTCCCGCGCTCTGCTCAGCGTGTCCCATGGCGCATATTACACCGGGCGCGCGCGCCGGATGCCTGTCGGGCCGGCCCAACACGCCACCCTAGCCCTCGAAAGCATCGCGCAGCCACTCAATGCGCGCGCCATCGGTCCGGTCGAGCAACAGGACGTCGAAGCGGCAGACATGCTCCCGCCGCCCCGTGAGATAAAGGCGCGCCGCTGCGATCAATCGCTGCCGCTTGGCGGCGGTAATGCTTTCGGCCGCGCCCCCGAACGCAGGGCTGCGGCGCATGCGAACCTCAGCGAATACCAGGGTGGTCCCGTCCTGGGCGATCAGGTCGATTTCGCCGTGCCGGCAGCGCCAGTTGCGCGCAAGGATGCGCAGCCCGGCGCTGCGCAACAACGCCGCGCAAAGGTCCTCGGCTCGCGCGCCGACCCGGTTCATGGCAGGCTTAACGTGCGGCACAGTGCCGCGTTGACCCGTCGTGAGCTCCGGAAGCCTCTATATCGTCGCCACCCCGATCGGCAATCTCGCCGACGCGAGCCCACGTGCGCTCGAGGCGCTCGCCCGAGCGGACCTCATAGCCTGTGAGGATACCCGCACGTCGCGCACGTTGCTCGCGCGGCATGGCATCTCCGTGCGCGTCGTGCCGCTGCACGAGCACAACGAGCGCGGCGCGACGGCACGGCTGCTCTCGGCGCTGGCCGCGGGCAAGACCATCGCGCTGGTGAGCGATGCCGGCACGCCGACCGTTTCCGATCCCGGAGCGCTACTCGTGGCGGCTGCGCACCAGGCCGGCGTGCGCGTGGTGCCGGTGCCGGGCCCAAGCGCGGCGCTGGCCGCATTCAGCGCCTCGGGGTTCTCCGCAGACAGGTTCCTGTTCGTCGGCTTCCTGCCGTCGGCGCGCGCCGCCCGGCGCAAGGCGCTGCACGTGCTGGAAGCCGCTTGTCCGATCATTCTCTACGAAGCGCCGCATCGCATTGCCGACACCGTAGAGGACCTGGCCGAGCGCTTCGGCGGCGCACGCGAGCTGCTGATCGCGCGCGAGCTGACCAAGAAATTCGAGGAGATCGTGCGCCTGCCGCTCGCCGAGGCGCGCGACTGGCTGCACGCCGATCCGCACCGACAGCAAGGGGAGTTCGTGCTCGTGCTTGGACCCGACCCGTCGCCACGCGCGCCCGACGAGGCGCAAGCGGAGCGTGTCCTCGGCATCCTCCTCGACGCGCTGCCCGCAAGCGCGGCGGCGAAGCTTGCGGCGCGCATCACGGGCGCACCGCGCAAGGTGTTGTACGAGCGGGCCCTGCAGCTTGCCGGCAAGACGCGCGCGCGCGGGGGATAGAATCCCGCCATGGACCGCATCACGCTCATCCGGCCCGACGACTGGCACTTGCATCTGCGTGATGGGGCGGCGCTCGGCGCCGTTCTGGCCGACAGCGCGCGGCGCTTTGCGCGCGCCATCGTCATGCCGAATCTGAAGCCGGCGGTGCGCACCACGCAGCAGGCGCTCGGCTATCGCGAGCGCATTCTCGCCGCGCTTCCGGATGGCGCGCACTTCGAGCCGCTGATGACGCTTTACCTCACCGACGACACACCGCCCGAGGAAATCACCCGCGCCAGGGTTTCGGGCCACGTGCACGGGGTCAAGCTCTATCCCGCCGGCGCCACGACGCATTCCGACGAAGGGGTGAGTCGCATCTCACGCTGCTTTCACACGCTCGAGAAGATGCAGGAGCTAGGTATGCCGCTCCTCGTGCACGGCGAAGCGACCGACCCCGAAATCGACGTGTTCGACCGCGAGAAGGCGTTCATCGAGGAAGTGCTGAGCCCGCTCGTGGCCCGCTTTCCCGATCTCAAGATTGTGCTCGAGCACATCACCACTCGCGACGCGGTGCAGTTCGTCGAAGTGACCGGACCGAACATCGCGGCGACTGTCACCGCGCACCACCTGCTCATGAACCGTAATGCGCTGTTCATGGGCGGCATCCGGCCGCACCACTACTGCGTGCCGGTACTCAAGCGCGAGGAACATCGCGAGGCGCTGGTCGAGGCCGCCACTTCGGGCAATTCGAAGTTCTTCCTCGGCACCGACAGCGCGCCTCACGCGCGCACCGCAAAGGAAGCCGCTTGCGGGTGCGCGGGGATCTACACGGCACACGCTGGCATCGAGTTGTACGCAATCGCGTTCGAGGAGGCGGGCGCGCTCGATCGGCTGGAGGACTTCGCCAGCCGTTTCGGTCCGCAGTTCTACGGCCTGCCCTGCAACGTCGACAGCGTCACGCTGGTGCGCGAGCCGTGGACCGTTCCGCAGTCGATCGCGTTCGGCGGCGGCGAGTTGGTGCCGCTGCGGGCCGGAGAAACTATCTCGTGGAGGCTGGCTTGACCGCGCCCGACGGCCCGGGCGACGCCGACCTCTCGCACCCGATCTACGACCCGGTCAGGCGCGCGCTGGAGCGCCTCGCGCGCGAGCCCGATTGGCCGGGCGCGGAGCGGCTGAACGCGCTCGCGCGCGAGCTCGGGGTCGCGCCGCGCACCGCGAGCGGCCGGCCCGTGCGGTTCACCGTCCCCCAGGCCGACGACGCGCACTACGAGCTGCGAGTCCACGCCAGCGGCCAAGTCGCAACGCGATCGCGCAATTGGCACGACCTTTTCAATGCGCTCGCCTGGATCGCCTTTCCGCGCACCAAGGCAGCGCTCAACGCGCGGCACGCCGCGGCGATTCCGCTGGAGGACGGGCGGCGCGGCCCGCTACGCGACCTGCTGACGATCTTCGACGAAGGTGGCGCGATCGTCGCGTTCTCCGACGCCGCGCTCGCCGGGTTGATCCGGGATTTCCGCTGGCGCGAGCTGTTCTGGGAACGCCGCTGCCGAGTGCTGGAGGCGCTGCGCTTTGTCGTCGTCGGCCACGCCGTGCTCGAGCAGGCGCGCCGACCCTGGCCCGGCATCACCTGCAAAGCGCTGTTCGTGCCCGTGGCCGACGCGTGCTTGCGCCTGCCGCCCGGGCGACTGCTCTCGTACCTGGATGAGCACGCGGCAGCGTGGTTCGAGGCCGCGGCAAGCACGTTTACGCCGCGCACGCTCGCCCCGCTGCCTGTGTTCGGGTATCCGGGCTGGTTCCGCGGCAACGAGAGCGAATCCTTCTACGCGGACACGCGCTTTTTCCGCCCCCTCAGGCACTCCGCTTAGGGAAACGCCGGGAAGCGAGACTCCTGTCCGCGCGGCAGCGCCTCGGGGTGGCGCGCGAGAACCAGCTCACGCGTGTGCTCGACGCGCCCATAGGGGACATCGATCATGAGCAGGACCTTGCCGCGGTCGATGTCCTGCTGGAACTGCTTGAGACGCGAGTTCGGCACCGCTGCCGCCGCCATACTCGCCATCCAGGCGCCGAGAACCGCGCCGACGATCGCCGCGATCAGCATTGCGACCAACTGCGGCTGCGTTCCCTCGGGCGGATACACGACGATGATCGCGCCGAGCACCAGCCCCGCCAGACCGCCCAACGCCAGCCCAAGCCCCGCACCATGCGCGAGGTCGGTCTTCTGCAGATAGCTCGCCTCGTGCAATTCGCCAAGGTCGGTGCCGCGCTTCGCCAGAAACCGCATATGGCGGTCTTCGATGCGCGCCAGCAGCAGGTCGTCTGCGGTGCGCTTCGCGCTCTCGACATCCGGAAGAAGGAAGTACAGGCGTCTTCTCATGGCTCGGCCCTCCTCTCGTGTCCGCGCCTTGGGTGTAGGCGATGCCGGACCGAAGGTCAAGGCCCTGGTGCAACGCGGTAAGATAGCACTGGGAGTCGGCCAGGCAGCCGCTGCGCGCAGGCGCAGAGGAAAGTCCGGGCTCCAGAGGGCGGGATGCGGGGTAACACCCCGGCGCATATAAGCGCCGCGCGAGCGGTGCAAAAGCGACGAACAGGGCCACAGAGACGAGTCCTCGGGTCAAACCGGGGGGTGAAACGCGGCAACCTCCATCCGGAGCAACACCAAATAGGCAAGCGTTCGAGGCCGGCTCGGCCGAGCTTGCGGGTAGGTGGCTTGAGCCCTGGGGCAACCCAGGGCCTAGAGGAATGGCTGCCATGGCGTGATCCGGATTCGGATCGCGCCAACAGAACCCGGCTTATCGGCCGTCTCCCTTTTTTCCGCACTGCAGCGGGACGGCAGGATAAGGTTTCTTGCGCCGCTGCCGATGTCGGGTAATAATTGATTTATAAGAACAACGCTCGTCGGAGCACGCCCTTCGCATCCATGCAAGACCGTCTAAACCAGTACGATGTGGCGAATCGGGTCGACGTCGAGGACGCCGACCGGGTACGGGATTTCGTGACGTCGATGTTCGCGGCACGCTACCCGGGCGCGAACCTGCGGCCGATCACGCGCGCCTTCGAGGACGTCAAGGCGCTGTTCGAAGGCACCTTCCCGGGTTATCTGGCCTGCGACACGCTGTACCACGACCTGCGCCACACGCTGGACATCTCGCTCGCCACCGCGCGGCTGATCGATGGGCACGATCGGGTGCAACCTGCTCCGGATCAACTCGGGCCGCGCCGGGCGATGCTCGGGGTGATCATCGCCCTGCTGCACGACTCGGGCTACATCCGGCGCGAGTCGGAGGCTCACATAGACAACGGCGCCGTATTCACCAAAATCCACGTCAGCCGCAGCGGTGAGTTTCTGGCGGCTTACCTGCCGCGAATCGGCTTCGGCGCGGAAGCGCCGCTCGCAGCGCAGCTGGTGCATTTCACCGGGTACGAGAAGGACATCGAGGAAATCCATGTCGATGACCCTGCCGATCGGCTGCTCGGTCACATGGTCGGCACCGCGGATCTGATTGGCCAGATGTCCGACCGCATGTACCTGGAGAAATGCAGGGAGTTTCTGTACGAGGAATTCGTATGGGGCAACATCGCGCGTGACCGCACGCCGGACGGGCGCGAGATCGTGCGCTACAGCTCGCGCGACGACCTCATGTACAAGACACCCGAGTTCTACGAGTTTGTCGCCCGGGACCGCATCAGCAACAAGCTCGGCGGCGTGGAGCGTTTTGCCGGCGCGCATTTCGATGGCCCGAACCTGTACCAATCCGAGATCGACCGTAACATGAAGTTCCTGCACGATGCGATCGAGAAAGCCGACCTGGGCCGTTTGCGACGTTTCTGCTACTCGCTGTCGACCCGCGCGCGCCGCGCAATCTGACCCGCGCACCGTTTCGATGCACGCCGCCTAGCGCGTGCACTGCGACCTTGCCCTGAACTAGGTCTGACGCGCCGCTCCGCGGCGCGCTGCCCTTCTGGCATGGCGATTGCTGTTCTTGCGGGAGGCTGCCAAGCGGCCGGACTTAGCGAGGATCCCGCGGACCGATGGTCGTTGCACGTGCATTGAAGACACTTGCCGGGAAGCGCGCCGAGCAGCACGACCTCGCCGAAATCGACGCCTTCGAGCTGTTCTCCGCGATGCTCGATGGCGGCGTCGGCGAGCTGGAGCTCGGCGCGACGCTCGCGGCACTCGCGATGAAGCCGCTGGCACCGACCGAGATCGCCGGGTATCGGCGTGCGCTGCAGGCGCGGCTGAACCGGCTGTCCGCGCCCGCCGGGGCCCGCACCGTGGTCATCCCGAGCTATGGAGGTGCGCAAAGCCAACCGAATCTAATGCCGCTCCTCGCGATGATGCTCGCACGCTTTGGCGTTCCCGTGCTGGTACACGGCCCGCTCGAAGCGCAAGGACGCGTCCCTAGCGCGGCCGTATTCCGCGAGCTTGGCGTCCTGCCCTGCGCGTCGCTCAAGGACGCACAGAGTGCACTCGACACGTCGCGGCTGGCGTTCGTGCCCACGGCCCTGCTCTCGCCGGCGCTCGCGCAGATGCTCGCGCTGCGGGCGCGTCTGGGCTTTGCCAATTGCGCGCATCACGTGGCGCGGCTGGCGGACCCCTTTGGCGGCGAGGCCCTGAAGCTCGTGCCCGTCGGCGACGATGCCGAGGAGCACAGTTTCGCCGCCGCGCTGGCGTTGCAGCACGAGCACGCACTGCTGTTCCACGGCACGGAGGGCGAGGCCTACGCCGATCCGCTGCAGCGCCCGGCGATCACCTATTTTCGCCCCGGCGAGCAGGCCACGCTGTTCGGCGGCGAAGCGATGCATGCGGCGGCACACCCCTTGCACCTCGGCCACGTGCCTGGGCAGGCCGAGGCAAAGCGCGCGGCGTGCTGGATCACGCTTGCGCTCGGCGGCAAGGTGTCGATGCCGCCGCCCATGGCGAACCTGCTGGCGTGCTGCCTCTATGGCGCGGGCGTCGCGCAGGATTTCCACCAGTCGAAAGCGCTGGTCGCGGTGCGCGCCCACGGTCACGCAGCGGCCTGACGTGCGGCCATTTAGGAGGAATGTGTTCTTTTCCACATTCCATTGAAAAATATCCGGTTTTTGGTAGGATAGTCGCTTGCCTGCAGAGCCGAAACCATGGCAAAAACGGGGCATGACAGTTGCTGACAGAACGGGGCGCTTGAGAATGCCGGAGCGCCCGCGCGGCCCCGGTGCGATACCCCTCAGGTCACGGATCGAGGCGGCCCCCGCCCTGTTTCGCCTGCTCTCGGACAGCGCGCTATCGCGCGCGGCGCTGGCCGCTTGCGGGTTGCCGCTGGTGTTGCTGGATGCCGAGGCCCCGGGGCGGCCGATTACCTACGTAAATTCAGCGTTCGAGTGTTTCTTCGGCTTTCGCGAGGCCGAAGCGCGTGGCCGCGGCCTGGTTGAGCTGCTGTTCCGCGGCGATGACAAGGTCGCCCAGCGGCTGCACGAGGAACCCGAGTCGCGCTGGCGACTGCACGCGTGGCGCAAGGACGGGGCCCCGCTGCACGTCGAAGCGGCCGTCGGCGGCGTGCGCGGGGCGGACGGCCGGCTCACGCACTGGGTACTGGCGTTCGTCGACCGGACCGAGCTCGAACTACTGCGCGAGGAACTTGCCGCACTCAAGACCACCCAGGCCGCTGCCTGAGCGCAATCAGTCTTCCTTCGACTTCAGCGCCTGCCACATATCGACGACCATCATCGCGAGCCCGATCAGCACCACGATGCTGAACGCGACGTCCTTGAGCTTGACTGCCACCGGGCCTATAAAGACGATTAGCAGGCCTGCCGCCAGGATGCTGCCAAGGATCTTGAAAAGCATCTCGAAGGTCTCCGTGTCCGATCAATCAGCCGCGACCCGCGCCGCGAGCCAGCGCGCCGTGCGCAGCAGCCGTCCATCGTGGCCGCGCGGCCCCACCAGTTGCACCCCTAGCGGCAGGCCGTTCCCGCCCTGCATCAGCGGCAGATTGAGCGTCGGCATGCCGCATAGCGTCCATAGCGTACAAAAAGCCGGATCGCCGGTCGATTCGAGCCCGCGTGGCGCGGTTCCCCCCGCCGCCGGCGACACGATGGCTTCGCAGCGCTCGAACATGTTATCGAATCCGGCGTTGAGCAGCGGAATCCTCGCCACCGCGCGCTGGTAATCCAGCGCTGTCACTTTGCGGCCGCGCTCGAGCTGCGCGCGAAGCGACGGGGAAATGCGTTTGCGGCCCTTTTCCCATTCGCGGTCCAGGTTCGCCGCCATCTCGGCCTCCATGATGGTTTGGTGGTACTCGAGTGCCGGTCCGGCTGACTCGGTCATGTCGACCTCGAACACGCAGTCGCCAAGCGCCGAGACCAGTTCCGCAAACGCCTGCTTGGTCTCCTCGGTGGCACGATCCCAGGCCGGGCCCTTTACGAAGGCGAGCTGCGGCGGCAGCGGCGGCTCTGCGCACGCGGTCTCGACCAGCGGCAGCCGTGCCCGCGGGCGCGTGTCGGGATCGTCCTCGTCGTAGCCGATGAGCTGCTCGCCGAGCAGAGCGAGGTCCTCGATGCTTCGCGCAAAGCCGCCAATCTGGTCCAGGGTACGCGAGAGCTTCAACACACCCGTGCGCGGGATCAAGCCGTGCGTCGGCTTGAAGCCGTAGACACCGCAGAACGACGCCGGACGGATGACCGAGCCGTTGGTCTGGCTGCCAAGCGCAAGTGGCACCATGCCGGCGGCGACTGCGGCGGCGGAGCCACTCGAGGAGCCTCCAGGTGTGTGCTCAGGATTGTGTGGATTGCGGGTCTTGCCGGGCGCATAGGTCGCGAGCTCGGTGGTCACCGTCTTGCCAAAGATGATTGCGCCCGCCGCCCGCAGCATTGCCACCACGGCCGCGTCGCACGACGGCGTGCGGCCCGCGTGCAACACGGTACCGTCCTCGGTCGGCATGTCCTCGGTGTCGATGATGTCCTTGATCGCTACCGGTACCCCGTGCAACGGGCCGGTCGGTCGTCCTTCGCGACGCTCCTGGTCGCGTGCCCGTGCCTGCTTGAGCGCGTGCTCCGGGTCGAGAAATGCCCAAGCCTGCACCTTGTCGTCTACCTCCCGCACCCGCGCCAGACAGGCTTCGGTCAATTGCTCCGCGCTGATCGCACCGTCGCGGATGGCGCGCGCCGCGTCTGTAGCCGACAGCCAGTTCAGTTGCGATGCGTCCATGCGCACGTCAGTGCCCGTAGAAGAGGTTCGGCAGCCAGAACATCAGCTGTGGGAATACGTACACCAGGATCATGGTGACGAATACCATGCCGAGGAACGGAAAACACCCCTTGAAGATGGTCCACAATTGCACGAACGGCGGCGCAATGCCTTTGAGGTAATAGGCCGACATGGCCATGGGCGGCGTCAGGAACGAAGTCTGCAGGTTGAGCGCCACAAGGATGCCGAACACCATCGGGTCCACATGGAAGTGGGGTAGCAGCGGCAAAAAGATCGGCACGAAAATGATGATGATCTCGCTCCACTCCAGCGGCCAGCCGAGGAGGAAGATGATGAACTGCGAAATGATGAGGAACAGGATCGGATTGAGGTTCAACCCGAGTACGAACTGCTTGATGATCCCTTCGCCGCCCAAGTACGAGAAGACTGACGAGAAGGTCCACGAGCCGACGAACAGGAAGCACACCATCGCCGAGGTGCGCGCCGTCAGGTACAC
>Ga0055436_10000082_pt1 | contig 11631 bp, 14 predicted proteins | sample Browns_ThreeSqB__2_FD_57730 | JGI IMG/M metagenome (GOLD analysis project Ga0055436, IMG submission 57730) | Wetland microbial communities from the San Francisco Bay, California, USA, that impact long-term carbon sequestration - Browns_ThreeSqB_D2 | ecosystem: Environmental > Aquatic > Marine >...
GGCGCAACGTGGGCTACACCCTGCGACCTGAGCAGGAACGGCCGCACGAACACCAGGAAGGTCACGAAGCTGGAGACCGGGTTGCCGGGAAGGCCGAGGAACGCCGCCTTGCCCACCTTCCCGAACGCGAGAGGCCTGCCCGGCTTCATGGCGATCCGCCACATGAGCAGCGACCCCTCGGCCTCGACCGCGGGCTTGACGTGGTCTTCCTCGCCCACCGACACGCCGCCCGAGGCGACGATGACGTCGTTTTGCGCGGCCGCGCGGCGCAGCACGTCGCGCGTCGCCGCGAGGCTATCGGGCACGATGCCGTAGTCGCTCACCTCGCAGTCGAAAATCTGCGCCAGGCCGTTCAGCGTGAAGCGGTTCGAGTTGTAGATGCGCCCGGGAGGCAGCGGATCGCCGGGCATCACCAGCTCATCGCCGGTGAAGAACAGCGCCAGCCGCACGCGGCGGTACACCTGCAGCGACTTGATGCCGACTGAGGCCGCGAGCCCTACGTCTTGGGGCCGCAGCCTGATGCCCGCCTCGAGGATTGCGGTGCCTGCGCGGATGTCGCTGCCGCGGCGCCGGATCCACTCTCCCGGATGCGGCACTTTCCTGACCACCACGTGATCGCCGTCCGGCGCGCAGAACTCCTGCATCACGATCGCGTCCGCGCCCGCCGGGATCGGCGCGCCGGTGAAGATGCGCGCCGCGGTGCCGACCTCCAGCGGCCTGCCCACCGCGCCGGCGGCGATGCGCTGCGCGACGCGCAGCCGGGCCTCGGGCGCGGCGACGTCGGCGATGCGCAGCGCGTAGCCGTCCATCGCGCTGTTGTCCAGCGGCGGCACGTCCATGGTCGAAGCCTGCGTGCGCGCCAGCACGCGGCCGGTCGCCTCGAGGGTCGGCACTTCCTCGACCTCGGCCACCGGCTTTGCGCCCGCGAGCAGCACGGCGAGCGCCTCGTCGACCGAGAGCAGTCCCTTGCCGTTCATGCGAGCCCCACCTCGGACAGGACGAACGCCGCGATGCCGTCCGTGTCGTTAAGCTCCAGCATCGGCAGCTTGGTCTCCAGCGGCGCATCGCTGGCTACCGCCACGATGTGCGGATCGTTCGGGTGCAGCAGCGCCTCGCCCGTCACCGCGCGCCAGACCTCGAGCTTCGGAATCGGCGCGAACTTGAAGCCCTCGACCAGCAGCAGGTCGCAAGGCGACACGCGTTTGACCTGCTCCTCGAACGAAGGCTCGGGCGCGCCGCGCAGCTCGTGCATCAGAACCCAGCGGCGCGACGAGGTGACCAGCACCTCGCTCGCCCCGGCATGACGGTGGCGGTACGAGTCCTTGCCCGGCTGGTCGACATCAAACGTGTGGTGCGCGTGCTTGATCAGCGACACGCGTATGCCGCGCTTGGTGAAGCGCGGGATGAGCTGCTCGATCAGAGTCGTCTTGCCGCTGCCCGAATAGCCTGCAAACCCGAATACTTTCATGTACGTCCTCGGCCCTTGCGGGCGGAGCGCACATTCTAGCCGGATTGCTGCGTGATCCAGCCATCGTGCAGGCGCAGTCGCGTGAAACCGTCGAGACCGATCACTTCCTGATCATGGCACGCGACGATCACGGTGCGCCGCTCCTCGCGCAGCTGGCCGAGCAGCGCCAGCGTCTGCCCGCGCCCCGCGCGGTCGAGATTGCTGGTGGGCTCATCGAGCAGCAGCAGCTCCGGCTGCAGCGCGCGCGCGCGCGCCAGCGCCGCGCGCTGCTTCTCTCCTCCGGAGAGTTTCGCGGGCGGCGTCGCAGCCTGCGCTTGAAGACCGGCCCATGCGATCGCGTCCTCGACGCGCCGCTCCCGCTCGGCGGGCGGCAGGCCGCGGCACTTCAGACCGTATTCCAGGTTGTGCCGCAGGCTGGTATGGAACAGGTACGGCTGCTGGTGCACGTAGACGATATCTCGCCGCAGGCGCTCGGGATAGGCGGACAAGCGAAACGGCTCGCCTCCGAATTCCATGCCGCCGGCCTGCACCGGCTCGAGCCCCGCGACGATGCGCATCAGCGTCGTCTTGCCGCAGCCGTTGCCCCCGATCAGCACGTAGGCGCCGCCCCTCTCGATGCGCAGCTCGAGGATGTCGAGCAGCACGCGCGCGCCGAAAGCCTTGCGCAGGCCGTGCAGCCGCACGAGCGACGCGGTCATTTCAGCCCTCCCTCGCCCTGCAGCAGCGCAAGCAGAACATTCACGCCGAGCGCCACGACCATCAGCACGAAGCCGAGCGCGATGCCCTGGGCGAAGTCGCCCTTGGTGGTCTCGAGCGCGATCGCCGTTGGAATGTTGCGCGTCAGGCCTGCGATGTTGCCGCCGACCATGATCGCGCAGCCGACTTCCGAGATCGCGCGGCCGAAGCCGTTCACTACCGCCGCCAGGATGCCGAAGCGCACCTCCCAAAGGGTGGTGAGCGAGGCCGTCGCGCGGCCGGCGCCGAGACAGCGCGCGGTCTCGTAGACACGCGGATCGGCGCCCTGCACCGACGAAATGGTGAATACCACCAGGATCGGGAACGCGATCACCATGTAGCCGATCATGATCGCCCACGGCGTGAACAGCAGCTCGTACGAACCGAGCGGGCCGCGGCGCGACAGGAGCAGGTAGATCACCAGCCCGATGACCACCGTCGGGAAGGACAGCAGCGCCTGCACCAGCACGACCGCGGCGCGCTGGCCCGGAAAGCGCTTCTTGGCCAGGAGGAACCCCAGGCCGATCGACGGCGCGGCGACCAGCGCAATCGCCGCGACAGAGACCCACAGCGACAGCCAAATGATCCGCAGCAGCTCCGGATCGCCCGCGAGCAGCAGCCGGAACGCCTGGCTGGTCGGCTCGAGCAGGTCCAATTAGCGGTTCTTGTAATCCGGATGGAAGAGCTGCGCGCCCTTGAAGCGGTAATCACCGATTGCCTGCTGGCCCTTGTCCGAGGTCAGCCACTCGATGAACGCCATCGCGCCTTCGTAGTTCACCTTCGGGTAGCGCTTCGGATTGACCGCGATCACACCGTAGGGGTTGAGCAGCCGCTCGTCGCCCTGGACCATGATCTGGAGCCCGGTCTTCGCGGCGTAGGTGGTGTAGGTGGCGCGATCCGACAGCGTATACGCCTGCTTTTCGCCCGCTACGGTAAGCGTCTGCCCCATGCCCTGGCCGACGGCAAGATAGTGCGGCCCGCCGGGCTTGATGCCGATCGCCTTCCAGTACGCCAGCTCCTTCTTGTTGGTGCCCGAATCGTCGCCGCGCGAAACGAAGGTGGCGCCCGAGGCGTGCAGCTTCTTGAGCGCCGCCAGGGGATCGCGCATCCCCTTGATCCCGGCAGGATCCGAGGCCGGGCCGACGATGACGAAGTCGTTGTACATGACGTCGCGCCGGTTGACGCCGTAGCCGGCGGCGACGAACTTGTCCTCGGCCGCGCGCGCGTGCACCAGCACCACGTCGACGTCGCCGTTCTGTCCCAGCTTGAGCGCGGCGCCGGTGCCGACCGCGGTATAGCGGAGCTTGCAGCCGCAATCCGCCTCGAACTTCGGCAGCAGGTATTGCAGCAGGCCGGAATTGTCGGTGCTGGTGGTGGTCGCCATCCTGACGTCCTTGGCGATGGCCGACGCGGCGCACAGCGCGAGCGCGGCAGCGGCGATCGATACGGTGATACGCTCCTTCATGCCAGCCTCCCGGTAGCCATATATGCGCCGCTCGGCATAAGTCCGCGCCATATGGCACTGGCGTTATCATAGGCAGGTCCGGTCGCGGACGAAATATGCAGAGGGTTGCATGATTGCGAGGTTGGTGCCGGAGGTCGGCTGGCGGCGCGCCGGGCGCGGCGGCGCCCGCCTCGACGCGCGCCTGCTGCCGCTGTTGCGCGAGATCCGGCAGCGCGCCACGCTGCGCGCCGCGGCGGCGCAGCTCGCCATCTCTTACCGCGCGGCGTGGGACCTGATCCTGGCGCAATCCGGGGTCGCCGGCGGCGCCCTGGTGGTGCTCGAGCAGGGCCGTGGCGCGCACCTCACGCCGCTTGCCGAGCGCCTGCTTGCCGCCGATGAGGCGGCGCGCGGCGAGCTCGAGCGGCTCGAGCCGCGTCTCGGCGTATCGCTGGCGCCCGCCGAGCGCGGCGCGGCCGGACGGGGGCTGCGCCTCACTGCGAGCCACGACCCGCTGCTGGCTGCTTTCGCCGAGGCTCCCGCCGTCAAGGCAAGCATCGCGCTGCAGTTGCGGTTCCGCGGCAGCCTCGAGAGTCTGGCCGAGTTCGTCGCTGGGCGCGCCGATCTCGCCGGGTTTCACGTGCCCGAAGGCGGCGCCGACCCGGCCGTGCTCGAGCGCCTCAGCCCGCGGCGCGACCGTCTGCTGCGCTTCGCCGGCCGCGAGCAGGGCCTGATGCTGCCGCCGGGCAACCCGAAGCGGGTGCGCGGCCTCGCCGATGTCGCGCGCAAGCGCTTACGCTTCATCAACCGTCAGCGCGGCTCGGGCACGCGGCTGCTGATCGACCAGCTGCTGACCGAGGGATCGATCGACAGCGCGCGAATTGCCGGCTACGACGACGAAGAATTCACGCATCTGGCGGTCGCCGTGAGCGTCGCCGCGGGGCGCGCCGACGCCGGCTTCGGCGTGCACGCGGCGGCGGCGCGCTTCGGGCTCGATTTCCTGCCGCTGCGCCGCGAGCGCTACTGGTTCGCGGTGCGCGCGCGCATCGCCGCCGAGCCCGCAGTCGAGCGCTTTCGCGCCGCCCTCTCCGGCCGCGCGTTCCAGCGCCTGGCGCGCGGCTTCGTCGGCTACGATGCGCGCGGCGCTGGAGAGTTGTGCGGCGCCGAGGCGATCGCTGGGGACAACGCCTGAGCATGCGCCTATTGCTCGCACTGGTCCTGTCTGTCGGTTGGGCGCTACCCGCGCAGGCGCAGGAGCGCGTCGTCGTGTTCGCCGCGGCGAGCCTGAGGAACGCGCTCGACGACGCGATCAGGGCGTACAAGGGCCCGAAACCGGTGGTTTCCTATGCCGGCAGCTCCTCGCTCGCCAGGCAGATCGAGCGCGGCGCCCCGGCCGCGATATTCATTTCGGCCGATCGCGACTGGATGGATTACCTCGAGCGGCACGGCCGGCTGGTGGCCGGCACCAGGAGCGACCTGCTCGGCAACCGGCTGGTGCTGATTGCGCCGGCCTCGACCGGCTCGCAGGCGCGCATCGAGCGCGGCATGCCGCTCGCCCGTTGGCTGGGAAAGCACGGCCGCCTGGCGATGGGCGACCCGGACCACGTGCCGGCAGGCAAGTACGCCAAGGCGGCGCTCGAGTCGCTCGGCGTGTGGAACTCGGTGCGCGGGCGCATCGCCGCAACCGAGAACGTGCGGGTGGCGCTGGCGCTGGTGGCGCGCGGCGAAGCGCCGCTCGGGGTGGTCTACGCTACCGACGCGCGCGAGGAGCCGAAGGTGCGCGAGGTAGGGAGCTTCGATCCATCGCTGCACCCGCCGATCGTCTATCCCGCCGCGCTGCTGCGGGGCGCACCGGCCGCGGCGGGCGATCTGCTCGCGTTCCTGCGCGGCGCGCGGGCGCGGCGTGCGTTCGCGAAGCACGGCTTTACCCCGCTAAACTGACGGCGTGCCACTGACTCCGGCAGAACTCGAGATCCTGGGTTTGAGCGTCAAGGTCGCGCTCACCAGCGTGCTCGTCAGCCTGCCGCTGGCCCTCGGTCTCGCCTTCGTACTGGCGCGTGCGGATTTCCCCGGTAAGACGCTGCTCGACGGCGTGGTGCACCTGCCGCTGGTGCTGCCGCCGGTGGTGATCGGCTACTTGCTGCTGCTTGCATTCGGCCGCAACGGCCCGGTCGGCGCCTTCCTCGCCGAGCACTTCGGCGTCGTGTTCGCGTTCCGCTGGACCGGCGCGGCGCTCGCCTCGGCAGCGATGGGTCTGCCGCTCGCGGTGCGCGCCATGCGGCAATCGGTCGAGGCCGTCGATCGCAGGCTCGAGGCCGCCGCCGCGACGCTCGGCGCGCCACCGCTCGCCGTGTTCGCCACGGTCACGCTGCCGCTGGTCATGCCTGGGGTGCTGAACGGCATGCTGCTCGCCTTCGCGCGCAGCCTGGGCGAGTTCGGCGCCACAATAACCTTCGTGTCCAACATCCCGGGGGAGACGCAGACCTTGCCGCTCGCCATCTACGGCCTGACCCAGGTGCCCGGCGGCGACGCGCAGGCGCTGCGGCTGTGCGTGCTGGCGATCCTGCTGTCGCTCACCGCTCTCGTGGTCTCGGAGCTGATGCTGCGCCGTGCGCGGCGCCGCGCTCAAGGCACATGAGGCTCGAGGTTTCCGTCGGCAGGCGCCTCGGCGGCTTCACGCTGGACGCCGAGTTCGCGAGCGAAGGCGGCGTCACCGCGCTTTTCGGCCGCTCGGGTTCGGGCAAGACGAGCGTGCTGAACGCGATTGCCGGCCTGCTGCGTCCCGAGCGCGGCCGCATCGCGCTCGACGGCGAGCCGCTGTTCGACGCCCTGGCGCGCATCAACGTGCCCGTGCACCGGCGGCGCGTCGGCTACGTGTTCCAAGAAGGGCGGCTCATGCCGCACCTGAGCGTGCGCCAGAACCTGCTCTATGGCCGCCGCTTCGCCGGGCGCTCCGGACCCGGCGAGCTCGAGCGGGTGATCGCGCTGCTCGGGCTCGCTTCCCTTCTCGAGCGCCGCCCGCACGATCTGTCGGGCGGCGAGAAGCAGCGTGTCGCGATTGGCCGCGCGCTGCTCGCCGAGCCGCGCATTCTGCTGATGGACGAGCCGCTGGCGGCGCTCGACGCACCGCGCAAGAGCGAGATCCTGTACTACGTCGAGCGGCTGCGCGACGAGCTCGACGTGCCGATCGTCTATGTCAGCCATTCGCTCGAGGAGGTGGTGCGGCTCGCCGACACGGTGGTGGTGATGTCCGAGGGACGCGCGCTCGATGCCGGGACGGTCGGCGAGACCATGGCGCGCATGGAGCTGCGGCCCTACCTCGGCCGTTTCGAGGGTGGCGCGGTGATCGAGGCGCTCGTCGCCGAGCACGACCTCGACATGGGGCTGGCGCGCCTCGATTTTCGCGGCGGCACGCTATACGCGCCGGACGTCGACGCGCTGGTCGGCGAGCGCGTGCGCGTACGCATCCGTGCGCGCGACGTGTCGCTGGCCCTGGCGCGTCCGGAGGCGATCAGCATGCTGAACGTGCTGGCCGGCACGGTCGCCGCCATCGGTGCGGCGAGCGGCGCGAGCGTCGACGTGCAACTCGACGTCGCCGGCACCGCGCTCATCGCGCGCGTCACCCGCAAGTCGGCCGCCGCGCTCGGCCTTGCTCCCGGCGTGCCGGTCTACGCGCTCATCAAGTCGGTGGCCATCGACCGGCACAGCGTCGGCTATGCTTGATCCACGACGAGGTCTTGCTTGCCCCCCGCCAGGCGTTGGTCTAGACTTTTTTCGGCACGACGTCGGGACGCGGGCTCCCGGCGCTTCCAAGACGGCGGTCCGTCCAAGCTCTGCATCGAGTCCAAAGGAGAGGGGCCATGGACGCGTTCGTCACCGCCGCGGAGCTGCGGCAATCGCTGCAATCCGATAATCCCCCGCTGGTCCTCGACGTCAGGCCCAAGCCCGCGGGCGCCTCGACGCGCCGGGTCACGCGCGAGCGCCCGAAGATCGACCGCATCGCCTGCCCGTGGCTCGTCCGGCGCTTCGTGGACCCGCAGGCGGAGTTCCTCTACGTACCGGCGGCCGGCCTGGCCGCCGTCTCGATCGGCCTGTCGTGGCTGTATCGCGACGACCACGGGATGCTCGAGCACGGCATGGTGCCGTACGACGCGCTCTACGCCTGGTGCAAGCAAGGCAAGGACGAGTTGCACACGTGGAATCCGGCCGCCTACCGGTAAGCCTGCGCCAGGCATTCGGCTTTTGGCTGAAGCTCGGCTTCATCAGCTTCGGCGGGCCCGCGGGGCAGATCGCGATCATGCACGAGGAGCTGGTCGAGCGGCGCCGCTGGATCTCGGAGAGGCGCTTTCTGCACGCGCTCAACTACTGCATGCTGCTGCCGGGTCCGGAGGCGACGCAGCTCGCCACCTACATCGGCTGGCTGATGCACCGCACCTTGGGTGGCATCGTCGCCGGTGGGCTGTTCGTGCTGCCCTCGGTTTTCATCCTGATCGGCATGTCCTACGCCTACATGGCGTTCGGCGAGTTGCCCCTGGCCGCCGGGCTGCTGTACGGGATCAAGCCCGCGGTGGTCGCAATCGTGCTGGCCGCGGCCTGGCGCATCGGCTCGCGCGCGCTGCGCCACCCGGCGCTCTGGAGCATCAGCCTTGCGGCGTTCGTTGCCATCTACCTGCTCAGCGTGCCGTTCCCGGCGATCGTGCTCGCGGCGGCTGCGCTCGGCGCCCTCGGCGGGCGCTTCGTGCCCCGCGCGTTTGCTTCAGGCCAGAGGCACGGCAGCGCCGCTAAGGGCTTCGGCCCGGCGCTCATCGACGACGATACGCCGACGCCCGCGCACGCGCGCTACAGTGTGCGGCGCCTCGCCGCGCAGCTGGCGGCCGGCCTGGGGCTGTGGCTGGTCGCCGTGCTCGCTCTGGCGGCGGCGTGCGGCTGGGACGGAACGCTGACGCGCATGGGACTGTTCTTCACCAAGGCGGCGCTGCTCACCTTTGGCGGCGCCTACGCGGTACTGCCCTATGTCTACCAGGCGGCGGTCGAACAATTCCATTGGCTGAGCCCGGCGCAGATGATCGACGGTCTCGCGCTCGGCGAGACCACCCCTGGGCCGCTCATCATGGTGGTCGCGTTCGTCGGCTTCGTCGCCGGCTGGGGCAAGGCGCTGTTCGGGCCCGAGCAGCTATTCCTCGCGGGTGCGGCCGCCGCGGCGGTGGTCGCGTTCTTCACCTTCCTGCCGTCGTTCGTGTTCATCCTGGCAGGCGCGCCGCTGGTCGAATCGACGCACGGCGACCTGAAGTTCACTGCGCCGCTCACCGGCATCACTGCCGCGGTGGTCGGCGTGGTGCTGGGCCTGGCGTTGTTCTTCGCGCAGCACGTGTGCTGGCCGCGCGGCGCCACCGCGGGCATCGACTGGCTGGCGCTCGCGGGCACGCTGCTCGCGCTCGTTGCGCTGCTCGGCTTCAGGATCGGCCTGATTCCGCTGATCGCTGCGTCCGCGGCGCTGGGCGCGCTGCTGCGCCTCTCGGGGATGGCTTAGAATCGCCGGTGAGGAGGCACAGCGCAATGGCCGCATATCTGGTCGCCGAAGTTGAAATCACCGATCGCGCCGCCTATGAGGAATACCGCAAGCAGGTTCCCGCAATCATCGCGCGGTACGGTGGCAAGTACCTGGCGCGCGGCGGCAAGGTCGAAACCAAGGAGGGCGGCTGGACGCCCCAGCGCTTCGTGATCCTCGAGTTCCCGAGCATGGACCAGGCGCGCAAGTTCTACGACTCGGGCGAATACGCCCCGGTGTTGGCGATACGCAAGAAAGCGTCGAAGTCGAAGCTGATCCTGGTCGAGGGCCTGTAGCAACGAAAAAGGGCGCCGCACGGCGCCCTCAACGGTCTTGCCTCCGCCGCGACTACTTCTTCTTGCCCATCTTCTCGGGCATCGGCGCGGCCATGCCTTTGTTCCTGCGGTAATTGGCGACCGCCTTGTCCTCGGCCGCCTGCAATGCAGCGGCGTCGTGCGCCTTCGCGGCCGCCGCCTTCTGCGCTTCGGCGGCCTTTTCCGCATCGCTCTTCGCTGGCGGCGCCGGCAGCGTGGCGTGCGCGGCGAATGCGCCGAGTGCGAGGCTGACGGCGAATGCGGTGACGACGGCGGTGCGCTTCATGGCTGTTCCCCCTTTCCCTGTCAGTGCTGGGCCTGCGGCGCTCCCGCCGCGGCGCCGCTGGATCTCGCCGGAGCCTTGCCGGATTTGACGTCGTTGTACCAGAGCTCGTGGTGCTCCTTTGCCCAGACCTCGTCGACGTAGCCGGTGCGCATCGCCTGGTAGGCGCCCTCGACACCGATCGTGCCGAGGTAGATGTGGCCGAACGACAGCGCGATGAAGACTACCGCGCCGATGACGTGGATCACGTTGGCCTGCTGCATCGTCTCGCGCACCTGGTCGAAGTTCGGGAACAGCATGATCAGCCCCGTGACGCTCATCACGACGCCAAGCAGCACCACCCCGATCCAGAACCAGCTCTTCTCGCCGAAATTGAAGCGCCCGGAAGGAACGTGCTTGCCGCTGAACAGGCCGCCGGCCTTGGCGATCCACTCTGCGTCACCCGCCTGCCAGAAGTTGTCCTTTACGAACACCAAAATCATCAGCAGCAGGCTGAGAATGAAGAACGGGCCGACGAAGTTGTGCAAGTTCTTGGCGAGCGCGCTTAGCCAGGCAAACAGCGTGTAGCCGATCACCGGTAGCAGCACGAACTTGCCGAACAGGATGATCAATCCCGACGCCGCAAGAATCACGAAGCTGATCGCCGCGCACCAGTGGGCAATGCGCTCGAGGCCGTTGAAACGCTCGACCAGGCGCCCGCTGGGCGCCTGCTTCAGCTTGAGCGCGCCCCTGAGCAGATAGAAGCCGATGATTCCCAGCGCGGCAGCGATCAGCAGCCAGCCGCCGTACGTGGTGAGCGGGCCGTTGCGGAAATTGCGCCACGCCTCGCCGGCAGTGGCGAACGCGCTCTGTCCCGGAAAACGCAGCGGGGGCTGAATCAGCACTCCCATTTCGCGCCCCGGCAGGCTGCTGTAGTTCTTGCCGCCGGATTTCACGTCGCGCCATACCGGCGCATTATTGCCCGGCTGATCCACGCTGCGCTCGGCCTGCGCCTTGGCGGAATCGCCGGCCTGCTGCGCCTGTACCGCACCCGGCACCGCGAGCGCGGCGAGCACCAGCACCGCCCCCAACAGCTTGCATAGCTTGGTCATCTCATCCTCCTGGCCGCAAGCCGCCGCTAATGGCCGATGCGCACGTACTCGTTCTGATGCTGGTTGCGAGTCTTGATCTCGTCTTCCCAGCTCTTCTGGTCGCCCTGGGTCCACTTATTGGTGTCCGTGTAGGCGAGCGGCGCGTTGTCCCAGGGCTGTGTATCCGGCTTGCCCTGGTACTTGCCCTGCTTGTACGAGGCCGCCTGCGGCTTTTCGCCGCAGCCCGCAAGCGCGACGAGTCCGAGCGCCGCGACGATCGCGACTACCGCGCGGGCGCTCACGATTTGCTCCCGGCGGCCGGTTGTGCGCCTTTTGGCGGACCGTAAGCGGTGCCCCAGCCCCACACTTCCGCGCCCTTGCCGCGCACCGTGACGCGCTGGCGGTAAATGTCGGCGATCGTGTCGCCGTCGCCGCCGAGCAGCGCCTTGGTCGAGCACATTTCGGCGCACGCCGGCAGCTTGCCCTCCGACAGCCGGTTCCTGCCGTACTTCTTGAACTCGGCCTCGCTGCGGTCGGGCTCGGGGCCGCCGGCGCAGAAGGTGCACTTGTCCATCTTGCCGCGCAGCCCGAAGGCACCCGCCTGCGGGAACTGCGGCGCGCCGAAGGGACAGGCGTAGAAGCAGTAGCCGCAGCCGATACACAGGTCCTTGTCGTGCAGCACCACGCCGTCCTCGGTCTTGTAGAAGCAATCAACCGGGCACACCGCCATGCACGGCGCATCCGAGCAGTGCATGCAGGCGACCGAGATCGA
>Ga0055436_10000083_pt1 | contig 11628 bp, 10 predicted proteins | sample Browns_ThreeSqB__2_FD_57730 | JGI IMG/M metagenome (GOLD analysis project Ga0055436, IMG submission 57730) | Wetland microbial communities from the San Francisco Bay, California, USA, that impact long-term carbon sequestration - Browns_ThreeSqB_D2 | ecosystem: Environmental > Aquatic > Marine >...
AGAATGACGTCGGGGTCCTCGCGCAGGGCGCTGCGCAGCGCATTGGCAAACGACAGCGTATGCGGTCCGACCTCGCGCTGGTTGATCAGGCATTTCTTGGACTCATGCACGAACTCGATCGGATCCTCGATCGTCAGCACGTGCCCGTACTCGTTCTCGTTGATGTGGTCGATCATCGCCGCCAGCGTGGTCGACTTGCCCGACCCGGTGGGGCCCGTCACCAGGACGATGCCGCGCGGGTACTCGGAAATATCCTTGAAGATCTTCGGACACTTGAGATCCTCGAGCGACAGGATCTTCGAGGGAATCGTCCTCATCACTGCGGCCGCGCCGCGCTGCTGCACGAACGCGTTGACCCGGAAGCGCGCCAGGTTCGGGACGGCGAACGAGAAGTCGCACTCGAGGTTTTCCTCGTAGAACTTGCGCTGTCCGTCGTTCATGATGTCATAGATCATGCCGTGGACGTCCTTGTGCTCGAGCGGCGGCACATTTATGCGCCGCACGTCGCCGTGCACGCGGATCATGGGAGGCAGGCCTGCGGACAGGTGCAGGTCAGAGGCCTTGTTCTTGACGACGAACGCGAGCAGCTCGGTGAGATCCATTACAATCCTCCCATCAGGGTGCGGCGGGCGCGGGGGCGAAAATCCGCGCACATTCAGAAAATTATGGCAACGATTGCAGGTAATTTGCAAGCAATAAAGGCACGCATTGCCGCCGCATCTGCCGCCGCGGGGCGCAATCCGGCGTCAGTGCGCCTGCTGGCGGTCTCGAAGACGCACCCCGCGCCGCTGCTTGCCGAGGCCTGCGCGGCGGGGCAAAGGGCCTTCGGCGAGAACTACGTGCAGGAGGCGCTCGCCAAGATGGAGGCGCTCTCCCGGCTTGTCGGCAGCGAAGCCGCGGGCGCCGTGGAGTGGCACCTGATCGGCCCGCTGCAAAGTAACAAGACCAGAATCGTGGCCGAGCACTTTGCCTGGGTACACACCATCGAGCGTGAAAAAATTGCGCATCGCCTGTCCGAGCAGCGCTCGTCGCGCCTGGCGCCGCTGCAGGTGCTGGTGCAAGTCAACGTCTCGGGGGAGGCGAGCAAGAGCGGAGTGGCGCCCCACGAGGTCGCGGCGCTGGCGCGCGCCGTGGCGCTGATGCCGCGGCTCCGGTTGCGTGGCCTGATGGCGATTCCCGAGCCGAGCGACGATGCGGCCATCCAGCGTGCGAGCTTTCGCGCGGTGCGCGTGCTGTTCGAGCGGCTGGTCGGAGACGGGCTCGAGCTGGACACGCTGTCGATGGGAATGTCCGACGACATGGAGATGGCGATTGCCGAGGGTGCAACCATGGTACGCATCGGCACAGCGATCTTCGGGCCCCGGGAACGAGCGAGGAGTACGGCGTGAGGATCGCGTTCCTCGGCGGGGGCAACATGGCCAGCGCGCTGATCGGCGGGCTGATCGCGCAGGGCTTCGATGCGGCGTCGATCTCGGTGATTGAGGTAAGCGCCGGCGCACGCGAGCGACTCGCCGCGCGCTATCCCGTGCGCGTCAGCACCGCGCCCGACGCTGCGACGCACGAATCCGACACACTGGTGCTGGCCGTGAAGCCGCAGGACATGAAGGCCGCGCTTGCGTCCCTCTGCGGCGAGGCCGCTTCCAAGCTGGTCATCAGCATAGCCGCCGGCCTGCGGCTCGCCGATCTATCGCGCTGGCTCGGCGGGCACGCGCGCCTTGTGCGCTGCATGCCGAACGTGCCGGCGCTGATCGGCGCGGGCATCACCTGCCTGTACGCGCTGCCGACGGTGAGCGCAGACGAGCGCAGCCGTGCGGCGCGCATCCTCGGCGCGGTGGGAGAGGTGGTCTGGGTGGAGGAAGAGGCGCTGCTCGACCCGGTCACCGCCGTTTCCGGCAGCGGCCCTGCCTACGTGTTCTGGTTCGTCGAGCACCTCGCGCTGGCCGGCGAAAAGCTCGGCCTCGCACCAGAGATCGCACGCAAGCTCGCAGTGCATACCGTGCTCGGGGCGGCCCGGCTTGCCGCGCAAAGCGGCGAAGCGCCGGGAACGCTACGCGAGCAGGTCACCTCCAAGGGCGGGACCACCGAGGCGGCGCTCGGGGTGTTCGCGGAAGAACGGCTTGCCGAACGCTTCATGCGCGCGCTCGAGGCGGCGAGCCGCCGCGGGGCAGAGCTTGGCGAGCAACTTGGCAAGGATCCGTGAAATGTTCCAGCAGATACTGCACTTCCTGATCGAGACGCTTGCCGCGTTCTTCGTCTACCTGCTGCTCGCGCGATTCCACTTTCAGTGGCTGCGTGTTCCTTTCCGCAACCAGGTCGGCGAGTTCATCGTCGTCACCACCAACTGGATCGTCCAGCCCGCGAGGCGCGTGATCCCGCCGCTTGCTGGCCTCGACCTGGCGACCGGAGTCGCCGCCTGGCTGCTGCAGTTCGCGGCGCTCGTCACTCTCGGCGCCCTGGTTGGGTCCGGCGCCATGCCCGGGATAGCGGCCCTTGCACTCGTCGCACTGATCGACCTGCTGCGCTTCAGCATCTACATCCTGAGCTTCGCGATCGTCGTGCAAGCCGTGCTCTCGTGGGTGAATCCGCATACGCCGGTCGGGCCGGTATTCGATGCGCTGACCCGGCCGTTCCTGCGGCCGGTGCGCCGCCTGGTGCCGCCGATCGCCAACATCGATCTGTCGCCATTGCTGCTGCTGATCGTGCTGCAGGTGCTGCTGATCCCGGTCTGGCATCTGCGCGCCCTGGCGGGGGGAGGCCTCTGAGCAGCTGGCATCGCGTAGATGCTGGGACGCTGTGGCTGGAAGTCCACGTGCAACCGGGCGCCGCGCGCACGGAGGTGGTGGGGCTGCACGGCGGGCGGCTGAAGCTGCGCCTGGCGGCACGCGCGGTGGAAGGGCAGGCGAACGCCGCGCTGGTCGCGTTCATCGCCGACCGGCTCGGTGCCGCGCGGCGCGATGTCTCCATCGAGGCAGGTGCTGGCGCCCGCATCAAGCGCGTCGCGGTGCGCCGCGCGGAGCGGGGCCCGGAGGCGCTCTACCGGGATAGCTGAGGTCGGCGGCGGAAGCGCATCGATTCCGGATAGGAAAAAACGTCCTCCTGGATGCCGCAGCGCACGCGCTCCTGCTTGCCGCGCCAGAACGCGGGGTCGACGAGATCGCCGTGGAACTGCATGAAGATCGCGCGCGAATGCGGGTCGGCGACCAGGAAGCGCTCGAACTGCTCGGGGAAAACGTCGTGCGGCCCGACCGACCAGTAGGGCTCGGCGGCCATTTCGTCCTCATAGCTCGTCGGCGGCGGGATGCGACGAAAGTTGCAGTCGGTCATGTACGCGATCTCGTCGTAGTCGTAGAACACGACGCGGTTGTGTCGTGTCACGCCGAAGTTCTTGAGCAGCATGTCGCCGGGAAAGATATTGGCGCTGGCGAGCTCCTTGATCGCGTTGCCGTACTCGACGAGCGCATGCTGCAAGCGTTGCTGGTCGCCATCGCGCGCGGCCTCCTCGACATACAGGTTGAGCGGCACCATGCGGCGCTCGATGTACATGTGCTTGATCACAATCTGGTCGCCTTCGAACTCGATTGAGGAGGCCGCATGCGCCTTCAGCTCCTCGATGAGCTCGGGCGCAAAGCGATCTCGCGGCAGCGCCACCAGGGAGTACTCGAGCGTGTCGGCCATGCGCCCGACACGATCGTGGTATTTCACCAGCAGGTACTTGTCCTTGACCGTCTGGCGGTCCATCTCCTTCGGCGGCGCGAAGTGGTCCCTGATGATCTTGAATACGTAGGGGAACGAAGGCAGCGTGAACACCAGCATCACCATGCCCTTGATGCCCGGTGCGACCACGAAATTGTCGGTCGAATGCTTCAGGTGATAGTGCAGATCCCGGTAGAAGAGCGTCTTGCCCTGCTTCTGCAGGCCGACCGCCATGTACATCTCGGCACGCGGCTTCTTCGGCATCAGCTGCCGCAGGAACGACACGTAGGCTGCGGGCACCTCCATGTCGACCAGGAAGTATGCGCGTGCGAATGAGAACAGAAGCAGCAGCTGATCGGGGTCGAGCAGCAGCGCGTCGAGGTACAGCTCGCGCTGCTCATTCTGCAGGATGGGCGCTGCGAAGGGGTACTCGCGGTGGCCGTTGATGATCTTGCCGATGATGTAGGCGGCCTTATTGCGGAAGAAGAGCGAACCCAGCACCTGCACCTGCAGGCTTGGATATGCCCTGGTCGGGCGCGGAAAATGCGCGCGCAGCGCGCGCAATACGCTCCTCGTGTCGCGCCGCAGGTCCTCGAAAGGATTGGCGAGCCCGAAGTCTGCGAGGATGGCACTCAGCGTCGTTCGTAGCCCCTTGCCGCTGGGATAGTAGCAGCGGTAGGTCGGCGCCTCGCCCTCGAGGTGCTCGGTGGCGACCGCCGGGCGCCAGAAGATGAACTCGTTGCGGTAATAGCGCCGGTGCAGCACTTGGCAGGCCACCGAATTGTAAAAGGTTTCGGCGCACTCGGGCTGGCGGTGCTCGTGCAGCAGGCCGATATACGCGAGCTTGATCGCCGGCCACAGCGACTCCTCGTGCGCCGCCTGCGGGTAGGCGGAAAGCACCGATTCCACCGCTTCCTGGACGCGGCGGTCGTACATCTGGATGCGCTCGCGCGACAGCTCGCGCATCGCCGCCCAGTCGGCGCTCTCGAAGTGCCGCTTGGCCTGGCGCGCCGCCTCGCGAAACAGATGGTAGTGCTTGTCGAAGCCCGCGAGAATGGCGCGCGCGACCCCCTGCGAGAGGTCGGCGCGCCCCTCGTGTACCCGGAGGAGACTGGCTCCGGCGCTCACGCCCGCCTCAGGCTACCTTCTTCTTGGCCAATTTCTCGTCGAAGAACTGCTCGTCCTCGGTCGAGCCGTGCAGCGCAGTGGTCGAGGCCTTGCCCCCGGTCACCGTCTGCGTGACGTCGTCGAAGTAGCCGGTGCCCACTTCTCGCTGGTGCTTGACGGCGCTGAAGCCCTTTTCCGCCGCCGCGAATTCCTTCTGCTGCAACTCCACGAAGGCGCTCATGTTGTTGCGCGCATAACCGTAGGCCAGCTCGAACATCGAGTAGTTCAGGGCGTGGAAACCCGCAAGCGTAATGAACTGGAACTTGTAACCCATGGCGCCGAGCTCGCGCTGGAACTTGGCGATCGTCGAGTCATCGAGGTTTCGCTTCCAGTTGAAGGAAGGCGAGCAGTTGTAGGCGAGCATCTTGCCCGGGTATTTCTTGCGGATGCCCTCCGCAAAGCGCTTCGCGAACTCGAGGTCCGGCGTGCCGGTTTCGCACCACACCATGTCCGCGTACTCGGCATACGCCAGGCCGCGCGACAGCGCCTGATCGAGACCCTTCCTCGTGCGGTAGAAGCCTTCTGAAGTGCGCTCGCCAGTGAGGAACGGCCGGTCGTTGTCGTCGACGTCCGTGGTCACGATGTCGGCCGCCTCCGCGTCGGTGCGCGCCAGCAGCAGGGTCGGCACGCCCATCACGTCGGCAGCGAGGCGCGCCGCGATCAGCTTTTGCACCGCCTCCTGCGTGGGCACCAGCACCTTGCCGCCCATGTGGCCGCACTTCTTGACCGAGGCGAGCTGGTCCTCGTAGTGCACGCCCGCGGCGCCGGCGTCGATCATCGCCTTCATCAGCTCGAACGCGTTCAGCACCCCGCCGAAGCCAGATTCCGCGTCCGCGACGATCGGCGCCATGTAATCGACGTCGCCCTTGCCCTCCATCCATTGGATCTGGTCGGCACGCAGCAGCGCGTTGTTGATGCGCCTGACCACGTTGGGCACGCTCGAGACCGCGTACAGCGATTGATCCGGATACATGGTGAGCGAGTCGTTCGCGTCGGCGGCGACCTGCCAGCCCGAAAGGTAGATCGCCGGAACGCCGGCCTTGACTTGCTGCATCGCCTGGTTGCCGGTAAGCGCGCCAAGTGAATTGACGAACGGCCGCTCCCTGGTCATCTTCCACAGCTTCTCGGCGCCCTTCTTCGCCAGCGTGTGCTCGACGCGCACGCTGCCGCGCAGCCGCACCACGTCTTCGGCGCCGTAGCCGCGCTTCACGCCGTGCCAGCGCGGGTTCTCGGCCCAGTCTCTTTCCAGTGCAGCGATCTCTTGCTCTCGTTGATTCATCGGGGTCCTTATCTGGTTCAGGTTCTCGGTGTACCCGCGGCCCGGGATAACGCGCGTGTATCGGATCGCGATTAATAGGGACCTTAACGCACGCCGATGGCGCGCAGCAATAACGCGTGGACAATTGCGCAAACTAGGAGGAAACAATTACTTACAATGACTTAGCACACCATCGTTTCATAATGCGGTAGCTGATTTCAAGTCGTTGCTGCCATGCAATAAGCGATCCCGCTCAGGTCTGTATCAGCTTGGGATGGCGCTGGATGCTCATCAGGATGCCAACGCCGATGAATAGCGTGGCAAGTGCCGTACCGCCGTAGGAGACGAATGGCAGCGGCACGCCTACCACCGGCAGGATGCCCGACACCATTCCCATATTGACGAAGGCGTAGGTGAAGTAGGTCAGGGTGATCGATCCCGCGAGCAGGCGTGCGAAGAAGGTCGGCGCGTTGGCGGCGATCATCAGGCCGCGCGCGATGAGCAGCGAGTACAACAGCAGCAGGACGCAGTTTCCGATCAAGCCGAACTCTTCCGAGAACACCGCGAAAATGAAGTCGGTGCTGCGCTCCGGGATGAACTCGAGGTGCGCCTGCGTGCCGTGCAGCCAGCCCTTGCCCGCGATCCCGCCGGAGCCCACCGCGATTGTCGACTGGATGATGTGGTAGCCGGCCCCTAGCGGGTCCTGGGTCGGGTCGAGCAGCGTCAGAATGCGCTTTCGCTGGTATTCGTGCAGCATTCCCCAGAGAGGCAGTGCGCTGCCGATCGCCAGTATGGCGAGGCTGGCGAGCACCTTCCAGCCGATGCCGGCGAAGAAGATCACGTAGAAACCGGCTGCGGCGACCAGCAGCGCCGTGCCGAGGTCGGGTTGCCGGGCGACCAGCAGCACCGGCACGGCAAGCAGCAGCCCGGCGAGCGCGAAATCGCGCAGCCTGAGCGTCGCCTCGTAGCGATCGAAGTACCACGCGAGCATCAGCGGCATCGCAATCTTCATCATTTCGGAGGGCTGCACTCGCGTCACGCCGAGGTGTAGCCAGCGGCGTGCGCCGTTCACCACTTCGCCGAACAGCGCCACCCCGACCAGCAGCGCCAGGCCGACGAGATAGGCGGGCACCGCGTAGCGCATCATGGTCTGCGGCGGTATCTGCGCCGCGATCCACATCGCCGCCAGCGCCACGGCCAGATTCGCCAGCTGCGCGGTGACCCGGGACGGCGTGTCGTAGCTTGCCGAGAACAGCGTCGCCAGGCCGATGCCGGCGAGCAGCAGCACGATCGTGAGCAGCGGCGCATCGAGCCCCGCGAACAGCCGCTCGGCGATGCGACGCGGCGAGAACGCTCCCGGCGCCATCAATCGCCCTCCTTCACGCTTTCGTCCTCGCGCACCGGGCCATTCGGCTTGTCCGGAAGTTTGCCAAGGAGGTAGTAGTCGAGCACCGTGCGCGCAATCGGAGCGGCGGCACGCGCGCCGAAGCCGCCGTTTTCCACGACCACTGCCAGCGCGATCTTGGGGCTGTCGAGCGGGGCGAAGGCGATGAACAGCGAGTGATCGCGATGCCGCTCGGCGACGTTCTTCTCGTCGTACTTTTCGTTCTGCTTGAGCGCAACCACCTGCGCCGTGCCGGTCTTGCCGCCGCTTGTGTACTGTGCGCCAGCGAAAGCGCGCGCGCCGGTGCCATCTTGCTCGCGGTTGACGCCCGCCATGGCCCGCTTGATGAATTCGAGATTCGCCTCGTTCAGGGGCAGGCGGCGCTCGAGGTGCGGCTGGATATAGCGGCGTTCACCGGTACGAGGGTTTTCGATATGGTCTACCAGATGTGGGCGATACATGGCGCCGCCGTTGGCAAGCGTCGCGACCGCGAGGGCGAGCTGCATCGGCGTGTACGCGTTGTAGCCCTGGCCGATACCGATCGAGATAGTCTCCCCCGGGTACCACTTCTGCTGGTCCCGGCGCGCGAAGCGCTTGCGCTTCCATTCGGGGGAGGGAAGCACTCCCGTCGCTTCCCCGTCGAGGTCGATGCCGGTGCGCGAGCCGAAGCCGAACGGCTCGAGCGAGCGGGCAATCGCGTCGATGCCGAGGTCGTTGGCAAGCATGTAGTAGTAGGTATCGCAGGACTCGACGATTGACTTGTACATGTCCACCACGCCGTGACCGCCGACCTTGTCGTCGCGAAAGCGGCGATCGCCGAAGACGAAGTAGCCAGGATCCCTGATCGTGCTCTTCGGCGTTCGCTTGCCGAGCTCGAGCGCCGCCAGCGCCAGGTAGGGCTTGAGGGTCGAGCCCGGCGGGTACAACCCGGCGATGGCGCGGTCGTTGAGCGGCCGATCAGGGGAGTCGTTGAGCGAATCCCAGCTCTGCGGATCGATGCCGTCGACGAACAGGTTCGGGTCGAAGCCTGGCTCGGAGACTAGCGCGAGCACCGCGCCGGTGCTCGGCTCGATCGCCACCAGCGCGCCGCGCCGGCCGCCGAACGCCTGCTCAGCGACCTTCTGCAGGCGGATATCCAGCGCGAGGGACACGTCGTCGCCGGGCTGCGGCGCGGTGCGCGACAGGACGCGAATACCGCGCCCCGCGGCGTCGATCTCGAGCTGCTCGAATCCCGTCGTCCCGTGCAGGTCCTGCTGGTAGCTCGCTTCGATGCCTCTCCTGCCGATGGTGTCCGTGCCGCGGTAGTTCGCTTCGACGCCCAACTCCTCGAGCCTCTCCTGATCCTGCTCATTGATCCTGCCGATATAGCCGATGACGTGCGAGGCGCTCTCGCCCTGCGGGTAATAGCGAAACAGCCGCGCCTTGATTTCGACCCCCGGGAAGCGGAAGCGGTTGGCGGCGAAGCGTGCCACCTCCTCATCAGTGAGCCGCGTGCGGATCGGCAGGCTGTCCGAGCGGCGCGTCTCGGACATCAGCTTCTTGAAGCGGCTGCGATCGCGAGGCCCGATCTCAACTAGCCCGGAAAGCCTGTCGATGGTCTGTTCGAGATTCTGGACCTTGGACAGCGAGATCTCCAACGTATAGCCGGAGTCGTTGCGTGACAGCACCTCGCCGTTGCGGTCCAGGATCAGGCCCCGGTTCGGAGGTATGGGCACGATGGTGATGCGGTTGTCCTCCGCCTTGGTCTGGTAGTAATCGTGTTGCAGCACCTGAAGGTAGATCATGCGTGCGAGCAACAGGCCGAAGGCGACCAGCACCGCGATGCCCGCGATACCCACGCGCACGCGGAATCTGCGCAGCTCGCGTTCGTGGTTCTTGAGCTCCGCGAGGCGCATCGTGCTACATCACTCTCGGCTCTTCGCGCTCAACCGGACGTCGCTGGGGAATCAGCAGCAGGTAGCTGACCAGCGGCCATAGCGCGGCGCCGATCGCCGGCCCCACTAGCACCGACCAGCCGGGAAGCTCGGCGCCCGCAGCAAGGCGCACGAGTACGGTCACGCCTTGCGCGAACACGAGCAGGGCGGCAACGTGCAGCGCCTGCTGCCACAGCCCGAACCACAGAATACGACGCGAAAACGAAATGGCGAGGAACGCGAGCAGCGAGTAGGCGAGCGCGTGCTGACCGAGCAACACGCCGTTGCCGGCATCGATCAGCAGCCCGAGCGTCCAGCCTACGCCCAGGCCGACCAGGCGCGGCTGTCGCACGCACCAGAACGTGAGCACGAGCGCCACAAACTCGGGCACCAGTCGCAGGTTCGGCCAGGGCAGGAAGTCGAGCACCAGCGCGAGCGCGAACGACGCCACGATCGTCTTCAGGCGCACGGGAAGCAGGATGTGGTGGGGCCTATCGGGTGTCACGCTGGTCCTTCTTGCGCGGAGCGCGCGGGGCCTTGTCGCGGCGCCTCTCGCTAGGCGAGGTCGCCTCCACGGGATATGGCGGCAGTCTGCGCTCGCCGCTGAGAACGAGGAGATAGCGGCCGCGGTTCACGCCCGCGGCCGGCTGGCACAGGACGCGCGCGAACGAGTGGGCCGCGTCGAGCTCTACGTTGGCCACCGTCGCCACCGGCAGCCCCGGGGGATAGGTCCCGTCGATGCCCGAGGTCACCAGCAGGTCACCGGGGCGTATCTCGGCGTTCGGTGCGATGAATCGCAGCTCCAGCATGCCCGAGGAGCCGCCGCCGAACGCGACGACGCGCAAGCCGCTCCTGACCACCTGGACCGGAATCGCGTAATCCTTGTCCGTCACCAGCGTGACTTCCGCCGTGAACGGATACACGCGCGTCACCTGGCCGACGACGCCGGCATCGTCTACGACCGGATTGCCGGCCGATACGCCCTGCTGCGTGCCTTTGTCGACGATCACCTTGAGGCTGTAGGGATCGCGCCCCGCGTACACGATCTCTGCCGGTATGCTGCGGCGCTCGATGCGCTCGGCGGCGCCGACCAGCCGGCGCAGGCGCTCGGCCTCGGCGGCGGCGGCCCGATAGCGCTGCGCATCCTCCGCCGTCGCCAGAAGCCGCGCCTGCAGTTTCGCGTTGTCCGCGCGCAGCGCGGACTGGCTCGAGAAGTAAGCCGCAATGCGCTCGCCGAGCACGAGCGGCGCAGTTGCGGCAAGCTGCAGGGGATAGGCCGCGATCGCGAGGACGCGCCTCAGCCCCTCGGTGTAGTGAAAGCGTGCGTCAAGAACCAGCAGCGCGAGTGAAAGCGAAGCGAAGAACGCGAGCCGGACGACAGGAGCGGGGCCGCGTCTGAAGAACGGCGGGGGGCTGTGCTCCATCCCCCCTTCACTCAATCATTCGTGAAGATCGGCCCGAAATGCTCCATCTTCTCGAGCGCCTTGCCCGAACCGCGCACTACGCAGGTGAGCGGGTCGTCGGCCACGATGACCGGCAGCCCGGTCTCCTCCATCAGCAGGCGGTCAAGGTCGCGCAGAAGTGCGCCGCCGCCGGTGATTACCATGCCCTTCTCGGCGATGTCAGCTCCGAGCTCGGGCGGCGTCTGCTCGAGCGCGGACTTCACGGCCGACACGATCTGATTGAGCGGCTCGGTGAGCGCCTCGAGAATCTCGTTCGAGCTAATGGTGAAGCTGCGCGGTATGCCCTCGGCAAGGTTACGACCCTTAACCTCCATCTCGCGCACTTCGCTGCCGGGGAATGCGGAGCCGATTTCCTTCTTCACCATCTCCGCCGTGGTCTCACCCACCAGCATGCCGTAGTTGCGGCGGATGTAGTTGATGATCGCCTCGTCGAATTTGTCGCCGCCGACGCGCACGGAGCCCGAGTACACCATGCCACCGAGGGAGATCACGCCCACTTCGGTGGTTCCGCCGCCCACGTCCACGACCATCGAGCCAGTCGCTTCGGCGACCGGCAGGTCGGCGCCTATCGCCGCCGCCATCGGCTCCTCGATAAGGTAGACCTGCCCTGCGCCTGCGCCGATCGCCGATTCGCGGATCGCGCGGCGCTCGACCTGCGTCGAGCCGCACGGCACGCAGATGATGATGCGAGGGCTCGGCGAGAACAGCTTGTTGTCGTGCACCTTCTTGATGAACTGCTTGAGCATCTGC
>Ga0055436_10000084_pt1 | contig 11626 bp, 9 predicted proteins | sample Browns_ThreeSqB__2_FD_57730 | JGI IMG/M metagenome (GOLD analysis project Ga0055436, IMG submission 57730) | Wetland microbial communities from the San Francisco Bay, California, USA, that impact long-term carbon sequestration - Browns_ThreeSqB_D2 | ecosystem: Environmental > Aquatic > Marine >...
ATTTGCGAGGTGATCTGGTCCTCGGCATGCCCTGCGCTGCTTCGCGACCCACGTCGAGACCAAGTCGCCCCCATGTTCGTTGCAGCACCGACATTATCCCACATGGGGGCGCAGGCCCCGGCTTCAAGCCTAGAGATGCGCGATAAGGTCGATCGGCTGCGCGATGATCGCGTCCGCGTTCCAGTTCGACGGACTGCCGTTGTCGATGCCATGGTAGCCGTACTGCACCGCGATCGCGCGCATCCCCGCGGCATGCGCGGCCTGCACGTCGCGCAGGTCGTCGCCGAGGTAGCAGCAGTCCCCCGGCGCGAGTCCCAGACGCTCGGCGGCATGTAGCAGCGGGGCAGGATGCGGTTTAGCGTGCGGCGTGGTGTCACCGCATACCACGCAGTCCGGCGAGATGCCGAGCGCGGCGACGATCGGATCGGTGAAGCGCGCAATCTTGTTGGTCACGATGCCCCACTTGATGCCTCGCGCAGAGAGCTCTTCCAGGAGCTCGGGGATGCCCGGGAACAGTCGCGTCTCGACGCACACCCGCTCCGCGTAGTGCGCGAGGAAGGCATCGCGCATGCTCTCGTAGCCGGGATCCCCGGGCTTCAAGCCGAGCCCCACCCGCAGCAGCCCACGCGCGCCGCTCGAGGCGTAGGCGCGCACGTCGCCCGGCAAAAGGCCGGTCAGGCCGCGTGCCGCACGCAAGCGGTTCACCGCGGCGCCGAGGTCGGCAGCGGTGTCGGCGAGCGTGCCGTCGAGATCGAACAGCACGGCGCGCGTGGCGCCGCGCGCGTCCCCGTCACTCATCCCGCTTGCAGCGCAGGAGATAGTTGACGCTGGTGTCGGGCCCGAGGCCGTAGCGGCGGCGCGAAGGGCTGTAGGTCATGCCGATCAGCTCCACCGGACGCAGGCCGGCGTCGCGGCACCAGCGCGCCAGCTCGTGCGGCTTGATGAACCTGGAGTAGTCGTGCGTGCCCTTGGGCAGCAGCTTCAGCAGGTACTCGGCGCCGATGATGGCGAACAGGTACGCCTTGGGGTTGCGGTTGATGGTGGAAAAGAACACGTGTCCTCCCGCCTTCGTGAGCCGCGCGCAGGCGGCCACCGTACTCGACGGATCCGGCACGTGCTCGAGCAGTTCCATGCACGTGATGACGTCGAACTCGCCGGCGTGGCTGTCGGCGAATTCCTCCGCGGAGGCCTTGGCGTAATTCACCGACGCTCGGCTCTCCAGCAAATGCAGTTGCGCCACTCTCAGCGCCTTCTCGGCCAGATCGATCCCGGTGACTTGCGCGCCGTGGCGCGCCATGGATTCCGCCAGGATGCCGCCGCCGCAGCCGACGTCGAGCACCGTCTTGCCGGCGAGCCGCGCGTGTTGGTCGATCCAGGCCAGACGGAGCGGATTGATCTCGTGCAGTGGCCGGAACTCGCTCTCGGGGTCCCACCACCGGTGCGCCAGCTCGCTGAACTTCTCCAGCTCCGCAGGATCGGCGTTCGGCGCAGTGCTCATGGTCGGTCGGGCCTTCTCTTACCGCCTCAATTCAACTGTAGCCAAAAAAAAGCCCTGCCTAGGCAGGGCTCTTTTGCCGAGCGCACGAGTCACTTCTTCTGCGTGCCTACGACCTCGAGCTCGACGCGGCGGTTCGGCGCAAGGCAGGCAACGTAGGCCTTGAAGCCTTTCGTTCGCTCGCATGTCTTGACCGGCTGCGTCTCGCCCTTACCCTCGGTGTAGATGCGATTGGCATCGACACCCTTCGATACCAGGTACGCCTTGACCGCATTGGCGCGGCGCACCGAAAGCTTCTGGTTGTACGCACTGGCACCGATCAAGTCCGTGTGGCCGATCGCAATCACGACCTCGAGATCGACCCCCGCCGCCTTGCCGACCACGTCATCCAACTTCGCCCGGCCGTCGGGCTTAATCACGGACTTGTCGAAATCGAACAACACGTCCGTCGTGAGCGTCACCTTCTGCGCCACCGGCTTGGGTGCAGCTGGCGGCATCGGCGCTGGCGCAGGGGCCGGGGCCGGCGCAGCCGCGGGCATGGGCGCGGCCGGCGCAGCCATAGGCTTCTTCACCAGATCCGGATCGCACTCAGCGTCCGCCATCGCGGGGCTCCAGTAGCCGGCGCGCCAGCACTCGCCTGCGCTGTTCCGCCACGGGATGTTGCCGCCCGCGGGCTCGGTCCAGTACGCGTCCTTGGTTTGCGCGCTGGCATCCAATGGCGCTGCCAGGAACAGCAGGCTCGCCACAGCGGCAACGGAAGTCGTCCACAAGTGCTTCCCCATATCGTCCTCTCGCTTATTGGTAAGTTCCACCGGGAAAATAATCGCCTGCGGGCCGGCCGCCGTCATGACATAGATCAATATCGCGCGCATCGGGCAATCTTGCGTGCGCCCTACAGCGCCGCCGGTCCATCGCCCACAGCCGCTCTGGTTTAGATCGAAACGCTATTCAGCATGCCCTAAAAAAGCTTAATGTTCAACGACCTGCAAACTAAGTGTATTTTGCCACACTTCGACCCGGCTGTCCAAGGACGACCAGCTCGGGGACTTCAAGATGCCATCTACGACCTGCGCTTGTCCAGCGATCCAGACGTGGCTCACGTGCTCGCGCCCGGCGACATACACCAGATGCGAAATCGGGTCATAGCAGGGCGCGAGCTCGGGTCCGTCGAGACGCACCGCCACGAGGTCGGCGAGCTTGCCGGCCGTGATCGAACCGATCTTGCTGTCCAGGCCCAACGCAACGGCGCCGCCTAGAGTGGCCGCGCGCAGCGCGGCGTGCGCGGGCACCGCGGCCGCATCGCGCGCCACCGCCTTCGCCAGCAGGGCGGCCTGACGCATCTCCTGGAACATGTCGAGCCGGTTATTGCTCGCCGCGCCGTCGGTTCCGAGGGCGACGTTGACGCCCGCAGCGAGCAACGCCGCGACCGGAGCGAAGCCGCTCGCGAGCTTCAGGTTCGACGAAGGGCAATGGACCACCGAGCAGCCGTGCCCGCCGAGCATCGCAATCTCGTCCGGCAACACGTGCACCGCGTGCACGGCGATCAGTCCGGGACCGAGCAGGCCTAGGCGGCGCAGCCGCTCCAGCGGCCGCACTCCGTGCTCGGCGATCGATCGCGTCACCTCGTCCTCGGTTTCATGCACGTGAAGGTGCACCGGCACGTCGAGCTCGGCCGCGAGCCGCGACACCTTGCGGAAGCTCTCGTCCGATACCGTGTAGGGAGCGTGCGGCGCAATGCAGAACGACAGCAGCCCGTGGTCGCCAAATTGATCGCGCAGCGCAAGTCCCTTGCGCAGGTAGTCGTCAGGGTCGGCGGCATACGCCGAGGGAAACTCGATCACGATCGCGCCGAGTGCGGCACGCATGCCCGCCTCCAGCGCCGCCTCGAGTGCGGCCTCCGGGAAGAAATACATGTCGTTGAAGCAGGTCGTGCCGCCGCGCAACATCTCGGCGCAGGCAAGTAGCGTCCCGTCCTTCACGAACTGCGGCGAGACGTGCTTCACTTCTGCAGGCCAGATGTGCTCCTGCAGCCAGCGCATCAAAGGCATGTCGTCGGCAAGCCCCCGCATGAGCGACATCGCCGCGTGGGTGTGCGCGTTTATCAGGCCCGGAATCAGGGCATGTTGAGCGAGGTGGATTTCGCGGTAGCCGGGATAGCGCGTCGCCGCTTGGGCGGTGGGCAGCACGGCCTGGATACGGCCGTCGCGCACCGCGACCGCAGTGTGCTCGAGCACGGCGCCCTCCGGCTCCACCGGCACCACCCAGCGCGGGATGATCAGCAGCGAATCGGGCACAAAAGAAAGGGCCCCGGCTCAGCGGGGCCCTGGTCAACCATCAAGGGGCGCGGCTAGCGCGGCGTGCCCTGGAACTCGATTACCACGCGCCGGTTGGGAGCGAGGCATTCGATGAGGGCCTTGCGGTTCTTCTGGTTGCAGCCGTGCTTGATCGGCTGCGTCTTGCCGAATCCGTACGTTTCGATCTTCGACCCGTCGATACCCTGCGACACGAGGTAAGCCTTGACCGCCTCCGCGCGCGCCTCGGAGAGTTTTTGGTTGTATGTCTGCGATCCGATCAGGTCAGTATGGCCACTGACATTGACGTAGTGGATCGTGCCCGCCTTCCGCAGCTTCGCAATCACCTCGGTGTCGATATCTCGTTTGGCCTCGGGGCTGAGCGTGCTCTTGCCGAAGGCGAACAAGTGATCCGAAGACAAGGTGATGGGCTTCGGCGCAGCCGCGGGCATGGGAGCGGGGGCCGGTGCCGGCGCGGGAGCGGGTGCCGGCGCGGCCATCGGCGCGGGCGCCGGCGCGGCCATGGGTTTCTTCACCAGGTCGGGGTCGCACTCGGCATTCGCCATCGCGGGCGACCAGTAGCCGGCGCGCCAGCACTGGCCCGCGGCGTTCTTCCATGCACCACCGCCGCTCCCGGGCTCCGACCAATAGCCTTCGTTCGATTGCGCCGTGGCGACAGCGAAGGTGCCGCCGAGGACGGCCGCAAGCGTCGCGGCCAGAAGCAGCTTGGAAGCTTTCACAGCATTCTCCCTGTAGTGACTGGTGCGCCTGAGCGCATCCTGCGTCGGCCCCGGGACCGATGGTGCGAATTTAAGCACAATGCCGGTACCGACCACAAGCGTCGATGCTTGAGTTTCGCTAACGAAAACCGAGAATTGGGTTGCCGCCGGCGCATTGCCAGGCGGCGCGCTCGGACGCAACGCGCCACGTCGCGCGTGCTAAAATTTCCCGATTTTTTCCCGCTCCAAATCGGTCGGCCAAGCGGGCCCTACGGAGCTGGAGCAGCCACCCCGCAATTCGCGCACAAAGCATGGATCAATTCGCAAAAGAAACGCTCCCCGTAAGTCTCGAAGAGGAAATGCGCCGCTCGTATCTCGATTATGCGATGAGCGTGATCGTGGGGCGCGCGCTGCCGGACGTCCGCGACGGCCTCAAGCCGGTGCATCGGCGCATCCTCTACGGCATGAACGAGCTCGGCAACCACTGGAACCGTCCATACAAGAAATCGGCGCGTGTGTCCGGCGACGTAATGGGCAAATTCCATCCGCACGGTGACGCCGCGATCTACGACACGATGGTACGCATGGCGCAGAGCTTCAGTCTGCGCTACCTGCTGATCGATGGGCAGGGAAATTTCGGCTCGGTAGACGGCGACAACGCGGCGGCGTCGCGGTACACCGAGGTGAGGCTCACCAAGTTCGCGCACGAGATGCTGGCCGACATCGACCGCGAGACGGTCGACTTCGTCCCGAACTACGATGGCCAGGAGCGGGAGCCGGCGGTGCTGCCGGCGCGAGTTCCGAACCTGCTGGTCAACGGCTCGTCCGGGATCGCGGTCGGCATGGCGACCAATATTCCGCCGCACAACCTCTCCGAAGTCGTCGATGCCTGCCTGCTCGTGCTGCGCCAGCCGCAGTGCGCGATCGAGGAACTGATCAAGCTGATGCCTGCGCCCGATTTTCCGACTGCCGGGATCATTTACGGTGTTTCCGGCGTGCACGAGGGCTACCGCACGGGTCGCGGGCGCGTCGTGATACGCGCGCGCACCCACTTCGAGGATATCGGCAAGGGCGACCGCCAGGCGATCATCGTCGATGAGCTGCCATACCAGGTCAACAAGAAGGCGCTGCTCGAGCGCGTCGCCGAACTGGTCACGGAGAAGCGCGTCGAGGGAATCTCCGACATCCGCGACGAGTCGGACAAGTCGGGCATGCGTGTCGTGATCGAACTCAAGCGCGCCGAGATTCCCGAGGTCGTGCTAAACAACCTCTACAAGCATACTCAGCTGCAGGACAGCTTCGGCATGAACATGGTCGCGCTGGTCGACGGTCAGCCCAAGCTGCTCGATCTGAAATCCATGATCGAGGCGTTCATCGCACATCGTCGCGAGGTGGTGACGCGGCGCACGATATTCGATCTGCGCAAAGCGCGCGAGCGCGGCCACGTACTCGAAGGCCTCGCGGTTGCGCTGTCGAACGTCGACGAGGTGATCGAGTTGATCAAGCGCGCGCCGACCCCGGCCGAGGCGAAGCGCGGGCTGATGGCGAAGCCCTGGCACTCGGAGCTGGTGCGCGAGATGCTCACACGCGCCTCCTCCGAGCAGTTCCGCCCTGCGGGCCTGGCGCAGGAGTTCGGCCTGAAGGCCGACGGCTACCGCCTGTCGGACGAGCAAGCGCAGGCGATCCTCGAGTTGCGTCTGCAGCGCCTCACCGGCCTCGAGCAGGACAAGATTCGCGGCGAGTACAAGGAGGTCATGGAGGTGATCGCGGATCTCCTCGATGTCCTGGACAAGCCCGCCCGCATCGTGGCGATCATCGCCGACGAGCTGAATCGCATCAGGGAAGAGTTCGGCGACGCTCGACGCAGCGAGATCGTTACCGTCGCCGAGGATATCTCTCTGGAGGACCTGATCGCGCCTCAGGACATGGTGGTCACGTTCTCGCACAGCGGCTATGTGAAGTCGCAGCCGCTCGCCGACTACCGCGCGCAGCGGCGCGGCGGGCGGGGGAGAATGGCGGCGGCGACCAAGGAGGACGACTTCATCGAGCGACTGTTCGTGGCGCATTCGCACGACAACCTGCTGTGCTTCTCGAGCCGCGGGCGGCTTTACTGGCTCAAGGTCTACGAGGTGCCGCAGGGCAGCCGCACCAGCCGGGGCAAGCCCGTGGTAAACATGTTTCCGCTCGAGGAGGGCGAGAAGATTACCGCCGTTGTCCCGGTACGCGAATTCGACGAGCATCACTACGTGTTCATGGCCACCGCGCACGGGACGGTAAAGAAGACGCCACTGGCGGATTTCTCGCGTCCCCGGCCCTCGGGAATCATCGCCGTGGGCCTCGAGTCTGCCGATTACCTGGTCGGCGCGGCGCTCACAGACGGCAGCTGCGACGCGATGCTGTTCTCCTCGGACGGCAAGGCCGTGCGCTTTGCGGAGGGCGAAGTGCGGCCGATGGGGCGCCAAGCGACGGGCGTGCGTGGCATGCGGCTCGGCAAGGGCGCGCGCGTGGTCTGCATGCTGGTGGCGAAGAGCGACGATCAGACCGTGCTCACCGCGACGGAGAAAGGCTTCGGCAAGCGTACGCCGGTTAGGGAATACACGCGCCACGGCCGCGGCGGACAGGGAATGATCGCCATCCAGACCTCGGAGCGCAACGGCAAGCTGGTCGGCGCGGTCATGGTCGAGGACCGCGACGAGGTCATGCTGATCTCGACAGGCGGCGTGCTGATCCGCACCGCGGTGGCGCAGATCCGCGAGCAGGGACGCAGCACACAGGGCGTCACGCTGATCTCGCTGGGCGAGGGGGAGAAGCTCGCGGGACTGGAGCGCATCGACGAGCGCGACGACCAGATGAACGGCAACGGCGCCGACGATGAGGATGCCGGCAATGCGCCGGAGGCGGGATCGTCGGGAGAGACCTTGCACTGATGGCGCGCCTCTACAACTTCAGCGCCGGACCGGCGGTCCTGCCCGAGGAGGTGCTGGCGCGCGCTGGCGACGAGATGCTCGACTGGCACGGTTCGGGCATGTGCGTGATGGAGATGAGCCATCGGGGCAAGGAATTCATCTCGATCGCGGAGCACGCTGAACAGGACCTGCGCGAGCTGCTTGCGATCCCGGCGAATTACAAGGTCCTGTTCCTGCAGGGCGGCGCGACTCTGCAGTTCGCGCAGATTCCCATGAACCTGCTGCGCGGCAGGGGCGCGGCCGACTACGTGCTCACCGGTGAATGGTCGAAGAAGGCCGCCAAGGAGGCGAAGTCCTACTGCGACGCGCGCATCGCCGCAAGCTCGGAGGACCGGGGCTTCACCTACGCCCCGCCGCAGCAGGCGTGGAAGCTGAGCGCGGATGCGGCGTACGTTCACTACTGCTCGAACGAGACGATCGGCGGTGTCGAGTTCAACTGGATCCCGGAGACCGGCGCGGTGCCGCTGGTCGCCGACGCTTCGTCGCACATCCTGTCGCGGCCCCTAGATGTGTCCAGGTTCGGGCTGATCTACGCCGGCGCGCAGAAGAATATCGGGCCGGCCGGCTTGACGATCGTCATCGTGCGCGAGGACCTCGTCGGGCGGGCGCAAAAGAACACTCCCTCGGTCATGGATTACAAGCTGCAGGCCGACGCCGCCTCGATGCTGAACACGCCCGCAACCTACTCCATCTATGTCGCAGGCCTGGTGTTCAAGTGGCTCAAGCAGCTTGGCGGACTGGCCGAGATCGAGCGGCGCAACATCGCCAAGGCGCGCCTGCTGTACGACTACCTGGATCGCGGCGGGTTCTACCGGAACCCGGTGGCGAAATCCGACCGTTCCCGCATGAACGTGCCGTTCACGCTGGCGGACTCGAGTCTGGACGGGGAGTTCCTGAAGGGTGCCGAGGCGCGCGGCATGGTGCAACTGAAGGGGCACCGCTCGGTCGGGGGCATGCGCGCCTCGATCTACAACGCGATGCCTCTGGCGGGCGTGCAGCACCTGGTGGACTACATGAAGGAGTTCGAAGCGCGCCATGGATAGGGCTCAGGCGGCGACGAAGCTCGAAGTGCTGGTGCTGAACGAGATTGCGCCGCTCGGGCTGCAGCAGCTGCCCGCGGAACGCTACGCGGTGGTGACGGCGGCGGCGGCGCCGGACGTCATTCTGGTGCGCTCACGCGAGCTGCACGGCTACGACTTCGGTGCGCGCCTCAAGGCGGTGGGGCGCGCCGGAGCGGGCGTCAACAATATTCCGGTCGCGGAACTGTCCGCGCGCGGCGTGCCGGTGTTCAACGCGCCCGGTGCGAACGCGAACGCGGTGAAGGAGCTGGTGGTCGCCGGCATGCTGATGGCGGCGCGCAATCTGGCGCCTGCGCTCGATTTCGTGCGCGGGCTCGACCCGGCGGCGTCCGACCTCGGCCGCCGGGTGGAAGACGGCAAGAAGCAGTTCGCGGGGAGCGAGCTGCCGGGCCATACGCTCGGCGTCGTGGGGTTGGGCAAGATCGGCAGCCTGGTGGCCGACGCCGCGATCCGCCTGGGGATGAACGTGCTGGGGTACGATCCCGACATCACCGTCGATGCGGCCTGGAGCCTGCCGTCCCAGGTGCGCCGCGCCGCGTCCATAGACGAAGTCCTCAAGGCGAGCCATTTCATCACGCTACATGTGCCGCTGCTCAAGGAGACGCGCCACCTGGTCAACGCGGGAAACGTCGGGCAATCGCGGCCGGGCGCCATCCTCCTCAATTTCTCGCGCGAAGGCGTGGTCGACGACGACGCGGTGCTCGCGGCTCTGCGCAGCGGTCGACTGAAGTGTTACGTCACGGATTTTCCGAGCGCCGCTCTGCTACGCGAGCCGGGCGTGGTGGCGCTGCCACACCTCGGCGCGTCGACCGGCGAGGCCGAGGAAAACAGCGCCGTGATGGTGGTCAATCAGGTGCGCGATTATCTAGAGCACGGCAACCTGCACAACGCGGTCAATTTTCCGGAGGCCACGATGTCCCGGGAATCTCCGTTCCGCCTGGCCATCGCCAACGCGAACGTCCCCGACATGCTGGCGCGCATTTCGCACGTCCTCGGCAGCCGCAAGCTCAACATCCATAACATGCTGAACAAGTCGAAGGCGGACATGGCCTACACGCTGGTCGACGTGGACAGCGCGGTGCCGCAGGAAACGCTCGACGGGCTACGCCAGATCGACGGCGTGCTCGCCGTGCGCTATCTTCCGCTATAGCCGGGACGAAACCTGGAAGCAGAATGCGGGACGTGGACGACATCGGGAAGCTCCGAGGCGAGATCGACGCCATCGACGACGAGCTGCTGGCGCTGTTCAACCGCCGGGCGGACGTCGCGCGGCGCATCGGCGGTGTCAAGGCCGGCGCGCCGGTCTACCGGCCGGAGCGCGAAGCGGAGATCCTGCGGCGCATCGCACAGGGCAATCCCGGCCCGCTTTCGCGTGACCGGGTTGCCGCGCTGTTCCGCGAGGTGATCTCGGCCTGCCGCGCCATGGAGCTCGCGGTGCGAGTCTCGTACCTTGGCCCTGAAGGCACGTTCAGCGAGCAGGCGGCGCGCAAGCACTTCGGCCAGGCGGCCGAAGCACTGCCTTCGGCTTCCGTCGACGAGGTGTTTCGCTGCTGCGAATCCGGAGAGGCGCAATTCGCGGTGGTGCCGGTAGAAAACTCCACCGAAGGCGCGGTGGGGCGTACGCTCGACTTGTTGCTCGTCACGCCGCTCAAGATCGTCGGCGAGATCGAACTTCGGGTGCAGCAGAACCTGATGTCGCGCGCCGCGAGCCTCAAGGACGTGGGCCGCGTCTATTCGCACGCGCAGTCGCTGGCGCAGTGCAATGCGTGGCTGAACCAGAACCTGCCCGGTGCGGAGCGGATCCAGGTCGTCTCGAACGCCGAAGCCGCACGCCGCGCCGGCGAAGAGAGCGGGGCGGGCGCGATCGCGGGGGAGAGCGCAGCGGCGCGCTATCAGTTGCGCGTGCTGGCCCGCTCAATCGAGGACGATCCGAACAACACCACCCGCTTCCTGGTGCTCGGCAACCTGGAGCCCGGGGCGACCGGCAATGACCGCACTTCGATGGTGATGTCGGCCGAGAACAAACCGGGCGCGGTGCATGCGTTGCTGTCGCCGCTGGCGGCCAACAGAGTCAGCATGACGCGCATCGAGTCGCGCCCTGCACGCGCCATGCGCGGCGCGCTGTGGGAGTACGTGTTCTTCATCGATGTCCAGGGTCACCAGCGGGACAAGCCCGTCGCTGCGGCGCTCGCCGAGCTGCGACAGAAGGCGCCGTTCCTGAAGATCCTCGGATCCTACCCCGCGGCCGTCGCCTGACGAGGTGCCATCGGCAAGCCACGCACTATGAACATGGATCTTTGCGAACTTTCGCCTTCGTACGTGCGCAGCATCGCGCCGTACCAGCCCGGCAAGCCGATCTCCGAGCTGGCGCGCGAATTCGGCCTCGACGAGCGCAACATCGTCAAGCTGGCATCGAACGAGAATCCACGCGGCATCGGGCCGCGCACGCGGGCGGCGATCGACGCCGCGCTCGGCGAGATCGCGCGCTACCCGGATGGCAACGGCTACGAGCTGAAGCTGGCGCTGTCCAGACGCCATGGCGTCGACATGTCCGGGATCGTGCTCGGCAACGGCTCCAATGACGTGCTCGAGCTTTTGTCGCTCGCGTTTCTGGGCCCCGGTCGCTCGGCGGTCCTGTCGCAGCATACGTTCGCGGTCTATCCGCTCGCCACGCAGGCGCGCGGCGCACGCGCGATCGTGGTTCCGGCGAAGGACTATGGGCACGATCTCGAGGCGATGGGGAACGCCATCGGCGAAGACACGTATGTGCTGTGGCTGGCGAACCCCAACAACCCGACCGGCACCTACGCGCCTCCACAGCAGGTCGAAGCGCTGCTGCGTCGCGTACCCGAGCGCGTCATCGTCGTGCTCGACGAGGCATACAACGAGTATCTGCCGGCGGACCTGAAAGGCGACTCGTTGAAATGGCTCAAGCGCCACCCCAATCTCGTCGTCGTGCGGACATTTTCCAAGGCTTACGGGCTCGCCGGGTTGCGCGTCGGCTACGGTCTGGCGCATCCCTCGATCGCCGACATCTTGAATCGCGTGCGCCAGCCGTTCAACGTCAACAGCGTCG
>Ga0055436_10000085_pt1 | contig 11470 bp, 6 predicted proteins | sample Browns_ThreeSqB__2_FD_57730 | JGI IMG/M metagenome (GOLD analysis project Ga0055436, IMG submission 57730) | Wetland microbial communities from the San Francisco Bay, California, USA, that impact long-term carbon sequestration - Browns_ThreeSqB_D2 | ecosystem: Environmental > Aquatic > Marine >...
GTACTGGTCGCGAGTCCGAACCCGGTCGAACACGGGCGCTCCGTCACCATGACGGCAACCGTGGCGCCCGCGGCCACCGGCTCGGTGACGTTCAAGGACGGCGCGACTACGATCGGCACCGGCGCCCTCGACGACGCGGGCGTGGCGACGCTATCGCTCTCCTCGCTGTCCGTCGGCACTCACGCGCTGACGGCAACGTACGAGGGCGACGAAACGTACGATCCCTCGACGTCGGAGCCGGTTTCGCTCGTCGTCAAGTGGGAGCCGAAGACCGTCCAGACCCGCGACAGCATCGTCGCCGCGCTGGCCGCTCTCACCGGCATCAAGGACATTGCGGACGTCATGCCGGCGGCGCAGGTGTCCGACTGTTGGTTTGTCGCGAAACGCAAGCCCGCGGTCCTCGTCGTCTACGGTGGCTGCAGGACCGTCGGACAGGCGCCCATCGGAACACGTACTTTCACTCCGGTCGAGCAGGACTGGTACATCGTCACGGTCTCTCAGAGCTTTCGGACCCCCACCGAAGCGTTCACGCTAGAGTACGGCGCGGACGCTCTCGCCGAAGCTGCACGAGCGATCCGTGGAGTGGCAATCGGGCCGAGCGAGGCGAAGAACTTCACGTTCTTGAAGCTCGTGTCCGAGGCCGTCTACGCGCCAGAGGGGCGACCCGAGACGGGCGGACCCGTGGCGTACGTCTGTCACTACCGCACGTCTCAAATGATCGTCTAACCATGTGCATGAACATGCACCAAGGAGGCAACTAACATGACCGTTCCTGCCGTTGGGGCAAACTCGGCGCTCGTTCTGGGCTACGAGACAACCTACGGAGTGGCAGCCGAAGCGACCGACGGTCGCAAGGTCGGTTTCAACTCCGAAAGCATCAAGGGTTCTCAGGCTCTCATCGACAACCCGACGCTGTCGGGCGATCCGAACCCGCGGGACGCTGCCCGCGGAAAGATCGACGCTGCCGGCTCGATGGTGGTCGTTCCGAACCTCTCGACGGCGGTTCTGCTGTCGCAGGCGGGCCTCGGGACGCTCGGTTCGGCCGACCATACGACCTATTGGACGCACACCACGTCCATCGGCGCCGGCGCTCTTCCGAGCTTCACGATCGAGAAGGAGATCGCCTTCGCCGACGCGTCCAAGTTCGCGACCATCCTCGGGTGCGTCGTGGACAGCTTCAAGATCTCCGGAAAGCAGGACGGGTTCCTCCAGTTCGATCTGGGCTGGGTGGGCGCCGAGGCTGTTACCGCGCTCGCGGACACGTCCGCTTTCACAACCCCTGACGACTGGACGGACGAACTCCAGTTCGAGGGCATGCAGCTGGCGGCTGCCGATGTCAAGCTCGGCGGATCGGCGATCGACTCGCTTCTGGAGTTCTCGATCTCCGTCAGCAACAACGTCTACAAGGATCACTACGTCATGGGCGGGGCGGGGAAGCGCGTCAGCGCGCCTCGCGGTCGCGCCAAGGTCGAAGTCACGGTCAAGGGGATCCTGACGGACACGACGCTCTACGCGCTTCTCGTGGCCGGCACCCCGATCGCTCTCGACATGACGTGGAACATCGGCACCAACCAGTCCCTCCAGATCATCGTGCCGCGCATGACCCCGGATCTCACGACGCCCTCGATCGACGGCGACGGGCCGCTCATGCTCGACGCGAAGTTCACCGCGTCGAAGGATTCGGGCGCCGGGACCGCGATCAAGCTCGTCACGAACAACAACATCGCCGACACGAAGTACGCAGTCGCCGCGTAATCGCAACCCGGAGGGGCGGACATCCACGCCCCTCCTCTTTTCCCCCCGCCGCCAGAGTCGGGGACACAAAGGAGCGTTATGGACTTCACCAAGGCTTTCACCCTCAAGAACGGGGACGTCATCACGATCGCCGCGCACACCGACGACCGCGTCGGCATGGCGCTGCGCCTCCTCAAGAAAAAGAACATCAAGATCGAAGGGTTCGACGCCGATCTGGAGAAGAATCTGGAGTTCAAGCTCGCGCTGGCCTCCGTCCTTCTCGTCAAGGTCGAGACGAAGACGCCCGCTGGCGATCTCGCCGAACTGCCGCTCAAGGATCACCCGGACTTCCTCTCGAAGCGCCCGACAGCCGCGGACTGGGTCATCACGAAGTCCAAGGAAGTCCAGCTGGAGGCCGCTCAGTATTTCGAGGTCGAGGAAAAAAACTCCTAAAGGTCGCTCGCGCTATGTGGGAACGCTCGTCGCAAATCTGGGAGTGGCACACGGTCTGTGATCCGTGCCGAAAACTCGGACAGAAGCGCCACAAGACCGACGAGCCTGTGTGTCTGGAATCGGGTGGGGCTTGCGTAAGAGAGGCCAAGCTCCCCCCGCTTCCAATCGTCCCGCTCACGGCGCGCGCGACCCGCGCCCTACGCCTCTTCTTCGAGTGCAGCACTCAGTGGCGAACATCCTTTGGCGGACTGACCGGACTCGACTACCCGTCGTGTCGCATGGTCGCGAAGAACATCGGGATCGAATGGAATGACACCTTTCCTCTACTCCGCGTTCTTGAAGCGTCGCGCCTCCGGTACGCGAACGAGGAGATAGAGAAGAAGCGCGAGCAGGAAGCAGCAAAGAGAAAGTAAATGGCCGAGCGCATCGAGATCGACCTGACGGCGACCGACAACGCGTCGCCAGAGATCGAGAAACTTTCCAAGGTAATCAGCAACCTCGGGGACGTTCTCGCTCGGCAGCGGGCGCAGGCCGAGGCTACCGCGAAAGCGATGGCCGACGAGGCGTCCACCACGCTGAAGTCCCAGCAGCTTGCCGACTCCGCGTTCGCGAAGCGCATCGCCACCGCGGACAAGATGGCGAAGCAGCTGCGCGAGAACCTCGCGCTGATCGAGAAAGCGGAGAACGCAGAAGCCGCCGCTGCTATCAGGGCGAACGAGAAGGCAGCCGCTTCCGCCCTCGCGCGCGTGAAGCAGCAGCAGGCCGCATGGGACAAGTACCGCGCCGATCAGCTTGCCGGCTCCGCGAAGCAAATGGCCGCGATGGAAGCGCAGGCGGCTGCGTCCAGCCAGACCGTCAACAACCTCCTCATGGGACTCTCCGGCTCCAGCATGCTGATGATGGGCGGGGCACTCGGCGCCGGCCTCGCCGCTGGAATGCTCGGCAGGGCGTTCTTCGGTGACGGCATCGAGTTCAACACCCTCATGGAGACCTCTAGGCTGGGAATCGCGGCCACGCTCTTGACGGTTCGCCAATTCACGGACGAGCGCGGCAAGGCACTCTCGGTAGAGCGCCAGTATTCTACCGCGATCGGAGAATCCGAGCGCGTCTTGGCGCTTCTGCGGAGTGAGGCGTTCCGGACTACCGGCACGATGGAAGACCTTGTTAGGGCGTACCAACGCCTGCAAGCCGGCGCCGGAACATCCAAAGCCACGTCGGACCAAATCGTTACACTCGTCGGATCGCTGTCGAACTTCGCGAAGGTGACAGGCACGGAACTCGACGAGGTCGCATCGCAGGTCAACCTCGCCCTCATGGGTGTGACGCGTTCGACCGGCAAACTCGGCGCGTTCCTGCGCTCGCAAGGAGTCACACCCGAGATCCTGCGCCAATGGAGAGACTCCGGAACTGCCGTAGAGAACATCCTCAAAATCTTCGCCCGATTCGAGGAGATGGGACCGCAGATCAACAGAACCTTCGCGGGCGTCAAGTCGAACCTGCAAGACGTGTGGCAACAGTTGTCGGGCGCGTTCACAAAGCCGATGTTTGACATCGGACGCGATGCCGGCCAGCAACTCGTGGACGGATTCACCGAAACTGTGAACGGAAAGCAGCAGTTGTCGAACGCGGCGTCCGCTGCGGCGCAAAGCGTCGGCGTACTATTCGTCTCGGGCATTGAGCTTTCCCTGCGCCCGGCACAGACGCTTATCTCCGGTATCTTCACGCCGCTCCGTGGCGTGCCGACGTCGTTTTACGACATCGCGAAGGCGATCGTTTACGTCGTCGCATCACTCGCTACGTTTCAGTCCGGTCTTTACTACATCGCAACGTACGTAGTCCGCTTGTTCGTGAGCAGTGCTGTCGAGGGGTTTCAACAGATTATCGAGGCAATCGCTCGAACAATCGGTGCGCTCTCGAACATCGCGTCCAACCTGCCCGGCGGGGAAGTCATGGCGACCAAGCTAGCGGGCGCGACCGCTGCGCTAGTTAGATTCAAGGAGTCTCTCAACGGCTGGAAGATTCAGGGCGGTTTCGTAGAAGGCTGGACGCACATCTGGGAGTCGATCGTTGGCGGCGCAGAGAAAGCCATCGACAAACTCAACGCACTAGAGAATGCGGCCACGAAGGTCGTTGGTCCGGGCGCCCCGTCTAAGCCCGGCGGCGGCACGGGCGGCGGCGACCAGTCGAAGCTCGCTTCGCTGATGACGACGTGGAGCGACTTCATGGCGAAGTACAACGCGCGCCTCGACATGGGCGGACTCGTTGGCTTCGACCGCCAGATCGCGGAGATCAAGGCGAAGTACGCTGCGATGGTCGCGGATCTCGACAAGTTCGTCGCCAAGCTCCTCGACTCCAAGGAGATTAAAAATAAGCCGACGGTCATCAAAGAGATCATGGATCAGGTTAACGCGATGCATGTCGCGACGCAGAACGCCACGCAGGGCGACGAGTTGGCTGCCCTCCGGAAGGTCGAGGCGGAATTCAGCGAACACATCCTAGCCGTTCGGGCGCTCGTGCGAACGAGCGACGAAGATCAAGTACAGGCCGAGCTATCCTCCAAGATGCGTCAGCTTGCAATCCAAAGGACGTACTTCGAGGAACACAAGAACGCGCTGTATGCGGATTCCGAGTTGGCGAAGAGAATGGCGCAGGAACTCGCCGATGCGGAGATCAGCATTAAGGAGATCGCTAGGCTTAAATTGGACGCGATCGACGCAAAGCGCGTTGGCGATTGGGAACGGTATCAGCGCGACCTCGTCGAGATCGCGACCCGCGAAGGCAAGAACCTGACGGATGCCACGAAGGGTGCGCTGGAGAAGACGAGCCACGAGATGTCCGCGGCGGCGACCACGTTCTCCGCGGGCATGGCTGCCGGGTTCAAGAAGATCGAGACGTCCATCAAGGACTTCGGCGCAAGCGTCTCGGACATGGTAGTCGGCGTTTGGGATGCGATCGGCCAAGGTATCGACACGGGGATCTTCGACATCATCAGCGGGCGCGCGAACGAACTCAAGGACGTCCTCAAGAGCGTTTGGGACGACATCCTGCACGTCTTCTCGCGGTTCGTGACCAACATGGTCAAGGAGTGGCTGTGGGGCCAAATGAAGATGGCCCTCGCGAGTCGCGGCGCCAACCAGTCGTCGAGTTCGAGCGGTTTTATGATGGACACAGGAAGCATGCCGAGCGAAGCGACCGGGGCCGATTTTCTCGGTAGCGGTCTGACGCCCGGACAGTTCGGGATCGGAGCCGGGATCGGAGCCGGGATCGGCGCTACCGCCGGCGCCGGCGGCGGCTTAGGCGTACAGATCGGCAGTACCCTGATCGGCGCCGGAGTTGGCATCACCGCGATGGCCTCCGCGATGGCCGGCGCCCTCGTGGTGCCGGTGGTGGGATGGGTGGTCGCTGCTATCGGAGCGATCGTCATCGGGGTAACGAAGCTCCTCCAGAAGTCCACGCAAGAGTGGACGACCCTAGAGGGCAAGGACATCGGCCCCACCAGTGGCGCGCAAGGCGTCCAGATCTGGAATCGCTACGGAGAGATCCTCGGCGGTCTTTCGGACCTGAATAAGGCCGGCGGGGGGAAGGGTACCGACATCATCTCCTACCTTCGGGGGGGCCAGATCCCGGACGAGTTCCTGAGATCCACGTACATCAAGTACGGTTCCGGGTCGAACGAAGACACCGCGAAGCTCTGGGACCAGTACGTCAAGAACTTCTTCCCGAAAACGCTGCTCTCGATGGCATTCGGCCAGACCCCGACCGGCGGCTACGAGTCCTTCCCCGGCATCGGCGGGAACTTCAAGGGGATTCCAGACTTCGAGAAGGGTTCGTTTAGCGAGTCGTCTCCGATCGTGCAAACGCTACGTGCGCTCGGGTTCACCACCGAGAAGATCCACGAGATCGCGAGCAACATTGACTCGCGCGACGCGGACGATTTTATCGCGTGGCTTAACAAGATGCTGACGGTCGTCAAGGGTTTCGATGACCTCATCGCCGACTACAGCGCCATCTCGACAGTCGCGGGCGCGTTCAGCGTCATCGACGCGAAGAAGAACGAGTCCCCGGCTGCCGCTTTTGCGCAGTCTGCGCAGGACATCAAGGATTCGGCTGGTGTGCTCGGCCTGCTGACCGGCGACGAGCAGTTGAGTCGCGCGAAGGACATCATGGATGCCCTGAGGGCGCGCTACGACGCAGAGATGAAGTTCATCGGTCAGGTCAAGGACGCGATGGAGGCGTTCTCCACCCAAATCGCGACAGACATCGCCGCGATGGACAAGGCGATGATGACGCCAGCGCAGTACGAGGACCAACTGCGCGGGAAAGTCGCGAACAGGCCGGACTTCACCGGCAACAACGACTACGCGGACATCGTGAAACAAGGAGACGCGGCGCGCGCGAACATCATCGAGCTGTTCAACATCCTCGCGACTCGCCTACAGCAGATCAACGGTATCATCGCCAATCTCGACGTGACGATTGCCGCCTTCCGCGACCACGCTGGACTGTGGTCGGAAGCGAGCGGCGAGAACTCGACCGTATACGCATTCACCAGCGGCGTCAACAAAATGACGAGCATGGTTGACAAGGCTTTTTCGCAGTCGGGCGACGAGCAGATCAACACCATCAACGAGGTCGCGCAGGTTGCCGCGCAAAGGTACGCGCAGGAAAAACAGCTGCTACAGGAGATCGCCAGCACGATCGCGAGCATTCACGCGGGTATCGGCACTGACATCTTCGACATCCAGATGTCCACGCAGACGAACCAGCAGAAGGCCGTCACGCTCTACAACGAGATGCAGCGCCTCTACGCTTCTCTCGACGAGGCGCAGTCGCCGTCCGAGGTGAACTCGATCGTGTCGCGTATCCGGCAGCTTGCGAGCCAGTATTACGCGCTCTTCCCCGAGGGTGATCCGAACCGTGACGCGGCGCAGCGGTTGACCATCAGCATGCTGCAAGCTGCGGAGAAGAAGTCAACGGACATCCTAGCGAAGTGGGGCAAGGACGTAACGGATGCCGGCGACGCGTACTCGAATGAGCTAGACAGAGCGAAGACGCTCATGCATGACGCCGCGGATGCGGTGACCACCGAGATGAACCACCTGAAGGACGACCTGAAGACACTTGACGAACTCGTGAGCGGCGCGCTCACCGGGATCGTCAACGACATCATCACGACCAACGAGGGACTCAACGAGGTGATGGAGAAGGCGAAGGGTTACTTCACCGGCGTCAACGACGCGGCACTTGCGTTGGGGAATAGTTCCAAGAACGGCAGTCTCGATACGCTGGACGCGTCCGCAACTAGACTCACGGCCACGTTCGACAACATGGCCGCGACCCTGTCGGCGATTATGAACGGACAGCCGCCCCCGGCGAACGCCACGGCGACGGTTCCGGTCACGACGCAGAATTGGGCGAAGACCATCAAGCAGAACCCATCGATGATGTACACGCGTACCGGAAAGGCTGCGTAATGACGTACAGCATCGCCAACAACGCGAACGACCAAGTCGTTAAAACGTTCCTGCTCGTCCAGATCGATTTCGAGGAGACGGTCTACTGGACGGACTGCGACATCCCCATCGTCACTACCGGAGGGGAGGGGGACGCACCCGCGGCACGCTGGGAACCGACCGGAATCAAGGTCAGCGGAATCACCACCCGGCAGTCCGACTCGAACCTCGCGTCTATCGAGATCCAGAACGCCGACAACTTCATGTCCGCGATCATGTTCAGCACATCCTCGCCGGTCGGCGCGCGCGCGCGGGTCTACGAAGCGTGGTTCGATCCGACGAAGACGAGCGCGATTCCGGACGACACGAAGCTCCTACTGGACGGTCTCTGTGGCGGCCCCGAACTTAGCAGGTCCGGCGACACGGCTACCGCAACTCTGCGCGCACTCCGCGGACTGCTCGGATCGCGCGTGATCCCGCGGCGCAAGGTGGTCGATCTCTGCATGTTCGACTTCAAGGGGAGCGTCGGATGTCAGTATGCCGGCGCCGCCACGGAATGCGATCGGACCAAGGCGACGTGTACTTCCCTCGGCAATCAAGCCCGCTTCGGCGGCTTCCCTTGGAACAACGGAGCGTAAGATGGATCTGTACCCTCAGACGCCGGTCCCCTCGGAGGCGTCAGACTTCTCCGACGAGTTCAAGACCATCGACGGCGGGGATTGGGAAAACGGCGCGATTGCCTCAAGGCCGGCACGCCTGTACCCGAAATACTCGGCCTCGCTCATCTACTCGGAGCGCGACTTCTCGGAGTTCTACGCTCTGTACGAGTTCTTCATGTCGCAGCGCGGGCGCTCGGGACGCTTCGCCTTCGCGGACTTCAACGGACACGACGCCTCGCCCGTCGGCATCGCGTGGCCGAAACTGCTCGTGGGTGTCGGCACCGGCGCGCAGACCGCTTGGGACTTGCCGATGATGAACTCTTCCGGGTACGACACCGGCGCCTCGGGCGGCGACCCCGGATACGGAATCTTCGTGGACGGCACACGCCGAGCGCGCGGCACCGGGGCCACGGAGTACGCGTTCGCGTCCGGAACTGGCGCTAACGGGCGCGACAAGGTCACGTTCGTCACGGCGCCGACCGCCGGCCAGATCATCGAGTGGCGCGCAACCGGACGACGCGTTGTGCAGGCGCGGTTCGTGGTGGACAAGGCGACGTTCCAGTCGTTCACGAACATGATTACGAAAACTGGCTTGCAGGTCGAAGAGGTGCGCTGGTAATGACAATAGCGAAATTCACCGGCGACCCGGCGATCTTGATTGCGACAAAAGAGCCGGATTGGCCCGGCCCGGTCGTCATTCCGACCGCGACTGGTCCGGCCTATCCGCTGCCGATCGAGTCTACGTGGCCGGATCCGGAGCCGAAGGGCGTGCTGCCGGTCGTCTACGGGCACCGACGCATCCACGGGCAAATGGTCGCCGGGATTCTCAACGACTGGTTCTCCGGACAGGGGAGTTTCGTTATTTGCGAAGGCCCGATCAACGCGGTCCTGAACTGTTGGATCGGCCCGTGGAAGCTGTCGGCCTCTAACACGCTCATCACGACCACGAACTATCTCGGCGCGTCCACGCAAACCCCGAGACCGTGTACCGCGTGGGTCAAGATCCACGTCTCTGCGTCCAGCAACGGAAGCTCCCCCGGCTGGCAATACTCGCTTCCCGAGACGGGCTTCTCGGACGTCGAGTTCGAGATCGAGGGACTGAAACTAAAGGATCCCGCGAACCCGACGAACCCGGAGACCTACTCGAACAACCCGGCATGGGTGCTGCGCGACTTCCTGACGCATCCGGTCCACGGATGCATGGTCAGCGAGGATCTGATCGACGACGACAACTTCGCCGCCGCGGCCACGAAGTTCAACACGCTCGGCTATACGATCAACACGATCATCTCTTCCGAGACGAACGTCCAGAACTTCATCGACATGATGCGTACGGCCTGCCGTGCGGAGATCTACTTCGCGGACGGCAAGTACCGTATCTTCATCGACGACACGCAGAGTACGGTGGTCGCCGCGTTCGAGTCGGGTCGTTCGGATGGTGCGGACAGCAGCACGGTGAACTGTAGCAACGTGAAGTATTCGTTCGCCGATCCGACGGACATGCCGACACGCGTGACGGTCGAGTTCCCCGACGCGGCGAAGAATTGGGAATCGAACACGGTCACCGTCGAGCATCCGGGTCTTTCCGAGAACCCCCCGACGGTCGAACTTCTCGAGTCATCCTACAAGATCGACGCGATCACGAACGCTGTGCAGGCCCGCCAGATCGCGCAGTACCTCCTGCGCTTCACGGGAATGGGCCTGTTGCAGGTCGAGTTCGACACGGCATGGATTGGCGTTAAGCTCGGGCGCGGCTCGCTCATCACGCTCCTGACCAGCGACGGACTCGGCACTGTCGGCACTCCGCAGACGATGATCGTCAACGACACGGAGCGCAACTCGGACGGCACGTATCACGTCTACGCGCGCCAGTACGATTCCGACCTGTATTCGACGGGGTCGTTCACGCCGGACACTCCGATCGAGACGTCGCTGGCGAACCCATTCGAGGCGCCGGATCCCCTCGCTGACGTGGTCGCGTGGACGAAGGAGATTGCGGTTCCGGGCGAGCCTGTGACGGTGGATTATTGGGCGGGCTTGCAGTATACGATCCCGACGGATGCTCGCGCTGACCACATCGTCGTTAGGGGAGTCAACCAAGTGTCCGGTGGCGCCGAACCCGAATGGGACGATACGGACATGGAGGCCAGCGAGATTCGCATTCCGCTGACTGGTAACGCACCATACGGAGGCGGAACCACGGGGTACCTTTACCATCCGGCGGTGCGCGCGTTCGTGATGATCGCTGATTTCGCCCCCGGCAGCGGGTACGTCGGCAGTTCCGAGTATCAAGTTGCGCACAAAATTATCGCGCGAGTTGCAAGTAAGCATAACGTCCCGTCTACGGAAGCAAGCGATTATGTCGCCGCTTCGTTGAGTCCGGAACTATTCATCGACACGGACGTCCTCGACCTTCCGGAAGTCTCCGACCCAACCATCTCCGACAGCGGGCGGGGTCGCATCGCGTTCGACGCGACGAGTCACGCGCCAGTGTGGTCGCAGAATGGCGGTGCTTGGACACCATTCGGCGGCGGCTCGCCAACGTTCCCCGACCAGCCCGCGAACGAAGTCCTCGCTGGTCCGACATCGGGCGCGGACGCCGCGCCAGCCTTTCGCGCTCTCGTGGCCGCGGACCTTCCTGTGATGGTCGGGGACACGGGTTCCGGAGGCGAGGTGGGCGCGGTGCCGGCGCCGGCAGCGGGCGACGCAACGAAGTTCCTGAGGGGGGACGGTGATTGGGCTGACCCGGCTGGCGGCGGTACCGGATTCACGGTCGTCACGCCTTCCGGCACCGTGGACGGATCCAACAAGACCTTCACGCTCACCGAACCGGACGGCGACTACATCGTGATGGCGGATGGCGAAGTCCTGATCCCCACAAACGACTACACGCTCTCCTCGGGTACGCTTACGATCGTCTCGGGGCGCGCCGCGCCGACGCAATGGATCATCGTGCTGGCGGCGGGAGTCGGCGGCGGGGGCGTCGCGTCGCCCCTCACGACCCCCGGCGACCTGTGGGGCTGGGACACCGCGAACGCACGCATCCCGGTCGGCTCGGATGGGAAGGTACTTTCCGCGGATTCATCGCTCTCGCTCGGGGTCGGGTACAAGGGAGGGCTGGTTCAGATCGCGCAAGTCGTGACGACCGGCTCTCAGGCGACGGTGGACTTC
>Ga0055436_10000090_pt1 | contig 11214 bp, 6 predicted proteins | sample Browns_ThreeSqB__2_FD_57730 | JGI IMG/M metagenome (GOLD analysis project Ga0055436, IMG submission 57730) | Wetland microbial communities from the San Francisco Bay, California, USA, that impact long-term carbon sequestration - Browns_ThreeSqB_D2 | ecosystem: Environmental > Aquatic > Marine >...
CCGCGCCACGCCCGCCGTACAGCGCGCCCGAGCCAAGCCGTGTGGCTGGGCGCGGCGGTAGCGCTGCTGCTGATCGTGCTGAGCTTCGATTTCGACCTGCCCACGGCTTTCCGGGAGCATGCGGCGCCGCTGGCGGGGTTCGGCCTCATCGTGTGGCTCTTCGGGGCGACGCTCCTGGCGCAGACCAACGCGCCGGGGCCGCCAGCGGCACGTCCTCTCGTGCACCGCGGGCTCACGTATCTCGCCGCGAGCACAATGCCATGGCTGCTTGTTGTGAGCCTGTTTGCCGCCTGGAATACATGGGCACCGGCTCGCGGCGCTGGCCCAAGTGCCGTGCCGCGCATGGGACTGCAGCTGGCCGGCAACCTGTCGCTTGTGTACGCCGCCATCTCATTGTGGGTGCTCTGCGGCGCGGCGGTGATCGCCCGGGAGCGCCGGTCTGCAGGCACACGAGCTGGCACGAGGTTGGGATGGCTGGCCGCCGTCGCGGTAACGCTGATGGCCGTCGGGATCGTGGTCGCAAATCTGGAGCGGGCACGCGCAGATTGTTTCACCAAGTTGGGCGGCGTGTTTGAACGTCAGGGACGTGTGAGCGAGGCGCTACGCGCATACGAAGAAGCATTGCGCCGCCGGCCCTGGCAGCAGGAGTACGCGACCAATCTGACGCGGGTGCTGATCGACAAGATGCGGCAGCTCGACGGCGGGGATCTCCGAGCGCGCGATGCCGACGCCGTCCGCGCCTCCGGCCTCATGGAAGCAGCGGGCCACGCCAACGTGCTGGATCCGGACCCACTCATCAACCTCGCTCGTGTGTATCGCGAGTGGGCGCGCTTCGATCATTCCGCTGACCGGTTCACTCGTGCCGCGGCGGCCTACGCCCAGGCCCTCGCGCTCAAGCCGAACGATGCGGCGCTGTGGAACGAGCTTGGCACCTTGTACCTTGAAAGCAGGCAGGTAGAACGGGCCTTGAGCACGTTCGATCATTCGTTGGCGGCCGACCCTCAGGTCCCGGCCACCTACGTGCTGCGCGCGCAGGCGTGCGCCGATGCCGGGCGCTTTCAGGAAGCCGAGACGGAATGCGATCGTGCGCTGGCATTGAGCCCGGATCTGCTGGCCGCGTGGGCAGGCAAGGCAGTCGCCCTGACGCGGCTCAACCGTGAGGGCGAAGCGAAGCTAGCCGCCGGGCGCGCTGCCCGATTGATCCCACGCGACGCGGCGACGAGGCGGGAGGTCATTGCCCGCTTGCAGGAGGTGGGAATGCTCGGACTCGTGCGTGCCCACGCCCGCGCCATCCTGACGCTGGTCGGGCCAGACGAGCGGGCTCGCCTGCAGGAATTCATTACGCCGACGGAAGCGCCGTAGGGTTGGGCCGTCGGCCGCCACCCTCGGCATCCGGGCGATTGATTTCTGCGTCCGGGGGCGTGCATGCCAGCGAGGAATGCGTTACAAGGCGAGCCAACCCTGAAACGAAAGGCAATCCGGTGCGGGTCGATAAAGCGATCGAGCAGCTGAGTATCAACACCATCCGTACACTCGCCATCGACGCAGTGCAGAAAGCCAACTCCGGGCACCCGGGGTTGCCGCTGGGCGCGGCGCCAATGGCGTATGTGCTCTGGCAATACCACCTGCGGCATAACCCCGTGGATCCGCTCTGGCCCGACCGAGACCGCTTTGTGCTCTCCGCGGGTCATGGGAGCATGTTGCTGTACGCGCTGCTGCATCTCACCGGCTACGACCTCACCATGGAGGATCTCCGCGCGTTCCGGCAATGGGGCAGCCGAACCCCCGGTCACCCGGAGCTCCGCGTGACACCCGGCGTCGAGGCAACCACCGGGCCGCTCGGACAGGGCAGCGCGAACGCGGTCGGCATGGCGATCGCCGAACGCCTGCTGGCGTACCGCTTCAATCGCCCCGGACACACCATCGTCGACCATCGTACGTACGGGCTCGTCTCCGATGGCGATCTCATGGAGGGGGTGAATGCCGAGGCGGCTTCACTGGCGGGCCATCTCCGCCTCGGCAAGCTCATATACCTGTATGACTGCAACCATATTTCGCTCGACGGTCCCACCAGCCTGACCTTCTCTACCGAGGACGTGGGAGCCCGCTATCGCGCCTACGGCTGGCACGTGCAGCAAGTCGCCGACGGCAACACGGATACCGACGCGATCGAAGCTGCAATCCGCGCCGCTGAAGCCGAGACCGGGCGCCCATCCTTGATCGTCGTGCAGACCACGATCGGCTACGGCTCGCCCCACAAGCAGGGGAAATCGGAAGCCCACGGGTCGCCCCTCGGGGCGGAAGAAGTGCGGCTGACGAAGCAGGCGCTCGGCTGGGACCCGGACAAGTCCTTCTTCATTCCCGAGGCGGCGCTGCAGCACTTCCGTTCTGCGGTTGAACGCGGGCAGGGGCAACAGGCCGAATGGCAAAAACGCTTCGCTAGCTACGCACAGGAATATCCGGAACTAGCCGCGGAGTGGCACGCGACTTTGCGCGGCGAGTTGCCACGCGATTGGGACGCCGACCTGCCTACATTTGGACGCGGCGATGCGCAGGCCACCCGACAGGCAGGAGGAAAGGTGCTCAACGCGATCGCCAAGCGTGTGCCCTTCCTCGTTGGCGGCGATGCCGATCTGTCGGTGTCGACGTCAACGGCGCTCAAGGATGCCGGCTCGTTCGACGCGCAGACGGGGGCGGGGCGCAACTTGCATTTCGGTGTGCGCGAGCACGCCATGGGTTCGATCGCCAACGGCATGGCGTATCATGGCGGTGTCCGCCCGTTCGTCGCGACGTTTTTCGTCTTCTCGGACTACATGCGCCCGGCCGTGCGGCTGGCGGCGCTCAACGAGCTGCCGGTGATCTTCGTGTGGACGCATGACTCGATTGCTCTCGGCGAAGACGGCCCCACGCACCAGCCCGTCGAACAGCTGATGTCGTTGCGGGTCATGCCCCACATCGCCGTCATCCGTCCAGCCGATCCCAACGAAACTCGCGAAGCGTGGCGCTGGGTGATGGAGCACGGCACGGGTCCAGCGGCGCTGGTGCTCTCGCGCCAAAAGCTGCCGGTGATCGACGCCGCGGCGCTGTCCCCGGGGAGCGGGGTGAGTCGCGGTGCCTACGTGCTGGCCGAGGCCGAGGGCGGGCCACCCCAGGCGATCGTCATTGGAACCGGCGCCGAGGTGCACGTCGCGCTGGGGGCGCGGGCGCAACTCGCGCAGGAAGGAGTCCGGGTGCGCGTCGTGTCGATGCCGTGCTGGGAGATCTTCGCGACGCAGAGCCCGGAGTATCGCGAATCTGTGCTTCCTGCAGCGGTGCAGGCGCGGGTGTCGGTGGAGGCCGGCGTGACCCTCGGCTGGGAGCGCTGGATCGGCGAGCACGGCGTGGCCATCGGCGTCGACCGCTTTGGTGCGTCAGCGCCGGGTGAGGTGAACCTGGAGAAGTTCGGGCTCACCCCGGACACGGTGGCCGGCGCGGTGCGCCGCCTGCTTGCCAGGTGAAGGCAGTGAGGGCGGTCGAAGAGCCGGAAAGGCTCTCCGAGCCTGAAGTGTCGCCCCATGGAGAGCCGCCAGGGGGGAACTTCGGTGGCAAGCGAACCTTGAACGCGGAACCACAGCCCACCTGACTCTCGACCGTAATGCTCCCGCCCAGCAAGTTGAGGAACCGGCGAGCGATGTACAAGCCCAGTCCGACCCCACCGTAGCGGCGCGTGGTGGAGCTGTCGGCTTGCTGGAAGAGATCGAAAATGATGGGCAGCTTCTCGGGTGCGATACCGATTCCGGTGTCGATGACGCTAATCTCGACGCCCTCTTGGTACGGCTCGGCACGCACGCTGATGCTTCCCTGCTCGGTGAATTTCATCGCGTTGTCGATCAGGTTGCTCAGCACGACCTTCAACTTCCCGCGGTCGGTGTGGATACGCGGCACCGTGGGCAGGGTCTGCCAGGTTGCGCGGAGTTGCGGCTTCTCGTCACGCGGCTCGGTCGCGAGCTCGCTGATCAGCGCCGCTACGTCGACTTCCTCGGCGCTGACTGACAGTTGCCGCGATTCGAGGCGGCTCAGATCGAGGACACTGTTGACCAGCTCCAGCAGCTTCCGCTGACTTTTGGCCATGCGCTGCAGGGTAGCGCGTTGCTCGGGTGTCAGGGGACCGAAGACCTCATCGAGCAGGAGGTCGTTGAAACCCATGGTGATGTTCAGGGGGGTGCGCAGCTCATGGGACATAGTCGCGATGAACTCGGATTTGACACCATCAGCGCGCCGCAGCGCGTCAACCGTGCGTGCATGTTCCAGGGTCAGGGAGGCCAGCTGGCCGAGGCCTTGGGCGACACTCTCTTGTACGTTGGTAAACGCCGCTGCGCGGCCGTAAAAGCCTGCAGCTTGGAAGCCGATGAGCTCAGTCCCGCGGCGCAGGGGAGCAAACATCACCTGGGTAGGGCCAAACTGACGGTACCAGTCAGCTTCCGGCGACGCCTCCCCCAGCGCCACCTGTAAGACGCTGACATCCTCCAGGCGACGGCGCAAGCCAGCTGTCGCTTCTTCAGAAAGCCTGAGGGTCGGAATCAGCTCCTGTAGACCGGACCGATGGCCGTAGGACGCGAGAACATGGTAGGCGCCCTCCTCTGGTTGCCAGAGTACCGTGCTGCTGTAATCACACTCCAAGACCTCGGTGACAACTTGGCACAGGCGCTCTAGCAAGGCAGGCTTAGTGAGCGCCGCTATCACCTCCCGCCCGACGCGCGCCAAGGCAGCACTGACGGCGGCATCTTGCTGCTGCATCCGATGGACCTCGTGGGCTTCCATTGCGAGACTGACCTGCTGTGCAATTCCTTCGAGCACTGTCACCTGGTGGGTGCTGAAGCGCCGCCCGCCCTCGCTAAGGGCGACCAATGCACCGAGCCGTCGATGGTGGACCGCCAGCGGAACCAGGGCAACTGCCGTGAGCCGGAAGTGTGCGAGCATTTGGTTGGGGACCCATTCTTGATCGGTAATGTCGTTGATAAGGATCGTTTCTCCGGCGAGCAACGTGTCCACGACCTTCTCTCCCGGATGGAATTCGAAGGCCACGGTGTCAGGGACGAGATCGTCTGGCACTCCGTACCAGGAGATCGCCCGGTACGCCGTCCGCGTCCCATCCCAGCAGTAGGTGACCATCCGATCGCAAGGCAGAATCTCCGTGGCGCGCTGCTGCACGCGGTCGAGCATGTCCTCGAAATTGGCCGTGCGGTTGATCTCCGTCGCGATCGCAAAGAGCGCGTCCTGCTCCTGTTGGGTCTGCTTGCGCTCGGTGATGTCGGCCCAGGAACCTACCATCTCGACGGCTTGCCCGGTGGAACTGCGCAGGATACGCGCCTCATTGCGGATCCACAGATACGACCCGTTCGCATGCCGGAAGCGGTACTCATGAACGGTGTGGTCGGGTGCCGTCGCGGAGCTGAAATCTCCCAAATCAGCCACATCGTCCGGATGCACACGCGCAAGCCACCAGGTGAGCGAGAATGGTTCCTTTGTCGAGTAGCCGGCCAGCCGCACTATATTCTCGCTGATCCACACCGGGACCGGTTGGCCGTGCTCGATTCTCAGCGAGTACAGCACCACCGGGCTCGCCGAGAGGACATGCGAGAGATGATGGTGCACCCGTTCCCGCGTCTCTTCCAGCTCCTTGCGTTGCCAAATGAAGAAAGCGATTGTCCACATCACGAACGCGCCCACGACTCGGTTCAGCGCCGCGACCCCGAGGGTAATGCCGGGGGGCGAACCAACGCAGCCAATCCCCAAAAGGACGGTGCAGGTGGTGGCGATGAGAATGGGGATGCGCGGCCGTGAAAGCCAGAACGTACCCAACAACGGGATGAAGTACAGCATCCAGTCGCTGACACCGCGTGGGGTGAGGAGGTCGACGAAGAGAATCAGAGGAAGCACGAGGAGACAGAATGCCAACAGAAGGGGCTGCGCGATGCCCTTCATGGAGTCCACCCCTTGGAGCCTCCGCCTGCCTCCAGCCTCTGCGCATGGGTTGCGTTCGGATCCATGTATCGTTTGATGGCCTCAACCGAAAACCGCCACACGCGACCGATTTTTCGGCCAGGAAGCTCGCCCGAGGCCGCAAGCCGGTAGACGGTATCGGGGGAAACCCTGAGGAGGCTGGCAACTTCCGCGATAGTAAGCATCTCGATGGGCACGATAGTGCGAAAAGCAAGGCACATGCCGACTGTACCGACGTGAGCCGACAGGGGAAGGAATCAGCCGAAAGGACCGGAAGAGCGTACAATCCCGAACGGAGGGTCGCCGGAATAACATCAACCTAACTTGCCGCACCTCCGAATGTAGGATGCACTTCAGCCGCAAGGCTACGACGCGTGTTTGGGGGCGCCGTTCCTGACTCCCCCCGCAGTGAGCGCTCCGACCACGGCGTGCAACCTCGGCGCAGACGATGCGCGATGGGCTCGGCGGTCCACTGTTTTGCGCAGGCGCTGGCAGTGCTATCGTAGGATCGATGAGTGACCGTCGACTGGATGTTGAGGACGAGTTGGGCACCGTTACCAAGACGCGGACGGAGCGCCGGCTCAAGACGCCCAAGTCGTACAAGGTCCTCCTGCACAACGATGACTACACAACGATGGAGTTCGTAGTCTTCATTCTCCAGGCCATTTTCCATCGCTCGGAAGGCGAGGCCGTGCAGATCATGTTGCACGTGCACCGGAACGGGGCCGGCGTGGCCGGCGTGTATACCCACCAAGTGGCGGAAACGCGCATCGCCCAGGTGGAGGCCTTGGCGCGGCGGCACGAGTTCCCCCTACGGTGCAGTCTGGAAGAAGCGTGAAGGGGAAGTGAGGGGTACGGATGCGCATCAGTCGAGAGCTTGAGATCTCCCTGGCGCTGGCCATCAACGAAGCGCGGCGGCGGCGTCATGAATTTGTGTGCATTGAGCACCTGCTGTATGCCCTGCTGCATGATGCAGACGTCGCCGAGGTCCTGCGGCAGTGCGGCGCTGACGTGACGGAATTGCGGCAGGACCTTGAGACGTTCCTCGATGAGAAGGTCGAGAAGCTGCCGGTAGGAATGGACCTGGCGCCGCAGCACACGTTGGGCTTCCAGCGCGTGATTCAGCGGGCGGCGGCGCATGTGCAGTCGGCAGGCAAGGATGAGATCCTGGGCCGCAACGTGCTGGTGGCGATCTTCCGTGAAGCAGAATCCCACGCCGCCTATATTCTGGGGCAGCAAGGCATCACCCGGCTCGACGTGATCAGCTACATTTCCCATGGCGTCTCGAAAATCGCGCCGGAGGCGTCTCCCGGTGGGGACATCGAGGCAGACGGCGACGAGGAGGTGGGCGGCGGCCGGACGAAGCCCGATCCGCTGGCCCTGTACACCACGGATCTGGTGGCCCGGGCGCGTGCCGGCAAGATCGACCCGCTCATCGGTCGCCAGCCGGAGCTGGCGCGCACCACACGCGTGCTCTGCCGCCGGCGCAAGAATAACCCGGTCTTCGTCGGCGAGCCCGGCGTGGGCAAGACCGCGCTGGCGGAAGGATTGGCGCTGCAGGTTCACCAGGGCAACGTCCCGGCGGCCCTGAAGTCGGTGCGCATCTATGCCCTCGATATGGGTGCGCTGCTCGCCGGCACCCGCTTTCGCGGCGACTTCGAGCAACGCTTGAAGGGAGTCCTCGGGGCGCTGCAGCAGCAACCGGGCGCCATTCTCTTCATCGATGAGATCCATACGGTGGTGGGCGCCGGCGCGGCTAGCGGCGGCTCGTTGGATGCCTCAAACATCCTCAAACCGGCGCTGGCCTCCGGGGAGCTGCGCTGCATCGGGGCCACCACCTACCACGACTACAAGAATTTCTTCGAACGCGACCGGGCGCTGGCCCGCCGCTTTCAGAAAATCGAGGTACACGAGCCCACGATCGACGAGAGTCATGAGATACTGAAGGGCTTGAAGCGCCACTACGAGGAGCATCATCACATCACCTACACGCGCGCCGCGCTGCGCGCCGCGGTCGAACTCTCGGCGCGGTACATCAACGACCGCTTTCTCCCCGACAAGGCCATCGATGTCATCGACGAAGCCGGCGCGACCGTCCAGCTGCAGGCCGAAGCCCAGCGGCGCAAGCTGGTGCGGACGAAGGATATCGAGCAGATCGTGGCGACGATGGCCAAGATCCCGCCGCGAACGGTCTCGGTGTCCGATCGCGAACGCCTGGAGGCACTCGAACGTGATCTGGAGCTCTCCGTCTTCGGGCAAGACGAAGCGATCAAGACCCTGGCGGCCGCGATCAAACTCGCGCGCGCCGGTCTGGGCCAACCCGAGAAGCCGGTGGGATGCTTCCTGTTTGCGGGACCCACGGGAGTCGGCAAGACCGAAGTGGCCAAACAGCTGGCGTCGGTCCTCGGCATCGAGTTCTTGCGCTTCGATATGAGCGAGTACATGGAAGCGCATACGGTCTCACGGCTCATCGGCGCCCCGCCGGGATATGTGGGCTTCGACCAGGGTGGGCTCTTGACCGATGCCATCCGGAAGACGCCGCACGCCGTGCTGTTGCTCGACGAGATCGAGAAGGCGCACCCGAATCTGTTCAGCATCCTGCTGCAGGTCATGGACCACTCTACGTTGACCGACAACAACGGCCGCAAGGCCGACTTCCGGAACATCATTCTCGTCATGACGACCAATGCCGGGGCTCACGAGATGGCCGCCGCGGCCATCGGTTTCGGTGGGCGCAGCAACGCGCACCAGGGCTCCAAGGCCATCGAGCGCCTCTTTAGCCCCGAGTTCCGTAACCGTCTCGACGGCATCATTTCGTTTGCGGCCTTGTCCCCCGAAGTCATCGAGCGGGTCGTCGACAAGTTCATTTTGGAGTTGGACGCGCAGCTGAACGAGAAGAAAGTGTTCATTCAAATCACACCGGGGGCGCGGCGTTACCTCGCGGCAAAGGGCTACGATCCGGCGTTTGGAGCGCGGCCGATGGCGCGGCTCATTCAAACCGAGATCAAGCGGGTGCTGGCCGATGAGATCCTCTTCGGCCGCCTGCGCAGCGGCGGGCGCGTCGAGATCGACGAACGCGAAGGGATCTTGGAGTTTCAGTACGCCCCGCCCGGGACCGAGGAACGGACCGTCACCCCGGTCGACGCGGACCATGAGGAAGCCTGAGGTCGGCGGGTTACGTCGACGTCTTCTTCAGCGGGCTTTGAGCGTCCAGCCAATCGATCTCCTGCACGACCGCGGCGCGTTCGCGTCCCAGGTAATCACGCACGGCGCGGTCCAGGCGCGCATCCGCGATGAAGTGCATGCTCTCGGTGGCGTGGGGAGTGAAGCCGCGGAGATACTTGAACTCGCCTCCGGCCCCGGGTTCGAAGCGGGTAATCCGCTCGTCCAGGCAGTATGAGATACCGGCGTAGTAGCACACATTGAAGTGCAGGTAGCGAACCTCCTCGAAGGTCCCCCAGTAGCGGCCGTACAGGGTGTCTCCTTTGCGCACGGTGAAGGCGCCGGCGACCACCTGCCCGGCACGCTGCGCAACCAGAAAGCAGAGACGGTGCTTCCAGCGCTGCCGCAGGAGGGCGAAGAGGTCGAGGTTCAAGTACTGCCGTCCCCAGTACAGCTTGTCGATGGTCGCCTTGTAGAGCTGGAACATGGGCCGAAAGAGCTCATCGGGAATGGCCGCACCGGCGTACGGGGTAATCTCGATACCCTGGGCGGCAAGCTCGCGCCGCTCTCGTTTGATTTGGATGCGTCGCTTGCTGCGAAACCCTTGCAGATAATCGTCGAAGGTGCGCCATCCCGGATTGACCCACTGAAACTGATACCCCGTGCGCCGTGCGAAGCCGAGGCTGGAGAGTAGGTCGGCCTCCTCCGGCAAGCAGAAATTAACGTGGGCCGAAGAAAAACCGCGCTGGCAGATGTCCTGCAGCGCGGAGACGAGCGTGCGTGTCACGGACAGCCGGTCGGCGTCGGGATGAACCAGAAAGCGGGCCCCCGTCGCCGGCGTAAAGGGGATCGCCGCGAGTAACTTCGGGTAGTACCGGATCCCGGCGCGTTCAGCGGCCTCCGCCCAGCCGTGGTCGAAAACAAACTCCCCTTGGCTGTGCGTCTTGACGTAGAGCGGGCACGCGCCGACGAGCCGATCGGCGTCCCACAGCGTGAGATGCTGTGGCAGCCAGCCGGTCGTGGGCGTAACGCAACCGGATTCTTCGAGCGAGGCAAGCCACCCCCACTCGAGAAACGGGCAGCCGTCGCCTACCAGGAGATCCCAGCTCGCTGGGCTAAGACTGGCAAGGTTGCTGCAAACGTCGAGCTTCACATCGACGCGGGTTCGAGGCGGCGAAACCGCAATGCCGCCACCCTCGAATCCCGGACCGGGTTACTTTCCGCCTTCCGCGGGCGCCGCGGCGGCCGGCGGTTTGGGAGCATCGGGCTTCTCGATTTCGAGGAGCTCGACCTCGAAAACCAATGTGGATCCAGGCTTGATTTTGGGCGGTGACCCCCGGTCGCCATAGGCGATGTCGGATGGGCAGATCAGCTTGCTCTTGCCGCCGACCTTCATCATCTGCACGCCCTCAGTCCAGCACTTGATGACACCGTTGAGCGGGAAGGTCACGGGCTGGCCACGCTGCACGGAGCTGTCGAAGACGGTGCCGTCGATGAGCGTCCCCTGATAATGGACCTTCACCTTGTCGGTGGCCTTGGGCTGCTCCCCCGTTCCCGGCTTGATCTCCGAATAGATCAGGCCGGAGGCAGTCTTCGTCGCCCCCTTCTCCTTGGCCGCTTTGTCAAGAAAAGCCTGCGAGGCTTTCTTCTCTGTCTCTGCGGCCGCCGCCGCGCGCGCCTGTTGCATCTGTTGAATCTTGGGGCCGTACGTCTCGAGGTCGACTTTCTTTTCCTTGTTGAGGGCGCCGTCGCTCAGGCCCTCCTTGACCACATCCAGCTCGGCCGGTGTGAGGTTGAACTGGGCAAGATTGCGGCTGATCGCCAAGCCGATGGCGTAGAGGGTCTTGTCATCTTCGGTCTTGAGAGCCGGCTCCGCGGCCCGCACACTGGGCGTCAGAGCCAGCAACACGATCGATACGCTAAGCGTTCTTTTCCACATGGAGCCCGTCCTTTCTCTTACCTGAAGAAAGCCGTGTCTTCGACGTTGAACCGCGACCGGACTAGTACCCGGAAGCCACGGCCGAGGCAAACAGACGCCCCCGGAAAACTGGGGTCCTCCCACGAAACCAA
>Ga0055436_10000091_pt1 | contig 11181 bp, 11 predicted proteins | sample Browns_ThreeSqB__2_FD_57730 | JGI IMG/M metagenome (GOLD analysis project Ga0055436, IMG submission 57730) | Wetland microbial communities from the San Francisco Bay, California, USA, that impact long-term carbon sequestration - Browns_ThreeSqB_D2 | ecosystem: Environmental > Aquatic > Marine >...
CGCGTCGATCTGCGAAATATCGGTGACCTCCTCCATCATCTTCTGCAGCTTCTGGAACTCCAGCAGCCGTTCCTGGGTGCCCTCGCTGCCGAGCTGCGGCAGGGCGGCGAACGAAAGCTGCCGCTCGACCTGGAGCACGAACTGCTCGATGCGCGCGGCGGCCGACACCGCCTTCTCCTGCTGCAGACGGGCGAGCGCAGCCTTGTTCTCCTGGTAGGAGAAGTAGACGCTGATGCCGCCCGAGGCGAGCAGCGCCCCGCATACCAGCGCCAGGATCAGGAGGAAGTACTTGCGGAACAGCCGCCCGCGGTGCGCCTTGCGCACCGGCGCGGGCTGCTGCGCGGCAAGCTCAACCGGCTTCATGCCCCGCGCTTTGATCTTGCGCCTCGCGCCCTTCCCTCATGATGACTCCCCGGCGGCACCACCGCGGCCCGCATTACCGGATAATCTAGCACTCCCCGGTGCGCAGGGCCCGCAGCCGGAAGGCCGGCACCGGCTGCGCGAAGCCGCGCAACGCGCGCAGCCCCACCGCGTCGGTCTCGGCGACGCCGACCAGCGCCGCCTCGGTCTGCGCGTCGAGGATGATCTCGCCGGCGCGCGCCACGCCGCACAGCCGCGCCGCGAGGTTGGGTACGTTGCCGATGGCCGCATATTCCCAGCGCTGCTCGAAGCCGATTACACCAAGCGTCGCCTCGCCCTGCGCGATGCCGATGCCCAGGCCGACCTGGTGCCCGAGCCTGGCCCAGGCCTCGGCGATCGGCACGAACGCGCGCTGCAGCGCGAGGCTCATGCGCACGGCCGCTTCGGCGGGCCGCTCGACCGGGAACGGGTCGTTGAAGAAGATCATCACGCCGTCGCCGGCGAAGTGCTCCAGCGTGCCGCCGAATTCGCCCACGATTCGCCCCAGCGCTTCGTGATAGGCGCGCAGCAGCTCGAGCACCTCGTCCGGGTCGGCGCGGTCGGTGAACGAGGTGAAGCCGCGCAGGTCGAGAAATACCGCGGTGATCTCGCGCCGGTGCGGCTCGAGTATGCCTTCGCCACCGGCCACGATGGCATCGGCGACCTGCGGCGAGAAGAAGCGCTTGAGCCGCCCGAGCCGCTCGATCGCGCTGACCTGCTGCTCGACGCGCTGCTCGAGCTCGGCGTTCCACTCGCGCAGCGCCTCGGCCTGCCGCCGAACCTCGTCCTGCAGTGATTTGACGCGCAGCAGCGAGCTCACGCGCGCGAGCAGCTCGCTCCAATTGACCGGCTTCGAGAGAAAATCGTCTGCGCCCGCCTCGATGCCCGTCACGCGCTCGGCCTGGGGATCGAGCGAAGTGACCAGCACCACCGGCAAGAGCGCCGTCTCCGGTTCGGCGCGCAGGCGGCGGCACACTTCGTAGCCGTCCACGTCCGGCATCACGATGTCGGAGATCACCAGATCCGGCCGCACCTCCCGCACCAGCGCGAGCGCCTGCGCTCCGTCGAGGGCGGTATGTACTTCGTAGCCGCGGCCGCGCAGCAGCTGTGCCATCAGCTCCACATTGGTGCGCTGGTCGTCGACGACCAGGATGCACCCGGTCTTCAGATCCGACGCATTCATGCTAGAACACGATGACACCGCGCGCGTTCTTCGCCGCCTCGAGATCGGCGAAGGCCTGCGGCGCTTCGCCGATCGCGTAGCGCTTGGTGATCAGCTCGTCGAGCTTGAGCGTGCCCTTCATGTACAGGCCGAGCATGCGGGGGAAGTCGACGCGCGGCACGCAGGAGCCGAAATAGCTGCCGGTGAGAGTCTTCTCCTCGAAGGGCAGCGTCATGGTGCGCACCGAGGTCGCGTCGCTCGCCTTGGCGACGCCCACCACCACTGCCATGCCGCCGCGCCCGAGGGCCTTGTATGCGGCCGCCGCCAGCTCACCGCTGCCGACGCATTCGAAGGCGTAGTCAGCCCCGCCGCCGGTGATCTTCTTGAGCGGCTTGGTCAGGTCCTCGCCCGGCTTGGCGAGCAGCGCGTCGGTGGCGCCGAATTTCTTCGCCATCTCGAGCTTCGACTCGAGCGTGTCGATCGCGACGATGCGCTCGGCGCCGGCGATCGCTGCGCCCTGGATGACGTTCAGCCCGACTCCGCCGCAGCCGAACACGGCCACGCTCGCCCCGGGCTTGACACGCGCCGTGTTGAACACCGCGCCCACGCCGGTGGTCACCGCGCAGCCCACGAGCGCCGCGCGGTCGAGAGGGATCTTCGGGTCGATCTTGACCAGGTTATCGACGTGCATGGTCGCGTACTCCGCCATCACGCCGCAGCCCGAGAAGATATTGAGCGGCTTGCCCTGCGCGTCCTTGGTGCGCAGCGTGCCGTCAGGCAGCGTGCTGAGCGCCTTGCCCTGCTCCACGCACAGCACCGGGCGGCCGAGCGAGCAGAAGCGGCACCTGCCGCACATGTAGATGAACGACGCGACGACGTGGTCGCCGACGGCGAGGCCGGTGACACCCTCGCCCACCTCGATCACCTCGCCCGCGCCCTCGTGGCCGAGGATCAGCGGCGGCGGCAGCGCGATGGTGCCGTTGGTCGCCGAAAGGTCCGAGTGACAGACCCCGCAGGCGCTGAGCTTGACCATCACCTCGCCGCGCTTCGGGCTGTCGACAGTGATGTTTTCGACCACCACCGGCTTGTTGATCTCGCGGCAAATCACCGCGCGTGCGGCCTGCGCCATGCTTCGTATCCCCCTGTCCGCTGAGCCGGGGAGTATAGCGCGCGCGCTCGGCTAAAATGGAGCCCTCGTACAAGGAGGTCCAGATGCTCGTTCGCGACAAGCTCTTCATCGGCGGCCAGTGGGTCGCGCCATCCACCAAGGAAACCATCGACGTGCACAGCGCCGGCACCGGCGAGGTGATGGGCAGGATTCCCGCCGCCGGCGACAAGGACGCGTCGGCCGCGGTCGCTGCGGCGCGCGGCGCGCTCGAGGGCTGGTCGCGAACGCCGGTCGAGAAGCGCGCCGAGCACCTGCAGAAGATCTCGGACGGCCTGAAGGCGCGTGCCGATGAGCTGGCGAAGCTCATCGCGCAGGAAGTCGGCATGCCGATCAAGCTCGCCGGGCGCATACAGGCGGGCCTGCCGATCGCGAATTTTGCCAATTACGCGAGGCTCGTGAAGGACTTCAAGTTTGAGGAGCGGGTCGGCAATTCGCTCGTGGTGCGCGAGCCGGTGGGCGTGGTGGTCGCGATCACGCCGTGGAACTATCCACTGCACCAGATCGCGCTCAAGCTCGCCCCGGCGCTCGCCGCGGGCTGCACCGTGGTGCTCAAGCCCTCGGAGGTGGCGCCATTCAACGCCTTCGTACTGGCCGAGGTGATCGAAGCCGCCGGGCTGCCCAAGGGCGTGTTCAACCTGGTGACCGGGTTCGGCCCGAAGGTGGGCGAGGCGCTCGTCAGGGACCCCGGCGTCGACATGATCTCGTTCACCGGCTCGACGCGCGCTGGCAAGCGCATCTCGGAGGTCGCGGCGCAGGGCGTGAAGCGCGTAGCGCTCGAGCTGGGCGGCAAATCGCCATCGGTGATCCTCGATGACGCCGATCTCGCGGCGGCGGTGAAGGGCACCATCAACGGCTGCTACCTCAATTCGGGCCAGACCTGCACCGCGCTGACGCGCATGCTGGTGCCCGAATCGAAGTACGAGGAGGCGAAGAAGATCGCCGCCGAGGTGGTCAAGGGCTTCACGCTCGGCGATCCGCTGTCCGAAGCGACGCGCCTCGGCCCGCTTACCTCCGCGGCGCAGCTCGAGCGCGTGCGCGGCTACATCAAGAAGGGTATCGAGGAAGGCGCCGAGCTGGTGGCCGGCGGCGCCGAGCAGCCCGAGGGCGTGCCGGCAGGCGGCTATTTCGTCAAGCCGACCGTGTTCGGCAAAGTGAAGCCGGGCTCGACCATCGAACAGGAGGAGATCTTCGGTCCGGTGCTGTCGATCATCACCTACAGGGACGAGGACGAAGCGGTGCGCATCGCCAACGACACCGCTTACGGACTCGCGGGAGCCGTGTGGTCCAAGGACGATGCGCGCGCGCAGAAGGTGGCGCGGCGCATCCGCGCCGGTCAGGTTGACGTCAATGGTGGCGCGTTCAACATGAACGCACCGTTCGGCGGCTTCAAGCAGTCGGGCCACGGCCGCGAAGCGGGCGTGTACGGACTGGAGGAGTTCCTGGAGTACAAGTCGCTGCAGCTCAAGCAATAGGCGGGCATCGCCGTTTGACCTCGGTCAAACGGCCCCGGCCGCGGCCCGCGTAGCGTAGGGCGATGGAGCGGCCGGGCATCATTCGCAAGAGTGCCGGCGCGCAGCGCGTCGCGCCGAATCTCGCCGACTACGCCGCGGTGCGCGCGGCCTTCGACTGGAACACAGCACGGCGCGAGCTCACCGGGCTGCCCGGGGGCGGGCTCAACATCGCATGGGAGGCGGTCGAGCGCCACGCGCAGAGCGAGCGCCTCGCGTTCCGCTTCCTCTCCGCGCGAGGCAGGCGGCGCGACGTTTCTTATGCCGAGCTCTCGCGCCTCACCAACCGCTTCGCGAACCTGCTGCGTGGCCTGGGGATCGGCAAAGGCGACCCGGTGTTCATCCTCTCGGGCCGCATCCCCGAGCTGTACATCGCAGCGCTCGGGGCCCTCAAGAACGGCAGCGTGGTGTCGCCGCTGTTCTCGGCGTTCGGCCCCGAGCCGATCGCCACGCGCCTCAAGCTCGGCGAAGGCAAGGTGCTGCTCACCACCGAGTCCCTGTACCGGCGCAAGGTGGAGAAGTTGCGCGGCGAGCTGCCGAGCCTCAAGCACGTGCTGCTCGCCGACACGCCCGAGTTCGCGCGCCTGATGGAGCAGGCTTCCGAGCGCTTCGAGATCGCGCGCACCGCGGCCGAGGACATGGCGCTCGTGCACTTCACCAGCGGGACCACGGGAACCCCCAAGGGCGCGGTGCACGTGCATGGCGCCGTGCTTACGCATTACGTTACCGGACGCTACGCGCTCGACCTGCACCCGACGGACGTGTTCTGGTGCACCGCCGACCCGGGCTGGGTGACCGGCACCTCGTACGGCATCATCGCGCCGCTGCTGCATGGCGTGACCAGCATCGTCGACGAAGGCGACTTCGACGCGGCACGCTGGTACGGGATATTGGAGGAACAGAAGGTCTCGGTCTGGTATACCGCGCCGACGGCGATCAGGATGCTGATGAAGGCCGGCGCGCAGATGGCGCGCGAACGCTCCTATCCGGAGCTGCGCTTCGTCGCCAGCGTCGGCGAGCCGCTCAACCCCGAGGCGGTATGGTGGGGGCTCGATGCGCTCGGCCTGCCGATCCACGACAACTGGTGGCAGACCGAGACGGGCGGCATCATGATCGCCAACTTCCCGGGCCTCGACATCAAGCCGGGCTCGATGGGCTTGCCGATTCCCGGAGTGGACGCGGAGATCGTCCACCACAGCGAAACCGAATTCGAATTCGTGAAGACCCCGGGGACCGAAGGCGAGCTAGCGCTCAAAGCGGGCTGGCCTTCGATGTTCCGCGGCTATCTGCACGAGGACGAGCGCTACCGCAAGTGCTTCCGCGACGGCTGGTACCTGACCGGCGACCTCGCCAGGCGCGACGCCGACGGCTACTACTGGTTCGTCGGCCGCGCCGACGACGTGATCAAGTCCGCCGGCCACCTGATCGGTCCCTTCGAGGTGGAAAGCGCGCTGATGGAGCACCCGGCGGTGGCCGAAGCCGGCGTCATCGGCAAGCCCGATCCGACCGTGGGCGAGGTGGTGAAGGCCTTCGTCTCGCTCAATAAGGGCTACCAGCCCTCCGAGGCGCTCAAGCTCGAGCTGCTCGGCCACGCGAGGAAGCGTCTGGGCGCCGCGGTCGCGCCGAAGGAGATCGAGATCCAGCCCTCGCTCCCGCGCACGCGCAGCGGCAAGATCATGCGACGGCTGCTCAAGGCGCGCGAGCTGGGCCTGCCCGAAGGCGACACTTCGACGCTGGAGTCGGCATGACGATCGCGCCGCCGCCGTCGGGTCCGGTTCCCTGGAACAGCGAGTTCGCGCTGGGCATGGTGCACGACATGCTGCGCATCCGGCGCATGGAGGAGCGCGCCGCCGAGCTCTACGGCGAGCAGAAGATCCGCGGCTTTCTGCACCTCTACATCGGCGAGGAGGCGGTCGCGGTCGGCGCGCTGCACGCGCTCGCGCCCGAGGACAACATCGTCGCCACCTACCGCGAGCACGGCCACGCGCTGGTGCGCGGCATGCCGATGCGCACCATCATGGCCGAGATGTACGGCAAGCGCGCGGGCTGCTCGCGCGGGCGCGGCGGCTCCATGCACCTGTTCGACGCCAAGCTCCGGCTGTACGGCGGCAACGCGATCGTCGCCGCCGGCCTGCCGCTCGCCGTGGGCCTGGCGCTCGCCGACAAGCTGCAGGGCATCCGGCGCGTCACGGCGTGCTTCTTCGGCGAGGGCGCGATGGCGGAGGGCGCGTTTCACGAGTCGATGAACCTCGCCGCGCTGTGGCGCGTGCCGGCGCTGTTTTGCTGCGAGAACAACCTCTACGCCATGGGCACCGCGCTCGCGCGCTCGGAGTCGCAGACCGACCTGTGCGTCAAGGCCGGGTCCTACGGGGTGCCTACGCTCAAGGTCGACGGCCAGGACATCGTCGCGGTGCACCAGGCGGCGATGCAGGCGCAGCAGCATGTGCGCGAGGGCAAGGGACCGTTCTTCGTCGAGTTCCAGACCTACCGCTACCGCGCGCACTCGATGTTCGACCCCGAGCTATACCGCGACAAGAAGGAAGTGGAGGAGTGGAAGACGCGCGGGCCGCTGCACACTTTCACCGCGCGCCTCAAGGCCGAGCGCAAGCTCACCGAACAGCAGTTCCTCGCGCTGGATGCCGAGGTGGCGAAGGAAGTCGAGGACGCGGTCGCGTTCGCCGAGGCCGCCGAATGGGAGCCGGTCGAGGACCTGACCAAGGACGTGACCGCGGCATGAAGACCACCTACCGCGAGGCGATGCGCGCGGCGCTGCGCGAGGCGCTCGCCTCCGACCCGCGCGTGTTCCTGATGGGCGAGGACGTCGGACGATACGGCGGCACCTATGCCGTATCCAAGGGCCTGCTCGAGGAGTTCGGCCCCGAGCGCATCCGCGACACGCCGCTCTCCGAGCTCGCCTTCGTCGGCGCCGGTATCGGCGCCGCGCTCGGCGGCATGCGGCCGATCGTCGAGGTGATGACGGTCAATTTCAGCCTGCTCGCGCTCGACCAGATCGTGAACACCGCGGCGCTCTACCGCCACATGTCGGGCGGGCAGTTCTCGGTGCCGGTGGTGATTCGCATGGCGACCGGCGCCGGGCGCCAGATCGCCGCGCAGCATTCGCACAGCCTGGAGAACTGGTACGCAAGCGTGCCGGGCATCAAGGTGCTCGCGCCGGCGACCGTCGAGGATGCGCGCGGCATGCTCTCGGCCGCGCTCGCCGATCCGGACCCGGTGGTGATCTTCGAGCACGCGCAGCTCTACAACGTGGAAGGCGAGCTTCCGGAGCCATGGACCACGGATATCAGGTCCGCGATGGTTCGAAGACCTGGTCGTTCCGTGAGCCTGATCACCTACGGCGGCTCGCTGCCCAAGACCCTTCAGGCGGCGGAGATGCTCGCCAAAGAAGGTATCGACGCCGAGGTGATCGACCTGCGCGTACTGCGGCCGCTGGACGACGCGACGGTCATGACTTCGGTCGCCAAGTGCCGGCGCGCGGTACTTATCGACGAGACCTGGAAGACCGGCAGCCTCGCCGCCGAGGTCATGGCGCGGATCGTCGAGCAGGCGTTCTACGAGCTCGACGCGCCGCTCGCGCGCGTGTGCAGCGAGGAGGTGCCCATGCCCTACGCGCGCCACATGGAGGAAGCGGCGCTGCCGCAGCCGCAGAAGATCGTTGCCGCGGCCAAAGGGCTGTTCGCATGATCGAGTTCAAGCTTCCATCGCTCGGCGCCGACATGGACCAGGGCAAGCTCCTGGAGTGGAAAGTCAAGCCGGGCGACGCCGTCGAGCGCGGCCAGGTGATCGCGGTGGTCGATACCTCCAAGGCCGCCGTAGACGTCGAGATCTGGCATCCCGGGATTGTCGAAGAGCTGATCACCAAGCCCGGCGATACCGTTCCGGTGGGGATGGTAATGGCGAAGCTTAGAGAAACGGGTGAAGTTGCCCCCGCTCCAGCGCCGACCATCCCCCCTTCGCTGCGCAAGCCGGCTTCGCCCGCCGCGCGCAAGCGCGCGCACGAGCTCGACGTCGACATCGACAAGGTCGCGGGGACCGGCCCGCATGGGACGGTAACGCTGGCAGACATAGAAAAGGCTGCAACAAGACCAGCGACCGCCGCGCCGCCCGCGGCCGATCGCCAGGCGGAGATGCGCAAGGCGATCGCCGCGGCGATGAGCCGCTCCAAGCGCGAGATCCCGCACTACTACCTGTCCGAGGCGATCCCGATGCACCGCGCGCTCGCGCACCTGGCGCGCGCCAACGAGGCGCGCCCGGTTACCGAGCGCGTGCTGATGGGCGCGCTGCAGTTGAAGGCGGTCGCGCTCACGCTGCGGAGATTCCCCGAGCTGAACGGCTTCTGGCGCGACGGCGCGTTTCAGCCCGGCGCGGGAATCCATATCGGCGTCGCCATCTCGATGCGCCAGGGCGGGCTGGTGGCCCCGGCGATTCACGATGTCGATGAGCGCGGCCTGGAAGACCTGATGCGCGCGCTCGCCGACCTGGTGAAGCGCGCGCGCGCCGGGTCGCTGCGCAGCTCGGAGATGTCGGACCCGACGATCACCGTCACCAACCTCGGCGAGCAGGGCGTCGAGTCGGTGTTCGGCGTCATCTATCCGCCGCAGGTCGCGCTGGTCGGCTTCGGCCGCGTCGCCGAGCGCGCATGGGCCGAGGACGGCGCGCTGCGCGCCGCGCCGGTGGTCACCGCGACGCTATCGGGCGACCATCGCGCAAGCGACGGCCACCGTGGTGCGCGCTTTCTGGCGGCGCTGCGCGAACAGCTGCAAAGACCGGAGGCATTGTGAAGCGAGAAGATCTCAAGACCCGGGTGCTGGGGATCCTGACCACCATCGCGCCGGAGCTCGACGCGGGCGGCCTGCGCGCGGATGAGCCGCTACGCAACCAGATCGACCTCGACTCGATGGACTGGCTCAATTTCCTCGTCGCGCTGCACGAGCAGCTCAAGGTCGATATACCGGAAGCCGACTACGGCAAGCTCGCGACGCTGGATGACCTGCTCGCCTACCTGAAGGAAAAGCTGCCCGCCTAGCCCGCCTCGGCGATCGCCGACTCGAGCTCCGCGTAGGTCTGCGTCACCTTGAATTGCGAGAACCGGGCGGCGATCGCGGCCGGCGGCCGGAAGAGCACGCCCACGTCGGCGGCCGCCAGCATCTCCGTGTCGTTGTATGAGTCGCCCGCGGCCACGACTCTGAAATTGAGCCCGCGGAAGGCGCGCACCGCCGCGCCCTTCTGCTCGGGCATCCGCAGACGGTAGTTGCTGACGAAGCCTTGCTCGTCCGCCTCGAGCTGGTGGCACAGCAGCGTCGGCCGGCCGAGCTGGCGCATGAGCGGGCCGGCGAACTCGTAGAAGGTGTCCGACAGGATCACGACCTGGTGGCGCGCACGTAGGCCGTCGAGGAAGGCTGCGGCGCCCTCGAGCGGTTTCATGGCGGCGATCACCTGCTGGATGTCGGACAGGCGCAGGCCGTGGTGGCGCAGCAGCTCCAGCCGGTAGCGCATCAGCTTGTCGTAGTCGGGCTCATCGCGCGTGGTGCGCTTGAGCGCCTCGATGCCCACGCGCTTGGCGAATTCGATCCATATTTCGGGGACCAGCACACCCTCGAGATCGAGGCAGACGAGTAGCACGTCGGATCCGAAAAAGTGCGGAGTGTACCAATTCGGCTAGAATTCCGGTTCCCCACCGCAGGAGGCGCGCATGAGCGTGAAGCAGCTTTTCGACCTCAACGGGCGTGTCGCGATCGTCACCGGCGGCTCGCGCGGACTGGGGCTGCAGATCGCCGAGGCGCTGGGCGAGATGGGCGCCAGGCTCGCCATCAGCGCCCGTAAGAAGGACGAGCTCGAGCAGGCGGTCGCGCATCTGAAGACCCTCGGCATCGAGGCCGTGCCGTATGTCTGCGACCTGGGCAAGCGCGAGCAGGTTGCCCCGCTGGTCGACGCGGTGCTGGAGAAGTTCGGCAAGGTCGACATCCTGGTGAACAACGCCGGCGCCACCTGGGGCGCGCCCGCCGAGGACCACCCGCTGGAGGCTTGGGACAAGCTGGTCAACCTCAACATGACCGGCACTTTCCTCATTTCGCAGCGCGTGGCCAAGAAGTCGATGATCCCCGCCAGATGGGGGCGCATCGTCAACGTCGCCTCGGTCGCGGGGCTGATGGCGAGCGACCCGGCGGTGGTGCGCACCGTCGCCTACAACGCGACCAAGCACGGCGTCGTCGGCATGACCAAGCAATTCGCGGCCGAATGGGGCGAGCACGGCATCACGGTGAACGCAATCTGCCCGGGGTTCTTTCCTTCCAAGATGACGCGCGCCACGCTCGACACCACCGGCGAGATGGTGCGCAAGGTGACGCCGACGCGGCGCCTCGGCGGCCCCGAGGACCTGAAGGGCCTCGCCGTGCTGCTTTCTTCGGAAGCCGCGCGCCACATCACCGGCCAGGCGATCGCGGTCGACGGCGGCGCGCTCCTCATATGAAGGCCAGCGTCGCCTTCGCGCGCGATTACCAGAGGAAGATCCCGTTCGTCGAGCATCTCGGCATCGGCATCGAGGAGCTCGGCGAGGGCCGCGCGCGGCTGTCGCTGGCGCTTTCGCCGCAACTCACCAATAGCCTGGGCACCGCGCACGGCGGCGTCATCATGACGCTGCTCGACGTGGCGCTATGCACCGCGGCGCGCACCCTGCACCCCGACTCCGCGGGCGTAATCACCATCGACATGAGCACCTCGTTCATCGGCGGCGGCAGCGGCGCGAAGCTGGTCGCCGAAGCGCGCGTGCTGAAGAACGGCCGCAGCATCATCTTCGCCGAGGGCGAGGCGTTGAACGAAGACGGGTCCCTCGTGGCCAAGGCCATGGGCACCGTGCGCGCGCGCAAGGCCTAGCGATGCGCGCGCTGGCGCTTGCCCTGCTGCTGGTGGCGAGCACTGGCTCGGCG
>Ga0055436_10000096_pt1 | contig 10852 bp, 12 predicted proteins | sample Browns_ThreeSqB__2_FD_57730 | JGI IMG/M metagenome (GOLD analysis project Ga0055436, IMG submission 57730) | Wetland microbial communities from the San Francisco Bay, California, USA, that impact long-term carbon sequestration - Browns_ThreeSqB_D2 | ecosystem: Environmental > Aquatic > Marine >...
CGCTGCTGCTGGTTTCGCTGCCGCGCCTGGACCGGGCCGCGCAGAGCTCGGCCTGGTTCGCGGCGCTCGGCGCCGCCGGCGCGGTGATCGACGTCTACCCGGTCGAGCGCGCGCGCCTGCCCGCCTGGATCGGCGAGCGGCTCGCGCGCCAGGGCCAGCGCGCCGGCCGCGAGGTGCTCGAATTCCTCGCCGACAGAGTCGAGGGCAACCTGCTCGCCGCGTTCCAGGAAGTACAGAAGCTCGCGCTGCTCGCGCCGCGCGGCGAGCTTGGCCTGGAGCACGTCGAGCAAGCGGTCGCCAACGTCGCGCGTTACGACGCCTACGGCGCGTCGGCGGCGCTGCTTGCGGGCGACATGGCGCGCTATGCGCGCGTGATCGACGGCCTGCGCGGCGAAGGCGAGGCGCCGAGCTTCGTGCTGTGGGCGATGGCCGAGGACCTGCGTGCGCTCGCGCGCATCCAGCAGGGCGCTGGCAGCGGCCGTCCGCTCGACGCGCTGCTGCGCGAGAACCGTGTCTGGGGTCCGCGCCAGGCGCTCGTCAAGGGCGCGCTGCGGCGCTTCGCCCCAGCGGCGCTCGAGCGCGCGCTCGGCCACGCCGCGCTCATCGACCGCGCCATCAAGGGCGTGGCGAGGCGCGAGCCGTGGGATGAGTTCCTCAAGCTGGGGTTAAAATTGCTACATGGATCAGAAGCTTGACGGCAAGACGGTAGATGTCCGCGCATACATGCGCGAGCTCGGAGCCGCGGCGCGTGCGGCCTCGCGCGAGCTGGCGCGCGCGGACACCGAGACCAAGAATCGCGCGCTGCGCGCGATGGCGGACGAAATCCGCGCGCACGCCGCCGGCCTGCTCGAGGCCAACAGCGCCGACGTGGCGCAGGCCGAGAAGGATGGTTGCGACGCCGCGTTCATCGATCGCCTTACGCTCACGCCCGCGTCGATCGAGCAGATGGCCGAAGGCCTGGAGCAGGTCGCCGCGCTCGCCGACCCGGTGGGCACGATCAGCGATCGCGTACGGCGGCCGAGCGGCATCGAGGTGGCGCGCATGCGCGTGCCTATCGGCGTGATCGGCATCATTTACGAGTCGCGCCCCAACGTCACGGCGGACGCGGCGGGCCTTTGCGTCAAGGCGGGCAACGCCTGCATCCTGCGCGGCGGCTCCGAAGCGCTGCACGCCAACCAGGCGATTGCCGCTTGCGTGCGCGCCGGGCTGAAGCGCGCGGCGCTGCCGGAGGCGGCGGTGCAGATGGTGCGCATCGCCGACCGCGCGGCGGTAGGCGAGCTGATCACCTTGACCGAGTACGTCGATGTCATTGTGCCGCGCGGCGGCAAGGAGCTGATCGCACGACTCGAGCGCGAGTCGCGCATCCCGATGATCAAGCACCTCGACGGCGTGTGCCACGTTTACATCGACGACAAGGCCGATGCGGCGATGGCCGTGAAGCTCGCCGACAATGCCAAGACCCAGCGCTACGGCACCTGCAACACCATGGAAACGCTACTCGTGGCCGAGGCGATCGCGCCGCGTGTGCTGCCTGCGATCGCCGCCATCTTCCGCGCCAAGGGCGTCGAGATGCGCGGCGACGCGGCGACGCGCGGGCTGGTGCCGGACGCGGATCCCGCGACCGAGCAGGACTACTACACGGAGTGGCTCGCGCCGGTGGTGTCGATGCGCGTCGTGAGCGGGCTCGACGAGGCGATCGAGCACATCGCCAAGTACGGCTCGCAGCACACCGATGCCATCGTCACCGACGACCCGGCGCGGGCGCGCCGCTTCCTGCGCGAGGTCGACTCCAGCTCGGTGATGGTCAACGCATCGACGCGCTTCGCCGACGGATTCGAGTACGGCCTGGGCGCCGAGATCGGCATCTCCACCGACAAGCTGCATGCGCGCGGCCCGGTCGGGCTCGAGGGTCTCACCACGCAGAAGTACGTCGTATTCGGCCACGGCGAGATCCGGCAGTAGATGGCCGCGGGTCCAGTCGGCATCCTCGGCGGCACGTTTGATCCAGTCCACAACGCGCATCTGCGCATCGGGCAGCTGGCGCTCGACGTGCTCGATCTCGCGCAGCTGCTGTGGATCCCGACCGGCGCCCCCGGCTATCGCAACGCGCCCGTGGCCCTCGCCGCGGACCGCGTCGCGATGCTCGAGCTCGCCCTGCGCGGCGAGCCGCGCTACGTCATCGATCGACGCGAGCTGGCGCCCGGGGCCTCGGGGTACACGGTCGACACGCTGCGCGCGCTGCGCGCCGAACGCGGGCCGGATGTGGCGCTCGTGCTGCTGATGGGCGGCGACCAGTTCGACAAGCTCGAAACCTGGCACCACTGGCGCGATCTGTTCGCGCTTGCGCGCATCGCGGTGTTCGCCCGCCCAGGCTGGTCGCCGGAAGTGAGCGATGCGGTGCGCGCCGCGGGGCCGGTCGAGCGCATCGACATGCCGCCGCTCGACATCTCCGCGACCGCGATCCGCGGGCGCATTGCACGCGGCAAGGACGTTTCCCTGCTCGTGCCGCGAGAAGTCCTCGACTATATTTCCTCGCACCACCTCTACACCTGATGGACATACGCAAGAAGCAACGCGCCGTGGTCGACGCGCTCGACGACGTCAAGGGCCGCGAAATCATCGTCTTCAACACCACGCGGCACGCTTCGATGTTCGAGCGCGTGGTCATCGCCAGCGGCGATTCGACACGCCAGGTGAAAGCGCTCGCCGACCGGGTCCAGGAGCGCATCCGCGAGCTGGGTGGCCGGGTCTACGGGGTCGAGGGCGAGTCGAATGCCGAATGGGTGCTGGTCGACCTGGGCGACGTCGTGGTGCACATCATGCATCCCGCGGTGCGCAGCTATTACAACCTGGAGGAGATCTGGGGCGGCAAGACCGTGCAGCTCAAGCAGGCCGCCAGCGGGGCCGCGCGTGGCAAGGCTGCTCATCGTCGCGGTCGGCGCTAAGCCGTCCGCCTGGGCGCAGGCGGCCTGCGCCGAGTACCTGAAGCGCATGCCGCGCCGCTGCGCGACGCAGCTCCTCATGGTGAAGGCCGAGCCGCGCGCATCGGGCAAGCCGCTGGCGAGGCTGCTGGCGGCCGAAGGCCTGCGCATCCGCGAACGGCTGGTGCGCGGCACGCGCCTGGTAGCGCTCGACGAGCGCGGTCGCGAGTTCGGCACGCTGCAGTTCGCGGCGCAGCTCGAGCGCTGGCTCGGAGACCCAGTGCCGACGGCGTTCGTGATCGGCGGCGCCGACGGCCTCGACCCGGCGTTGAAAAAGGAGGCGTCACTGTTGCTGCGAGTCTCCGCATTCACCCTGCCCCATGCCCTGGCCCAGGTAGTGCTTTGCGAGCAGCTCTACCGGGCGGCCTCGCTGCTCGAAGGTCACCCGTACCACCGGGAATAGACCGCAGTACGCTCTGATACACTTTGCCGCTCGCCGCAAGACGCTACCGCATTGTTCATCTCGCTCGACCGCAGCCTTTACCTCGCCTCGCGCAGCCCGCGCCGGCGCGAACTGCTGTCTCAGATCGGCGTGCGCTTCCATCTGCTTCTGTTTCGCACGCGGCCTGACGCCGAGCCGGACGTAAACGAGGACGTGCTCCCCGACGAGTCGCCGACCGCCTATGTGGAGCGCGTCGCCCGCGCCAAGGCCGAGGCCGGCTGGAGGCGCCTGATGCAGCGCAACCTGCCACGCGCGCCGGTGCTCGCGGCCGATACCACGGTGGCGGTGGAGGGACGCATCCTCGGCAAGCCGGCAGACCGCGGCGAGGCGGCCAGGATGCTCGCCGAGCTCTCGGGCAAGCGCCACGAGGTGCTCAGCGCGGTGGCCATCAAGTACGACGACCGTATCGAGTCCGCAATGTCGGTGACGCAAGTGCGCTTTCGCGCGCTCATGGAAGAGGAGATCCGGCAATACGTCGCCACTGGCGAAGCCGACGACAAGGCCGGCGCTTACGCGATCCAGGGACGTGCGGCGCAATTCGTGGCCGAGATCCACGGCAGCTATTCGGGCGTCATGGGTTTGCCGCTGTTCGAAACCGCGCAGCTCATCGAGAAGATTGGCTCCCACCGTGACCGAAGAAATCCTTATTAATGTCACGCCGCAGGAGACGCGTGTAGCGGTTCTGACGGCAGGCGTGGTGCAGGAGCTGCTCATCGAGCGCACCGCGAACCGCGGGCTGGTCGGCAACATCTACATGGGGCGCGTCGCACGCGTGCTGCCCGGCATGCAGTCCGCATTCGTCGAGATCGGCCTGGAGCGCGCGGCGTTCCTGCACGTGGCGGACATCTGGGAGCACCGACGCCCGACGGGCCAGGCCAACGGTGGCGAGCCCACCAAGCCGATCGAGAAGATTCTCGCGGAAGGTCAGCCGGTGATGGTGCAGGTGGTGAAGGACCCGATCGGCACCAAAGGCGCGCGCCTGTCGACCCAGGTTTCGATCGCCGGGCGCATGTTGGTCTATTTGCCGCAGGATCCGCACATCGGCATCTCGCAGAGAATCGAGGACGAAACCGGCCGCAACCTGCTGCGCGAAAAGGTGCGCGAGCTGCTGCCCGCGGACGAGGCGGGGGGCTTCATCATCCGCACGCTCGCCGAGGGGGCGAGCGACGAGGAGCTGCGCGTCGACATCGAATACCTCCGGCATCTGTGGGCCGACATTCGCGACAAGGCGCTCGGCGCCGAGCCCCCCAAGCACCTGTACCAGGACCTATCGCTCGCGCAACGCGTGCTGCGCGACATCGTCACCGAGATCACCGAGCACGTCGTGGTCGACTCGCGCGAGAACTACCAGAAGCTGGTCGCCTTCGCCGAGACCTACATGCCGAAGGTGCGCAGCAAGATCGAGCACTACGTGGGCGAGCGCCCGCTATTCGACCTGCACAACGTCGAGCCCGAAATCGAGCGGGCGTTGTCGCGCCGCGTGGAGCTGAAATCGGGCGGCTACCTGATCATCGACCAGACCGAGGCGCTGACCACGATCGACGTCAATACCGGCGGCTTCGTCGGGCAGCGCAACTTCGACGACACCATTTTCAAGACCAACCTCGAGGCAGCACAGTCGATCGCGCGGCAGCTGCGCCTGAGGAACCTCGGCGGCATCATCATCATCGACTTCATCGACATGGAGAGCCCCGAGCATCGTGCGGCCGTGCTCGAGGAGTTCAGGAAGGCGCTCGCGCGCGACCGCACCAAGATGACCGTGAACGGCTTCACCGCGCTCGGCCTGGTAGAGATGACGCGTAAGAGAACGCGCGAGTCGCTCGCGCACGTTCTGTGCGAACCCTGCCCGGTGTGCGGGGGGCGCGGCGAGGTGAAAACCGCGCGCACCGTGTGCTACGAGATCCTGCGGGAGATCCTGAGGGAAGCGCGAGCCTTCAACGCACGCGAGTACCGCATCCTCGCTTCGCAGCCGGTCAACGATCTCTTCGTGGAAGAGGAATCGGCGTCGCTCGCGATGTTGTCAGATTTCATCGGCAAGCCGATTTCGATGCAGGTCGAGACCAGCTACACGCAGGAACAATTCGATATCGTCCTGATGTAGGAGGGAAATGGAAACCGAACTGTGCTTCACCGGCGCACGGCGCCTCGCGCAGCTGCTCGGCGCACGCAAGGTGTCGGCCACCGAGGTAGTCAAGGCTTTCATCGCGCAAATCGAGCGCGTCAACCCCCGGGTCAATGCGATCGTCACCTTCCTGCCCGAGCGGGCCCTGAAGCAGGCGAAGGCGCAGGACAGGAAAGGAGCCCGCCGCGGGCCGCTCGCGGGGCTGCCGATCGCCTACAAGGACCTGGTCGCCACCAAGGGCGTGCGCACGACCATGGGCTCGCTCGTCTATCGCGACAATGTTCCGGTCGAGGACCACGCGCTGGTCGAGCGGCTCGGCGCGGCTGGCGCGATCACTATCGGCAAGACCAACACGCCGGAGTTCGGCGCAGGCAGCCAGACCTTCAACGCCGTGTTCGGCGCGACGCGCAACCCCTACGATCCTTCGAAGACCTGCGGCGGCTCCTCGGGCGGCGCCGCGGTCGCGGTGGCATGCGGCATGCTGCCCTTCGCCGACGGCTCTGACTTGGCGGCGAGCCTGCGCAATCCCGCCAACTACTGCAACGTGGTGGGCTTCCGGCCGAGCCCCGGGCGCGTGCCCAATTACCCCGCCACCAACGCCTGGGACACGCAGCCGGTGCTTGGGCCCGTGGCGCGCAGCGTCGCCGACGCCGCGTTCCTCTTGTCCGCGATGGCCGGGCCCGATCCCCGCGTGCCGATCTCGATCGACGAGCCCGGCAAATCGTTCGCGCGGTCGCTTGCGCGCAGCTTCCGCGGTGTGCGCATCGCCTGGAGCGCCGATCTGGGCGGACTGCCGATGGACGAGCGCGTCAGGCGGGCGCTCGCCCCGCAGCGCAAGGTGCTCGCCGCGCTCGGCTGCAGGATCGAGGACGCGGAGCCGGATTTCTCGGGTGCCACGGAGGCGTTCGAAACGCTGCGCGCCCTGTCCTTCGCGCTGCGCCACGCGCCGTTGCTCGGGACGCATCGCGACCAGCTCAAGGACACTGTCGTCTGGAACATCGAGCAGGGCCTCGCTCTCGACGGCGCGCGCGTCGCGCGCGCGGAGCGGCTGCGCAGCGAGCTGTTCCACCGCATGCGACGCTTCCTCGAGCGCTACGATTTCCTGGTCGCGCCGGTGAACCAGCTACCGCCCTTCCCGGTCGAGCTCGACTATCCGCGCGAGATCGCGGGCACGAAGATGGGCAACTACCTCGACTGGATGAAGAGCTGCTACGCCATCACGATCACCAGCCACCCGGCGATTTCGGTGCCCGCCGCATTCACCGACGACGGGCTGCCGGTCGGGCTGCAGATCGTCGGGCGCTACCGCGACGACTTCGGCGTGCTGCAGCTCGCACACGCCTTCGAGCAGCAGACGCAGCTCTACAAGCGCCGCCCGCCGATCGCAGCCTGAGCGCTCACTTTGCCTTTGGCACCCGTCCCAGCAGATAGAACTCGTCGTTGGGACGCATGTCGGTAAGGTTCGCCATGCGGTTCGAGAGCGCGAAGAACGCCGCGATCGCACCGATGTCCCACATGTCCTCGTCGGAAAAACCCTGCGCGCGCAGCGCCGCGAAATCGCCCTCGCCCACGGTCGCGGCCTCGAGCGCAACCTTCATCGCGAAAGCGAGCATCGCCCGCTGGCGCGGCGTGATGTCGGCCTTGCGGTAGTTGATCGCCACCTGGTCGGCGACGAGCGGGTTCTTGGCGCGGATGCGTAGCATGGCGCCGTGCGCCACGACGCAATACTGGCAGTTGTTGGCCCCGGAGGTGGCGACCACGATCATTTCTCGTTCGGCCTTGCTCAGGCCGCCTTCCTTCTCCATCAGTGCGTCGTGGTAGGCGAAGAACGCGCGAAACTCCGCCGGGCGATGCGCCAGCGCCAGGAACACGTTGGGAACGAAGCCGGACTTCTCCTGCACGGCGAGCAGGCGTGTGCGGATGTCCTCGGGCAGCTCGCCGAGCTCGGGCACGGGAAAACGGCTGATCGGCTTGTCGCTCATGGCCTGTATTGCAAGCGGCTTCTCGAACCGGCCCGGGGGCAAAATAGAAAGATCTGGCGCGCCCGGCGGGATTCGAACCCACGACCCTTGGCTTCGGAGGCCAATACTCTAATCCGCTGAGCTACGGGCGCCCGGGGAGGCGCGAAGAATAGCCCGTTTCGCTGCCAGCGTCCACGCCGCGCCGTTCTCGGCGCCGGAGATTCACGCTAAAATCATATCCTTATCCACACGGCAGCAGGACGCAGGCATGAGCGAGCACGACGAACATTCATCCTTCATCAAGACGCCGAAGCAGCTGATCACCATCGTGGCGCTCGCGTTCATCGTGCCGGTCATCGGCATCGTGTTGCTGGTCAAGCTGGTGATCGACCGGCCGACCGCGGATCCCGCGGCACTGACGCCTGCCGCGATCGCCGAGCGTATCCAGCCGGTGGGCCAAGTTTCGTTCACCGCTCCCGCCGGCGGCGAGGCCGCTCCAGCGCAACCGGCGCCTGCGGCAGCGGCGGCCCAGGCCGGTCCGATCGACGGCAAGAAGATCTACGACGGCGTCTGCACGGCCTGCCATGCCGCCGGCGTGGCTGGAGCACCGAAGTTCGGCGACAAGGCCGCGTGGGCGCCGCGCATCGCGACCGGCATGGATACCCTGCTGAACGTCGCGCTGCACGGCAAGGGCGCCATGCCTCCGAAGGGCGGTAATCCGGCGCTCTCCGAAGGGCAGATCCGCGCCGCGATCGAGTACATGGTGTCGCACAGCAAGTGATGCGGGGCGCGGGGGCGGGCACCCTGCGCCGGCAGCCATGCAGTTTCTGTTCATCATCGACCCGCTGGACGAGATCAAGGCCTACAAGGACACGACCGTCACGATGATGCGCGCCGCCCAGGCGCGCGGCCATGGCATCTTCGTATGCGAGCAGCCGGGCCTCGCCTGGCGTGCGGGCGGGGTCACCGCGGAAACGACGCGCATCGCCCTCGCGGACAACGACGAGGACTGGTATCGCGCCGAGGGCCGCGCGCGCCGGCGGCTGGCGGAGTTCGACGCGGTGCTGATGCGCAAGGATCCGCCCTTCGACCTCGAGTATGTGACGAGCACCTGGCTGCTTTCGGCCGCCGAGCGCGAGGGGGCACGGGTGTTCAATTCGCCGGTTGCGATTCGCGACCATAACGAGAAGATTGCGATCACCGAGTTTCCGCAGTTCGTCGCGCCGACGCTGGTCACGCGTGATCCGCAGCAGATCCATATCTTCATTGCCGAACAACGGGACGTGGTCGTCAAGCGCCTCGACGTGATGGGCGGGGAGAACATCTTCCGGGTGCGCAGCGACGATCCCAATCGCAACGTGATCGTCGAGATCATGGCGCAAGGGGGCAAGCGCAGCGTGATGGTGCAGCGCTATATTCCCGACATCGTCGACGGCGACAAGCGGGTCATAATGATCGACGGAAAGGTTGTGCCGTATTGCCTGGCACGCATCCCGAAAGCAGGCGAATCGCGCGGCAATCTGGCGGCGGGCGCACGCGGCGAAGCGCGCAAGCTGACGGCGCGCGACCGCGAGATTGCCGAATCGCTCGGCCCGACTCTTGCGGCGCGTGGCTTGCTGTTCGTCGGGCTCGACGTGATCGGCGACTGGGTCACCGAGGTGAACGTCACCAGTCCGACGTGCTTTCGGGAGATCCAAGACCAGACCGGCTTCGACGTCTCGGGCATGTACATCGAGGCGCTCGAGGCGAAGCTCCGGTCGTGATCGGTATCCTGATCATTTCGCACGGGGCGCTGGGTGAGTCGCTGATCCACGCCGCGAGCCACGTGCTCGGGGCGCGCCCGTTGGCGGTGCGCCAGCTCGGCGTGACCGTGCACGACGACCCGGAGGCGGTGCTGCCCCTGGCGCAAGGCCTGGTGCGCGAGCTCGACGCGGGCGCTGGCGTGCTGGTGCTGATCGACATTTATGGCGCAACGCCCGGCAACATTGCCATGCGGCTGCTCGACAAGGGGCGGGTCGAGGGCGTGTCCGGCGTCAACCTGCCGATGCTGGTGCGCGCCCTCACTTACCGCAACGAGCCGCTCGCCACGGTGGTCGAGAAGGCGCTCTCGGGCGGCATGGAGGGCGTGCTGCACATGAACGCCGACCGCTGCCATGGCGAGCGCTGAGGCGACGATCGTCAATAAGCTCGGCTTGCACGCGCGGGCCTCGGCCAAGCTGACGCAGCTCGCGAGCGCATTTCAGAGCGAGGTCTGGCTGTCGCGCAATGGCCGACGGGTGAACGCGAAGAGCATCATGGGGGTGATGATGCTGGCGGCAGGCAAGGGCAGCTCGATTACCATTGAAGCCGAGGGCGACGACGCCGAGGCGGCGCTGGCGGCCATCGGCAAGCTGATCGCGGACAAGTTCGGCGAGGGTGAATGAACTTCGTACTGCACGGCTCGAGCGTCTCGGGCGGTATCACCATCGGACACGCGCACCTGGTTTCGAGCGCGCGGCTCGAGGTGGCCCACTACGAAATTCCCGACGAGTCGATCGAAGCCGAGATTGCGCGCTTCGACGCCTCGATCGCGCACGTCAAGAACGAGCTCGCCGCGCTCGAATCGCACATCCCGGCGGATTCGCCGGCCGAGTTCGGCGCCTTCGTCAACCTGCACCGCATGATCCTCGAGGATTCGTCGCTGTCTCACGCGCCCCGCGACATGGTGCGTGAGCGCCGCTGCAACGCCGAGTGGGCGCTGGTGCAGCAGATGGACAAGCTGGTGGCGCAGTTCGAGGAGATCGACGATCCCTACCTGCGCGAGCGCCAGGCCGACATACGCCAAGTGGTGGAGCGCGTGCTGAAGGCTTTGATGGGCGGACAGACGCTCGCCGAGCCGCGCGCGGCCGAGGAGCGCAACCTAATCGTGGTCGCGCACGACCTGTCGCCCGCGGACATGATTCTGTTCAAGCGCCACCAGTTCGGCGGCTTCGTCACCGACCTCGGCGGGGTGACCTCGCACACCGCGATCCTCGCGCGCAGCCTGAATATCCCGGCCATTGTCGGCCTGCACCACGCGCGCCAGATGATCCGCGAAGGCGAACTGCTGATCGTGGACGGCGCGCAGGGCGTGCTGGTAGTCGATCCCGACCCGATCGTGCTTGCCGAATACCAGCTGCGCCAGTCGCAGATCGAGCTCGAACGCAAGAAGCTGCGGCGCCTGAAGACCACCCCGGCAGCGACTCTGGACGCCGAGTCGGTCGAGCTCTACGCCAACATCGAGCTGCCGCAGGACGTGCCGCTGGCGCTCGAAGCCGGCGCCGAGGGCATCGGGCTGTTCCGTACCGAATTCCTGTTCATGAACCGC
>Ga0055436_10000097_pt1 | contig 10844 bp, 11 predicted proteins | sample Browns_ThreeSqB__2_FD_57730 | JGI IMG/M metagenome (GOLD analysis project Ga0055436, IMG submission 57730) | Wetland microbial communities from the San Francisco Bay, California, USA, that impact long-term carbon sequestration - Browns_ThreeSqB_D2 | ecosystem: Environmental > Aquatic > Marine >...
GAGCGTCCGCGACACGGGCGCCTTCCTTTTGCCTGTTGCCTTCGCTCGCATGGTCCGCCCCTTGTACGTCTAATTCTCGATCTGCTTGAATGTGATGCCGGGCGACACGAACGGCTCGGCAGGCGCCACGTAAGTGACGCCGGCCGCCTTGGCGACCGCGGCGACCTCGCCGGACACCAGCATCGAATCGAGCGCGGTGTTGACGCGATCGAGCAGCGCAGCGTTCTCGGACAGCGCGACATAGCCGAGATTCAAGGCGAGCGGGTAATTGAAGCCCGTACCCCGCAGCCGCGTATTGGGGTGTTCCCGCCGATAGGCGTCAAAGCGGTGCAGCGCGACGAGCGCGGCGTCGATCTCGCCAGCTTCCAGCCCGGCAAGCAAAGCGTCGCGGCCGCGTGGATAGTGCGTGATGCGATTGATCAGCTCGCCCTTGTGGTAGAGCATCAGGATCGCGTCGGCGAACGTTCCGCCTACCACGCCGATGCGTAGGTCGGCGATATCGGCCAAGCTTGCGACGCGGCGCTCCCCAACCTGCGGCGCGAGCAGCAGCGTGAGCGGCGCTCTCTGGTAGGGGCGGCTCGGCACGAGCACTCCAAGATCGACGCGGCGGCGCCGATCTCTGGCAACCGCCCCCCTGAAGTCCGGCAGGCGCGCGGTCCCGAGGCCCGGCTTGCCGAGCGTGTCCACGGAAAGCGGATACGCGGCGACCAGGTCGCAGCGCCCATCCGACAGCAACGCGTTCAGTTCGAGCTTCGGGCTCGAATCCTCGTCGAACTCGGTCTCGAACCACTGGATCGCGAGAGGTCGGCCGAGACGGCCTGCAAGCGCGCCCGCGAGAGCGACATCGAAGCCGCTGCCGGAAGCGCCGCGCGCGACCGAATAGGGCGGCGCATTCTCGTCCATGCACACGCGGAGCGGGCGGTCCTCCCCCGCCGCGGGTACCGAGGCGAGGGCCGCGGCGACCAGCAGCCCTGCCGCGACGAAACGATTCACTGCTTGCCCCCGCTCACGACGTATGCCCATATCTGCTCCATTTCCGCTCGCGAGAGCACGCCTCCCCAAGGCGGCATGCGGTCGTTCTTGCCGTTGGTCACCGAATTGAGAAACCGCGCCTCGTTGTCCTTGGGAAACTTGCGCAAGTCGTACGCGATGGTTCCGGGGTTGACCATGTTGAAGCCATGGCAGTGCGAGCAATGACGAGCGTAAAGTGCGCGCCCCTGGTCGATTGACGGCGTGGAAGGCGCCTGCGGTTCCCCTGCTAGCGCCGCAATGCCGTACGCGAGGGCGGAAGAGACAAGCATCGCCCGCAGCATGTCACTCGATACCGTGGTTCCGTGGAAGCGACCCGAGCGCGGTTCGCACGAAACGCGCCCGGATCTCTTGACAGTTTGGCGCGCGGCTATTTCTGCAGCGCGAATACCCAAAGTGAACCGCCGGCCGGGACCTTGGCCAGCCGCGCGTCGCCGGAAAACAGGGAGTACACGCCGCCGATCCCGCTCGTGACGGCGACGTACTGCACGCCGTCCTGCTCCCAGGTCACGGGCTGTCCCTCGATTCCGGATCCTGTCTTGAACTGCCAGAGCTTCTTGCCCGACTTCGCATCGAAGGCCTCGAACTCTCCCGTGAGGCGTCCCGTGAATACAACCCCGCCCGCAGTCGAGAGCACGCCCGAGAAACGGGGTATGTCGCTCGGCACTTCCCATTTGGACTTGCCGGTCATGGGGTCGATCGCCTTCAAGTGACCGCGCGGGCCGTCGCCCCACTCCCACAAGTCCGACAGGTCCATGCCGACGTACCACTCGCCCGCCTTGTATTCGGCCGGAACCGCCTTGTAGTGGCCGCCGAAGGCGAGCGTATTGGCATACGCCAATCCGGTCTTCGGGTCGTACGACATCGGCATCCAGTTCTTCCCGCCGAGGATCGAGGGAAAGACCGTGACCTTCTCTCCGGCGCGCGCTTTCGCGGTGACGTCGGTCTCGATCGGCCGTCCGGTGGCCATGTCCACCCCGCTCGCCCAGTTGACCTTGACGTACGGGTTGGCGGCGATCAGCTTGCCGTTGGTGCGATCGAGCACGTAGAAGAACCCGTTGCGGTTGGCGTTGAGTATGACCTTGGTCGGTTTGCCCTTGATCATGCGGGTCGCGAGGACCATCTCCGCAACCGCGTCGTAGTCGTACGGGTTGTTCGGCGAAAACTGGTAATGCCACTTTATCTTGCCGGTCTTCGGGTCGAGCGCGAGCACCGAACAGGTATAGAGGTTATCCCCCGGACGCACCGCGGCATTGAACGGCCCCGGATTGCCGATGCCCCAGTACACGGTCTTCAGCTCGGGATCGTAAGAGCCGGTGATCCAGGTGGAGCCGCCGCCGTATTTCCAGGTATCGCCGGGCCACGTGTTGCCGCCCGGCTCGTTGGGCTCAGGGATGGTGAAGGTGCGCCAGAGATGCTTGCCGGTGGCCGGATCCCAACCGTCGATGAAATCGCGCGTCCCGAACTCGGCGCCGGAGATGCCGGTGATCACGACGCCGTCGGCGACCAGCGGCGTCATGGTCATCGAGAACCCGACCTTGTAGTCCGCCGCCTTCTCGCGCCACAGTTCCTTGCCGGTGGCCGCGTCCAGAGCAATCACATGGGCGTCGAGCGTGGTGCGGAAGAGCTTGCCGTCGTAGATCGCGGCGCCGCGATTGATGATGCCGCAGCACACGACGCGCGGCACGTCGGCCGGGTACTCGAGTTTGGTCTTCCAAATCTGGGTTCCGGTCTTGACGTCGACCGCGGCGGTCATGGCGTGCGTGGTGATATACAGCACGCCCTTGTAGACCAGCGGCTGGGATTCCTCGCTGCGGTTGTCGTCCAGGCTGTAGTTCCAGACCGGGACCAGCTTGCGGACGTTTCTGACGTTGATCTGCTTGAGCGGGCTGTAGCGCTGCAGATCGTAGCCCATGCCGTAGTTCAGCACGTTGGCGGTATCGACGGACCCTCGTCCGAGCTCGCTGTCCGACTGCGCGAATGAAGTGACAGGAACGGCGAGCGCAATGCTCGCAATCAGCGGCGCAATTTTCATTGTTTACTCCTCCTCCCAGATGAGCGGACAACCCCGTTGCTTCGAGGCCACCAAGTTCGATCTTTGACCGCGGAAACGTTACCACAGCCGGCTTCGCAGCAACAATTGCAATCGTCGCCGGGAAGTTTCTTCGCCGCAATGCACAATCCACTTGATCGGAGGTTTTTAGCGCTCAAGCGCAGGTCGCCGTCCGCGGGTAGACTGCGCGCCTTGTGGGCATTTCGAGCATGGGCCCGAATCGGCCTCATCACCCCGTCTCCCGCGCGTTGCATTGGCTGGTAGCCGTGCTGGTATTCGGCCAGATTGCGCTCGGGTGGTGGATGCTGAGCATCCCTAAATCCCCTCCCGGCCTCCGCGCCGACTGGTTCAATCTGCATAAATCGATTGGCCTGACCGTCGCCGCGCTGATGATCGCGCGCCTTGCATGGCGCTTACGGCACCGGCCGGCGCCGCTGCCGCAGGGTATGCCGGCCTGGCAGCGCCAGGCCGCCGGCGCGAATCATGCGTTGCTCTACGTGCTATTGATTCTGCAACCCGCCTGGGGTTATCTGGGATCGTCGTTCACCCGCTATCCGATCAGATACTTCGGCGTCACGCTGCCGAAGTGGGGCTGGGATTCGCCGGCGCTTAAAGACCTGTTCAGTGCGGCGCACCTGGGCACCGCCTGGCTGCTTGCCGCGCTCATCGCGCTGCACGTCGCCGCCGCGCTGAAGCACAAGCTGATTGACCGCGACGGCGTCTTCGAGCGGATGTGGCGCTCGCCCCTGCCGCCCGCTATCGCGTCCCCGAAGCCGGGGCATCTACGGTCCCCGAGGATTTCGGATAGGTGACGATGCCCCACGGCTGCTTGTAATCTTGCAGGACGTCGATCACCTTGTAAGCTTTCGGGTCGATGACCTCGACTGCATTCGATCGTCCGCAGGCGAGTAGCACCTTGCGGGCGTCGGGCGTGAAGCTGAAATGCCAGCAGCGCTTGCCCACCGGGATTGAGGCCACCTGCGCGAGGCTCATGGCATCGAAGACCTGCAGCTCACGGCCCCGGGCCGCGGCGATCCAGATCTGCCGGCCCTCGGGGTCGAACGCGACGCCGTACGGGCCCTTGGCCGTCGGCACGGACTTGACGATCTTGAATCCGAGATCCATCAGCAGGAAGTTGTTCGAGTTCTCCAGCGTCACGACGTAGCTCTTCCCGTTCGGTGAGAGCTTGATCCCGCGCGGGCGATCGCCGAAGGGCGAGACGTCGATCGTCTTCACCTTCCGGAGGGCCGCGAGGTCGTAGACGGCGATCGTGTTGTCGCCCTCGTTCGCGACGACCACGGACCTCTGATCGGGCGAGAACTCGATGCCTTCGGTCTCGAGGGCCGCCTTCATGCGACCGACCACGGCCCATTTCCGCAGATCGATGACAGCGACTTCGGCGGCAACCGCCGCCTCGTCCGGTTCGCCCGCTGTGGCCGCCGACGGCTTGCCGCGCGACGACGGCTCATAAGTGACGAAGGCCTGGCTGCCGTCCGGCGAGATGCGCATGAATTCGACGTTCGCGCCAACGGCGATGCGCTTCACCTCCTTCATCGAAGCGGTGTCGACCACCGAGACATCCGCGCTTTCCTTGTTCGCGGTCAGCAGCCAGCGGCCGTCGGGCGTAATGCCCAGCCCGCGCGGGCCGCGCCCGACCGTGATGAGTGCGCGCGCCGTCAGGGTCCTGGTGTCGAGTACCGTAACGCCGTCGGCCTGGTTGGTGATATAGGCGACATCGCCCGCAGCGGCGGCGGCCGCTTGCCGCGCGGAAGGGCATCCGACGAAGACCAATGCCGCCAGTGCGAGGCGCCTCATGTCGATGATCAAGATCGTCCTCCCCTAATGAGTTCCGGATTGTACAAATAGCTAGGCAATCGCCGTCAGCCCCGCGGTGGTGAGGCGGTAGCGCCGGTCGCAGCCGGCAGCGGCGGCCTCCGAATGCGTGACGAGGATCGCGGCGGCGCCGCGCTCCTTCACCTGGGTCTTGAACAGCGCGAGCACCTGGCGCGCGTTCTCCGGGTCGAGGTTGCCGGTGGGCTCGTCGGCGAGCACGAGCTGCGGGTCGCCGACCAGCGCGCGGGCGATGGCGACGCGCTGCAGCTCGCCACCCGAGAGCTCGCGCGGCATGCTCGCTTCGCGCCCGCCGAGGCCCACCGCGGCGATCAGGCGCCGCGCGCGGGACTCGATCTCGGCCGCCGCGACGCCGCGCAGCAGCAGCGGCAGGCCGACGTTCTGCTGCACGCTGAGGTGCGGCAGCACGTGGAACGCCTGGAACACGAAGCCGAAGTGCTCGCGCCGCAGGCGCGTCGCGGCATCGTCGCCGAGCGCCGAAACGCGCTCGTCGCCGAAATACACCGCGCCGCCGTCGAGCGGCTCGAGGCCGGCGACGACGTTCAGCAGCGTCGACTTGCCGATGCCGGATTCGCCGATCACCGCGACGTACTCGCCCGCCGCCACCTCGAGCGACACGTCGCGCAGCACGCTGCGGGCACCGAAGCGCTTGCTGACGCCTACGAGCCTGAGCATCACACGCCCAGGTAGCGGCTGCGCAATTCGGGCTGCGCCTTGAGGTCTGCGCTCGCGCCCTCGAACACCACCTCGCCCTTCACCAGCACCACGCTGCGGTCGGCGATCGCGCTCACCGCCGCGAAGTTCTTGTCGACGATGACGGTGGCGATGCCCGACTCGCGCACGCGCCGCACGATGTCCCAGATCTCGCGCGCGATCTTTGGCGCCAGGCCCTCGGTCGCCTCGTCGAGGATCAGCAGCTCCGGGTTGGTCATCAGCGCGCGCCCGATGGTGAGCATCTGCTGCTCGCCGCCCGAGAGCTGCGCGCCGCCGTGCCCGAGGCGCTCGGCGAGGCGCGGGAAGGTCGCCAGCACGCGCTCGTAGGTCCAGTCGATGCGCCCCTCGACGCCGCGGCGCGCGGCCATCACCAGGTTCTCGCGTACGCTGAGATTGGGGAAGATGCCGCGCCCCTCGGGCACGTAGGCCACGCCGAGGCGCGCCACCCGGTAGGTCGGCGCACGCGTCACGTCCTCGCCGCGCACGCGCACGCTGCCGCCGCGCGCGCGCACGATGCCGAGCACGGTCTTGATGAGCGTGGTCTTGCCCATGCCGTTGCGGCCCATCAGGCCGACCGACTCGCCGCGCCCGATCCTCAGGTCGACGCCGTGCAGGACGTGGCTCGCGCCGTAGTAGGCGTGCAGCGCGCGCGCCTCGACCAGCGGCTCACTCATCGCGCGCCTCCTCGCCGAGATAGGCCTGCTGTACTTCGGGATTGGCGCGGATCGCAGCCGGCATGCCGCTCGCCAGCACGTTGCCGTTGACCATCACGGTGAGCACGTCGGCGACCGCGAACACTGCGTCCATGTCGTGCTCGACCAGCAGGATGGCGTGGCGCTCGCGCAGCGCGCGGATCAGCTCGACCATGCGCGCCGACTCCTCGGCGCCCATGCCCGCGAGCGGCTCGTCGAGCAGCAGCACCTTAGGCTCGGTGGCGAGCGTCATCGCGATCTCGAGCTGGCGCTGCTCGCCGTGCGACAGCGCTGCGGCCAGCACCTCGCCGCGCGCGCCGAGCCCGGCCGCATCGAGCGCGCGCCGCGCGGCGCGGTTCACCTGCTCGTAGCGCTCGGCGCGGCGAAAGAAGCGCATCGAGCTCGGCAGCCGCGACTGCGCGGCGAGCCGGCAATTCTCGAACGCGCTGAAGCCGAGGAACACGTTGGTCTTCTGATAGCTGCGCCCCACGCCGCGCTGCGACACGCGCTCCGGCGGCAGCCCGGTGATGTCCTCGCCGAACAGCTCGACGCGCCCGCTGCTCGGCGCGAGATCGCCGGACAGCATGTTGATCAGCGTCGACTTGCCGGCGCCGTTCGGTCCGATCACCGCGTGCACCTGGCCGCTGGCGCACGCGAGCGACACGTCGGCGACCGCTGCCAGCCCGCCGAAGGAGCGGCTCAGGCCCTCGGTGCGCAGCGCGGCCTCAGCCATGCCCATCTCCGCCGCCTTGCCGGCGCCCGAACAGGCTGCCGAGGCCCCCGGGCAGGAACAGCACCACCGCGATCACGAAGGCGCCGAGCAGCAGCTGCCAGTACTTGGTCCACGTCGAGAACAGCAGCTCGAGCACCATCAGCGCCGCGGCGCCGAGCGCCGGCCCGGCGAGCGTTCCCATGCCGCCGAGGATCACCATCACCAGCGCCTCGCCCGAGCGGTGCCAGCCGAGTTGCTCCGGGTTCATGAGGCCGTCCTGCAGCGCGGTGAGGTAGCCCGCGAGGCCTGCCAAGGCGCCGGCGAGCACGAAGCCCGCGAGCTTGTAGCGGAAGGTCGCGAAGCCGAGCGAGCGCATGCGCGGCTCGTTGTCGCGGATGCCCACCAGCACGCGCCCGAACGGCGAGCCGAGCACGCGCCGCAGCAGCAGGTACACCGCGACGGTGAGCACCAGCGTCAGGTAGTAGCGATGCAGGTAGTTTTCCAGCTCGATCGGGTGCCAGCCGAACAGCCCCATCGCGGGCTTGGCGTTCAGGTACTTGCCGTCCGAGCCGCCGAAGTACAGCGAGTCGCGCACGAAGAAGTACGTCATCTGCGCAAAGGCGAGCGTCACCATGATGAAGTACACGCCCGAGGTGCGCAGCACCAGCGCGCCGACCGCCAGCGCGGCGAGCGCCGCCGCCGTCATCGCGGCGGGCAGCGTCCACCACAGGCTCGCCTGGCCCGCCTCACCCATCAGCACCAGCGCGTAGCCCGCCAGGCCGTAGAACATCGCGTGTCCCAGGCTCACCAGCCCGGTATAGCCGACCAGCAGGTCGAGGCTCATGGCGAAGATCGCCATGATCATGATCTTGGTCGCGTACTGCAGGTAGAACTTCTCGCCCACCAGCGGAAACAGCGCAAGCGCGATCACCATCGCCGCGAGCAGCGCGCGCAGCGTCGCCTGCGCCGGCATCAGGCCACCCCGAACAGGCCGCGCGGCCGCCACAGCAGCACCGCCGCCATCACCAGGTACACGGTCATGCCGGAGATCTGCGGGAACACCACCTGGCCGAACACGTCGGCCAGGCCGATCAGCAGCGCCGCCACCAATGCTCCGCGGATCGAGCCCAGGCCGCCGATCACGATCACCACGAATGAGATGATCAGCACCTGGTTGCCCATGCCGGGGAACACCGAGGCGGCGGGCGCGGCGAGCATGCCGGCGAACGCCGCAAGCGCCACGCCGAGCGCGAACACCAGCCGATACAGCAGCCCGATGTTGATGCCGAGCGCCTGCACCATGTCGCGGTTGACGCTGCCGGCGCGGATCATCATTCCCAGCCGCGTACGCGAAATGAGCAGGTACATGCCCAGCGCGAGCGCCAGGCAGATGCCCGAGATCGCGAGCCGGTATACCGGATAGGAAAGCGTGTCGGTGAGCGGGATCGAGAAGCCGAAGGGCGCGGGCAACGCGAGGCCGTGCACGTCGTCGCCGAACGCGAGCGACCTCAGCTCCTCGAACACCAGGATCAGGCCGTAGGTGAGCAGCACCTGGTAGAGGTGATCGCGGCGGTACAGGTGCCGGATCAGCAGCCACTCGAGCGCGATGCCGAGCAGCGCCGCGAGGGCGATGCCCGCGGGCAGCGCGAGCCAGAAGTTGCCCAGCGCGCCGGTGAGCCAGAAGGCGAGGTAGGCGCCGACCATGTAGAAGCTGCCGTGCGCCAGGTTGATCACGCCCATGATGCCGAAGATCAGCGTCAGGCCGCTGGCGATGAGGAACAGCAGCAGCCCGTACTGCACGCCGTTCAGCACCTGGATCAGGAAAGTCGCGAAATCCATATCCCGCAAACGAAGAGCCGGCGCCTCGCGGCTGCCGGCTCCCGTGCCCCGTGCGCCCCCGCGAGCGGGGGCCAGGCAACCCGCTCAGGCCATCTTGCAGCCCTTGGCGGGATCGGCCAGCGCCTTGTGCGCCACGCCCGTCACCTTGTTCTCGCCGCCCTCCGCCTTGCGCAGGTAAATGTCCTGCACCGGATTATGCGCTTTGGACAGCGTGAACTTGCCGCGCGGGCTGTCGATCTCGGCCTTCTCGATCGCCGCGATGAGCGGCTTCATCGCCTTCATGTCGCCGCGCACCGCATCGAGGCCGACGCCGAGCATCTGCGCCGCGTCGTAGCCCTGCACCGCGTACACGTCCGGGTAGCGGCCGTAGGTCTTGTTGTAGATCTCGCGGAAAGCGAGGTTTTTCGGCAGGATCAGGCTGTCGCCATAGTGCAGCGTCGTCTCCAGGCCCTCGGCGTCGGCGCCCTGCGCCTGCAGCACGCCGTCGGTGAGGAAGCCCGAGCCGAACAGCGGGACCGAGCGGCGCAGCCCGGCCGCGGCGTAGTCCTTGACCAGCTTCACCGCGCCGCCGCCGGCGAAGAACACGAACACCGCCTCCGGCTTGAGCGAGGCGATCTCGGTCAGCAGCGACTGGAACTCGACCTTCGGGAACGGGATCCACAGGTCCTTGACGATGGCGCCGCCGTGCTGGGTGAAGTTCTCGGTGAAGCCGCCGATCGCCTCCTCGCCGGCGCCGTACTTCCAGGCCAGCGTCACGGCCTTCTTGATGCCGCGATCGGTGAGCACCTTGCCCATCGGGTACGAGGGCTGCCAGTTGGTGAACGAGGAGCGGAACACGTTCGGCGCGCACAGCGCGCCGGTCACCGCGCCCGCGCCCGCGTTGGCGACGAGAGTGAGCGTGCCGGACTCGCGCGTGACGCGCACCATCGACACCGCGACGCCGGAATGCACCGGGCCGACGATCACGTCGACCTTCTCCAGGTTGACCAGGCGATTGGTGTTGTCCGCGGCCTTGGCCGGATTGGCCTCGCTGTCGACCTGCACGAACTCGATCTCGCGCCCGGCGAGCTTGCCGGCGTTCTCCTGCACGTACAGCTTGAACGCATTGGTGATCGCGATGCCGAGCTGGGTGTAGGTTCCGGTGTAGGGCAGCAGGAAGCCGACCTTGACCTTGGCGCGCTGCGCGATGACGAAGGGCGCGTGCAGCGCGGTAGCGGCGAGCGTCGCGGCGCCGGCGGCCGTCTTGAGGAACTTGCGGCGCGATGGCGCTAGTTTCGTTTTGATATCAGACATTTCCCCCTCCTCCTGGATTGAGCTGCCACAGGCTAGTTTATCGGAGATTAGAAGCCACGCCAGCCCTTGGCAATATGATGCACGTCAAACTCCGCGCGCCGCGGCGACCAGCGCCATGAATCTCGGCGCCGTCTCGGCCAGCCGGGCATCGGTCATGCGGCCGCTGCGCATCATGTAATCGTAGGCGAGCTGCCAGGGGGCGAGCCCCATTTTCGACGGCAAGTCCTCGTACCAGTACGAGCTCAGGTTGGCGGCGATCAGCAGCTTCTCGACCACCGGCCGGCGCTCGCGCTCGAAGGCCGCGAGCGCCGCGGGCACGTCCTCGCCCGCCTCGCCGAAGGCGCGATCGAGCGCGATCGCGTCCTCGAAGGCGAGGCGTGTGCCGGAGCCGATCGAGAAATGCACCGTGCGCAGCGCGTCGCCGATCAGCACCGCGTGGTGCGCGGTCCAATGCCGGTTGCTGAGCAGCGGGAACTGGCGCCATACGGACTTGTTCGACACCAGCGCATTGCCGCCAAGGTCCTCGGCGAACACGCGCTCGCAGTAGGCGCGCGACTCGCCGTCCGACAGGCGATCGAGCCCGGCGCGCCGCCAGGTCCCCGCGTCGCACTCGACGATGAAGGTGCTCATCTGCGGGCTGTAGCGGTAATGATGGGCGACG
>Ga0055436_10000099_pt1 | contig 10808 bp, 10 predicted proteins | sample Browns_ThreeSqB__2_FD_57730 | JGI IMG/M metagenome (GOLD analysis project Ga0055436, IMG submission 57730) | Wetland microbial communities from the San Francisco Bay, California, USA, that impact long-term carbon sequestration - Browns_ThreeSqB_D2 | ecosystem: Environmental > Aquatic > Marine >...
CGCGTACGCGCCGGACCGACCTGCGTCAAGCAGTTCGCCGACTGGGGCGCCGACGTGATCAAGGTCGAGATGCCCTCGAGCGAAGCCGAGGACGGGTTCGGCCCGCGCCAGGGGTCGGACTTCCAGAACCTGCACCGCAACAAGCGCTCGCTCACGCTCAACCTCAAGGAGGCGCGCGGCGTCGAGGTACTCAAGCGCCTGGTCAAGACCGCCGACGTGCTGGTCGAGAACTACCGGCCCGACGTGAAGCACCGGCTCGGCATCGATTACGAGTCGCTCGCGCGCGACAACCCGCGCCTGGTGTACGCGAGCATCTCCGGCTTCGGCCAGGACGGGCCCTACCGCGACCGCGCGGGCTTCGACCAGATCGCGCAGGGCATGGGCGGGCTGATGTGGGTCACCGGGCTCCCCGGACAGGGGCCGGTGCGTGCCGGGATTCCCGTGGCGGACCTGAGCGCGGGGCTGTTCGCCGCGCTCGGCATCCTGATCGCGCTCGAGGAACGCAACCGCTCGGGCAAGGGGCAGTGGGTGCAGAGCTCGCTCTTGTCGGCGATGGTAGCGATGATGGATTTCCAGGCCGCGCGCTGGCTGGTCGAGGGCCATGTGCCGGGGCAGGCGGGCAACGACCATCCGACCTCGATCCCGACCGGCGTATTCCCGACCTCGGACGGATACGTCAACGTCGCGGCGGCCGGGAACGTGATCTACACGCGGCTGTGCGAAGCGCTCGGCGCGCCGTCGCTGGCCACGCAGCCGGAATTCGCCACGGCCGCACTGCGCTCGAAGAACCGCGTCGCGATGAACAAGGCGCTCGGTGAGCTCACGCAGCGCCATGGCTCCGAAGAGCTGATCTCCCTGCTCAACAAGGCGGGTGTTCCCTGCGGCCCGATCTACAAGATGAACCAGGTGTTCGAGGACCCCCAGGTGCGCCACCTCGGGATGGCCGCTCCGGTGCCCAAGCCGGGCGGCGGCGAGCTGCGCCTGGTCGGTCCGGCGATCCGGCTGTCGCGCACGCCCGCGCGCATGAAGCGCGCCATGGGAGGGGCCGGGGAGCACAACGACGAGATCCTGCGCGACCTCGGTTACTCGCAGGCCGAGGTCGAGCGGCTGCGCACCGAGAAGGTGATCTGAGGAGATTCGATGAGCGAAGCGAGACTGCGCGTCGAGCGCGACGGCCCGATCGGGTGGATGATTTTCGACAATCCGGCGCGTCGCAACGCGATCAAGGAGAACATGTGGCGCGCGATCCCGGAGGCGATGGCCGGATTCGACGCCGATCCCGAGGTGCGCTGCGTCGTGCTGCGCGGGGCTGGCAGCATCGCCTTCGCCGCCGGCGCCGATATCTCGGAGTTCGAGAAGCGGCGCGCGAACCCGAACGCTGCCGGTGAGCACGACAACATCATCGACGCCGCGCAGCTCGCGCTGGAGGAATCGGCCAAGCCGGTGCTGGCGATGATCCACGGCTTCTGTTTCGGAGGCGGGGTGGAGATCGCGCTCGCCTGCGACCTGCGCTATGCCGGCGCCTCTGCGAGCTTCGCGATCCCGGCCGCGCGCCTCGGCATCGGCTACGGCGTACACGGCACCAACCGCCTGGTGGCCAGCGTCGGCCACGCCGCCGCGCGCGAGATCATGCTCACCGGTCGGCGCTACGGCGCCGACGAGGCACTCGCCATGGGGCTGGTCAACCGGGTGCTGCCCGACTCCGAGCTGGAGGGCTACGTGCGCAAGCTCGCGGCCGAGCTGGCGGCCAACGCGCCGCTGTCGATGGCCGCTTCGAAGGCGATCATCAACAGCGTGATCGAATCGAGGGGCGATTTCTCCAAGGGAGAAGCGCTGATCACGCGCTGCGCGAAAAGCGAGGACCACGTCGAAGGGCGGCGCGCGTTCATGGAGAAGCGGATACCGAAATTCAAGGGAAGATAGCCTGCAATGAAGGCGAACCAACTCAGGGTCAAGGGCGTGCGGGTGCGCGCGGTGGGCGCGCCGATGAAGCGCCCGCTTACCACCAGCACCGGCGCGATCAAGGTCGCGCCGCTGCTGCTGGTCGACCTGCACACCGACGGCGGCATCGTCGGGCGCTCGTACCTGTTCGGCATCGGCGCGCACAACCTGCCGCCGATGGCCAAGCTGGTCGAGGCGATGGGCGAGATGCTCGAGGGCGACGCAGTGGCGCCCTTCGAGCTGGAGAGAAAACTGCGCGCCAGGTACACGCTGCTCGGCGTGCACAACATCGTGCTGTTCGCGATGTCGGCGATCGACATGGCGGCCTGGGACGCGCTCGGCCAGGCGCTCGGCCGGCCGCTGGTGCGGCTGCTGGGGGGTGCGCCACGCCCGGTGCGCGCCTACAATTCCAAGGGTCTGGGCATCATGCCGCTGAAGGCCCTGGTGCGTGAGGCGATCGAGCTCGCCGGCGAGGGATTCGGCGGCGTGAAGCTGCGCCTCGGGCGGCCGGAGGCGACCGACGACCTCGACGCGCTGCGCGCGGTGAAGAAGGCGATCGGCACCAAGGTGACGCTGATGGTCGATTTCAACCAATGCCTGACGGTGAGCGAGGCGCTGCGCCGCGGCCGCATGATCGACGAGGAGGGCGGCGTGTACTGGATCGAGGAGCCGGTGCGGGCGGACGATTTCGCCGGCAACGCGCGCGTCAGCCGCGAGGTCGCGACACCGATCCAGATCGGCGAGAACTTCATGGGGCCCGAGCAGATGGCGCAGGCGCTCGCCGCCGGAGCCTGCGACTTCGTCATGCCCGACGCGCAGCGGATCGGCGGCGTCACGGGCTGGATGCGCGCCGCCGCGCTCGCGCAGGCCGCGGGCCTGGAGATGTCGAGCCATCTATTTCCGGAGGTGAGCTGCCACCTCTTGGCGGTGACGCCGACCTGCCATTGGCTCGAGTACGTCGACTGGGCGGACGCGGTGCTCGAAGAACCCGCGCAGCTCGAGAACGGCGAGGTGCTGATTTCCGAGCGGCCGGGCGTCGGCATGCGCTGGAACGAGAAGGCGGTCAGGAAATACGCGCTCTAAGATGACCTTTACCAGACATTTCGCCCACTGGCCGCCGGGGCTGCCGCGCAGCCTGCGCGTGCCGCGCACCAGCATCTATTACAACCTCGAGGTGAGCGCCAGGCGCTACCCAGACAGCGCGGCGATCGACTACTACGGCAAGCGCATCAGCTACGACGAGCTCAAGCGCCAGGTCGACGCGCTCGCGGGCTTTCTGCAGCGGCGCTGCGGCGTGACGAAGGGCGACCGGGTGCTGCTGTATTGCCAGAACGGCCCGCATTTCATCATCGGCTATTACGCCATCCTGCGCGCCGACGCGGTGGTGGTGCCGGTGAATCCCATGAACCTGACCGAGGAGCTGCGCCATTACGTCGAGGACGCCGAGGCGCGCGTCATCGTCTCGACCCAGGAGCTGTGGGACCGCATCGCGCCGCTCGTCGGCACCAGCGCGCTCGAATACGCGCTCGTCGGCGCGCACTCGGAGTACCTGCCCGCGAGCACCGACCTGCCGCTGCCGGAGTTCGTGCGGGCGCCGGCGGCGGTACCCGCCTACGGCGGAGTGACTTCGTGGCGCGAGGCGCTCGCTGCCGGGCTCGCGCCGGGCGAGCATCTCGCCGGGCCGGACGATCTCGCGGTGATGCCCTACACCTCGGGCACCACCGGCAAGCCCAAGGGCTGCATGCACACGCACTCGACCGTGCTGTCGACCTCCACCTCGGGTTGCCATTGGCGCGGCGCCTCGAGCGGCGCGGTGACGCTCGCCGTGCTGCCGATGTTCCACGTCACCGGCATGCAGGCCGGCATGAACACGCCCATCCAGGCCGGCGCAACGAGCGTGGTCATGACGCGCTGGGACCGCGACTGCGCCGCGATGCAGATCGAGCGCGCGCGCGTGACGGGTTTCACCGCGATCACCACCATGATGGTCGATTTCCTCGCCAGCCCGAACCTTTCGAAGTACGACCTGTCCTCGCTCACCACGCTGGGAGGCGGCGGCGCCGCGATGCCCGAGGGGCTGGCGAAGAAGCTCTACGACATGCTCGGGCTGGAATTCCTCGAGGGCTACGGTCTCACCGAGACCATGGCGCCGAGCCACAGCAACCCCCCGCAACGGCCCAAGCGCCAGTGCGCCGGCATACCGATCTTCGCCACCGACGCGCGCGTGCTCGACCCCGAAACGCTGCGCGAGTGCGGCGCGAACGAGGTGGGCGAGATCGTGGTCGACGGCCCTCAGGTGTTCAAGGGCTATTGGCGCCAGGAAAAAGCCACCGCCGAGGCCTTCATCGAGCACGACGGCAAGACTTTCTTTCGCACCGGCGACCTCGGCTACTACGACGAGGAGGGCTACTTCTTCATCACCGACCGCCTCAAGCGCATGATCAACGCCTCGGGCTTCAAGGTGTGGCCGGCGGAGGTGGAGGCGATGCTCTACGCGCATCCCGACATCCAGGAGGCGTGCATCATCGGTACGCGCGACCCCTATCGCGGCGAGAGCGTCAAGGCGGTGGTGGTGCTCAAGCCGGCCGCGCGCGGGCGCGTCGCGCCCGACGACATCACCGCCTGGGCGCACGAGCACATGGCGGCGTTCAAGGTGCCGCGCGTGGTCGAGTTCGTCGATGAGCTGCCCAAGACCGCCACCGGCAAGATTTTCTGGCGCAGGCTGCAGGAGGACGAGAACGCCCGCGCCAGGCGGACCAAGGAGCAATCGTGAAACGGATGCAATGGATCGCGCTGTGCGCTGCGCTCATCGCGGGTGCCGCCTCGGCGCAAAAGCAGGGCAGTCTGGAAATCGACGCACCCTGGGCGCGCGCGACGCCGCCGGGCGCGAGCATCGCAGGCGGCTATGCGTCGATCATGAATCGGGGCGCGGCGCCCGACAAGCTGCTGAGCGCCTCGTCGCCCGCCGCGGAGCGCGTCGAGCTGCACGTCATGTCGATGCAGGGCGACGTGATGAGGATGCAGCAGGTGGCCGCGCTCGAGGTGCCGGCGCACGGCGAGCTCACGCTCAAGCCGGGTGGCGCGCACCTCATGTTCATCGGCGTCAAGGCGCCGTTCAAGCCGGGCGAGAAGGTGCCAGTGAAGCTGCGCTTCGAGAAGGCCGGAGAAGTCGAGGTGCAGCTGGACGTGGCGTCCATGGGCGCCTCGGCGCCGATGCACATGCCCATGCACAAGTAACACGCGCTTCAGCCCGCCAGCAGGGCGTGGGCCAGCCACCAGGCGAGGCCCGCCATCAATGCCGAGCAGGGAATCGTCAGGATCCATGCCCAGACGATGTTGCCGGCGATGCCCCAGCGCACGGCCGAGACGGACTGCGCCGCGCCGACGCCGACGATGGAGCCAGCGATGGTGTGGGTGGTCGAGACCGGGATGCCGAAGGCGGTCGCCGTGAACAGCATCGCCGCGCCCCCGGTCTCCGCGCAGAAGCCGCCCACCGGCTTCAGCTTGGTGATGCGCTGTCCCATCGTCTTCACGATGCGCCAGCCGCCGAACGCGGTGCCGAGGGCGATCGTTATGTAGCACGCGGCGACCACCCACAGCGGCACCGGGTCCTGCGGCGCGCTCAAGCCCGCGGCGATCAGCAGCATCCAGATGATGCCGACCGTCTTTTGCGCGTCGTTGCCGCCGTGGCCGAGGCTGTAGAGCGAGGCCGATACGAGCTGCAAGCGGCGAAACCAGCGGTCGACGCGCGATGGCGTCGAGCGGAAGAAGATCCACGACACCGCGAGCATGAGCAGCATGCCGAGCAAGAAGCCGACCAGCGGCGAGATGAAGATGAACGCGACCGTCTTCAGGATGCCCGCGGGTGACAGCGCCCAGCCGCCCGCCTTGGCGACCGCCGCGCCGGCCAGCCCGCCGATCAGCGCGTGCGAGGACGACGAGGGCAGGCCGTAGTACCAGGTGATCACGTTCCATGCGATCGCGCCGACGAGCGCGCCGAACACCAGGTAGTGATCCACCACGCCCTGGTCGACGATGCCCCGCCCGACTGTAGTTGCAACCTTGAGCTGGAACACGAACAGCGCGATGAAGTTGAAGGCGGCGGCGAACACCACCGCCTGGTGGGGCTTGAGCACCCCGGTCGATACGACGGTGGCGATCGAGTTGGCCGCGTCGTGAAAGCCGTTCATGAAGTCGAACGCCAGCGCCACCAGCACCAGCGCGACTACGGCCCACAGGGCGATATGTCCGGCTGCCACGCTCCGCCCGGTCCCCGCTCAGGAATTCTCGAGGACGATGCCCTCGATGATATTGGCCACGTCCTCGCAGCGGTCGGTAACCGTCTCGAGCAGGTCGTAGATCATGCGCATCTTGATCACCTGCTTGGCGTCGGTCTCCTCGCGGAACAGCTTGCTGACGCCCGCCCGCATCACGCGATCGGCGTCGGACTCGAGCTGATCGATCTCCTGGCAGCACTTGAGGATCGCGTCGGCCCGCTTGACGTTTGTCAACAGCCCGACCGCGGTCTTGACGCGCGCGCAGCACATGGTGCAGATCTCGCCGAGCTGCCTGGCTTCCGGCGTGATGCGCCGCAGGTCGTACAGCAGGACGGACTCGGCAACGTCCTGGATCAGGTCCAGGATGTCGTCCATCCTGGTGATCAGCTGGTGGATTTGGTCGCGGTCGAACGGCGTGATGAACGTGCGGTGCAGCAGCGCGATCGTCTCGTGGGTGACCTTGTCCGCCGCGCGCTCCGCGGCGTCGATGCGCTGCGCGCGGACGTCGAGCTGATCGAAGCTGCCGAGCATCGCCGCCAGTTCCCGGCCGCCCTCCACGATGTGCTCGGCGTGCGCGTTGAAAAGCTCAAAGAACCGCCCCTCGCGGGGCATCAGCCGCCCGAGCATCGGTCCCCCCGGCTCAGTCCGTGAATCCGATCCCCAGCCCCGCGAGGCGCGCGACCGCCGCCTCGTCGAAGCCCCATTCGGCGAGCGCCTCGCGCCCCCCCTGCCCGCGCTCGGGGGGCGCACGCCGCACCTTGCCGGGGGTGCGCGAGAAACGCGGCGCGGGGGCCGGCTGCTCGACGCCCGCGACCTCGATGTAGGCGCCGCGCGCGATGTTGTGCGGATCGCGCCGCGCCTCGCTGAAGGTGAGCACCGGCGCGAAACACGCGTCGGAACCCTCGAAGGCCTTGCACCACTCGGCGCGCGTTTTCGATCTGAAGCTCTGCGCGAACCGCGCGCGCAGCTCCGGCCAGCGCGAGCGGTCGTGCTGCGGCGGAACGTCACCGAGTCCGAGACGTTTGATCAGCTCGTCGAAGAACCTCGCTTCGATCGCCCCGATCGCGACATATTTTCCGTCCTTGGTCTCGTAGACGTCGTACCAGGGCGCGCCCGAATCGAGCGTGTTCTCGCCGCGCACCTCGCTCCAGCGCTTGGCAGCGAGCATGCCGGAGAACATCGCCGCCAAGAGCGACGCGCCCTCGACCATCGCCGCGTCGACCACCTGCCCCTTGCCGGAGCGCAGCGCGTCGACCAGCGCGCAGCAAATGCCGAAGCCGAGCTGCATGCCGCCGCCGCCGAAGTCGCCCACCAGGTTGAGCGGCGGCACCGGCCGCTCGCCCTTGTGGCCGAACGCGTGCAGCACGCCGGCGAGCGCAATGTAGTTGATGTCGTGTCCGGCGCGCGGCGCGAGCGGGCCGTCCTGGCCCCAGCCGGTCATGCGGCCGTAGACCAGCTTCGGGTTGCGCGCCAGGGCGATCTCGGGGCCGAGCCCGAGTCGCTCCATGACCCCGGGGCGAAACCCCTCGATCAGCGCGTCGGCGCGCCCCATCAGCTCGAGCGCGGCCTCGACGCCCTTGGGCGACTTGAGATCGAGCGTCACCGAGCGCCGTCCGCGCATCATGACGTCGTTCCAGCGCTCGCGCTTCAGGCCCAGGTCGGTCGCCGCGGGGCGGTCGACCACCAGCACGTCGGCACCCATGTCGGCGAGCAGCATCCCGGCGAACGGCCCGGGGCCGATCGCTTCGAACTCGATGACGCGGATCCCGGCGAGAGGGCCCATGGCCGCGATGATATCCTGTGATGAGTGCGCGCGCGTTATCCGGAACGTATCGTCTGCCTGACCGAGGAGACCACCGAGACGCTGTACCTGCTGGGCGAGGAGCGGCGCATCGTCGGCATCTCGGGCTATACCGTGCGCCCGCCGCAGGCGCGACGCGACAAGCCGAGAGTGTCGGCGTTTCTCTCTGCGAAAATCGACAAGATCCTCGCCCTCCGGCCCGACCTGGTGATCGGCTTCTCCGACCTGCAGGCGGACATCGCGCGCGAGCTGGCGAAGGCGGGCCTGAACGTGGCCATCTTCAACCAGCGCTCGGTCGACGAGATCCTGTCCATGATCCTGACGCTCTCGGCGATGGTCGGCGCGGCGCACAAGGGCGAGAGGCTGATCGAGCAACTTGATAACGGACTTGAGTCGATCAAGCTCGCTGCGCAGCGCTTGCCGCGCCGTCCGCGGGTCTATTTCGAGGAATGGGACGAGCCGATGATCAGCGCCATCCGCTGGGTGAGCGAACTGGTCGAGATCGCGGGCGGCGAAGATATCTTTTCATCTCTGTCCTGTTCCCAGGCGGCGAGCGGCCGCACGATCGCGGACCCATCGGAGGTCGTGCGGCGCGCGCCGGACGTGATCCTCGGCTCCTGGTGCGGCAAGAAATTCCGCCCCGAGCGCGTCGCCGAGCGCCCGGGCTGGGACGCGATTCCCGCGGTGCGCGACGGCCAGCTGCACGAGATCAAATCCGCCGACATCCTGCAGCCGGGACCAGCGGCGCTCACTGACGGCGTGCGCCGCATTCATGAAATCCTCACTGCGTGGGCAGCAAGGCGCTGACGTGGAGTGCGGGCGCGCTGCCGTCCTTGAGCTGCCCCGGGTATACCGTGACATGCGGGAACGGAATCTCGATGCCACGCTCGTCATAGGCCTTCTTCAGCCGCTTGAGGAATTCGCGCCGCACGCTCCACTGCTCGATCGGCGGCACCACCTTCAGGCGGCAGCGGATCGTGACCGCCGAGTCGGCCCAGTTCTCGACCCCGATAATCTCGGTGTCGGCCGCAATCTTCGGTCCGAATACCGGGTCGGCACGCATCTGCTGACCGATTTCCCGCATCACCGAGAGCGCTTCGTCCATGTCTTCACGGTAGGCGACGCCGACCTCGATCACCGCCTGCGCGAAGTCGCGCGTGAGGTTCTTGACGATCTTGATCTCGCCGTTGGGCACGAAGATCACGTGGCCGTCGAAGTTGCGCAGCCGTACGTAGCGCAGCGTCACCTCTTCGACCACCCCGCCCTGGCCGCTCAGCTCGACCACGTCGCCCTGCCGCAGCTGGTCTTCGAGTAGCAGGAAGAAGCCGTTGAAGTAGTCCTTGATCAGACTCTGCGCGCCGAAGCCCACGGCGATGCCTGCCACGCCTGCCGTAGCGAGTACCGGTGCCACCGAGATGCCGAGCTCGCCGAGCACCAGCATGCCGCCTACCAACCAGATGACCACCGCGGCGACGTAGCGAAACACGCGCCCCAGCGTCTGGACGCGGCTTTGCTGATCCGCGCCACGGCGGCGCTCGAGGAACGCGCGGAACGTGCGGATCAGGCGCGAGGCGATGCCCTGCAGCACTCCGGCGGCGATCAGGATGAGCACGATGCGCACGCCATGCGTGATCGCGATCTTGGCGTCGGCGTCGAGCGTGTTGAAGTAATGCAGCACGGTGTTCATCGGCGGGTCTCCTTCAGCATGGCCGAAGGGCCGATGTTATCAGTCGTCGCCGCGCAGCTTCGGATCCGCGTCGACTCGGGTTTTCAGCTTGCGCATGCCGGCGAGCCAGCGGTCGCGGTCGGCGGCCTTGCGCCGCTCGTACTCCGCGACCTCGGGGTGCGGCAGGATGAGAAAGGTCTCGGTTTCGACGGCGCGCACCACGCAGTCGGCGACCTGCTCGACGCTCACCGAGCCCTCGAGCAGGAACGACTTGCGATCCCCCTTCGGGCCGAGCAGCATCGGCGTGCGCACGCCCTGCGGGCACAGGCACGACACGCGTATGCCGCGTGCGTGGTAATTCACCGCCAGCCACTCGGCGAATGCCACCGCCGCGTGCTTGGACACGGTGTATGTCGCGGAATCGACCTGCATCAACAGGCCCGCTGCGGAGGCGGTATTCACCAGGTAGCCGCCGCCCTGCGCCAACATGTGCGGGATCACGGCGCGCGCGGCGTACAAGTGCGCCATGAAGTTGACGTCCATGGTGCGCCGCCAGGCTTCGAGCGGCGCGTCGAGCCCGGCGCGCTCGATGATGCCGGCGTTGGAGCAGAACAGGTCGATCCTGCCGTGCTTGGCGATCACGGCTTCGACCAGGTCCTTCACTTGCGTCTCGCTCGAGACATCGCAGGCGATGCCCGCGCCCTCCGGCATGCGCAGGTCGGCCGCCACCACCGCGCGCGCGCCCTCCGCCGTGAAGCGCGCGGCGAGCGCCTTGCCGATGCCGCTCGCGCCGCCGGTGACGACGCACACTTTGTCGCGCAGCTTCATGCCGCTTCATCCATGGAATTTCGCGTGGCGCTTCTCGAGGAACGCGCCGATGCCTTCGCCCGCCTCGCCGCCGTGCAGCGCCTCGACGAATAGCGCGCGCTCGAGATCGAGATGGCGGTTGTAGTCGTTCATCTGCGCCTCGTTCAGCAGCCGCTTGATGCGCCCGATCGCTTGCGTGGCGCCGGCGGCGAGCAACGCGGCCCAGTCGAGCGTCTCGGCGAGGGCCTTGCCCCTGGGCGCCAGGCGGTTTACCAGGCCGAGCGCCGCGAGGCGCGGCGCGGCCACCGCCGTGCCG
>Ga0055436_10000101_pt1 | contig 10752 bp, 8 predicted proteins | sample Browns_ThreeSqB__2_FD_57730 | JGI IMG/M metagenome (GOLD analysis project Ga0055436, IMG submission 57730) | Wetland microbial communities from the San Francisco Bay, California, USA, that impact long-term carbon sequestration - Browns_ThreeSqB_D2 | ecosystem: Environmental > Aquatic > Marine >...
CGTTCGATGCGCTCGGCGCGCACGGCAAGCGCGCGCTCGGGGTCGAGCGCGCCGACGAACGGCCAGCAAGGCGCCCGCGCCGACGCCGGCAGGCGGCGAAGCTCTGCCAGGCTATCGGCAGCGGTCGCCTCTGGCGCGGCAAGCCGCTCGCGCGCGCCGTCGAATTCCGGGCCCGGCGCGGGCTGGGCCAACGCAAGGAAGTCGCGGTACAGCCCCGGCAGGGAGTGCTCGAGCTTGGCGGCGAGCCGCAGCGTCTCGAGGAACGCGAACACCTCCAGCCGGTGCGGCGCGCGCGGGTAGGCCGCGGCGTCGAGGTTGAAGGTGCCGTAGCGCGCCTGCGCCCATAGCAGGGCCGCGGCGAGCTTGTAGACGCGGAAGTTGTCCTCGCGCGCATCGAAGAGCGTGACTTGCGCCGGCAGGTAGAGGGTCGCCGTGTCGGTCCACGCGCTCTCCGCGGCCTCGAGCCGGAGCTTTCTCCCGGACAGCCCGGCGACGAAGGGTCCGAGCACGCGCGCCACCCCGTCGAACGCGATGCCGCGCCCGTGCTCGCGCATGCGCGCAGCGTAGGCGGCAAGGTCCTGCAGCTCCGCGCTGGCGCGGTACAGCCCCTCGCGGTCGTAGACGTCCATCGCAGCCAGCAACCAGCGCTCCGCGCCAGCGGCGCCGAGCTCGGCCACCGCGCTTGGCGCGAGCGCGGCGAACTGGTAGGCGAGCTCGGGGCTGGATTGCGCGGTGACCGCGACCCAGCGCAGCGCGAAGTCCTGCAGCGCGCGTGGCTCAGCGGCGAGCGCCTGCGCGATGCCCGCGGCGGTGCGCCGCGACGACAGCACCGCGCCGATCAGCTCCTCGAAACGTTCTTCGAGATCCGCAGCCGGTAGCGGGCGCTCAGAAGACCGCACTTATCAGCTCATTCACCGCGGCGAGCATCTCGCGCTCGTCGGTGAGCGCGAGCGCGACGGCGCCATCGCAGGCGACGCGCGGCGCCACGCCCTGCGCGATCAGCTTGCCCGCGTGCACCAGCAGGCGCGTCGAGGCGCCCTCATCCAGGCCGTTGCCCTTGAGATTGCGCGTCATGTGCGCAAGGCGCACCAGCCGCTCGGCGGTCGGCGCATCGACGCCGGCCTCGCGCGCCACGATGCCGGCCTCGATGTCGGCAGCAGGATAGTCGAAGCCGATGGCGACGAAGCGCTGGCGCGTGGAGTGCTTGAGCTCCTTCAGCACGCTCTGGTAGCCGGGGTTGTAGGAGATCGCCAGCATGAACTCGGGCGGCGCCTTGAGCACCTCGCCGCGCTTCTCGACGAACAAAGTCCTGCGGTCGTCGGCGAGCGGGTGGATCACCACCGTGGTGTCCTTGCGCGCCTCGACGATCTCGTCGAGGTACAGCAGCGCGCCGATGCGCACCGCGTGCGTCATCGGCCCGTCGACCCACACCGTCTCGTCCGCGGTCACCAGGTAGCGCCCCACCAGGTCGGCGGCGGTGAGATCGTCGTGGCACGACACCGTGACCAGCGGCCGGCGCAGGCGCCACGCCATGAACTCCATGAAGCGCGTCTTGCCGCAACCGGTGGGCCCTTTCAGCAGCACCGGCACGCGGTTGCGCCAGGCCGCCTCGAACAGTTCGACCTCGCCGTGCACCGAACGGTAGAACGGCTCGCGCGCGATCATCAGCGCCGCGGCGTCGGACGCCCGCGGCGCGTTCACCAGCCCTGCTCCGTGAGTGCGGCGAGCTGCAATTCGACGTGGATTTCGCTTTCCTGCGGCATGGCGTGGGTTATTGCTCGAGACACCAGGCGAAAACGGCCCGCTAGTTTAGCGCAGGCGTAGCATCGTGCCCGGCATGCGCTCCGAGCGCGCATGCGACCACGTCTATGGAGATTCGTTCAGCCTACGACGTCGAACCGGTGCCTGGACGCGTAGGCGAACAGCCCGACGCGGTTCGGGACCCCGAGCTTGCGGTATATCGAGGTGAAATGGTTGCGCAACGTGTGTTCGCTCACCTGCAGGCGCGCCGCCAGGTCGCGGCTTCCGCCCCCCTGGTGCTCGAGCAGGGCGCGCACCACTTCCATCTCGCGCGCAGTGAGCTTGTCCAGGGCGCCCCCTGCCTCCGCCGCCCGCGCCCTGGCCGCGACCAGTTCCTCGACGATCCGCCCGGTGGCCAAGCGGTCGAGCCACAGCTCGCCCTCGTGCACCTTGCGCACCGCCTTGCGCATGACCTCGGGCGCGTCGTCCTTGAGCACCACGCCGCGCGCTCCCGCTTTCACGGCGCGCGCGCTCGCTACCGGATCACGCATGACGGCGAGCATCAGGATGCAAGCGGGCGAGGCCGGGCAGAGCTTCACGATAGTTCCGACGTGATCGGTATCCCCTGGGCCCATGGCGAGCAGGATCACGTCGGGTTTTGCCTCCTGCGCGAGCTCGACCGCTTCCGCGTGCGAGTTCGTCGCAGCCACGATTTCCATCGCCGGGCGCTCGCCCTCGAGCACGCGCTGCAGCTTGCCGAGGAAGGCGCTGTCAGCGTCGATTAGCATGAGACGGATGGCGTGCGAGCTTGGCATGACAGAAAGACTAGCGCGAATGCCCCCGCTTCCCCGGTTTCTGTAGAAAATTGACACTTGAAGAACTTTGACACTTCGACGTCCCGCGAGAGGCAAATGCTTTCCATGAACCGCCGCATATGGCTGCTGTTGCTGGGCTTCACGCTGCTGCGGCTGCTGCTCGCGGCGATCCTGCCGCTGTCGCCGCAGGAGGCGTACTACTGGAGCTGGAGCCGCGACCTGGCGTGGTCGTACTTCGACCATCCGCCGCTCGCCAGCTACAGCATTCGCCTGACTACCGCGCTTTTCGGGCAGACCGTGTTCGGCATCAAGGCGTCGGCCGTGCTGTGGTCGCTCGCGCTCAACCTGATCTGGCTGCGGCTGATCGTGGACATGTTCGCCGACCGCCGCCTGGCTTTCTGGTCGCTCGCCGCCCTCAACGTAACCGTCGTCTACGAGGTGTACGGGGTGGTGATCGCGCCCGACGCTCCGCTGCTCGCGGGCTGGGCCGGGACCATCTGGGCCGTGTGGCGCGTCAGCCAGAGCGGCGAGCGCCGCTGGTGGTACGCGGCCGGCGCCTTTCTCGGCCTGGCCTGCCTGTCGAAGTATCCCGCGGCGCTGCTCGGGCCGGTGGTGCTGCTGTACCTGCTCGCCTCGCCGCGCCAGCGCCGCTGGCTGACGACACCGCACCCGTACCTCGCGTGCGTGGTCGCGCTCGCCGTATTCGCGCCCGTGCTGATATGGAACGCCCAGCATGACTGGGCGTCGTTCGCCTTCCAGAGCAGCCGCCGGGCCGCGGGCATGGGACAGTGGCGCCCGAGGTACCTCGTCGAGCTGATCGCGTCGCAGCTGCTGATGGCGACGCCGTATCTGCTCGTGGTCTCGTTCGCGGCCCTGTTGCGGGGCTGGCGCGAGCGCGCGCGGGTCGCGGGCGACGACCGTTCGCTGCTCTTGCTGATCGCCGGGGCGGTGCCGCTAGTGTTCTTCGCCGCGGCGAGCCTGCGCTCGCTGGTGAAGATGAACTGGCCCGCACCGGGCTACTGGCCGCTGATCATCCTCGGGGTGTGGTGGATCCTGCGCGAGCGGGGCGTCGATCGGCGTTTCGCGATCGGGCTGGCCTCCTCCGCCGCGCTGCTCGCCGCGGCGGTGGCGTTGATCGCGACTCCGAACCTGCCGCTCGGCGACGCGAACCTGTGGAGCGGCTGGCAGCAGGGTGCGGACCGCGTTGCCCGCATCGAGGCGTCGCTGCGCGCGCGCGGCGAGGCCTCGTTCGTGTTCTCGCCGAGCTACAAGATCAGCTCCATGCTCGAGTTCTACCTGCCGGGGCAGCCGCGCGTGTACGCGCAGGACGTATTCGGGCAGCCCGCACTGCAGTTCGACTTCACGCCGCTCGAGCGCGACCTGAAGGGTGCAACCGGCATCCTGGTAACCGACGACCGGCGCGAGTCAAAGGTCCCGCGCGAGCTGATCGCGCCGTATTTCGACTCCATCGAGCTCGCCGAGTCCGTCGAGATCACTGGCTTCGGCCGCCACACGCGCCGCATCGACATCTACCTTTGCAGGAACTACCGCGGCCACCCGCGCGCCTTGCGGAAGACGAAGAATTTCGCCGTCAAGTAGTTGAGCAAGGTGCCGGCTGCGATGCCTCCGAGCGCCGCGCCCTGCGGCAGCAACCGGGGAAACCCGGCGAGCAGCGCCAGCGTCACGGCGTAATTCACCAGCGCGCCCAGCGCGACGGAGGCCACGTAATGCGCGAACTGGCGCGCGATCGGGTAGTGCCGCGCGTGCGAGAAGGTGAAGCGGCGGTTGAGCAGGAAGTTCGACGTGATCGACACGCCGATGCCGAACGCGACCGCAACCGGGCGCGGCATGCCCGCCAGCAAGCCGAGGGTCAGCGCCGCAAGATTGACCGCCACCCCGCTCGCGCCCACCGCTGCGAACTGCACGAACTCCGCGAAGTGATGGAAGGAGTGGATGTATAGCCGGCGCAGGTGCCGCAGGTATCTGAGCTGCTCGGCGAAGGTCAGCTTGCTCTCGCCGTGGACGCGGTCCTCGAAGCGGATCGGAACCTCGGTCACGTTCCTGCAGCCGCACTTGACGAGCAACTCGAGCCCGATCTTGTAGCCCACCGGGTTGAGGTCCTCGGCCGCCTCGAAGCTGCGGCGGCGCAGCGCGAAGAAGCCGCTCATCGGGTCCTTGATGCGGGTGAAGGGCCGCGCGAGCAGCGTCGCAACGCGGCTGTTCAGCCACCTGAACAGGCCCCAGCCCGCCCCGGTCGAGCCGCCCGCGACGTATCGAGAGCCGAACGCCATGTCGGCGCCTTCTGCGAGGCTGCGCACCAGATCGGGGATGCGCTCCGGCGGGTGGCTGAGGTCCGCATCCATGACGACGATTACCTCGTGCGTCGTGTGCTCGATGCCGTGAACCACGGCGGTGCTCAGGCCGCGCTCGCCCTGGCGCACGATGAGCCGAACCCAGTCCTCGCCGAGTTCGCGCACCGCTTCAACGATGCCGTCGCGGCTATCGTCGTCGACGAATGTGACGAACAGCGCGAGCCCGGAATCGTTTCGCACCTGGCGCAGCCGTGCGATCAGCGGCCGCACGTTCTCCGCCTCCCGGAAAGTCGGGACGATGACGTCTACGCGCGTGTCGGCCAATGTCGTTCCATGCTGGGTCTCTCTCCCGGGCCGCATTCTGCCCGCCCGCTCAGGAACGGCGCAACCGATAGAGCGCGTAATTCCAGCCGAGCGCCACCGCAAGCGCGACGAGCAGCGCCGGCGTTGCGCTCATGCGCGCCGCGGCGAGGTGCAACACTGCCAGCGCCACGCCGAAGCCGATCAGGCCTTTCAGCCCGCTGACCAGCACCGACGCCGTGAACGGTCCGCCGCAGCGCGGCTGCAGGATGACCACCAGGCAGGTGAACACGACCGGGTAGGTGGCGAGCACCCCGGTCACCGAGGGCCCAAACGCGTTGCCCGCGATCGTCGTGGCGACCACCACGCACGCTACCAGCACGGCGCGCAGCGCGAGGTCGTAGCGCGCGCGCGGCACCGGCGGCGCCTCCACCGCAACGGCGAAGCGCCGCAGACCGCGGATCGCGAGCGCGAAGCTGACGCCGAACAGCACGCAGGCCTCGACGAAGCTCCAGTCGCGCACCTGCAGCGCGACCGCCACCGCCAGCCAGCCGGCCGTGGCGAGGGCAAGCGACGCCGGCGCCGAGAAGCGCTGCGCGGCGAACGCGTGCGCAGCGACGAACGCGACGATCGCAGCGGTGCTCGCGACGCTCATGCGCGCGCTGTCCGCGATGAACGGCGCCCCGTGATCGATCGCCAGGAAGACGTAGACCGGCCCGGTCGATACAGGCAGCGTGGCGATCATCGCGCCGATGAACGGGCCGGCGCGCTCGGCAGCTCGTGAGGCGCTGACCACGATGGCTACCGCCACCGCGATCTTCGCGGCGAGAAACAGGCCGCCCAGTTCGTTCTCCCTGCAGAGTGCTCGGACGCGGGCAGTATACTCACGCCGTGCTGCTACGCGTTCTGCAACGGCTCCTCAAGCCGCAGGTTTCGGCGACGGATGCCGCCGAGGGCTTCGCGCGCTGGCGCGCCGGCGATCTGCGCGGCGCCGAGGCGGCGTTCCGTGCGGCGCTGAAAGGCAACGCGGTGGACGCGGAATCGCTGCACGGCCTGGGCTCGCTGCTGGTCGCGCAAACGCGCCTCGATGAGGGAATCGAGGCGCTGCGGCAGGCGGTCGAAGCGCGCCCGCGCGAAGTCGACTACCGCGTGGCCCTCGGCAGCGCGCTGGCGCGCGGCAAGCAGATGTCCGACGCGGTGGCGCAGTTCGTGGCAGCGGCGCAGATGGCGCCCGAGCAGCCCGAGCTCGAAGCGCGGGTGCTCAAGCCACTGCTCGACATTTGCGACTGGGATCGCGTCGAAGCCTCGCTCGCGCGGCTGGAGCGCCTGGCGCACAGCGAGCCCGCTGAGCTCTGGACGCGCCGCGTGCATCCCTGGGTCGCGCTCGCGCTGCCGATGTCGGCCGCGATGCGCCACGAGATCTCGCGCCAGCACGCGCTGCGCATCGCCGCGCGCGCAGCGGCGATGCCTGCTCTGCGCCGCAAGCCGCGCGAGCGCGGACCTCGCCTGCGCATCGGCTACGTCTCTGCGGACCTGCGCAGCCACCCGGTGGCGCAGCTCGCCGCGGGGCTGTTCGAGCGGCACGACCGTGCGCGCTTCGAGATAACGGCGTATTCGCTGTCGGGTGACGACGGCAGCGAGCACCGCAAGCGGCTGCGCGCCGCCTTCGAGCACTTCGTCGATGCGGAGGACATGCCGCCCGCGGCGCTGGCGCAGCGCATTGCCGACGACGGCATCGACATCGCGATCGACCTGACCGGCTATACCGGACGGGCGCCGACCGAAGTGTTCGCGCTGCGGCCAGCGCCGCTGCAGGTCGGCTACCTCGGCTTCCCCGGGCCGATGCAGGCGCATTTCATCGACTACCTGATCGCCGACGCCGTGGTTGCTCCCGCCTCCGAACTCGACACTATCACCGAGGCCGTGGTGCACATGCCGGGCAGCTACCAGGCGAACGACGATCGCCAGCCGACCGCGCAAGCCACGCCCACGCGCGCGCAGGCCGGGCTGCCGGACGCTGGGTTCGTGTTCTGCTGCTTCAACCAGAATTACAAGATCGAGCGCAGCGTGTTCGGCGCCTGGATGCGCATGCTCGCCGCGGTGCCCGGCTCGGTGCTGTGGCTGTTCCAAAGCAACACCGAGGCCGAGCCCAACCTGCGCGCCGCCGCGGCGGCTCAAGGCATCGACCCGGCGCGTCTGGTGTTCGCGCGCTGGGCCCGACGCCCCGAGCACCTGGCGCGCCAGCGCCTGGCCGACCTGTTCCTCGACACGCACACCTGCAACGCACACACCACCGGCAGCGACGCGCTGTGGGCCGGCGTACCGCTGCTCACCTGGCCTTCCGACGCCTTCGCCGGACGCGTGGCCGCGAGCCTGCTCACCGCGATCGGCCTGCCCGAGCTGATCGCGCCGAGCCTGGCCGATTACGAGCGCCTGGCGATCGAGCTGGCGCGCGATGGCGCGCGGCTCGGCGCGCTGCGCGCGCGGCTGGCCGCGAACCGCCTGACGCAGCCGCTGTTTCGCACGGAGGAGTTCACGCGCTGCCTGGAGCGCGCCTACGCGCGGATGTGGGCGCGCCATGAGGCGGGCGAGCCGCCGCGCCACTTCGCCGCGACATGAGCAAGCTCCAGAACGTCACGGCGCCCGGGCTCGATCCCGGCTGCACCATGGGCGAGCTGATCGTGCGCGCGGTCCGGCGCGGGGGCGAGCGCATCGCCTTCGTGCTCGAGGAGCGGCAGATCAGCTATCGCGCCTTCGGCGAGATGCTGAGCCGCATGGTGCAGGCGCTCGAGGCGCGCGGCGTAAGACGCGGCGACGCCATCGCGGTGCTGTCGGCGAACCGGCCCGAGGCGTTCCTCGTTACCGCGGCCAGCTACCTGATGGGCCTGCGCGCGACCTGGATGCATCCGCTCGCCTCGGAAGACGACCACGCCTACCTGCTCGAGGACTCCGGGGTGACGTTTCTCTTCGTCGACCCGGGCGCGTTCGCGGCCCGTGCTGCGGCGCTGCGCGCGCGCGTCGCGGGGCTCGCGAAGCTGTGGGGCCTGGGCCCGAACGACTTCGCCGAGGACATCGTCGCCGCGCTCGACGCTTACGCGCCCGCGGCGCTCGTATCGCAGGCCGCGGCCGAAGATATCTGCACGCTGATCTACACCGGCGGCACCACCGGTCGGCCCAAGGGCGTCATCCACACGCACCGCGTCCAGGTGGCGATGGTGATGACGGAGCTCGCCGAATGGGACTGGCCGCGCGAGGTACGGCTGCTGGCGATGACGCCGATCACCCACGCGGCTGGCGCGATGATCGTCGCCGTGATGCAGAAATGCGGCACCTTCATCATGGCGAAGGGCTTCGACGCGCAGCGCTTCTTCGAGCTGGTCGAACGGCACCGCGTCACGTGCACTTTCCTGGTCCCGACCATGATCTACGTGCTGCTCGACCATCCAGGGATCGCGGCGGCGGACCTCTCGAGCCTGGAGCTTGTCATTTACGGCGCCTCGCCGATGTCGCCCGCGCGCCTCGCGGAAGCGATGAGGCGGCTGGGGCCGGTCTTCATGCAGCTCTACGGCCAGTCGGAGGCCCCAAATTGCGTCACTGTGCTGCATACCTACGAGCACGATCCGCAGCGCCATCCCGAGCGGCTCGCCTCGTGCGGCACGCCAGTTGGCGCGAGCCAGGTGCGGCTGCTTGACGACGCCGGCCGCGAAGTGCCCGTGGGCGAGATCGGCGAGATCTGCGTGCGCGGGCCGCTGGTGATGCAGGGCTACTGGAACAAGCCCGAGGAAACCGCCAGGGCGCTGCGCCACGGGTGGCTGTACACCGGCGACATGGCGCGGCGCGACGCCGACGGCTTCATCTACATCGTCGATCGCTCGAAGGACATGATCATCAGCGGAGGCTTCAACGTCTTCCCGCGCGAGGTCGAGGACGTGCTCACGCGCCATCCCGCGGTCGCCGCGGCGGCGGTGATCGGCGTGCCCGACGCGAAATGGGGCGAGGCGGTCAAGGCCGTGGTGGTGCTCAAGCCCGGCTCGAGCGCGCACCCCGAGGAGCTGATCGCGCTGGTGCGCGAGCACAAGGGGCCGGTGCAAGCGCCGAAGTCGGTCGATTTCGTCGACGCGCTGCCGGTGACCGGGCTAGGCAAGCTCGACAAGAAGGCGCTGCGCGCGAAGTACTGGGCGGGCCAGGCGCGCGGGGTAGCCTGAACTGCTGTTGACGAAGCACTCCAAGTTCCTCTACGCCGACAAACCTACCTGGCGGAGTGTCCTGCCAGCTTGACTTCCACTTTCTCGCTCGCGTCGAGCGAGGCGTAGTACTTGCGCAGCACCTCGAGCACTTCGGCGCGGCTGAACTCGGCCGGCACCTCCGCGCCCTCCGAGAGCCACTTGCGCAGCTTGGTGCCGGAGACGAGCAGCCGGTCGGCGTCGTCGTGCGGGCAGGTGCGCGCCGAGGCCATGCCGCCGCACTTGTAGCACCAGAACGTCCAGTCGATCTTCAGCGGCTGCGTCTCGAGCGCGTCCTTCGGAATCTCGTCGAACACGTGATGCGCGTCGAACGGACCGTAGTAGCTGCCCACGCCCGCGTGATCGCGACCGATGATCTGGTGCGAGCAGCCGTAGTTCTGCCTGAACAGCGCATGCAGCAGCGCCTCGCGCGGTCCCGCGTAGCGCATGTCGAGCGGGTAGCCCGCCTGCACCACCGTGTTCGGGCGGAAGTACCGCTCCACCAGCACCGCGATCGCCGCCGTGCGCACGTCTGCCGGAATGTCGCCCGGCTTGAGATTGCCCAGCAGCGAATGCACCAGCACGCCGTCGCACACCTCGATGGCGACCTTCGCCAAGTACTCGTGCGAGCGGTGCATCGGATTGCGCGTCTGGAAGGCCGCGACCTTGGACCAGCCCAGGCGCTCGAACTCAGCGCGCGTCTCCGCCGGCGTCATGAACAGCGCGCCGTAGCGCGCCTTGAAGCCGCCGTCCGACAGCACCCTGATGGCCCCCGCCAGGTTCACCTCGCCCTGCGCCATCACCATCTGCACGCCCGGATGCTCTTTGTCGGTCGTGCGAAACACCGACATGCACTCGTGCTCCTTGTCGATCGAGTATTTCTCGCTCAGCGTCATCACGGCGAGCGGCGCCCCGCCGTCCGGATCGACCAGGGCGACGTCGGTGCCGACCTTGAGCTTGTCGGCAGCCGCCTTGTCTACGGACAGCGTGATGGGGATGGGCCAGAACAGGCCGTTCGCCATGCGCATGCCGTCGCACACGCCCTCCCAGTCCGCGCGCGTCATGAAGCCCTCGAGCGGCGTGAAACCGCCGATCCCGAGCATGATGAGATCGCCTTTCTCGCGCGAGCTGACGCGCACGGCCGGCAGCGACCGGGCGCGCGCGCGTTCCGCGGCAAGGGCTTGTCCTGCGAGTACGAGGGGCTTGAGCTCCCCTCCTCCGTGCGGCCTGACCAGGCCGGGCATAGCGTTTCCCTGTTGATTGCGGGCTATTTTCGGCACCCTGCCGCAGCGGGGCAACACCGATGTTTTGATTTCGCGATAAGGGTCCCTGATTCGGCAGCTTGCTACACTTGCCGCGCAC